>Ga0209526_10001850_pt1 | contig 14164 bp, 11 predicted proteins | sample JacPinW_OM2H0_M1_FD_188566 | JGI IMG/M metagenome (GOLD analysis project Ga0209526, IMG submission 188566) | Forest soil microbial communities from Algoma, Ontario, Canada - Jack Pine, Ontario site 1_JW_OM2H0_M1 (SPAdes) (version 2) | ecosystem: Environmental > Terrestrial > Soil > Boreal... | reverse complement strand
CGACGCCCTGGGCCGGCCCCGAGCGCGGGGGATGCGGATAAACCCGGCCAAAACCGGCGCCCCCGAGCTGGGCCGCCTTCTCCAGCTGGATTTGACGCCGGTCCCCTGGTCTCAGCTCGGCTTCACCTTCGAAGGCAAGGCCGGCCTTGGTGACCGGCCGGCACACCGGGCCGGTCTCTTCTACCTTCAAGACCCAGCCGCGATGAGCGTGGTCGAGGTAATGGACCCGCGGCCCGACTGGAGGGTGGCGGACCTGGCGGCGGCGCCCGGAGGCAAGACCACGCACCTGCTCTCCCGCCTCAGAAATGAGGGACTGGTCTTTGCCAACGATGTCGCCGGCTCCCGGCTCGCCGTTCTGCACGAGAACCTGGACCGCTGGGGAGCGACAGGCGTGGTCACCGCCTCCATCGAGCTCGACGACCTGGCGGAGTCGCTCCCGGAGGCCTTCGACGCCGTCCTCCTCGACGCCCCCTGCAGCGCCGAAGCGCTGCTGCGTCGCGATCCGGCGCTCCTCTCTCAGTGGAGCCCGGCCGCGGTGAGCGGAGCAGCACGACGGCAGGGCAGGCTCCTGGCAGCAGCAGCCCGGCTGGTCCGGCCTGGCGGCGTTCTCGTGTACAGCACCTGCACCTTTGAGGTCGAAGAGGACGAGTCGCAGGTCGCCGCCTTCCTCGAGCGCCAACCGGAGTGGAAGCTCGCAGAAGTCGTGCGCCGCCCAGGGTTCGACCCGGGACTGCAGCTGCCGCCCTGGCCGACCGAGCGGGCGGTGAGGTTGTGGCCGCATCGCCTGCCAGGAGACGGTCAGTTCGTCGCCCGGTTGGAACGGCGGCCCGGCGTCCACCGCCAGGGACCTCGTCCGGCGGATCCGGCCGGCACCGATCGCGGCCCTCGCCGGGCCCGGAGCAGGCGCCCGGACCCGGGCTCCGATCGCCAGGTCGTTCGGCAGTGGGAGGAGTTCGTGGCCCAGACCTGCCCCGGACTTCAGCTGCCCCCCGGGCGCCCGCTCGCTCGAGGGCAATACCTCTACCACGTTGCTGCGCCGGCCCAGCCGCTTCCGCTCTCCCGTCTGGCTCGACCCGGAACACCGCTTGGCGCCGCCCGGCCCGGCCGCTTCCAACCTTCACACGCGCTTGCCTGCATGCTGGATCCGGACCTGGCCAGCAGTCGGGTGTCCTGGACTGAGAGAGACGAGGAGCTGAAGCGGTTCCTGCGGGGTGAGACCGTGGAGTCCGCCGGCCCAGAAGGCTGGGTTCTGATCTGCTACGAGCGCTGGGGCATCGGTTGGGGGAGGCGGAGCAAGGGAGTCATAAAGAACTTCCTCCCCCGCCAGCTCCGGCGCCGCGCGGGCAGAGGCAGAGAGGTCGAGGAGGAGCTCTAGGGACCGCGGCGGCGCCGAGCGTGTCAGCCAAGGTCTCTTCAGGGCCTGCCGGGTACTGGTCTCGCTGCCCGCGTTTCCTCCTGAGCAGGCGGAGGGTGCGTATCGGGAGCACTGACCGAAAAAACGCCGCCGGGCGTCTCCGTACGTAGTCAGAAGGAGAGGTTCGGCGCCGGCTCCGGCAAGCAGGGCCGGTCGGCCTCCACGATCCAACGCGGATTCAGGTAGGGGAAAGAGTGTCGTCGGGCATGGATGCGCGGGGGCGCGCCTCGTTCGTCTTCGAAGACGTGACTGGGCGGCGCTGGCCGCGGGTAAAACGGATCGTTCTCGTCCTGGTCGTGCTGGGCGCCGTGGGCGCCGCCGGCCTCGCGTACGCGCTGCTCAGCGTGGCGCCCGGGCGCAACTCGCCCTGGATCCAGGCCGTCGGGCTGGCCGAACAGGTTCGAGACTGGCCGCAGCGCGGCCCCCATCTGGGCTCTTCCTCCGGGGAGGGCTCCAGCCTCAGCCCCTCGGCCCCTCAACGCGTCGCATCCCTTCCGGACCGGGGACGGTCGGGCTCGGGCGCAACCTTACGGACAGCCGGACGCCCGGCATCTCCAGCGGGCACGCCGGCTACCGGGGTGGCGCCCACGCCCGCCGGTACGGTGCCTTCGTCGACGCCGGCGCCCGCACCCAGCCCCTCGGCAGTACCAGGTCCCACCGCTGTCCCCCTTCCGACGCCCATCGGCCCTTCCCCGCTGCCCAGCGTCAGCCCGCCGCCGATACCCACCGTCCCGCCGCTCCCAATGCCCACGGCCGGACCGCCGGCAGGTCCCTGACGAGGGGCGAGACAAGGCTCGGGTTGAGACTGGTCCAGCAGCCCCAGGGACCGGCGGGGTCCCAGGCCCCGGGTCGTGTCCTGCTTGCCGGCCTCACCCTGCTCCTCTGCCTCGCGGGGGTCGTCGCCATGCCCCACCCACCGGCTGAAGCCGTCTCGGCACCGGCCACGCTGGCCTTCTATGACAGTGCCGGCGGTACGCTGAGCGAGCTGCTGGGGCGAGTCAACCGGGTCACCGATCTCGCCCCCACCGGGATCTACCTCACCGCCGACGCGACGCTCCAGGCCGAGGGCGACCAGCGCACCACTGTCGAGTTCGCGCACTCCCGCCACATGCGGGTGCTGCCTGTGATCCAGAACTACCGAGACGGTCGCTTCAGAGCCGAGGACCTGCGCTGGCTGGGCTCGCCGTCAGCCCGGCGTTCGGTAGCGGCCGAGATGCTCAGGAACGTGCTCGACTCCGACGCCGATGGGGTCAACCTCGACTTCGAGGAGCTGCCCTCGGCCCTGCGCGATCCTTACTCCGGCTTCCTGCAGGAGCTCTCGATCCTCTTCCATCAGGCTGCCAAGAAGGTCACCGTGGACCTCCCCGTGGACCACCGAGCCTACGACGCGAGGGCGCTCGGGACCACCGCCGACTGGCTGGTGCTGATGGCCTACGACCAGCACAGCCTGCCAGGCCAGCCTGGAGCCATCGCCGGCTACCAGTGGGTCAAGGACGCCATCGCGCAGTTCACGCACGAGGTCCCGGCGAGCCGCATCATCCTGGGCCTGGGAGCCTACGGCTACGACTGGTCGCCGGGGAAGGTCGAGCCGCTCTCCTTCCGCGAGGCGCTGAAACGGGCCGGGCGACCGGAGGCCATACGCTGGGACGCCGTCAACCGGGAACCCTGGTTCTCCTACCCGGGGCCCGATGGCACCCCCCACACGGTCTGGTTCAACGACGCCGCCAGCCTGCAGTCCCTCCTCCGTGAGGCGGCGCTGGCCCACCTCGCCGGCGTCTCGCTCTGGCGTCTGGGCCTGGAGGACGCCGGCTTCTGGGACCTGGTGGGCGGACGCGGAGACCGGGCGGCGAACGTCCCCGCAGAGGTGCGGGTCACTGCCGCTCGCAGCGGACAGGGCCAGGTCGCGCAGGCCTCGCCCACAGAGCAGATAGGACGCCGGCAGGTGTCTTCAGATGGGAAGGCAGACGAGGTAGTCGACGAGACCTATCTGGTACTCCCCAAGCCGCTCCAGATCAGCTTCGGCGACCCGCGGCCGGGGACCGTGGCTTTGACCTTCGACGACGGTCCCGACCCCCGCTGGACCCCGCGCATCCTGGACATCCTGCGGGCCTACGGGGCGCACGCGACCTTCTTCGTGGTCGGAAGCGCCGCCGTCGCGCATCCCGGCCTTCTGGCCCGGATGCGCGCGGAGGGGCATGAGCTGGGCAACCACACCTACAACCATCCGGCCGGTCTTGAATTCGCGCCGGACTGGCGGTTCGCGCTCGAGCTCAGCGCCACCCAGCGGGTCACCGAGGCCGCCACCGGGCGGTCGACCACGATCTTTCGCTACCCCTACATGACCTCGCTGGCCGAGCCACAAGACACCGACCAGGAGGTGATCGACCGGCCGGCCCGCCTCGGATACCGGCTGGTGGGACAGGCCTTCGACACCTCCGACTGGGCGCGGCCGGGGACCGACGCGATAGTGGCGCGAGCGCTCGCGGACCCTGGCGGACAGGTCGTCCTGCTCCACGACGGCGGCGGCGACCGCTCTCAGACCGTGGCAGCCCTCCCCGCCATCCTGGAGGGGCTGCGCGCCAGGGGAATCCGGCCGCTCACCATCGCCGAGACCATCGGCCAGCCGAGCGAAACCGCGATGCCACCCGCGGGGCGGGTGAACATCGCGCTCGGGCTCCTCCTGCTCGCCTCGGGATGGCTGGCCGTCAACGGCGGCGCCTGGTGGCTGGCCATCGTCACAGCGGTGCTCGTGCTCGTCTTCGCCCGCGTCATGCTGCTCGGCCTGCTGAGCTTCCTCCACTGGACCCGGGGCGGCCGCCCCGGCAGCACCCCCTACCGCGGCCCGGTGACCGCGCTGCTGGCCGCCCACGACGAGGAGGCGGTGATCGGTCGCACGCTCCACGCGCTGCTGGAGAGCGACTACCCGAAGCTGGAGGTGATAGTCGTCGACGACGGCTCGGGCGACGCCACGGCGGCGGTGGTGGCCGGCTTCGCCGGCCGGGGCGTGCGCCTCATCCGCCAGCCGCAATCTGGCAAGGCGCACGCTCTGCGCGTCGGCTTCGCCTCCGCCCGCCATCCGGTCGTGGTCGCCCTCGACGCAGACACCCTCTTCACCCGCTCCACCGTCGGCCACCTGGCCAGGCCGTTCGGAAACCCCCGGGTGGGCGCCGTGGCGGGCAACCCAAAGGTGGGAAACCGCCTCAACCTCCTCACCTGGTTCCAGGTGGTCGAGTACGTTCTCACGCTCAACCTGGAACGGCGCGCCTACGCGCTGCTCGGCTGCGTCCCGGTGGTCCCCGGAGCGGTGGGCGCCTGGCGCCGAGCAGCGGTTGATGAGGTGGGCGGGTTCAGCGCCGCCACGCTGGCGGAGGACACGGACGTGACGCTGGCGCTCGGACGGCGTGGATACCGGGTCGCCTACGCTCCCCGCGCGGTGGCCTACACGGAGGCGCCGCAGACGCTCGGTGGGCTCAGCCGGCAGCGCAGCCGTTGGGCCTTCGGCACCCTCCAGTGCCTGTGGAAGCATCGCCAGGCCACCTTCTCGCCACGGGCCGGCGCCCTCGGGATGGTGGCTCTGCCGGCCATGTGGAGCGTCCAGCTCATCCTGCCGCTGATGGCTCCCACCATCGACCTGACGCTCCTGCTCTCGCCTCTGGTCAGTTGGGCGCCCCAGGTCCTTGCCGTAACGCTGGTCTACAACGCCGCGCTGGTCATTCTGGCCGCCTGGGCACTCGCCGTCGACCGAGAACCCGTCGTCCTCGCCCTCCTGGTCCCTCTCCAGAACCTCTTCTACCGGCAATTTCTGTACGTGATGGCGCTCAAGGCGATCGTGCGCGCGTTCCGCGGCATACGGGTGGGCTGGAATCCCGTGGTCCGCCGGGGAACCTCGACGATCGGCGCCGGACCCGCCGGCTCGGACCGATGAGCACGCTGGTGGCCAGGCTCGCGGCGGCGCTGCTACTGCTCATGGTGCCGCCGGCCTGTGCGGGGATGCCCGCCGGCCAGAGCCCCGAGCAGGTCAGCCAGAGCCCGGCGTCGGCGCGGCAGCAGGCTGGCTGTGGACCTGCCTCCGCGCACGCCAAGATCCGGCTGAGCCGGCCGCGCAGCATCGCGCTCGACCGCGGCTGCAACCTCTTCATTGCTGATTCACTCGGCTACCGGGTGTTGAAGATCGCCCCCAACGGCGCGGTGAGCGTCGTCGCCGGGGGCGGGACCGAGAACCCCGACGCCGGCGTCCCGGGCGTTCGGAGCCGGTTGGCCGCGCCACAATCCCTCTCCACAGACGCGGCCGGCAATGTCTACATAGGGACAGAGGACGCCCGGGTCCTGCGGCTGGCGGCGGACGGAACCGTGCGGACCATGGCCGGCACCGGCAGCTGCGGCACCGGCGCAGCCCCTTCCGGCCCGGCCGTCAAGGCTGCGCTCTGCACTCCGAACGGCCTGGCGACCGACGGCGCCGGCGATCTCTACGTGGCCGACGGCGGCAATCGGTACGTGGCCAGGGTCAGCCGAGATGGCCGCATCTCCACCATCGCCGGCATTGGCGAGCGGGTGTCCAGCGGAGACGGCGGCCCCGCGGCGCTGGCCCGGATCGGAGATCCGCTGGGCATCGCTGCCGACGCGACCGCCGCGGTGTATCTCTCAGACGGCTACAGCAGCACGGTCAGGAAGATCGCCGGGGGCAAAATCTCTCGCTTCGCGGGCGGAGGGTCGGTGAGCGCGCCCGGGCGCCAGAGGGCCCTTTCCGCCGACATCTACCCACACGGGCTGGCGGTCGACGCGGCCGGAAACCTCTACATCGCCGACGACCTGCACAACCAGGTGCGCAAGGTGACCCCTGAAGGAGTGATCGAGACGGTGGCGGGAACCGGCCTGGCAGGCCGCACCGGCGACGGCGGCGCCGCCGCCGCAGCCACCCTCAAGTTTCCGCAGGGGGTTGCGGTGGCCGCCGACGGCGACCTCTACATCGCAGACACTGGAAACGACCGCGTCCGGCGCGTCACCCGGGACGGGTCGATCTCCACGGTCGTCTAGCTCTAGCAACCACGCCTGCCGCTTGACCCTATGCGTGGTCGCGTCAGAGACAGGCTGGTATCAGCGGCGCCCCGACGTCTGAGGCACTACCGGGTGTCGACGCGATGGGCCTGGCAGACAACGCTCCTGGTAGCAGGGCCGGACCTCGATTATCGCCGCCGTGTCGCCCCGTTTGCCCCTGGCGCGGTAGCGCTGCACGACGCCGGCCACGTCGTCGTCAGGGCGATCGACCTCGGTGACCTGGTGGCCGCTCTGGCGCAGGTTGTCACGAGCTTGCTCGGCGTAACCGACGGCGCTGTCAACGTCGTTGAAGGAATCGTTCTCGTAGGCCTTCCGGTGGCCGGGGAAGGTCACCTCCACATGCCAATGCTGGGTGTCGAGCTGGGTCATAACGACCTCCTGAACGTAGGAGCCTGGATAACTCTCCCGCAGGTTAATTCTTCATGATAACAGCGCCCTAAAAGAGGTCCGCAAACCCGCTTGCTCGAGCAAAGCTCCATCGCAGTTCGCCCGGAATCCTGAGGCACCCGGTGCGCCTCTGACTGTCCGGTGGGAAATTCGCTGCGTAGACCTGGAGCAGGGAATTTGACGGCATGAGCGGGACGATGAGGCCGGAGACCGGCGGCGGACGTGCGGGTCTGGTAACGGCAGTGGCTAGATTTGCGGCACGACGGCGCTGGCTGGTGGTGGCCTCTTGGGCCGCGGGCCTTCTCGTCCTCGGGTTCCTGGTTCGGCAGGCCGGTGGCGCTTACGTAGACAACTTCACCCTGCCCGGGGCGCCCTCCCAGCAAGCCCAGGACGTGCTCAAGCAGCGTTTTCCCGCCCAGGCGGGCGACACGGCGATCCTGGTGGCTTACGCGCCGGCAGGCATCCAATCGCCAGCCAGCGGCCCTCGCTTTCAAAAGCTCCTGGAGCAGGCGCGGCCACTTCCCAACGTGACCTCCGTTTCACCGCCGTTGTTCTCGCGAGACGGCCGCTACGCGTACGTGGTGCTGCAGTACGACCGGCAAGCGGCTGCCATCCCGGATTCCAGCGTGCAGGCGCTCGAGCGTCTGGCCGATAGCGGTGGCGGGAACGGGCTGACGCTGCAGGTGGGCGGCAGCGTGGTTTCCGCCCATGAGGGCTCGGGCCACGATCCCTACGAGAGCGTGGGGCTGGTGGCGGCGGTGTTGATCCTGCTACTGGTATTCGGCTCCTTCCTGGTGATGGGCCTGCCGCTTCTCTCGGCTCTGATCGGCCTCGGTTCCGGACTGCTGCTGGTGGGAGTCGCCGCGCGGTTCGGGGATTTCAGCACCATCACGCCGTCCTTCGTGGCCATGATCGGCCTCGGCATAGGGATCGACTACGCGCTCTTCATCATCACGCGTCACCGGCAGGCCCTCAATGCCGGGGCCAGCCCTGAAGAAGCCGTCGTCACGGCTGTCGAGACTTCGGGCCGCGCCGTTCTGACGGCGGGGAGCCTCGTGGTCATCGCGCTGATGGGCCTCTACGTGATCGGCATCCCGTTCATCGGCAACCTGGGGATCGCGGCCGCCATCGTCGTCGCCGTCAACGTCCTGGTGGCGGTCACCTTGCTGCCGGCGGTGCTCAGCCTGGTCGGCCGCAATCTTGACCGCTGGCGGATAGAGCGCCTGTACCACGACGGCAGCGCGGCCGACACGGAGCGCGGATTCGGCCACCGCTGGAGCGAACAGATCCAGCGCCGCCCCTGGCTATGGGTGCTCGCGGGAACCGCCATCCCGCTGCTGCTCGCGATCCCGGTCCTGCAGATGCAGCTGGGTTTCTCGAACGACGGCACCAAACCCGAGAGCTTCCACAGCCGGCGTGCATTCGACCTCACCGTGGCTGGTTTCGGCCCCGGGTTTGTGAGTCCCCTGGTCGTGGTCGTAGAGCGGGACGGCCGGCTGGAGCAACCGGCGCTCCAGCGGTTGCAGACATCCATCAAGGGGAGCCCCGGCGTCGCCCTCGTGGCTCCGCCGAACATCAGCCCGGACGGGAGCGCCGCCGTTCTTCAGGTCGTGCCGACGACGGGCTCCTCCGACTCCCGAACGGCGGCGCTGGTCGATCGCCTGCGCGACAGCGTCATCCCGCCCGCCACGGCCGGGACGGGCATGCAGGCCTACGTGGGCGGCGGGACCGCGGCGCTGGTCGACATCGTCGCTCAGACACAGGCGCGGATGCCGCTCTTCTTCGCGATCGTGATCGGCCTCAGCTCGCTGCTTCTGATGACGATCTTCCGCTCCCTCGCCATCCCCGCCACGGCAGCGGTGATGAACCTGCTCTCCGTGGGTGCCTCCTACGGCGTCCTGGTCGCCGTCTTCCAGTGGGGCTGGGGTATGAGGCTGATCGGCCTGGACGCCACCGGGCCCGTCGAGGCGTACCTGCCGATGATTCTGTTCGCGATCCTGTTCGGCCTCTCCACTGACTACGAGGTGTTCCTCCTCAGCCGGGTCCGTGAGCGCCATCGAGCCGGGCGACCGACCCATGCGGCCGTGGCCGAGGGACTTGCCTCGACCATGCGGGTCATCGGAGCCGCCGCAGCCATCATGGCGACGGTCTTTCTCGCCTTTCTCGCCAACAGCTCGCGGCCGATCAAGGAGTTCGGTCTGGGCCTGGCCGTGGCCGTGTTCGTGGACGCCATCGTGATCCGCCTGGTCCTGGTCCCGGCAGCGATGCAGCTGCTCGGCGAGTGGAACTGGTGGACCCCCGCCTGGCTGGACCACCTGCTACCCCGCCTCGAGCTCGAGGCCGACGCCAAAGACCTCCCTTCACCTTCCCCGGGCGGCTAGGACGAGAGAAGGGGGCACGGGGAAACCAGTTTCCCCCCGTTAAGGGAGCAAGTGGGAGGGACTTTGTGCCGTCCCACTGGTCAGATCACTGCTTCGGGACCTCGAAGCTCGGTAGTGGCGCGTCGCCGCCGACGACCTGGAGCTCTCCTCGCTCGAGCGGACTGCCGCAGTATGCGCAGTGTGTGCGGGGGTGAAAGACCGCACCACATATGTGCTCGGTCACGACCGGTTCATCACCCGGATTCACATGACGATCGCCCCATTCTTTGAGCGCCAAAAGCACCGGTGTCAGCTCAGCGCCCGCCGCGCTGACGCGGTAGAGGTGCCGCCCCGCCCGGTCCGGGTCCCGGCTCCGGTGCAGGATGCCGACCGACTCGAGCTTTCTTAGCCGTGAGGTGAGGATGTCGCGCGGGGCGCCCGTGCGGCGCTGGATCTCCGAGAACCGATGCTGTCCGTATGCCAGCTCACGGAGGACAAGCAGCGACCAGCGATCCCCGACCAGATCGAGTGCTCCGGCGATCGAACAGCGCCGGACATCGGACTCAGATGTGCCCACGACGTCAGCCTAGCAAACTCGGTTTGACATTCCAACCGTGCCTGTCCATGATGGGCGACATTAAGTTGGATAATCCAACTACACCTGCGGCTGGGTCGGCCACCGGCTGCTGCCGGCTGCACGCGGCCAGGAGGAGAAATGAGCGGAGCAGGTAATGGATGGGGCGATCCGCGGAGCAAGCAGATCACCTGGTATGACCCCGCCGTCACGGCGCGCCTCGGCCGGCAGGTGTCAGGCCGTGAATTCCTACAGGGCATCATCGATGGCAGGTTCCCACCCCCGCCATTCGCCCAACTCATCGATACCCAGCTGGTGTCAGTTGGGGATGGAGAGGCGGTCTTCCGGTGCACCCCTGACGAGTCCGTCTACAACCCGATCGGAATGGTCCATGGTGGCTTCCTGTGCATCCTGCTGGACTCCGCGGCCGGCTGCGCCGTCCACACCCGTCTGCCGGCGGGCGTCGGATACAGCTCGATTGAGATCAAGGTGAGCTTCCTCAGAGCGGTACGCGGCGATGGCAGCGCCATCGAGGTGAGCGGGCGGGTGCTGCGAATCGGGCGGCGGGTGGCATTCGCCGAAGCGCACGCCAGAAACGCGGACGGTGACCTGGTGGGTCACGCCACCTCCTCGATCGCCGTCCTGGGCGGTGACGGCTCGTGACTTGCCTGGACGCACGATCGTTCCGCTATTCGAGCCATTCAGTGATGAACGTCGAGCTCGCGTGGATATCGATCTGGCGGAGCCGTCCACTTCCGGAGTTCACGAACTTGTGAGCGACGCCCGGTCGCACCACCACGATCTGTCCGGCGCCAGCCTCCAGCGCCACCGAGCCGACAGTGAATGTCGTCTCGCCCTCGAGGATGATGAAGATCTCGTGATAGCGATGCCTGTGCAATCGAGGCCCCTGACCCGGTCCCTTGTCAACGAAGATCAATGAGACGTTGACGCCATCGGCCTCATGGCCCTGCAGCTCAGCCTCAGTGAGCTGGTCGCGCTCGAAGACCATGTAGTCAGGTTCGATGTCTGCTCTTGGGTTCATCCGTCTCCTTCCCGGTGGTGTGCCCTACGCCCGATTTGGGCCGGAACACAGCCGTGAGCGCGACACCGTTTAGCAGCAGGCTGCCCAGGATGAATAGATAGTCACGTGCACCGGAACCCCCGAGGTACTTGTACGCCAGGGTCGCGACCACCAAACCGAGGGCAATCAGAAGCAGCACGTTGACCGGAGGTGTGGCGAACAAGGCCCGGAGGAACTGCCTGACGCCAGCTGGACCGAGGAGATCGCCGTAGCTTGCCTCGAGCCTCTGAGGTAGAACGCCGCGACGCCAAGCGCTTCTGGTGCTCTGGCCGCTGGTCGGCTCTGTTGCTGCATAGGCAATGCCCCACGCGGCAGCGGTGAGGCTGGCAATTGCGATCAGAGGCAGGTCGTTGGGCAGGTACTCAGGTGAGAGAAACTGATACCACGTACTGGTCAACCCCCACAAGACCAGCAACGTCACCAGCACATTCAGCCCGGCCAATGCGCCAAGCCCGAGCCACCACTGCGGCCGCCGAGTCAGCGACCGGTCGTCACGCTGCAACGGCGCGGCCTGGCGGTCGACACCGTGGGTCCGGATCGGCGACAGGGAGGCGTCGGTAGGCGGGGCGGCCACGTTCTCTACGGGGGACTTCAACGCGGACTGGGCCAGCACCCCCTCAGCGGCAGCAGAAACGGCACGGCTGTCGTCCCCGGCAAGTCCCTCCAGCGCAAGTCTGGCAGCAAGGGCCAACCCGGCATGCTTGCTCCGCAGGAAGCCCTCCAACTCATGGACCGCCGCTACGCGGACGCTGGGGAGCGGGTGGTCGATCGCCTGCTGCAGCTCCGGCGGCAAGGGGGCCGGCTTGGTGACCGGGCGGTTTCGGCGGGCGATGTACAGGTCTCCCTCAACACCGAACGTCCATTTGCCCGGTGTCTGATTCGGCGTCACCTGCCGCACCTTGCCGTAGACGTACTCATAGAGCTCATCCAGCCCGACATTTCCGTCCTCGTCGCGATCAGCCTCGCCCGTCTCGAGTCCCTCGACCAGAGCGCTCGTGAACACTGAGGGTTTCAGGTCATGGGTGTCAGCCAGCTCGTCGCCCTCGAAGGCGTACTCCATTGCGCTGCTCGCCGTTATGACCGCCCGGCCGCGGCCTCCGAAGCGCTCCTGGATGTCCATGCCCGTGCCCGCCCTGGCGACCATCCCACGCTCGAACGCCCCGGCATAACAGCAGTCCAGCAGTAGCACGACCCGTCGGGAGCGACTCCTGCTCATACACCGATTGACGAACTCGGCAGCAACTGCGGTCGCCCCCAACCGGCTGGGCTTGGTGTTGGACGCGGCGAAGTACAGCTGGCCGTCGTCGTCCTTGACTCCATGGCAGGAGAAATACAGCAGCAGCACATCGTCCGGGGTCCGGTCGGCGAAGAACTCCTCCACCGCCTCGCTGATCACGTATTCAGGTTCATTGAGAATCGTGCGCACCTCGAAGCCGCCAATGTCAGGGTTGTGCAGGACTCCGGCCAGCGCCTCCGCATCGCGGGCTGGCGCCCGGAGGCGCCGCAGTCCTGGATTCTCGTAGTCGTAGCTGGCGACGATCAGCGCGCTACGCGTGTGGCCCTCCTTTCTCAGCGAAGTGCCGGGCGGCCTGGCCAGGCGCCGGGTAAATGGCCTGGGTCAGTGGACGATGCATCCTCAGCTTGGGCGCGCCGTCGCCAAAGCGCGATACCGGGTGGGTCCCGATGGCGACGATCACCGCCTTCGCCACTCGTCGCGGCCTAAGAAGCGGGGTGCCTGGCGATGAATGCCTTTGTGAGTTGCTCCAGCTGCTCGGGCGAAGCGTTGCCGAGCTCCAGGGAGTCGTCCCCGAGGGTCACCTTGATGCTGCTGACCGGATGGTTCTTGTGCCAGTTCTGCACCAGCCCGATCACCGCCTGGATCACGGTCGGCGCAAGCGTGATGATGATCGCGCCGATCGTGATCGGATCGGCGACCTTGGACCCCGGCGGGACCTCGCCGGCGCGGACCAGATCGACCCTCTCGACGTCGAGCGCCAGGAGTTGAGAGCGCAACTGGCCGGTTAGCCGGGCGAGCTCCTCACCGTCACTATCCGGGGTGCCTTCGATGGCAAGCGTCAGCCGATCCGTTGCGCGCTGCTGAGGCGCCTCACTCGTCTCCACTCCATGCCCTGCCTGCTGAGGATCTTAACTCGCGATGCATTCAATCGCCGGCGTGACTTTGGCGCCAGCCGGGGGGAATGCGCCGAGTGACCGGTAGGAGGTACACCTGAAGGATACTGGCGGACCCTGTAGAGCCCTCTCCGTGCTCGGACCAGCCTTCCGCTGCCGACATGCCTGTGACATGCTTGGCCGGCGCTTCGGGAGGGCCCGGAGGGAGCGCCAGGGGTCGCCGCCGCCTTCGAAACGGGCCGTGTCACCTTAGAGCGGCCTCCGTGTCGAGGTGACAGTTACCGCTGCGTAGCAACCAATGCTCCGATGTCTTGCAACTTGTTACTGTTTTGACGCGATACGGCTACGAGCGCTCTCTCTGAGCCCGATCGCGGGAACCCGAGGGAGGACTCTTCCGAGCCCAAATGCGGGCATGTTGTTGTAGATAGCCTCGTAGTGTCCGGCGGGAACCCTATAGGTCTCGTGCCAGATCCCCACGTCACCATTGCTTCCAACCCTGCGATTGAATTCCCGCCAAGCTGGCAGATGGAAAGCATTCTTGTCGCCCGCGTAGACCGCAAGGTCTTCGAACGAACGCCAGTACTGAACCATCAGTGTCGTGGGAAAGTTCGGCGTAAGCTCTGCGCCCAGAAAGCCCATCTCAGGGTGCTGCTTCAACTCTTTCAGCATGCGCGTCATCGCAACGGCTACGGGGACCCATTTCTGCACCTTCCACACGCTGTTGACACGCATGCCAATCAGAAAGACGACCAACTCCTGCTCGTTTGTGACGGTCATACGTGCCTTGATAGGTTTTGCCATTGAAACTCTTCCCTCCTCATGATTACTTGGCAGACTTCCGTGGCCGACAGACGAGATCAGGGTGAGGTCACGGATCCAGGCAGCGCTCCACCCAGTCCTCGGTGCCCATCAGTGCACCAAGGTCGAGAGCAGCGACCACGTTGAGAAACATGCCGACCGCGAAAAACTCGCGCACCTGCTTGCGGTCGGCGCCAGATAGCTCCTCGACCAGCTTGTACAGATCACCATACCGGCGCCGGACGATGGCCTGCACCTCCGGGTCGGAGCTGGCCGCGTAGGCCTGCATCTGCATCAGGAGTTCCTCCCGTCGGCCTAGCAGCTGCCGGTAGGCGTCGCCCATGGACGCCAGCGGATCGGCAGGG
>Ga0209526_10001848_pt1 | contig 14170 bp, 18 predicted proteins | sample JacPinW_OM2H0_M1_FD_188566 | JGI IMG/M metagenome (GOLD analysis project Ga0209526, IMG submission 188566) | Forest soil microbial communities from Algoma, Ontario, Canada - Jack Pine, Ontario site 1_JW_OM2H0_M1 (SPAdes) (version 2) | ecosystem: Environmental > Terrestrial > Soil > Boreal... | reverse complement strand
GCCATCCTCGGAGCGAGCGCGGCCACGAGCATGAACGGAGCGCGGACGTTGCCGGCGAAGAGGGCATCGAACCGCTCGACGTCGAGCTCCGCCGTGGGGCCGAAGAGGGCGAGCCCGGCGTTGTTGACCAGGACGTCGATGTCGCCGGCGTCTTTCGCCAAACGGCGAACCTCCGCCGGCTTGCCGAGGTCCGCTGCGAGGAAGCGCGCCCGGCCGCCCGCGGCGATGATCTCCTCCACCGTCGCGGCGCCGCGCTCGGCGTCGCGGCCGTGGACGATGACCTCGGCACCGTCGCGGGCGAGTTGCAGGGCGATCGCGCGACCGATGCCGGAGGTCGCGCCGGTGACGAGCGCCTTCTGATCCTGGAGATCGCGCGATTGAGAGACTGACATTTGCTTCTCCTTGGAACGGGGTTCGAAACGCCTGCATTGATGTGCGGCGGCCTTCAAGAGATCCGTGTGCTTCAACCACTATCCGCCGACTCGGGTTACCAAATCAGTCCACCAACGCCGCATCGGATACGAGCGCGAGAGCTGCTCTCGCGCAATCGATGTCGTTCTGCACCGTGGGCGCCCCGCTCAGCCCGATCGCCCCGACAATTTCTCCGTCCACATTAATGGGAAACCCTCCTCCCCACGCCGCCACACGCGCAAGCGTGGGGATACCAGCCAAGAGCGACGGATCGCCTTGAATAAAGTTGAAAAACTCCTGCGTGGGGACACCATACAGCGCTGTATACGCCTTATTCTGCGCAATCTCGATGGAAAGGATCGGGGCCCCATCCATCCGGGTGAATGCCTTGAGATTGCCCCCGTCATCGAGAATCGCTACGTTCTCGCTAACACCAAGCTCTCTGGCTTTCGCCACCGCTTTGGCCAGCATTTTCTGTGCTAGCTCGCCAGAAATACTGTGTTTCTTCACCACGTTAGCCATTGGACACCTTCCTACACTGGTATGTGCTGCGTGTTGATGATCCCGCACTACGCGCATTCGAGGCGGCCTTCCCTGTACTGCAAAACCACCTTGCCGATATGTTGCCCTTCTCAGTCAGGCATTCATTCCGCCATCCACGGTAAGATTCGCCCCGGTAATGTACGAGGACTCCGGACCGGCGACGAACGCCACCAGCGCGGCGACCTCATCAACACTCCCATAGCGGTCGAGCGCTGTGGCGGCCTTCTGAGGCACCGCCCAATCGCCTGCCGCGGGATTCAAATCCGTGTCGATCGGACCCGGCTGGACGTTGTTGACCGTGATACCCCGGCTCCCGACCTCTCTGGACAACCCCTGAGCAAACATCTTTACGGCTCCCTTGGTGGCCGAGTAGGCCACCAGTCCGGGCGTTAGGACACGCTCGCCCACGGCCGAGCCGGTCATGATGATGCGACCGCCGCTCTTCATGTACTTCAGCGCCGCCTGCGTCGCGGCCAGTGTGCCGCGGATGTTGATGTCGATCACGCGATCCATCTCCTCGAGCGTGGTCTCCTCGAACGTTTTCGGAATGGCTGTGCCCGCATTGTTCACGAGCACATCAAGTCGGCCGAAGGTCGCGAAGGTCTTTTCGACCGCGCCCTTGACGGCTCCGACGTCGGCAGCGTCCGCTTGGATCGCGATCGCCTTTCCGCCATCGAGTTCAATCGCCTTGACCACGGCGGAGGCCGCGCTTGCGTCCTTCGCGTACGTGATGGCCACGCTCGCTCCATCCGCGGCCAGACGCTTCGCGATGGCCGCGCCAATGCCACGGGAACCGCCGGTAACGAGTGCCACTTTATTGGCTAGCTTGGACATACGATCTCCTTTGGTTTCCTCTGAATGAATTTGAGCGGTCTTTCCGGAGAGAGTGCTCATGGGTGGATCTCCTTGAGGGATGGGTTCATTCGGAACCGGGATGCGTTCACGCGCCTTCTTCGGACAGGAACATCGAGACGTGCCGGACAAACCGTTCCGGGTACTGGTACTGCGATCCGTGATTGGCGTCCGGGTAGAGGATCAGCTGGGCATTGGGGATGTTCTGCTGGAGGATGTACGAGTTGATCGTGTAGATGATCACGTCGTTGTCGCCGTTGATGACCAGCGTCGGCTGATGGATCGCCTTTAGATAGTCGAAGGGGTTTGCGCGCGGGGCGCCCCACTTGGCGAGTGCTTCGAGCTGCGCCGGCGCCACACTCTCGTTCACTTCGGGATCGCGGCCCTCGGTGCGCCGGCGGAAGCGTTTCAGATAGGCGCGGCCAGCTGCCTGGCTGGCTTCGGATGGAGTGAAGAAGACGCTGAGCCAAAGATGGTCCGGCGGGTCGTAGCTGGCGCCGAAAATCGTCTGAGCTTCCGGCGTCAACGAGGCCATGCTCTCGCCGCTGCGCGGGCCGGTGCCGACCAGCACCAGGCGGCGGACCAGCTCAGGCGCGACAAGGGTCAGCTCCTGCGCCACCAGGCCGCCGAGGGAGAAGCCGAGCACGTCGACCTGGCTGAGACCCAGCGCCTTGATGAAGGCGAGCGCGCTGGCGGCCATCCGCTCGACCGAGGTCGGCACCTCGCCGGAGCTGCTGGAGACGCCGGCATTGTCGAAGAGGATGACTTCGCGGTCCTTGGCGAAGCCGTCGGTCACCAAAGGGTCCCAATGGTCCATGGTGCCGGTGAAATGCATGTTGAAGACGAGCGGCACGCCAGAGGCCTTGCCGAAACGGCGATAGGCGAAACGGATGCCCTTGGCCTCGACGAACTGCGTGGGTGCGGTCTGATGCGTATGAGTCGTCATAGACCCTCAGCGATCGAGAAAGAGTCTGGCGTGCGCCAGAAAGAGATCCGGGTACTGAAAGTGCGATGCGTGGCCGGAGTCCGGGTAGATGATCAGCTGCGCATTGGGGATGTGCTGCGAAAGCGTGAACGAATTGATGGTCGGGACCATGATGTCCCGATTTCCGTTTACGACCAGCGTCGGGTGGGCGATCCTCTTGAGCTCGCCAAAGCGTTCTGCCCGGAGTTCCTTCCATTCAGCGATCGCCGCCAGCTGCGCCTTCATCGTTTGCGCGGAGCTGGGTGGGTCGATGTCCTTTCTGCGAAGATGGCGTCGTTCCCAGAAGGCCCTGCCGGCGGCCTGGCTGCTCGTCGACGGGGAAAAGAACAAATAGAGGAAGGCTTCGAGCCCAGTCTCACCTGTCCCCGGATCGGTTGACGTTGCATACTGGGGGTACTTCGGGTCGTTCGATGGCTCACTCCCGCGGGGTCCGGTGCCAACCAACATGAGGCGCCTTACAAGCGACGGATGCCGGAGCGTGAGCGCCTGGGCAATGTATCCTCCGATCGAAAAGCCGAGGACATCCACGTGCGAAAGACCGAGGGCACCAACAAAGCCGGCGGCGTGTTCCCCCATCGCATCAATGGTGTTGGGCGTCTCGCCGCTCGAACTGGCGACACCGGCATTGTCGAAAAGGATCACCGGACGGTCCATGGCGAAGCCGTCGGTGATTGCGGGATCCCAATGGTCCATCCCGCCGCGGAAGTGCTGCATGAAAAGCAACGGCTCGCGAGTGTCTCTTCCGAAGCGCCGGTACGCGAAGCGGATTCCGTTCGCTTCGACGAATTGCGTTGGCGCAGTCACGTGCGTGTGCGTCATCCGCAATCTCCTTCTCCGAGCAGGACATCGGCGATCTGAATCAAGACGGCCGTGGGGCCACTCACGAGTGGTCCGGACGGTGGTCGCCGAAGTACCCGGCGAAGCGTGGGGAACACGATTCCCTTGTAATTCGCGTGGTCGAAACAGTAGTGCGCGGCCGGGCCAACGGCCAGATAATCGAGCCGCTGCACAAGCCCCTGCTCATTGAAGAAGAATGTCTGCTCGCCGCCGACCTGGAAGTTGTTGTGAGTCGGAACATCGGATGGAAATGTCACGCGCAAGCATCGCCAGGTTTCGCCGTTCTCCTGGTGCGGCTCGATCTCCGTCAGCTCGAAACCGGGCCGGGTGAAGAGAAACGGTGTCGTAAGGTAGTTCCACATCGCGTAACTGGTGAAATAGAGGCGATGCAGTTGATCCCACGGGGTCTCCCGCACATGACCAGTGAAGGAAGCGCGCGGATCTCTGCGCTCATCGACGATTTGGCCGGCGCGGTCTTCGATCCAAACTCGATCCGGTCTGAAGTAACCGCGATGGTCCGGCCGCGCGTATGGGCTGATCGTGACAGCCGGCCGGCGCGTGTCGATCTTCACGGTGACGTTCGACACCCCTTCTGGGTACCCCTTGAGATGATAAAGCGCGCCCGTCAGCGAGACGCGCACGTCGAGGCTTTTCACTTCACGCCAACGATCGAGACCGCCGTGTGCTTTCAAGGCGAGGTCGAGAAGGTCGCTCACAGGTTCTCCCTTCGCGCGACCAGGCGGGCGCCGTCCTTGGCGAGGGCAATTGCGCGACCCATGCTTGTGAGGGCTTCTGTGATCAAAACGACTGACCCTTCCATGGCGATTGCGGACAGCAATCTGCGGGCCAGCGTGTCGCACTAGGCGAAGCCAGGGGCGGAGCACCCGTCGGAGAGCAATTGCCCGGCATCTGCCGAGGCATGGCAATCTCATGTCGTCTTGAATCGATGCTTGTTGATCCGAAGGGCCCGAATCCTGGATTCGAGCGTCTGCCGAGGAATGCCCAACCTGACTGCTGCTCCGGAAGGACCGGATACTCTCCCCTGCGAGGCTGCCAGGGCGGCCTCGATCCCCTCTCGCTCGTGAGCTGCCCCTGCGCCGGGGGCTGAGACCGTCGATCCGAAGGCGCCGTCCGCATTCCGCCTCAGCCATGCCTCATCGACGGAGAACGCCTCTCCATCAGACAGGATGACCGAGCGCTCGATGACGTTTTGAAGCTCGCGGACATTCCCGGGCCAGTCATAGGCTCGAAGCAGCTCGAGCGTCCTTCCATCGATGCGCCTGATCTTCTTGCCAGCCTTCTGGGCAAAGCGCTGGACCAGATACTCGACGAGCAACGGGATGTCGTCGGCTCGGTCGCGGAGCGCGGGGACCTCGATGGGAAAGACATTCAGCCGATAGTAGAGGTCCTCGCGGAATTTGCTCTGCGCGACTGCGCTCTTCAGGTCGCGATTGCTTGCGGCCAGGACGCGCACGTCCACGGGAAGCGGCCGGTTGCTTCCAACCCGCTCGAACTCTCTTTCCTGTAGCACCCGGAGCAGGGAGACCTGGGCTTCAGGCGGCAGCTCGCCGACCTCGTCGAGGAAGATCGTTCCGCCGTCGGCTGCTTCGAAACGCCCGATCCGACGCTGCACCGCGCCGGTGAAGGATCCTTTCTCGTGGCCGAACAGCTCAGATGCGATGAGCGTGGGAGGGATGGCGGCGCAATTCACGCGGATGAATGCCCGGCTCGAACGCTTGGAGTTCCGGTGAATCGCCCGGGCGATGAGCTCCTTGCCAGTACCAGTCTCACCAAGAATGAGGACGGTAGCATCTGCGCCGGCCACCCGGGCGACCTGAGCGAGCACGCGCCGGAGAGATGCGGAAGAGCCGACGATTTCCTCGAACATCGAGGAGTGATCGATCTCGTCCCGGAGGGCCTGGTTCTCATTCTGCACGCTTTGTTCGGCCCGCTTGCGATCATCGATGTCGGTTCCGGTCGCGTACCAGTGCAGCAGCCGTCCATGTTCATCGCGAAGCGGGTTGTATTGGATGAGCAACCAACGGTATTGGCCGTCCTTCCGGCGCACGCGCCACTCAACGGCGAACGGAACCCCGCGCGCGAGCGCGTCCTGCCGCTGGCTCCGCAGCCTCTCGATGTCCTCGGGATGGAAGACCAGCTCGCGAAAAGACGGTGCCCTCACGGCCTCGATCGTGAGACCGGTAAAGTCGAGCGTCGATTGATTCGCGGTCACGGCGTTCCCGTCAGGGTCCAGCACCACGATGGTTTGGGGAATGGCGTCGATCATGCGACGAAGCTCTTGTTCACTCCTCCGTAGTCTGTCTTCCGCTCCTTTGCGGTCTTCGATATCGGTGTCGGTGCCGTACCAGAAGACGATGTTCCCCATCTCGTCGCGCACGGGCTCGGCCCGGCAAAGGAACCAGCGATACTCGCCGTCGAAACGCCGCAGGCGCGCTTCCACCTGCCCCGGCTTCCCCGAGGCAACGAGCTCCAGCCAACGTCTCCCCACCGGTCCCACGTCGTCGGGGTGAACCGTGACGTGCCAGCCCGAACCGTGAGCCTCCGCAGGCGAGAGACCGGTGTAGTCGTGCCAGCGGAGATTGAAAAAGTCCTTTGAGCCGTCGGGCAACCCGCGCCAGGAAAGAACGGGCAGGTTGTCGAGCATTCTCCGACGTTCGGCTTCCGCCTTCTTGAGATCGTCGGGGGCCGTGTCGGGTCGTCGCGCGGTGTCACCGTCGGCTACGGCCTGCGCGGTGATGGCCCCCGAAGCTGCGCCGTGTGTATCCATCATGGCCACCTCATAACCGGACGCGGGCCGCGTGGCGCTCCCGCCAGCGCCCGTCCCGACGAACAGAGCGCTTGCCCGGGACGAGCGAATTCGGATCCGCTCTCCTATACCCCTGAGTGGGACCAGGGACAAACGGCGCCGGGTAAGCCGGAACAGTACGGTGCGATGGCTGGGCAGATGCCCGGCAATTGCTGCTCGGACGATCAGCAGGACCGAGGCATTCCCCACTGCAAAGAGGGTGGCGCCCCCCTTGCACGCGCGCGTGCGACGGAAAGGCGGCGGTGGATGACGTTCAAGATCGAGCGCGGTTCGGATGGGGCGCGGTCGACCATCCGGCTGATCGGGTCCGTGAAGTCCGAGCACCTCCGGGAGATCGCGCACCAACTGGAGATCTGCGGTCCCCGCGCCGCTCTGGACCTGGAGGGAGTCACCGTAGTCGGCGTCAATGTCATCCACTTCCTGGTGGAGCGCGAGCGGCAAGGCACCGAGCTGCTCAATTGCCCGGCCTACGTCCGCGAATGGATCTCGCGGGAAGGAGAGCAGGATGAATGAGCCTGCGACGGTGCGAGGGGCCCACGCCGACGGGCGGCCGCCGCGGCAGGCTGCGCTCTACTGGTTGGCGCTCGGCACATTCGCCATCGGCACCGAGGGATTCATGATCGCGGCGATCCTCCCCAACATCGCTGCGGACCTCGTCATATCGGTTGCGCTCGCCGGATCACTGATCAGCATCTTTGCGCTGGCGTACGCGCTGAGCTCGCCGATCTTGACCGCGCTGACGGGAAAGGTGGATCGCCGGAAGCTGCTCCTGGCGGCGATGACGATCTTTTCGCTGGCCAACGTCGTTGCCGCGAGCACGCACACCTATTGGGGCCTGGCCGCAGCACGCGTGCTTCTGGCGTGCGCCGCCGGCATGTACACGCCGAACGCGAACGCGCTCGCAGGCGCCCTCGTACCGCCGGAGCGACGCGGTCGCGCCATCGCGATTGTGAATGCGGGATTCACCGTGGCGATCGCGATCGGCGTTCCGCTCGGGGCGGTCGTCGGCAATCGCCTCGGGTGGCGGATGACCTTCGTGGGGGTGGCCGTCATGTCGGCCGCCGCCGTCGTGGGGCTGCTCGCGGGTCTGCCTGCTCGCGCCGGCGCCGGGATGGTGACTGCGACGCTCCGCGAACGCGTTCGCGTCGTGCGCCAGCCAAGGGTCGCGCCGACTCTTCTCGTGACCACGGTCTGGGCGGTCGGAACTTATTCGGTCTACTCGTTCATCGCTTCGTTTCTCGCCGCGGCCACTCCGCTGCGAGGACCACAAGTCGGGTACGCGCTCTTTCTCTGGGGCGTCTCGGCGGGCGTCGGCCTGATCATCGGCGGCAACGCGACCGACAAGCTGGGCGTGCGCGCTGTCATCCGCACGAGCCTTTGCGTGCTCGCGTTGGCGCTGGCCGGTCTGTCGACGGTGGCGCACGTGCTGCCGCCTGCGATCGCGCTTCCGCCTGTCCTGCTGGCGATGATCGCGTGGGGGTTGTCCGCGTGGGCGTTCTTCCCGGCGCAGCAAGCGGGCTTGATCGAGATCGTCGGCGTGAAGCTCGCGCCGATCGTCCTCTCGCTCAATGCGTCCTTCATGTATCTGGGCTTCTCGCTCGGCGCCGCGGTCGGTGGGTTCACGCTCATACACGCGACGGTGACCAACCTCGGCTGGGTTGGCGCTGCGTGCGAACTGGCCGCCCTGACACTCTTTCTCAAGACTCGCGCAGACACGCGGGCGCAGGGAACGCTCGCAGGTGAGAAGGCCTCGCCGTGCGCCAGCATCTGAGGAGCCGACCATGCCAATCATCGACGTCTACGCTGCCACCGATCTGATACTCATCCTCGCGTTCGCCATCATCGCCGGCTCGGCGCACGCCAGGGACCTGAGTCCACGAGAGAAAAAGGATGCCGCCGTGCAGTTCCTCAAGAGCCTGGAGAGCAAGGACTCCAAGGCACTGAAGTACGTCGACCCCGACAAATATATTCAGCACAACCTGCATGTCGAGGACGGGTTGCCTGGCGTAAGGAAATTGCTCGCCAGCCTACCCGGCGACACAAAAGTCGACGTCGTGAGGACTCTTGCAGACGGCGACTTCGTAGTGACCCACACTGAATACGATTTCTTCGGCCCGAAGGTCGGGTTCGATATCTTTCGCTTCGAGAACGGCAAGATCGTCGAGCATTGGGACAACCTTGAAGCGAAGTGCCAACGACCAAATGCCAGCGGTCGAACCCAGACCGATGGACCCACCGAGATCAAGGATCTAGACAGGACCGAGACCAACAAAGCTCTCTTGAAGGAGTACTTTGAAGTGGTCGTCATCGGTGGACATCGGGACCAGGCGTCGAGGTTCAGAGACAAATTCCACCAACACAATTGCTTTGGCGAGGACAACAAGTCCGGAGCCCAGGCGACTTCTGGCCCATTCGCAAAACCGGGATTTGTCTACAAGGTAAACAAAGTCCACAGGGTTCTGGGAGAAGGCAATTTCGTCCTCGTCGTGAATGAAGGGAGTTTCGACGACAAGCCGTCGATCTTTTACGACTTCTACCGGGTCGAGAACGCCATGATTGTCGAGCACTGGGACGTCATTGAAGAAATTCCGCCAGTCGATCAGTGGAAGAACAAAAACGGCAAAGTATAGAGGGCAATGAGGCCAGAGCTAAAAGAGAAAACAATGAAAAGCTTGTCGACGCCGATCTTCATGGAAGCAGCCGTCCTTCTCAGCCTGTCGCTGGCCGGTCCAATGTCTGCCTGGGCCGACGCACCCCAGCATCATGATCAGGTACCCGGCTTTCATCGCCTGGACGTCGGCGATCTCGAGGTGACGTCGCTCTACGACGGAGGCGGCCAGTTCGAGCCGCGCTGGCTGAACGGGCAGAGAAGAATCATGACCGCCGTCGCGAATACCGTACAGAAGGAACCTCACTTTCTCGACGGCGCCGAATCAGGTTTTCTTGTGAACACCGGGAAGCAGGTCATTCTCGTGGATGCCGGAGCGGGACAATGGTGGGGCGGAGGGGCGCTCGGTCGCCTGGAAACCAGCCTTCGCAGCGCCGGCTATACCCCCGAGCAGGTCGATCTCGTGCTGATCACGCATCTTCATTCCGATCACATAGGCGGACTGACCACCCGTGATGGAAAGCGCGTGTTCTCCAATGCCGAAGTCCATGTTGCGAAGGCTGAGAATGACTTCTGGCTCTCAGCGGAAATCGCCGCCAAGGCACCGAAGGAAGCGCAAGAGTTCTTTCAGGCCGCCCAGGCCATCTCCGCGCCATACATCAAGGCGGGGAAGTGGCACACATTCACCAGCTCGGATGAAATCGGGGAAGGAATCAAGACTGTTTCCCTTCCCGGGCATACGCCGGGACATACCGGTTATGAATTCAGCTCGAAAGGCCAGAGGATACTGTTCTGGGGTGACACCATTCATGCCCAGAGCGTCCAGCTGAAACATCCTGAGGTCAGTGTTGCCTTCGACATCGATCCGGCCGCGGCGGTGGCCACGCGGAAGAAGTTGCTGCCTGCTCTCGTGGATGGGAAGGTTCTCATTGCGGGTCCGCATATGGCGTTCCCGGGAGCCGGCCGTCTGCGCAAAGATGGCAATGCCTATAGCTGGGCACCCATCCTGTTTACCGACCAGTGGATTCCGAGATAGCGCAGACGAATCGAAGAGCGGCCTCCCCATGTTCGGCGAGGCGTTTCCGCAATGACTCACACTTCCACCGGAGGACCACGTCCATGCCGATGATCGATGTCTACGCTCCTACCGACCTCTTTCCCGTCAGCGCCGACCGCCAACTCGCCGAGGAGCTGACGGCCGCCCTCTTGAAGGCGGAGGGAGTCGCAAACCCTGGCCCGACGCATACCCACAACACCGGTGCGTACATTCATCGAATGCCGCCCTCGACCGTGAACACTGCAGCGCAGGGTTCGGCACGGACGGTCCGGGTACAGGTAGTCACGCCGCCGGGCGTGCTCTCGCGCGCCGGGCAAAAGCAGCTCGTCGCTGAAGCGACTGAGATCGTGGCAAGGATCTCGGGCGATCCGAGTCAGGCGGGGCGCACATGGGTCTTGCTCACCGAGGCTGCCGAGGGAGGTTGGGGAATTGCCGGCACGGCGTTCGGGAAGGAGGAGTTCGCAGCTCTCGGCGGGAAGAAGAAGTAAGCAGGCACCTTCACGACCACCGGCAATTTCACTGAATCAAGAGGAGCGACACGTGTCCCAGCGCCACTTTCCTGAATCCCGATCTTGGGCAACCTGCCTTCTCATATCTGGCCTGGCACTGTCCAGCGCAGCGAATGCTGTGACTCTGACCACGGAATCCAAGCTTGATAAGAGCCAAGCGGGCTATTACCGCCTCAAGGTGGGAAGTGTCGATGTCACGGCGCTTTCCGACGGGACGCTCGGTTTTGAGGCCATCGAGCAACTGACCAACGTGAAGCCGGGCGAGGCGGAAAAGCTCCTCGACAGGGCCTATGTCAAGTCGCCGGTCGAGGCGTCGATGAACGCGTTCCTCATTCAACTGGGGGATCGCTTGATTCTCGTGGACGCAGGGACCGGAGGACTCCTCGGTCCGAAGCTTTTCAAGCTCCCCGAGAGCCTGAAGGGCGCAGGTTACGCCCCTGAACAGATCACCGATATTCTCGTGACCCACGTTCACCCGGATCACACCGGCGGGTTGACGGTGGGAGGCAAGAAAGTATTTCCGAATGCGATCGTGCACATGGACAGGAGGGAACTGGCGTATTGGACTGACAAGTCCGCCGAAGAGAACGCTCCAGAGCCGACCAGAAGTTTCTTCAAGATGGTTGAGCCTACCGTAGGCCCGTATGTCGCCTCCGGAAGCGTGAAGACCTTCGATGGCGAGACGCTACTCTTCCCAGGGCTGCGCTCCATCCCGGGATACGGCCACACGCCCGGTCAGTCCTACTACGTTCTCGAGAGCGGCGGAGAAAAGATGATCTTTTGGGGCGACATCATCCATGTTCCTGACATTCAATTCTATAATCCAAACATCACCATCAAGTTCGACGTGGATTCTACGGCGGCGGCGGCCCGTCGGAAGAGGGATTTTGCCGATGCCGCAAAAAATCGGACCCTCGTGGCCATGCCGCACATGTACTTCCCTGGAGTCGGCCATGTGGCGAGGGAAGGCAATCACTATCGATGGCTTCCGCTTCCCTACGTGAACGATACGAAACCCGTCGTCAGTGAGAGCAAGAGAACTCAGTGATGGAGAGGCCGATGACCATCGTCCCCGAAGGGAACAAGCCGACGAGCATGGAGGCACAGATGTCCGTCTCAATCGAAGAGAAGAACAAGGCCATTGTGCTCCAGGCCTTCGACACTTTGTTCAACCAACGCGACTATTCCCGCGCCGAGCGCTTCTGGTCGCCACGGTATATCCAGCACAGCGACCACATTCGGCCAGGACGGGAAGGGCTGTTCGAGCTCGTGAGAAACGCTCCCGCGACAATGCGGTACGAGAACCAGCTGATTTTAGCGAACGGAGATTTCTTGATGTTGCATGGTCGTTTTTCTGGTCTCGGCGCAGGAACGCCGAATTGGATCGTGGTGGACGTGGTGCGCTTGGAGAACGGTGTCCTCGCTGAGCATTGGGACGTCATTCAGGACGAAGCCACGCGAGCCGCCTCGAAAAGCGGGCTTCCGATGTTCGGAGACAAGTTCCCTGACGACTGAGCAAACGGCCCCCGAGCCGGTCCACGAGAAAAAGGAAGCCGCCGTGCAGTTCCTCAAGAGCCTGGAAAGCAAGGACTCCGAGGCACTGAAGTACGTCGACCCCGACAAATACATTCAGCACAAGCTGCATGCCGAGGACGGCTTGCCTGTCGTTCGCAAAGACGGCGTATGGGGTTTTTGCGCTCTGGTCCGTCCGCTTGTCGTGGCCTCCACTGTTTGGAGACAGTTTGAAGACGTTCGCTCCCCGACGGGCGGCTTCTCTATCGCCTCAAGCGCCCCGTCGCGGGTGCCGGCGAGGTGATGGTCCTCAAGCCTTCCGAGCTGCTGCGCAGGCTGGCCGCGCTGGTGCCGCCGCCCCGTTCGCAGACCGTCGACTCCCGAAAACGACTAGCTCGAGGAGCGCTTTGCGCGCTGCCACACCCGCAGCACCTTGCCGCCCTCCGAGTAGCGCAAGCCATCCGGAGAGAAAGCGAACTCGATCGCGCCCTCCTTCCTGCGCAGATGGACCGGATCCTGCTCGGGGCCGCGCGTGAACGATCGCGCCTCCGCGAAGAGCGGTCCGTGAGCGAGCTTGGGCCCCTCGGGCGTCTCGGTGACAATGACCCCGTCGTCGTACTTGTAGGTGAACCCGGATGGGTCGAGCTGGTAGGTGCCGTACGACGAGATCCACACCCGGCTCGCGGGTTGCGACCAATTCTTCAGCACTGTCACGACCACGCCGTCGCCGAGCACGAACCGCCCCTCGACGGCGGGCGGTGTCAGCTTTCCCTCGGCGGTGTGCCACTCGCAGAGCTCGTACACGCCCTCCACCAGAGACTTCACGTCTTGCATGCGTCCTCCCCATCGAATTGCGCAACGAACAGAGGACGTTCTAACCGCCCGGCCCCGGCGCTGTCGTCAGGCCGGGCCGCGCTCTGCGCCAGCCTTCGCGGAGCAGCCATCCGATCGGCATCGCCCTGCGCGGCGGGTGGACCTTCCCCTGGGCCTCCTCGTCCGGCAGCGACTTCAACCCGGGCTTCGCCGTCGGCTTCACCGAGAATCAGCAGCGCGAGGGAGGTATCGAATACAACTTCCGGCGCGAGCCGGCGTGTCCACCTGGCCAACCACGACGTATCGGCACGAGTATGTGCGCGCCCGGCGGCGTGCGCACTTCTAGCCGCGCTGCAGGGGGGGCCGGTCGCGACGGTCACGAGAACCCGCGCGGTGCTCATCGGGACGCCTCGCGCTGCCTGGGCCGGTAGCTGCCGACCTCGGAGCGGAACGCCACGTTGAGTCGGTTCCAGCCGTTGATCGCGACCACCGCGACCGTCAGGCGAACGAGCTCCTCCTCGCTGAAGTGGGACCGCGCGGGCGTGAGGTTTAACTCGCTCATGGCAATTTTTCGGCAAGGCTGCGGGTAGGTGATGGACGCGCCCTCACTCAACTCCGAGAAATCCCGTCGCGGCCGTGACGATGTCGCCCTCGCGAGTTAGAGTGGCCGCGATGGCTGAGAGGAAACCTGCAAAGAAGGGCACGAAGAAGTCCGCCAAGAGCACAACCGGCAAGGCGTTCAAGGGATTCACGGACGCGGAACGAGTCGCGGTGAGGGAGCGCGTCGAAGAGCTGAAGGCTGCCGCGCGCCGCGGCCCCCGCGCGGGCAAGGCGGACGATGAAAGCGCCGTGCTCGCGAAGATAGCCGCGATGCCGGCACCGGATCGCGCCGTGGGCGAGCGGCTCCATGCCATCATCAAAGCCAGCGCGCCAGTCCTCTCGCCGAAACTCTGGTACGGGATGCCCGCGTATGCCAAGGATGGCAAGGTCGTCTGCTTCTTCCAAAGCGCACAGAAGTTCAACACAAGGTACGCGACGTTCGGCTTCAGCGACAAGGCGACCCTCGACGAAGGCGCCATGTGGCCGACCGCCTTCGCGCTGAAGGAGTTGACCGCCGCCGAAGAGGCAAGGATCGGCGCGCTCGTGAAGAAAGCGGTGAGCTGAGGACTGAGGAACCCGATGGCGACGGAATGCACACCGAGTCAACTTGATTGGA
>Ga0209526_10001847_pt1 | contig 14172 bp, 8 predicted proteins | sample JacPinW_OM2H0_M1_FD_188566 | JGI IMG/M metagenome (GOLD analysis project Ga0209526, IMG submission 188566) | Forest soil microbial communities from Algoma, Ontario, Canada - Jack Pine, Ontario site 1_JW_OM2H0_M1 (SPAdes) (version 2) | ecosystem: Environmental > Terrestrial > Soil > Boreal... | reverse complement strand
AAACCAGATCCCGCGAAAGCAGGATCTGTGAGCCGGGAGAGCGGTGGATGGGCGTGACGGCGTGAAGGCGGATCGGCGTATCGCCTCTTCGGTAGCGCAGATCCATCGGGGGATTTGCCTTACCGTTAAACTGCTTCTGTGCGCCCGTGATATCTTTTAATCTTTTACCGAGCCACTTGTCTTGATCGTCCAACGGCGCTAAAGGAACCTCGAACAATCCGGATGGACTTATCGCAAGCGGGCCAATGGGTTTACTTAGGGACTATCGCTTGGCCGACGCAAAGCTAGGACCTCCGGACACCAATACAGACAGCAAATAACAGAATAGCTAATTGGGAATCCATCACTCATTGCTGCAACACGCCCGCTACACCATCTCTTCATCATGTTCGTCACAAAACCGCGACTATTCCTCAACTACATTCTCAAGAACAAATTCGCTGTTCCTTCCTTCAACGTGAGCAATCTGGAAATGGCGCGTGCCGTTATCGAAGCGGCAGAACTCGAAGATGCCCCAGTAATGGTGCAGACCGATTTCATTAATTTTGACTACGCCGGGATGACCGAGCTTTCGGGAATCATTCGGAGCCTTGCCGAGCGGGCGTCAGTCCCGGTGTTGATGCATCAGGATCATCCGGGGAAAGATGAGAATATTTATCACAGCCTTCGGCACGGTTATTTCTCGGTGATGTATGACGGCGGACACCATCCTTTGCCCGACAATATCCGCGGCACTATTCGCTTTGCCGAAGCCGCCCATGCCTGTGGAGCGATCCTTGAATCCGAAATTGGGCAATTCGGCGGCGAATACCAGGGCGGCCGCGCTATCCGAGCAGCAGCTGAGGAAACCGCGGAAATGGCGGAGAAAAGCGGAACTGACACGTTAGCGGTTTCGGTCGGGTCCGAGCATGGTCAGAAAACACGGTTGGATCTTGAACTGTTGAGCGAGATAGCCAAGAGCACCCGCATTCCTTTGGTCTTACATGGTGGTAGCGGTATTCATCCAGAAGATGCGAAATCGGCGACCCAACTGAATGTGTACAAAATTAACATTGGAGCTGCCTTGATTAACGGTTTCGTTGATGCGTTAACGGAAGGAGCCGCTCTGCCTCCGGCCCATGATCCGAAACATCAAGTTATTCTCCGGCATGTGATCGAAAGGTTGCGGGAAATCGCTCGAACCCGGCTGTCTTTGTTCGGTGCGTCTAGCCACGGTAAAAAGCTGCTGCAAGAGTTGATCGTTGCCCAGTGTGACCTGCCAGATCGGATCGAAATAACGAAGCGATGATCTCTCTCGCCGGCACATTGGTGGCCGACATCATGGCACGTCCGATTGGCGATTGGCCAAAGAACGGGAATGTCGTTGCGATCGAAGAGATCGAAGTTCAGCCGGGCGGCGCAGTCGCGAATACAGGACAGATTCTGGAAAGACTGGGTGTTCCGGTTATGGTCCACGCGGCCGTGGGCAGCGACAATCTTGGCCAGATAACCAGGAGCTTGGTGGAATCCTGGGCTACGCGATCGGGGATTGAAACGCTGGCTGGGCGCCGGACTACCGCAACCATAGTTGCGGTGGGAGAGGACGGCGATCGCAGTTTTATCAACGCGCCGGGCGCGTGTGATCAGTTCCGGTTAAGCGAAGCGCAGGTCGACGAGGATGTGCGGCTCGGTGCACGCGCTCTCCATGTGGGTTACGCTCTCATTTTGCCCGCGTTTGACGGTCACGCGATGAAGCGAGCGCTTCGTCGAGCAAAAGAGGTAGGTGTCTTGACCTCGCTTGATGTCACCTATTTCGATTCGCCGCTATGGCCAAGTCTCCTCGATCTAATGCCAGATGTGGATGTTTTTTGTCCCAGTCTTTCCGAGGCGGAAGTAATTACCGGAAAATCCGGAGCGACCGCTGCCGCCGAGGCTCTCGAACAGGCCGGGGTGAAACAGTTTATCGCGGTCACCAACGGATCTCATGGCGCGGCAATCCGCATCCCGGGTCAGGCCGAAGAAAATCTGGCGGCACTGCCGGCCAAAGCGGTTGACACCACCGGGGCAGGTGATGCGTTTATTGCAGCGGTGCTGGCAGCCTGGTATCGCGGACTCGATTGGCCGACCGCCGCTCGAGCCGGAATCGCCGCCGGCTCTTTGGCAGTCACCAGCGGAAAACGATACGGGAATCTCAACAGTTGGTCGCAGATCGAGAATAGGGCGAAACAGATCCGCTGAAGGCCGGATCTGTGAGCCGCGGATCGGCAGGGGGGTAGCGGCGACTGTCCCGTTAGGCCACCTGATCTGCCAGAGCTGAAAGACTCGACCGAAGCGATTGGTTCGGCACAATCACAAAGCGCAGTCTCCATCGTCCGAAAGCGCCCAGGAGAACCCGGTCCGAAGGCTGCCCGTGCGCATCAAATTAAGGTAGTGTCCGAGACGGAAGGGGCGCATGATTTTGGTAGTGTCTGGCGGCCGCGCAGGTAGGGCGCGTCTCTCCGAGACCGCAGGATCATCGGCAACCATCGCCCGTTAGGCCAATGCTTTTGCCTCTCGCAACGTTTCTCGGTCTAACAGGGGCAGCTACGTCCTCGGTCCTGCGGTCTCGGAGAGACGCGCCCTACCTGCGCGGCCGCCATCGTTCTGAGATTCTACCGTGACGATTGAAGTAGATAATCAAGATCGCATTGCCTAGTGTGCCGTCTCACATATAATGGCGACATCACCATTATATTGTGAGACGGCACACTAGCGTGGGACCTTCCATGAAATTACCCCGGGTGCTCGTACCGGTTTTCCTTCTGTATTGTCTTCTGATTGTTCCGGGTGTTCGAACGATGCAAGCCGAAGATGGCAACAATTTACCAATCCGTTTGTATGTACGGGAGGTTCCACTAACGGTGTTAGGGAAGCAGGTAAAAGTGCTGGTAATCGAGCAAGATAGCGGCGTTCAAGGCTTCGAACCGCAAACGTCATCCGGATTCAAGGTTGAGGTGATTAACCAGCTCAAGGAGCCGACTTCTATCCACTGGCACGGACTCGTGCTGCCCGCTTTGATGGATGGCGTACCATTTGTGAGCCAGGAACCCATTCCGCCAAACGGAAAGTTTCTTTACCAATTTCCGCTCAAGCAAAGTGGTACGTACTGGATGCACTCGCACTTCGGTCTGCAAGAACAGCTGTTAGGCACCGCTCCGCTCATCCTTCAGACCGAAGAACAACGGGACAAAGCAGATGAACAATACGTAGTTCTGTTAGGCGACTTTTCGTTCAAGCCGCCCGGTCAAATCCTAGAGAAACTCAAAGCCGGCATGAAAAAGATGAAAGGCATGGGTGGCATGAAGGAAATGCCAAAGACCCAAACATTAGTTGCTCAAAAATGGGACGATGCCGGGCAACGCTTCGTTGCGACTTCGGCCGACGGCGAGCTTCCCGATACAGACGTTAAATACGACGCGCTTCTCGCCAATCGCCGTACCCTGGACGATCCGCAGGTGTTCCATGTTACGCCGGGCCATAAAGTACTCTTGCGAATAGTGGCTGGTTCGTCTGCGACAAATTTTTTCGTTAACACGGGAACTTTGACTGCAGAACTCACAGCCACGGACGGCCAAAACATCCTACCGCTAGCGGGTAATTTCTTTCAGTTGGGGATCGCTCAGCGGATCGATTTGCTGATGAAAATTCCTGATCGAGGCGGGGTCTTTCCTATCGTTGCGCAGGGTGAGGGGACTAGACAGCAGTGCGGCGTTGTCCTGGCGACAGAGGGAGCCGTAGTTTCTAAACTGCCGGTCGAAGCCAAATTTCCAACGGCTGGATTGGATAACACTCAAGAGCTGAGATTGAAGGCAAAGGATCCTTTCTCGGAAAAGCCGGTAGACCGGTCTCTGCCATGCGTCCTTGGCGGCAGCATGGCAAATTATAGCTGGACGATTAATGGCGCTGCCTATCCTAATAACAACAGTCTCAATGTGAAGGAGGGCGAACGCGTTGAAATTGTGATGCGCAACGACACCGGCATGTCGCACCCAATGCATCTGCATGGCCACGACGTTCAGGTGGTCGAGATTGATGGCAAAAAGTTGAGTGGTGCAGTGCGCGACACGTTAATCGTGCCGCCAAAATCAACTATCAAAGTGATCTTCGATGCGAACAACCCTGGCGTCTGGGCTTTTCATTGCCACATCCTTTATCATTTAGCGACAGGCATGTTTACGGTCCTGAAATACGAGGGAGCCAATACAGAATTCTGGCAGCCGGAGAAGACCCTCAGCGAGCTGGTAACTCCGGAACAAGAGCGCTGAACGTGCTCTGCTATCTGGTCCCGGAGGGGCCCAATGAAAGTAGATGACATGAGCCGACAGTTTAGCAGCGGGTGCTGTTAGCTGTCGGCTCATGTCATCTACTTTCATTTAGTCCCCGCGGGACGGGCCTTAGCTATCTGTCTGCCATCTGTCATGCGCCTCGCCCCTATTTGCCTCCCAGACTGATTCCTTCCATGAAGAATCGCTGAAAGAAGAGAAACACTACGATCACCGGCAACACGACGAGACAGGAAGCTGCCATCAGTAGATTGAATTGAATTCCATGCATCGTTTTGAAAAAGGTGAGACCCAGCGACAGCGTGTACAATTTGTCGTTTTGCAGATAGATGAGCGGACCAAGGAAATCGTTCCAGGCGTTGACGCCAGCAAGTAACCCAACCACGACTAACGCAGGGCGGGCCAACGGTAAGATGATGCGATACATGATTTGGAACTCGTTAGCTCCGTCAATTCTCGCCGCCTCCGATAGATCAGCGGGAATTTGCAACATGAATTGACGCAAAAGAAAGATGAAGAAGGGATTTCCAAAAAATGTAGGCAAGATGAGCGGTAGAAAGGAATTTACTAACCCAAGCCGGGCGAAAAACGAGAACATCGGAACCATCGTGATAGGATTTACCGGGAATTGGATGAATATGAAGACGGATGCAATCACCGGATAAAAGAGCAGATCACGACCGGGCCACTTAATCCGCGAGAATCCATACGCAATAACAAAGTTTGACAGCACACTTCCTAGGATGGTCAGCGCCGCATAGAAGATGGTGTTTTCCAGGTAGGAGAGAAAAGGAAATGTGCGGGTTGCTTGATCGAAATTTTGCCAGTTGATTTCGTGAGGCCAAAGCGTTGGCGGGAAAGTGGCCAGTTCGCGATCGGACTTGAGAGCGGTGACGAACATCCAATACATCGGTGAGATATAGAAGAGGCTCATCCCAATAAGAAAGATTCTCGATACGAGCGGCTGGAGTGCAGCCGATCGCTTGGTTTGAATAGGGCCTTCGATATTGCTCATTCCAGGTGGTAGTTAACCCAGTATTTCGAGGACCAGAAAGTCGTCACGGCGAGGACCACATTGATGATGAAGAGGATTCCTGAAACTGCGGCGGCCAAACCGACTTGGCTGTACTCGAATGCATTCTTGTAGATGTACAGTGCGGTGAACATTGTGGAGTTCAACGGGCCGCCACCGGTCATGATGTAGGCCGGCACAAAAACCTGCAGGCCGAGACCGATCCCGATGATGATATCGTAAAGGATTGTCGGGGTCAGTAATGGTAAGGTGATGTACCAAAACTTCTGCCAGTGACCCGCGCCGTCCAGGGAAGCGGCATCATACAAACGTGCAGGAATCGCGCGGAGAGCGGTTAGGAAAACCAACCCAAAGTTGCCGGCGCCAAACTGCGCGACCAGGACGATTGCAAGTTTTGACCAGCGGGTGTCACCGAGCCAGTTAATCGCCGGAATATGCGGCAAACCGAGGAGATAGTTGAACAACCCAAATCGCGGATTCAACAACCAGATTAACATCATCGACAGCGCGAAGATTGGTGCAATGCTCGGGATGTACAATAGTGCCCGGTACAGGGTAACCTCGCGGACCTTTTGGTTCATCGCCATGGCCAGCGCGATCGCTACGGCAACGCCCAACGGAACGGCCAGCAATACGTAGTAAAAGGTGTTATACAGGGAAGTCCAAAAAAGGGGGTCTTTAAGCAGCTCCTGATAGTTCCGAAACCCGATCCATTCCGGTTCGCCAAAGCCGGAATATTGAGTCATCCCGAGATGGAAGTTGGATAATACCGGATAGAGCAGAAACAGAAAAAAACCGATGATCCAGGGACTAATAAACAGAAGTCCCAAAAGTAAGTTCCGGAAATCCCTCGAGATGATCCGTCGACGGCTTTTTTTCATTGTGGCTACATTGTGCTCTGCGACTGTTGTTGTAAGTGTTGCTTTCGGCGAGGAACGTCATTTGCGTTGTTTTGCCCATTATGGTAGGGCGAAAACCTGAGCGCGCCGCAAACCTCGCCTTGTCTGGTTTGGAGGCTCGCGCCGGGTTTGGGCCACGCGTTCGATATCGATCTGCGTTTCATCTTTTTGCAGTGCTTCTCAGTGTAGGACAAGCCTTGCGGAAAAAATGCCGGCGTCAGAACCACAAACGGCTCAAGCCGATTCGGCTGAGACCGAATCAGGCTTTTCGCCCTACCGTTGCTTTTCTCGCTACTTGCAAAACCGATCCATCTGCGGCTGGACCTCATCCACAACGGCTTTTAGAGCCGCGTCGGGCGTTTGGCTGTTCGTGATGACGGATTCCTCGGCTTCTTTCAACTTGTCCCAGTACAACGCACCGACCGGCAGCGGCGGCCGAGACTTCGAGACCGGAAGCAAGCTCAGAAAAAATTCATACTCCGGCGCATACAGATCTTTGCGCTGCTGCAGACTTTTCAAGGTAGGCAGCGACGCTGCTTCTTTTACTAGGAGCGTTTGACCTTCTTCCCCTGTTATTGAACGCAATAGCTGGTAAGCGGCATCTGCGTTTTTGGTTCCTTGAAGGATCGCTACCGACCATCCGCCCGACCAGGATGTCTTCAAACCGTTCGGTGCCGGAATGTAGGTCACGCCGTACTCGAGATTGGGAGCAGCGTCTTTCATCGCAGCAAAGACCCAATTCCCAGTGACTAGAAATGCGACTTTCCCGGTGAAGAAGGGCAACTGCGCCGGCGGCAGCGTTCCCGTGCTGGGCCATTGCCAATAAGTGTCCACGAAGGTTCGGGCTTTTTGCGGATCCAATGCTTTCGCCCAATCATACAAAAATTGGTAACCTTTGACGACTCCAGGGTCGGTTGCCGTCACCTTGCAACCAGCGAAATCAAAGAAGCTCCCACCAAAGGCGTATCCCCAGGTATAACCCCAGCCCTGTTCGAGCCACGGGACAAACCCGATCCGCGTATAGGCGCCCGACGAATCGGTTTGGTTAAGCTTGAGCGCGATCTCCTTAAAGCGATCGGGTGCAATCGGTCCTCGTGCTGGATCGAATTCAGCCAGGTCGATGCCGGCTTCCTTGAGAATTTGTTTGTTGTAAAAGAGCACGCGCGCATCGGTGTTGGTCGGAACAGCGTAAACCTTGTTCTGATAAGTTACTTCCTGCCATGGTCCATCGGAGTATTCCTGGCTGAGATCTTTTCCTTCCTTCTTGATCAAAGGGGTTAAATCAGTCAACAAACCGGCGGCTGCTCGCTGTGCAACGGTGAACCGGTCAATCACGGCAAGATCCGGACCGGCGCCGCTCCGGACTGCAGTCATGAGCTTGGCCACGTCGGTTTCGGATCCAGGAACAACCTCAACCTTAACCTTGATGCTCGGGTTTTTCTCGGCGAATGCTTCGGCCGCTTTTTGATAAGCACCCTTTTCGTGGGCATCAAGCGAGGAGGGAAGCCAGAGTTTAAGTTGAGTTTGTCCGTAAGCTCCTGTCGAGATCCAGAGGCAAGAACAGATCGCTATTAACGCTTTATAATTCATTTTCATCGGGGGGAATGAGTTTCGGATTGAAAAAGGATCCAGCACGTGGATTGAGTATCACGTCTTGATAGACAACGCTTACAACTACAAAACTGAATTGGTCGGTCAAGAATTGATCCGGTGGAGATTCGTCGCGATTCCCTCCAACAGTCGTTAAGGCGGCTCTCAAACCGACTGCTAGAACTCGGCGCCTGGCGCGATCGAGATTGGATCCCGATCGCTGATGGTGAATTTCGGGTCGATCCCGATGCTCGGTGGCGTTCGATTCGAACGGGCGACCCGTGGCCGATCCAGGCTGCACCGGTCGAGTTCCGTTTCAATGTCTCGATCCCGGAACGCTGGACAGGACACCCTGTCGATTGCCGTTTTCGCTTAGGCGGTGAAGCGCTTCTCTTCGTCAATGGTTCACCGGTCGGCGGTCTAAACTCGTTCCACGATGAACATCCGGTACTGAGTTCTGCTATCGGTGGAGAAACCCTCCATTTCGGGGCTGAAGCGGTTTCTCATGGCTTATTCGGTACACCAACTGCCGAACCCCGGATCGAATTGGCAGCTGTACTGATCCCGGAATGCGACGTGCGATTACTCTACTACGACTTCGCTGCTGCGTTAGATGCCGCCCATTATCACTATTTCGCCGGCCGGTCGGCAATAACGGAGTCGGTTCTGCAAGCAGTCCATCGGGCTTTTATTCGGATTTCGCTACCACGAAGCGAGACTGAAGAATACTTGGCCCGTATTGCTACGACCTCGCAAAACCGCTCTGCCGAGAATTTCTATGGCAATGAGGAGAGCCTGGCTTCGCTTTGGGAAAGGTGGAAGTTTCGGTCGCCGGCCAGCACGCTGACGAATGAACAACTTCGGCAGTTGCGTGAAGTAAGAGAGCAATTTAGCAAAGAGCTCAGCCAAATTCGAACGCGTCTTCCAGCCGAAGGAGGTGTGTGGCTGACGGGTCACGCCCACATCGATCTTGCCTGGCTCTGGCCGCTGGACGAGACGCGGAGGAAGGCCCGCCGAACATTTCACACCATAATCGGGCTGATGGATCGATACCCGGAGCTCTATTTTAATCAATCGAGTGCGCAACTCTATTCCTGGATCGAGCAGGAGGATCCAGCTCTGTTTGAAAGAATTCAGGCCCATGTGCGAGCCGGTCGTTGGGAACTGGTGGGTGGGATGTGGGTTGAACCCGATGGCAATCTGCCCACCGGCGAGTCCTGGGTTCGTCAGCTACTGTTTGGCCAACGATACTTCGAAAGCCGATTTGGCCGGCGCGCCAAAGTAGCTTGGTTACCAGATTCGTTCGGATTCACCGGAAGTCTTCCGCAACTGCTCGTCTCTGCCGGAATTCCTTATTTTTTTACTCACAAACTAACCTGGAACGAGCGAAACCCTTTCCCTTACGATCTCTATTGGTGGGAAGGTATCGACGGCAGTCGCGTTCTTGCCCACAGCTTCACCAACCCGGACTCCGGCTACAATGCTCGGGTTACGGCCCAGGAGATGGGCGAGACCTGGCGAAATTTCAGGGGCAAACAGATACACGACTTCAGTTTACTTGCGTTCGGCCACGGCGATGGCGGTGGTGGCCCGAGCGAAGAGATGTTGGAGCGCTTTGCGCGGCTAAGCGATTTTCCGGGTTTACCGCGTCTCAAGATTGGACCGGTCACCGAATTTTATGAAAATATTTCGACGCCGTCGTTACCGGTTTGGATAGGGGAGCAATACCTCGAATACCATCGCGCCACCTTGACGACGCAAGGGCAGGTCAAATCCCTACATCGGCGATTGGAACACGCGCTGGTCGAAACCGAAACATCGGTAACTCTGGCGCACGTTTGGCATCAGCGGCGTTATCCGCTCGAAGAATTGCGTCGTCTTTGGCAGATACTCTTGCTCAATGAGTTTCATGATATTCTGCCAGGATCGAGCATTCATTCGGTTTATGAAACCGCGCGCCGCCAGTTAACTTCAGCCTTGGACGAGGCTGAGCGGCTCCGCGAAGACGCATTGGCGCCGATCGAAAAAGTTCCGGGAGAGCAGCCAAAAGCGGGAGGCCGCACCTCCTTGCGCGCCGACGAAGGTCTGGTATGGAATCTCCAGCTACATGATCGACCGTTGGTTGCGGAAATAGGGGGTATAGACAGCGGGGTAGTTATCCATGTAAACGGACTCGAACTGCCTACCCAACGCCTGGAAGGCAACCGCGGGCTGGTCGCCGCCGCCGCTGTCATCGTTCCAGCTCTGAGCGCCCTCTCTTTCCGTTCGATTCGCGGGGAGCCGGTGTCCGTCGCTTCGCCGGTTCGCGTTGATAGTCGGGAAATCGAAAACGAGAACCTGCGCATCCGGGTACATGACGATGGAACTCTTGCTTCGATCCACGATAAAATTCATCGAAGGGAAGTCTTGGCTGATCGAGGAAATCAGCTTTGGTTGTTTACGGATATCCCCCGGCAGTTTGATGCCTGGGACATCGATTTCTCTTATGCGGATGAGGGTCTAGAACTTGTCGCCGAAGACCAGCCGGAAATAATCGAACACGGTCCGCTGCGGGCCGCGCTGAGAGTCGTTCGTCGCCACGACAATATCGAGATTGTTCAGGACTATCGGCTTACCACGGAGTCGCGAGTGCTCGAGATTCATACCAGAGTTCGCTGGCGAGGAAGGAGACGATTTTTGCGAGCTTTTTTTCCCCTTGAGATCCGGACTCATGAAATTTGGGCGGAGACAGCTTTTGGCGCGGTCGCTCGGCCGAATCATCGTAACACTCCGTGGGATCAAGCTCGTTTTGAAATACCAGCCCATCGTTGGGTTGACCTGAGCGAACCAAGTTATGGGGTCAGCTTACTGAACAACGGGAAGTATGGTCATAGCGCACAGGGGAACATCTTAGGAATCAGTTTGTTGCGTTCTCCAATCTATCCGGATCCGTATGCGGACGAAGGTGACCACGAATTCGGTTATGCGATCTATCCACATGCTGGCGACTGGCGAAACGGGACTGTGCAGGCGGCTGAGGATATGCACTGGCCGCTAAGGGTTACCGCGGCACAGGGAACGGCAGTCCAGCCTTCGCTCTTTCGGTTTAAGGTAAATCCTCTCAAATTCGCGTGCCTAAAAAAGGCCGAAGATTCCGACGATGTAATCTTACGGCTATATGAACCTTACGGAAACCGAGGCCAAACGACTTTGGAAACTGCTCTCCCGCTGAAAAAAGCTGCAATCGTCAATATTTTGGAAGAACAAGCCAACGAACTCAGAGTCGAAGACGAGCAGGGAATCACCCTTTCGTTCACACCGTTCCAGGTGATTTCGGTCAAACTCACTTTTGCACGGTACAAGGGCGAAACAGATCCGGCGAAAGCCGGGATCTGTGAGCCTGGAGCAAGCGGGCTGCGGCCGATCTATCGGCATATTCGTTAGCGGCGACTAACCTGGCGGCTATTGTTTGACCGATCCTGAGTAACGCGAACAACCGGGCGAAGCTCCGGCCGCGTCGAGAGCTTGATCAAACCCTGTTAGGCAGACCAGAGAAACCGGGAATCGAGAGAGCTTGGGGTTGCTTTGGGCACTCGGCGGAGTCCGCCGCGACGGAACTATTTGTGAAATCGGCGCAATGATTCTTGCGTTGCGCCCTTGTTCTGACACAATCCGACCCTTCTAACCGTGTCGAGCTGGATGTTGGTCCAGTCAAGAATGTGCCGAGATCAAATCCGATACCCCCCACATTTGGCCATAACCATTAGGAATCTGTCGTAGGAAACCGCTTCTTCTGGCCAGGATTCGCTTGGAAAAGAGGCCTCTGACATGACTTGGAAATGAATGTAATCTCTATTCGGTCGATTGGCTCAATCGCCCTAGGTACTGTCCTGATTTGCACGCTTCTCGCGGTGGGCTGCAAAAAGGAGAAGACCAGCGTCGCGCCTATCCAGACGATCGAGGTGACTGCAGTTAAGGTTGAGCCGCGTGATGTGCCGATCACATTCGAATGGATCGCCCAGACGGAGAGCTCGCGACAGGTCGATATTCGAGCCCGCGTCGAGGGCATTTTGGAAAAGCGGGTCTATAAAGAAGGCGCGATCGTCCAGGAAGGGCAAGTGATGTTCGAGATGGAGCGCAAACCATTCGAGGCGCGCCTCGACGCGGCCAAGGCGAACCTTGGTCAAGAGGACGCACGTCTGGCCAATGCGCAGCAAACGCTCGAGCGGGTGCAGGGCCTGTCGGAAAGGAATGTGGTTAGTCGCCAGAACCTCGATGACGCGACCAACTCGGAACGGGCGGCAGCAGCGGCGGTTGAAGCTGCCAAAGCCAAGGTCGCAGAAGCAGAGCTCAATCTTGGTTACACGACAATCCGCGCACCGATCACTGGGTTGTCATCGTTTGCGACTAAGCACGACGGCAGCTACATCGGCGCCGGGGCAGACAGTATGCTGACTTACGTTGCGGCACTCGATCCGATGCGAATTAACTTTAGCGTATCTGAGAATCAGGTGTTGCGAATCCGGGAAGAGGTCAAAGCTGGCCGGCTCGTGGTTCCATCAGATAATTCCTTCGACGTGGAGGTGTTGTTGGCTGATGGCAGAGTCCATCCGCAGAAAGGCGAAGTCACATTTTCGGATTTGGCTTTCAGTCGTGAGACCGGGACCTTTCTTGTGAGAGCTGAAGTGCCAAACCCAGAGGGCGATCTGCGCCCCGGTCAGTTTGTGCGCGCCCGCCTCCTTGGTTCAGTGCGCCCCAAAGCTATCCTCGTACCCAAGCGTGCGGTGCTTCAAGGGGCGCAGGGGAGCTTTGTGTGGGTCGTGGGGCCGGATGGGAAAGCGGAGCTGCGCCCGCTTGAGCTCGGTGACTGGCATGGTGACGAGTGGTTTGTCAACGAAGGGTTACGAGGTGGCGAGATGGTGGTGGTCGACGGAGGCATCAAGATCCAGCCAGGTGCGACACTCAAAGTTGTCGAACCTGCTGTTCAGTTAGGAACAAAATAGAAGGCCGCTATGATTTCTCGATTTTGTATCCAGCGGCCGATCTTCGCTATTGTCCTTTCCCTTGTCATAGTTATCGCCGGCCTCGGCGCGATGATGAGCTTGCCGATTGCGCAGTATCCAGAGATCTCACCGCCTGTGGTCACGGTTTCCACTTCGTATCCTGGCGCCGACGCTGACACTATCGCACAGGCGGTAGCAGCGCCCATCGAGACGCAGGTGAACGGGGTAGATAACATGTTATACATGGAATCTTCCTGCTCATCGGCGGGCCAGTATTCGCTCTCGGTTTCTTTTCAGGTCGGTACTAATCCCGACACCGCGCAGGTTCAGGTACAAAACCGTGTAAGTCTCGCTCTGCCGACCCTGCCTGACACCGTGCAGCGGGGTGGTGTGCAGACGGAAAAAAGGTCGAGCACTTTTCTGATGATCATCGGCATCTATTCGCCGGATGGGCGCTACGATGCGGAATACGTTGGCAATTACGCCAACCTCTATGTGCTTGACGCAATCAAGCGCATTCCCGGCGCGAATCAGGCATCCATCCTCGGCACCCCTGATCTGGCGATGCGAATTTGGCTGAAGCCCGATCGGATGGCCAGCCTCGGCATCACGCCGAGCGACATCGCTCAGGCAGTTTCGGCGCAAAACCAGCAGTTTGGTGCCGGCAGTGTCGGTCGCTCGCCAACCAGTGGTCCGGTAGCCATGACCTTTCCAGTGGTGACTGAAGGTCGCTTTAGTACCCCGCAGGAATTTGAAGATATTATCTTGCGTGCAGACCCGAAGGGCGTGGCCATCGTGCGGCTCAAAGACGTCGGTCGTGCGGAAGTCGGTCTCAAGGACTATCTGCTGCGGTCCAAACTGAACGGCAAGCCGGCCACCTTGATTGCTATCTATCAGCAACCCGGCTCGAACGCGCTAGCTGTAGCCAAGAACGTGCGGCAGACGCTAGGCGAATTAAAAGGTAAGTTTCCTCAGGGATTGGACTACACGATCTCGCTCGATACGACGAAGTTCGTCAAGGCATCGATCAAGGAGGTGGAGCACACTTTATTCGAGGCCGTTCTCCTGGTTCTAGCGGTCGTATTTCTTTTTTTACAGAACTTCCGGGCAACGATTATCCCTACGCTCGCGGTCGTTGTTTCGTTATTAGGGACGTTCATCGGGATGATGGCGTTGGGTTTCTCGATCAATCTCCTTACGCTCTTCGGCCTGGTCGTCGCAATTGGGATCGTGGTGGACGATGCTATCGTGGTTGTCGAGGCCGTTGAGCACAATATGGCTGCGCGTCAACTCTCTGCCCGCGACGCAGCTTTTCGCGCGATGGAAGAAGTCTCCGGACCAGTGATTGCCGTCGTGCTGGTGCTGGC
>Ga0209526_10001846_pt1 | contig 14177 bp, 14 predicted proteins | sample JacPinW_OM2H0_M1_FD_188566 | JGI IMG/M metagenome (GOLD analysis project Ga0209526, IMG submission 188566) | Forest soil microbial communities from Algoma, Ontario, Canada - Jack Pine, Ontario site 1_JW_OM2H0_M1 (SPAdes) (version 2) | ecosystem: Environmental > Terrestrial > Soil > Boreal... | reverse complement strand
GCGACTGAATTCGATGAGATTGCCGACGTTGTCATACACCAAGACATCGGAACCGTGCTTTCTCCCTTCATCGTCCACTGATTCGGCATGGCGGTCGAGATTTGCACAGGCATCCACCTCTTTTGGCGCGCAAATGCATTTTAGCCTTTCCCGTTTGCCGCCGAATGATATCTTCATGACGGCGAAGATTCGAAGCGCAGACAAGAAGCGCCTGGACTGAGCGGCGGCGTTGGGGCGTCATGACGTCGGACGGAATTGGACCGAAAGGGCCGGGCGGCGCTTTGACGAGCGGCCGCGGCATCGGTGCCGAGATCGGCGACGAGGCCGCGAGCGTCATCGAACTCACCGGCGTCATCAAGTGGTTCGATGTCTCCAAGGGCTACGGTTTCATCGTTCCCGACAACGGGATGCCCGACATTCTCCTGCACGTGACCTGCCTGCGGCGCGACGGCTTCCAGGTCGCCTACGAAGGCGCGCGCGTCGTGGTCGAGGTGCTGCAGCGCCCGCGCGGCTTGCAAGCATTCCGCGTCGTCTCCATGGATGAATCGACGGCGGTGCATCCGGCGCAGATGCCCCCGCCGCGCACCCACGTGACCGTCACACCGACCAGCGGGCTCGAGCGCGCGCAGGTCAAATGGTTCAATCGGCTGCGCGGATTCGGCTTCCTGACCCGCGGCGAGGGTACGCCCGATATTTTCGTGCATATGGAGACGTTGCGCCGGTTCGGCCTGGCCGAATTGCGGCCGGGCCAGTATGTGCTGGTGCGCTTTGGACCCGGGCCGAAGGGATTGATGGCGGCCGAGGTGCACCCCGAAGGCGCCCCGCGCGGGCCGGCCTCGCACTGACGCCGGCGAAGACCCGCTGCCATGCGGGCGCCGCCTGCGGCCGACCCGCCCAAAGCCCATTCTCGGCGGCGGCCTGCCCCGATCTGCAAGATCTTAAGTCTCTCTGCTATCATCGGCGCGCGTCAATCGAGGCTTTGTCATGCGCCGTTGCCTGCTTGTTCTCCTCGCCGCGCTGTCGGTCCTGATCCTGCCCTGTGCGGGCGTTGCCGGGCGCCTCACGGCGGCCGAACTGCAACCGCTCGAGATCGCGAGCAAGAACGGCGTGCACGTCTTCGCGGTCGAGATGGCCTCGACGCCGGAGGAGCAGGCGAAAGGGCTCATGTTTCGCCGCCAACTGCCGGAAGGGCAGGGCATGCTGTTCGACTTCCACAAGGAACAGCCGACCAGCTTCTGGATGAAGAATACTTACATCCCGCTCGACATGATCTTCATTCGCGGCGACGGGCGCATCCTGCGCATCGCCGAGAACACGGTGCCGCTCTCCGAAACGCTCGTTCCTTCCGGCGGGCCGGTGCGCGCGGTGCTCGAAGTGATCGGCGGCACCGCCAAGAAGCTCGGCATCGCACCCGGCGATCGGGTGGGGCATGCGATCTTCGGCGGCGACCGGTAGCTCCGTTGCGGTAGCCGGCGCGGCTTGCTGGCGCAAACCGAACCGTGTATCGAGGCCCGACGCGACGGCGCCGGGGCATAGCGCAGCCTGGTAGCGCGGGAGTTTTGGGTACTCCAGGTCGCAGGTTCAAATCCTGCTGCCCCGACCATGTATTCGAGGCGCGAGCAAGCGACAGGCCATGATGGCACGCATCTACAAGCCCGCGCGGACCGCGATGCAGTCCGGCGCGGCCAAGACCAAGGAATGGGTGCTCGAGTACGAGCCGGAACAGCCGCGTCAAATCGAGCCGCTGATGGGCTGGACAAGCTCGGGCGACATGCGTCAGCAGGTGCAGCTGCGCTTCGAGAGTCCCGAGGAAGCGATCGCCTATTGCGAGCGCCACGGCATTGCCTACCAACTCTTCAAACCCAAGCCGGTGGAGCGGCGCGGCATCTCCTACGCCGACAATTTCGCCGTCAACCGGCGCGATCCCTGGACGCACTGATCGCAGGTGGCACTGATCGCTGATCACTGATTACTGATTGCCGATTTCTGCACCGCCCGGCTCGCCGCCCACAGCGCGATGCATGCCAGCGCCGCGATCAGCGCGATCATCACAAAAAAGCGCGCCTTCGCCATGCTGCTCCAGAAGCCGCCGAGGAATCCTGCGAGAATGTCGGCGGGCAACGTCGTGGCAAACCAAACGCCCATCAGGATGGAGGTCGTGCCGGCGGGAGCGAGTCTCGAGATCAACGCCAGCCCGACCGGCGCGAGGTGAAGCTCGCCGATGGTCGCAAGTGCGAAGTAGCCCACAAGCCAGAGCGCGCTCGCCTTGCCAGCCGCGCTCGAGGCCGCGCCTGTCATCAGGAGATTGGCGAGCGCGACGCACAGGCAGCCGAATGCCATCTTGCTGATCGGGAACGGCTCGGTGCCGAGCCTGGCCTGTCGTGCCCACAGCCGCACGATCAGCGGCGTGAACACGAAGATCATGAGCGGATTGAGCGCGAGGAACCAGGGTGATGGAAACTCGCCGCGCCAAAACCCGAGATCGACGGACCGGTCGGTGAAATCTTCGGCCCAGAGCAGGATGGTGTTGCCTTGCTGATCGTAGGCGGCCCAGAACAGCGTCACCAGCGCGCAGGTGCCGATGAGCGCGCGCACGGCGCGGCGCTCACCGGCCGCGAGCGGTTTGCGCTCGCGCGCGACGGCGCTGCCACGCGATCGTGCGTCCGCCGGCAGTGTCCCTCGGCCGCAGAGATAGATGGCGAGACTCACGAGCATCCCCAGGCCGGCGGCGGCAAAGCCGTAATGCCAGCCGTATTGGACGGCGAGCGTGCCGCACACCAGCGGGGCCAGAAACGCCCCGATATTGATGCCGAGATAGAAGATCGAGTAGGCGCGGTCGCGCCGATCGTCCCCGGGGCCATAGAGCGCGCCCACCTGGGTCGAGATGTTCGGCTTGAACGCGCCGATGCCGACAATCAGCATCAACAGCGCGAAGAGAAACAGCGCTTCGAACGCCATCATGAAATGGCCGATCGCCATGAATACGCCGCCGATCACCACGGTGCGGTGCTGACCCAACAAACGGTCGGCGACGAGGCCGCCCAGAATCGGCGTGAAATAGGCAAGCCCGGTGTAGAAGCCGAAAAGTTGCGAGGCGAGCGGCTGCGCCTCGAGCCGTCCGAACAGGAATTCGAGCGTTGCTTTGACTGCGTCGAGGCCGAGCACCGTCTCGACCCGGCCGGGGTCGAGCAGATATTTCGTCATGTAAAGGACGACCAGCGCGGCATTGCCGAAATAGGAAAAGCGCTCCCAGGCCTCGGTCGCAAACAGAATCGCCAGCCCGCGCGGATGGCCGAGAATATCGCGGCCGCCAGCAGGTGTTGTCGCCGCCGCGCGCCCGGCCTGGGGGATCATGCGCCGCCCCCCGGCAAGCGTGCGTAGATGTCGCCCGAATTGGCGCTTTGCGGCAGGCTGCGAAGCCAGCCCGTGATCTCGTCGGCGCTCACCCAGTCACGATGGACGAGGATATGGCTCTCACCGAGCGCCGCGTTGTAACGCGTATAGCCGAGCGTAGCGCAACGCTCGACGCAAGCCTCCGCCACGCCGCGTTGGATGGTGGTGAATTCGAACGATAGGGTCGGTGACGGGCGCGTGAGCCCAGCCAGCGCCTCGGATTCGGAACCCTCCACGTCGATCTTGATGAAGGCGGCAGGGCCATGACGCGCAGCGAGCATGTCGAGCGTGATGACCGACACGTCGATGGTTCTGGTCCACGTCTGTCCTTCCCAGCCCGGCGCGCCATCGGCCGCCTCGCGGAACGCCTCCGAGGCGGTCGAGACCGTGGGGTTGTCGACGTTGAGGTGGAACTTCGCCATCCCCGCGCCGCGGCCGATCGCGACCGGCTCGATCGCCACCGCGCGATCGCGGCCGTAAAGGAGCTTCAGCGTCTTGACCAGCGCAGGCTGCGGCTCGACCGCCACGACGCGCGCGCCCAGGCGGCGCAGGACGGCGATGCGATCGCCCACGTGCGCGCCGATGTCGAAGGCGAGGTCGCCCGTCGCCACGAACGAGCCGTAGAGACGGTCCATGGCCGTGCGGCGCTCGCCGTTGCCGTAATAAATCCGCAACGAACGCGCGACGCCCCGGATGGTCCGCCAGGAGTCGTACCAAGACTCGTACCAGGCCGCATGCATGGTCGCTCTATGACGCAGACTGCGACATCTCGATCGCGGGTAGCTTGAGCGCGCGCAATTCGGGCGGCGGCAGCGTCTCTTCCGGCAATCGCTCGAGCCCGAGCGCGATCAGCGCGCGCCCGAGCGCGGGAGCGGCGGTCACCACCGCGAGCGGAATCGAAAGCAGCGGGCCGGCCGCGATCAGCAAAGCATAGGGAATGGCTGAGGGCGCCGCGACCGCGAGCAGCAACACGGGCGCGAGCCCGATCAAGGTCTGAGGCCAAAACTGCCGGCAGGCGAGCGACCACGGCACCTCGTGGTCGTGACGCGCCTGCGCGCTCCAGTCGACGGTGCGGCCGCCTGCAAGATGCGCGAGAAACAGCGTGTGGCTCGCCCACATGATCGGAGCGACCAGCACGGCGAAGACGATCGTAATCATGAAACTCGCGCTGAACCGCGCTCCGCCGCCGAACAGATGCCGCAGCTTCGCGCGCGTCAGCACGTCGATGACGGTGGCGATATTGGGCGCAAACCACATGGCCAGCACGAGCACGAGAATGGCAATTCCCGCATCCCAGCGCATGAAGTCGGCCGGTGTCGGCGCCAGCGCCACCGCCGCGCTGCCGATGAGCAACAGCCCGATCCAGGCTGGAGAGCCGAGGAACATCAGGATGGCGAAGGCGAGTTGATAGCGGGACACGGGCGGCAAGCCGGGCATGCGCAAGAAGTGCCAATACTGCATGTTGCCCTGGCACCAGCGCAGGTCGCGACGGATGAATTCGACCAGCGTCGGGGGATTCTGCTCGAAGCTCGAGCCTTCCCCCGCAAGCACGCGCACCCCGTAGCCCGCGCGCCGCATCAGCACCGCCTCGATCTGGTCGTGGCTGAGCACGTGGCCTTTGACCAGCGCGCCTTGCGCAAGTACCGGCAGCTGACAATGCGCCACCAATGGAGCGATGCGCACGATGGCATTGTGGCCCCAGTACGGCCCGCAATCGCCTTGCCACCAGGCGCTGCCGATGGTGTAGGAGCGCATGCTCAGCCGCATCCCGAACTGGAAGATGCGGGCAAAGGCGCTGGCCGAAGGCATGCCGATCACCAGGCTTTGCACGATGCCGAGCCGCGGATCGATCTGCATGATGCGCACGAGCTTGAGCACGAGGTCGACGGTCATCATGCTGTCGGCGTCGAGCATGATTGCGAAGTCGTGATCCTTGCCCCAGCGCTCGCAAAAGTCGCGGATATTGCCGGCCTTGAACCCGATATTTTCCTCGCGCCGGCGGTAGGTGAGCGCGACCCGCCCGCGCCATGCCGCCGCCAGCGCCGCAAAGCGCGCGTCCTCGACGGCGGCGATGTCAGCCTCGCTGGTGTCGCTGAGCACATAGACGTGGAAGCGCTCGCCGACGCCGCGCGCGGCGAGGCCTTGCATCATCGGCTCGAGCATGCGCACGACCCGTTCGGGCGGCTCGTTGCGGATGCACAGCAGGACCGCGGTCGATGCGGTGATCGGCTCGTCGCCGCGCACGCGGCCGGCAACCGGCATGACCGCCGCCACTGGGTCGCGCGCAAAGCGCATGATCAGTAGCCCGATGGTCGCGTTCCAGACGCCGATCACGTACCAGGGCAAGGTCAGGGCGAAGAGCACGACCAAAACGAGATCGACGGCGCTGAAACCGCCGGGCGAGAGCGCGATCACGGCGAGCCAGATCAGGCCGGCCATCGTCACTCCGACGCCGAGGAAGACGAGCATCGGGCGCCACGCAGGCAGGGCGACGGGCGCGGCGACCCCGACCTCGTCGCGGGGAGAACGTTCGAGCATGAAAGGGCTTTGGTGTCTTTTCGGGAGTTTGAGGATATAGCGGTGGGCGTCCAAGTCCAATGCGGCGGAGGCGTTACGCGTGCTACTGTTTAATCTGTACCGGATGCCGGCTCGCTAGGGGCATTGTCCGGGGGAATGACCACCAAGACTATGGCGAAGATGCAGGGCAAGGCCCTCTGGTATGTCGGCCCCGGCCGCGTCGAGCTGCAGGAGGAGGCGATCGCCGCGCCCGAGCCCGGCCAGGTGCAGGTGCGCGCGCTGTTCGGCGCCATCAGTCGCGGCACGGAGCGGCTCGTCCATGCCGGACGGGTGCCGAAGAGCGAGTACGATCGCATGCGCGCGCCCTTTATGGGCGGCGCGTTTCCCTTCCCGGTGAAATACGGCTACGCGACCGTCGGGCGGGTCGAGGCTGGGGCCCCTGAATTGCGCCAACGCATCGTTTTCAGCCTGCATCCTCACCAGAGCCTGTTCACGCTTTCGGCGCAAGCGGTGCTTCCCGTTCCAGAGGATGTGCCGCCGCCGCGCGCCGTGCTCGCCGCCAATATGGAGACCGCCCTCAACGCGGTGTGGGACGGCGCGCCTGGCCCGGCCGACCGCATCGCGGTCGTGGGCGGGGGGCTCGTCGGCCTTTTGGTTGCGTATCTGTGCGCGCGCTTGCCGGGGGCGGAGGTGACGGTGGTCGATATCGCCGCCACGCGCGCCAAACTCGCGCATGCGGTCGGTGCTCGCTTCACCACGCCCGCCGGCGCGCCGAACGATTGCGATCTCGTCTTCCACGCGAGCGGCACGGCCGGCGGTCTCGCCACCGCGCTGCGGCTTGCGGGCGAGGAGGCTCCCATCGTCGAGCTGAGTTGGTATGGCAGCGGGGACGTGGCGGCGCCGCTAGGGGAGGCGTTCCACAGTCGGCGGCTGCGGCTGATATCGAGCCAGGTCGGCACCGTCGCGCCGTCGCATCGTTCGCGTTGGACGCATCAACGGCGCCTCGCGGCGGCGCTTGCGCTCCTCAACGAGCCGGCGCTCGATGCGCTGCTGGCTCCCGCCATGCCCTTCGAGGAGCTGCCGGCGAAATTGCCCGCGGTTTTCGGTGCCGACTCGAACGTGACCTGCCCGCTGATCCGCTACCCGGGCGCCGATGAAACGCACTGACGAAGAGGAATTCCCGTGTACGCGGTTGAAGTCTCCGACCAGATCATGATCGCCCACTCTTTCCGGGGCGAAGTTTTCGGCCCGGCCCAGAAGGTGCATGGTGCGACGTTTGTCATTCGTGTGGCATTTCTCGCCGACGAACTCGACGCCCATGGCATCGTCGTCGACATCGCCCGTGCCCACGACGTGCTCAAGGAAGCGCTCGCCCCGCTCAACTATCGCAACCTCGACGAGCTGCCGCAGTTCAAGGGTACGAACACCACCACCGAATTCTTGACCAGGTATCTGTTCGATCACCTCGCGGGCGCGGCGCGCGCGGGCAAGCTCGGCCGCGACGGCCGCGAGCTCAAATCGATCCGCGTGACCGTTGCGGAATCTCCGCTTGCGCGCGCCTGGTACGAGGCGCCGTTGTGGTAAGGAACGCCGCCTTCGCGGTGCCGGGCGACCTTGCGACCCCGACCGGGGGCTATGCCTACGACCGCCGCATCATCGCGGAACTTTCGCTGCACGATTGGCGCATCGAGGTCGTCGACCTTGGCGACGGATTTCCGCATCCCGCCGCCGATACCCGCGCCGCGGCCTGCGCACGACTTGCGGCGCTGCCGCCTGGTCGTCCGGTCGTGATCGACGGCCTCGCCTTCGGGGTACTGGCGGAGGCCGCCGCGGCGCTGCGTGCGAGCCATCCATTGGTCGCGCTGGTGCATCATCCGCTCGCGCTCGAATCGGGCTTGAGCGCCGCTGATGCGGCCTCCTTGCGCGCGCGCGAACGCTCGGCGCTGGCGTGCGCGCGGCACGTCATCGCGACCAGCGCGGCGGTCGCGCGGCTCCTGGTCGACGACTACGGCGTTGCGGCGGGCCGCGTGAGCGTCGTCGCGCCGGGAACGGATCGCGTTTCGCCGCCGCCGCGCAAGCGCGAAGGTGAGGTCAAGCTGCTCGCGGTCGGGTCGGTGATCCCGCGCAAGGGCTACGACGTGCTGGTCGCCGCGCTCGCCCGGCTCAGGCATCTGCCATGGCGTCTCATCATCGCCGGCGACTACGGGCGCAACCCGCAAACGTCTCGGCGCCTCAGGGCCGAGATCGCGCGGCTCGGGCTTGCCGACCGCATCACCCTGCTCGGCGCCGTGATCTCGGGAGAAATGTCCCCGCTCTACGCGTCCACCGATCTGTTCGTGCTGCCGTCGCGCTTCGAAGGCTACGGCATGGCCTATACCGAGGCCATCGCCCACGGCGTGCCTGTGATCGGCACGACCGCGGGCGCGGTTCCGCAGACGGTACCCCCCGACGCCGGCGTGCTCGTGCCTCCCGACGATGTGGAGGCGCTCACGGCGACATTGCAGCGCCTCATTGCGAATCCGCACGAGCGCGAGCGCCTCGCCGCCGGCGCCCGCGCCGCCAAGTTTCCATCGTGGAGCGAGCAGGCTGCGCTCTTCGCCCGCGTGCTGGAAAGCCTTGCATGAAGGGCTTTTCCGCGGAGTGGCTGGCAATGCGCGAGCCCTACGATCTCGCCGCGCGCAACGCCCTCGTGCGCGACGCGGTCGCCAACGCGTTCCTTGGGCAGGCAGCGATCTCGGTCGTCGATCTCGCTTGTGGCGCCGGCGCCACGCTGCGAGCGCTTGGACCCCATCTTCCGCCGCGCCAAAGCTGGCGGTTGGTCGACAATAGTCTCAGCCTTCTGGCGCGGGCTTTCACGCCCGGACACTTGCCGCACGTGACCGTCACGACCACGCCGATCGATCTCGCGCGCGACCTCGAACTCGCCCTCGACGGCCCGCTCGATCTCGTCACTACATCGGCGCTGCTCGATCTCGTTTCGCCCGAATGGCTCGATCGACTCGTTGTCGAAGTGGCGGCGCGGCGGCTGCCATTCTATGCGGCGCTGACTTATGACGGCCGCTCGGTCGCGGCACCGCCGGCGCCCTTGGACGTCGAACTCCTGGCTGGCTTCAACCTCCACCAGCGCACCGACAAGGGCTTCGGTCCGGCACTCGGGCCGAGCGCGGCGGTGCGGACCGCCGAGCGGTTCGAGCATTGCGGATATGTCCTCGTGCAAGGGCGCTCGGATTGGGTGTTCGGGCCCGACGATCGGGCCATTCAGGACGCCCTCTTTGCCGGCTGGGCCGAGGTGGGGCCGCTGACCACGGACCTGTCGGCCGACGAGATCGCGGAGTGGCTTGCCCAGCGTCGCGCCTATCTGGCTGCGGGCCGTTCGAGCTTGCGCGTCGGTCACGTCGACATCTTTGTCCGCCTGATCGGCAGCCGTTGAGCGCTGAGATCGCAGTCGAGCAGCACGTCGCTGCCGAGACTGTGGGCGCGCATGGGCGCGCGCACCGCCTCGTCGACGCGCGCGATCGGCGGCAGCGTGAGACTCGATCGTCCGCCGCCCATGATGATCGGCGCGATCAGAATATGCAGGCGGTCGAGACAACGGGCAGCGAGGAACCGCGAAACCGTATCGGCGCCGCCCTCGATCAGGATGCGGCGGAAACCACGCGCGAAGAGCGCGGCAGCGATGGCAGTGGGGGCGAGTTGGCGGTTATTGGCAGCAACAGGCACGATTTCGACGCCGGCGGGGAGCTTGCCGGGCGCGCCAGCAGCGGTGACCACGAGCTTGCGCACACCGTCGGCCGCCAGCACGCGCGCGCTCGACGGCAGCCGTCCATTCGGATCCACGACAATGCGTGCCGGGTTCGGGCCCTCGACCCGCCGCACGGTCAGTTGTGGATCGTCTGCGATGGCCGTGCCTACGCCGATCACGACTGCGTCGACCAGCGCCCGCAGCCGGTGCAGATGGGCGAGGCCCGCCTCGCTGTTGATGTAGTGAGAGTGTCCGGTGGGCGTGGCGACGCGGGCGTCGATCGACTGGCCGCATTGGCCGACCAAAACGAGATCGTCGACGGCGCCCTTGCGCAGCGGCCCGAAAATGTCCTCCCAGGGCTGCGGCAAGGAACCATCCCCGGCGCGGAACGTTTTCGGTACCGACGCCCAAGATGATGCGGCGTCGGAGCCGTTTTCACGGCCGCCCGGCTCACTCCGATTGCGCCTAGCAGGGCGGCCATGCGCCATTATCAAATACCTGCTTTCGGAGCCTCTAACATCGTGCCATGATATTTCGCGGGAAGGTGACTGCAAACGCGTGCAACGCAAAAGACGCCCCCAACGGAATAAAATGCGCCGGGCCGCGTTCTTCTCGGGGTGGTGCGGTTTTCCGGTCGGCGCGACCCAAAGACGTGTGTGTATAAAATGGCTGGGAGTGGAACGTCGGGTTTGTTTGGCACGCCCAAACAAGTCGCAGTAGAGCGTGGTCTTGCCGAATTTAGGTCCGGGCGGCCGGTCATCGTAACGTCGGCCGGCGAACGGATGGTGGCCTTGCCGGTCGACGGCATGAGCGACCAGCGGCTTGCCGCTTTTCGGCTGTTGTGCGCGCCGGAGCGGCCGCATCTTCTCGTGACCGCGCGGCGCGCTCGCGCGCTCGGGTTTGATGCCGCCGGCCCCACGGGGTTGGCGATCGGGGATCTTCACAACGCGGCGGCGATTTTCTCGCTTGCCGCCCGAGCGCAAGTCGCCCGCCATCTCGAGGTCGTTGCCGTCGGCGAAACGGCGCCGGCGGCCATCGAGCTTGCCAAGCTCGCCCAGCTGCTGCCGGCGCTGCTCGTCGCCGACGCCCGCACGGCGGCCGTGGATGCAAACGAGCCGCCGCTGGTGGAAGTGGCCGCCGAGGCAGTGGCGCAATTTCAGCGGACAGCGATCGCATCGCTTGCCGTCGTGGCCGAAACGGCGATTCCGCTCAATGGCGGAATCCCAGCCCGGTTCGTGGTCTTTCGCGACGCGGTCGGCGGCACGCCGATCGCCGTCATCATCGGACAACCGGATCTGGCCCAGCCGGTTTCGGTGCGCTTGCACTCGGCCTGCCTGACGGGAGATGTGTTCGGCTCGCGGCGATGCGATTGCGGCGATCAGCTTCGCCTGGCGTTGCCGCAGCTCGAGCAGCACGGTGGCGGGATCATTCTCTATTTGGAGCAGGAAGGCCGCGGCCTGGGTCTCGCCAACAAGATCCGCGCCTATCAGCTGCAAGAAGCCGGTCTCGATACCGTCGACGCCAATACCGTCTTGGGTTTCGACGACGACGAACGCGATTACGGCATCGCGGTGCGCATGCTGCAATTGCTCGGCTGCACGCGGGTGCGGCTGCTGACCAACAATCCGGCGAAGCTCGACGGCCTCTCCAATGCCGGCATCGACGTATCGGGACGCGTGCCTTTGCAAGGGCCGATCAATTCCGACAACCGACGTTATCTCACCGCCAAGGCGACGCGCGCCGGACACAAGCTCGATCACATCCTCGGCGCGCTCGCCGAGCCTGGGGAGGGCTCGCGCGAGTCCTGACCCGCAGGCGCTGGGGTCGCGATCTGCTCATAGCGGGCGAGCACGGCGGCGACGGCCCCGGCGATCGTTGCGAGCACGCACCAATAGGCATAGCGGAAGTCGGCCGCCACGCCGAGCACGAAGAACGTCATGACATAGACGACGGCGGAGGCGGTTGCGCCGACGGCGAAGGCGCCCGCGGGCGTCGATCGCGTCCGCCAGGCGCAAGCACCAACCGCGACGGCAAGGATGAGCCAAAGTCCGGGCCGAAACAGCAAGGTCGGCTGCAGCTCGTCGTGGAGCGCAACGAGCGGCGTGAAATATGGACTGTGGCCGTAGGCCGAGGCCGGATCGAGCCAATCCCAGACCGGCAGCACGAGGTTCGAGCGGCCGAGGAATTGCCACATGAAGGTCGCGCGGTGGCTGAGATAGGCGAGGGGGTGCGCCGCGAGCGCATGCCGCCATGCCTCGGCCAGCCGCGGCGTGCCGAAGATCACGTCGTCGGGGCGCTCCAGCCGCCGCATCACGAACGCGCAGGGCTCGACGTTCCAATAGGAGTCCCAGCGGACCGGGTCGTAGCACTTGCTGATCAGCAGCGCCGTCTGATCGCCGCTCCATGCGACCGGGAACTGATTGTCCCCGCTGAAGTGGGTGATGCCGCCGAGATCGAACACCGCGATCGAGTGCAACGGATTCTGCCGCTCCGCGTCGAGAATGCCGTAATAGACGAGCGGGATGAGCGCGTAGAACGCAACGAGCGCGGGCAGGAAGAGGACCGCCGTTCGTTTCAAATCGAAGCGCATGGGCCAAATGACATAGGCGGCAAGAACCGGCGCCGCGACCACGGCATTGGGCCGCAGCAGCACGCCGAGCGCGATCAGCAGCAGCGCCAAGGCTTGAACGGGCGCGCGCAAGCGCGCGGGTCGATCGGCCGCCGCGAAGGCAAGCACCGCCGCGGCGAGCCAAATGACGGCGAACAGGACGTCGCGCCAGATCATCCCGACGAAAAAGAAAGCCGGGGGCGTGAACGCGAGCAGCACCGTCGCAAGCCCGAGCCCGACCGAGCGCCGCGCCGCAACGAGCGCGAGCGTGCCGAAGGCGAGCCAATACAGCGTGGCCGTGAGCAAAAACATGCTCGACGCGCCGGGCGCGATCGGATCGATGAGCCGCCAGAGCACCACCATCGCGGGCGATTGCCAATCGCCGAAGTGCCAGGCCATGGCGTCGGCATAGACATAGCGGGCATCGACGGTGCTGTAGCCGGGATGGAAGACCAGCACGGTCAGGGCATAGGCGGCCGCCAGCGTGAGAAGGACAAGCAGCGACACCCTCTGCCGCGAGGGAGCCTTGGGTGCGATCGCTTCGCGATGCTCAACGGCAGCCATCAACCATGATCCAAGCAGGCTCGCAGCCGGGCCTACATTTGGGATCATAGCGTAGACCAGCGTTGCCTCGGGCAGACGTCGGGCCGAAGGGCAAAATTTTGCGCTGGCGCGGGATCGGCGGGCGGGCCGATCTCGGTTTTACTTAGGACCTGGGTTTACTCAGAACGGATGGGCCCAGTATTCGACTGGGAGGCTTCTGCCCTGCTTGACCATGATCTCGTGCGGCGAGACCGGCGCCGGCGTCTCGGTGGCCTGCACGGGGCCTGCAAGTTTCGACCTCGCGAACGTGGCGATCGACCAGACGGCGGTCGTCGCAACGATGAGCGCTATGGCCGCGAAAATGATCATCTTGCGCATCTCGTGTCACCCTTTCATCGCTGATGGGTTGACGATTGCTTTGCACACGATCGGCAGTTCCGAGGGTGAAGGGCCTCACACAAGCCGATTTTTTGTCATAGCGGGAACCGCGGCGGGCGGCATGGGGCGGGTTGCCCGCAGCCAATGCGCTTAGGGGTTGGCGACGGCGGTCCTGGCGCGCATCGCTCGAAGATCAGCGGTGCGAAGCGTTAGCCATCGTCAAGACGGGCGAGGTGGCGTCCCCGGCAGTAGTGCCGCCCGATCAAGACTATCAGGAGGTTACACTGGCGAACCGCCGCCACAGCGCGCATTGAGCGCAAATACGTTCCCACGCGACTGGCTAACCGTCAGAGACTGCTGCGCAGCAACGTCGACAAGGCTTTCCGCCGTGGCAGTCGATCGAGCCCGTTCGTTCTGTCGGACAAGCGAGCATGGCGGAAAGACCAGACCATCGATGCCGGCGGCCGGGGACGGGGGATTGCGAGGGATAATCCCGACACTCCGAAGCGCGGCCGAGGCTGATGATGTATCCTGTTTCTCGGACCAGAATGGACTGGCCTTGATCCCAACTTGAACGAGGCGACGGTATAAGGCTGTAGGAAGATGCATGGGACCCTTGCCAATCTGCGCCACGAGCGCTTCGCACAGGCCCTGGCCCAGGGCAAACCTGCCACCAAGGCCTACGTCCTGGCGGGCTACAAAGCCAACGACGGCAATGCGAGCCGGATGAAAGGAAATGAACGGATTTCGGCGAGAGTTCAGGAGATCGTCGGGCGCGCCGCGGAGCGGGCCGAAGTCAGCCTCGAGCAGGTCTTACGGGAATTGAAGGCGATCGCCTTTTCCAACATCAGCAAGGCGGTGACGTGGGGGCCGAGCGTCCAGGTCCGCGAGGAGGAAGAGGACGGCCATCGCGTCAAGGTTATCGTCAATGCTGTTTTGCTGGTCCCGAGCGACAAGCTCGACGAGGACACAGCCGCCGCGATCTCGGCAGTGTCG
>Ga0209526_10001845_pt1 | contig 14178 bp, 8 predicted proteins | sample JacPinW_OM2H0_M1_FD_188566 | JGI IMG/M metagenome (GOLD analysis project Ga0209526, IMG submission 188566) | Forest soil microbial communities from Algoma, Ontario, Canada - Jack Pine, Ontario site 1_JW_OM2H0_M1 (SPAdes) (version 2) | ecosystem: Environmental > Terrestrial > Soil > Boreal... | reverse complement strand
CAGCGGGCCATCGACAACTCCGACTACGTGAAATATGTGGATGCCGTGAAGCAGGGCTTGTTGAGTGAGCAAGACATTGACGTGGCGGTGAAACGTTTGTTTAGGGCACGGTTCCGGCTGGGAATGTTCGATCCGCCCCAGATGGTGAAGTATGCCCAAACCCCGGATTCAGAAATTGACAGTGATGCCCACCGCGAACTCGCGCTGAAAACAGCACGGGAGTCGATTGTGCTACTGAAAAACGACGGCGTCTTGCCGCTCAGCGCCAGCACTAATAAAATTGCGGTTCTGGGTCCACTCGCTCAGTCAACCCATGTGTTAGAGGGCAACTATAGTGGGACGCCTTCACGACCCGTCAGTGCACTGGAGGGCATTCGGAAGCAGTTTTCCGCGGCTCAGGTGACATTCACGCCGGGCACAAATTTCCTGCGAGAAGACACACCAGTGCCGGCCTCAGTGCTGTCCACCCCCGACGGCAAACCGGGCCTCAAAGCTGAATACTTTTCAGATCCAGACTTCAAAGGGACGCCCCTGGTCCGAGTCGACAAGGAGATAAATTTTGACTTTGCCCCGGGTACAACCACCAAGACTAATATCTTTTCGGTACGGTGGACAGGGTTTCTGACGCCGACGGAGTCAGGAGCCTATCGCTTGGGCGTCAGCGGGAGCATCGACCGGCTGTGGTTGGACGGCAAGCGGATCGTAGACGACCCGAAAGGGCATTCGTCCCGGCCGGTGGATGGAGAAGTAGTATTAGACAAAGGACACCGCTATGCACTCAAACTGGAATATTTTCAGGGGCGTTCTCGTGGGGTGAAGCTGGTTTGGTGTCATCTGAGCCCCGACCCGATCGCAGAAGCGGTGGCCGCGGCCAGGCAGGCGGACGTAGTCATTGCAGTCGTTGGCATCACGTCAGACCTCGAGGGCGAAGAGATGGATGTCGCCGTGCCGGGCTTCGCGGGCGGGGACCGTACTTCGCTCGATCTGCCAAAGGAGGAAGAAGATCTTCTGAAAGCTCTCAAAGGCACCGGCAAAGAGCTGGTGGTGGCGCTGATGAATGGCAGTGCGCTGTCGGTGAATTGGGCGGACGAGAACGCAAATGCAATTCTTGACGCCTGGTACTCGGGCGAGGAAGGTGGAACAGCCCTGGCGCAGACATTGGCTGGAGTGAATAACCCAGCCGGTCGATTGCCCGTGACGTTCTACAAGGGCATCGAGCAGTTGCCGTCGTTTGAAGATTATTCAATGAAGAACCGGACTTACCGGTACTTTGAAGGCAAGCCTTTGTATCCTTTCGGCTATGGGTTGAGCTACTCGAAGTTCGAGTACGACAATTTGAAACTCGCGCAGACGGCGCTTAAGGCAGGTGATCCGCTCAGTGTGGAGGCGGATGTCAAAAACACGAGCGACCGCGAGGGGGACGAAGTCGTCCAGTTATATTTGAGTTTCCCGAAATCTCCGCACGCTCCGATCCATGCGCTCCGTGGCTTCACCCGAGTCCACCTGGGAGCGGGCGACACACAACATGTGAGCTTCACTCTGGATGCCCGCGATTTGAGCGAAGTGAACCAAATAGGAGATCGAATCGTTGCGGCCGGAGACTATCGGCTTGTTGTGGGCGGAGGGCAACCAGGAACGGGTGCTCCCACCGCAGCGGCGCAGTTTACGATTAGCAACGAGCAGAGATTGCCAGAATAGCTGAGGTCCGATCCTGACTGCCAGGGCCAGTTCGTGATTTCACGCCGTGCAAGACTAAGGACTTGTTACTCGGCATTGAGTTTTGCGCCCACGCAAGCTCTGCTGCTGTTGATTCCCTCACTTCTCTTCTTTTGCTTCGCCGCAGGTCAGGAGCAGAACCAAAAGACAAAACCTTCCTCAGGAGTCTCGACCGGGGTCGCCCACCCCGCAGTCAAAGACTCCCACTCTCGCCCCATTACGGCGGGTGGATTCGTGGACAATGCACCGGTCGTATTCAGCGACATCACTCAACAAGCCGGTCTCGATAAGTTTCACCACCGTTCTGGCACGCCGGAAAAGAGAACGATCATCGAGACTCCAGGGTCCGGCCTGGCCTTGCTCGACTACGACAACGACGGTTGGCTCGACATCTATCTTCTCAATGGTTCCACGATCGCGGCGTTCCGCGGCAACGAACCTGCGCCACGAGCCATGCTCTTTCGCAATAATCATGATGGCACCTTTACCGATGTCACCGAGAAAGCGGGCGTTTCCAACGAGCGTTGGGGATTTGGCGTGGCCGTGGGCGATTACGACAATGACGGCTGGCCAGACATCTACGTTGCGAACTATGGCAAGAACCGGCTGTACCACAACAACCAAGACGGTACTTTTACCGATGTCGCGGAGAAGGCCGGCGTAACACTCGGAGGCTGGTCAACCGGACCTACCTGGGGTGATTATGACCATGACGGCCGGCTCGATTTGTTTGTTCCTGGCTATGTGAAGTTTGATGTCGAGCATCCCCCGATCGCGGGACAAGGCGGTATTCCGCCAAATTTTTGTCAGTTTCGTGGAATCGCGGTGATGTGCGGCCCTCGCGGGCTGCATGGCGAGCCCGACCATCTATTCCACAACAACGGAGATGGTAGTTTCACTGACGTCAGCGTTAAGGCAGGCGTGTCTGATCCTGATGGCTACTATGGTTTTACTGCCTTATTCGTCGATGTGGATGATGATGGATGGGTCGACCTGGCAGTAGCCAATGATTCCACACCGAGTGGTCTCTACCGCAATCGGCACAACGGTACCTTTGAAGACGTAAGTTACGGATCGGGGTTCGCGCTGAGCGAGGATGGACGCGAGCAAGCATCCATGGGAATCGGGGTCGGAGATTACAACCGGGATGGAAAAGTCGATCTCTTCACCACAACTTTTTCGGATGACTACAAAACACTCTACCGAAATGACGGCGCCGGCAATTTTTCTGATGTCACCTATCAGGCCGGGCTGGGCGATCCCACCATACCCTTTCTCGCATGGGGGACGGGTTTCCTGGATTTCGACAATGACAGCTTGCTCGACATCTTTATCGCCAACGGACATGTCTATCCAGAAGTGGACCGACAGGATTGGGGCACGACCTGGGCAGAACGGCCGCAACTCTTTCGCAATCTCGATGGTTCTAGGTTCCAGGAAGTCCCACCCGCAAGCGGCAGTGGCTTAGCGGATGTAATTACTGGCCGGGGAGCGGCATCCGGCGACCTGTTCAATGATGGCCATATCGATGTGGTCATCAACAACATCGACTCCACTCCCACACTGCTGCGTAATGTGGTCAACAACGGTAATCATTGGTTAACACTGAAACTTGTTGGCGGCTCGAAGAGTCCCCGAGATGCAGTTGGAGCAAAAGTCTTTCTCACTGCGGGTGGAGTTCGACAACGAGCGGATGTGTTTAGTGGTGGAAGCTACGGCTCGAGCTCCGACCAACGCGTGCACTTCGGCTTAGGCTCTGCTACGAGAGTGGACAAAATTGAGATCCACTGGCCCAGTGGAGTAAACCAACAGATCGCCGTACCGGGAATTGACCGTATCTTCACGATAGAAGAAGGTAAGGCTCCCCTCGAATCGAAGTAGGCCTCTGCGCGCACTCTGTACGTGTACCTTGCCGTCAATGCTATATTGCACTTGCTTTTCAGATCGCTCCCCGCAATTCAGCTTTGTGGAGATTCTCATGGGAAATGGTTCTCGAGGACATGTTGCGGCAAAGTATGGTTCGGCAATACGCGTTCCTTGGCGAAGCATCACTTTGAGTCTCGCGTTCGCTTGCATCTTGTGCTTCAGCGCTGCGAGCCAAAACGTGCCTGCGTATCGTAATCCTGGTCTGCCGCTGGAACAGCGTGTCGCGGATTTGCTTTCGCGCATGACCTTGGAAGAAAAAATCGCGCAATTGCAAGGCACCTGGCAGAACCCCAATTCCAGGCTGGATCAAAGTCAGATGTTTGTGGGCGAGAAGGGACTTTTCCTTCCTGACCGGGCTGCGGTAGTGTTGAAACAAGGATTGGGTGAGATGTCACGCCCCAGCGAAAACCGAGGCCCCCGCGAGATGGCAGAGTTCACCAATACATTGCAGAAATGGATGAAGGAAAATACGCGCTTGGGAATTCCGATCCTGTTCCATGAGGAATGCCTGCACGGACACGCTGCGCCCAGAGGAACCTCGTATCCACAGCCGATTGCCCTTGCCTCCACCTGGGATCCGGATTTGATCCACGATGTCTTCTCCGCGACGGCGGCGGAGGTTCGCGCCCGCGGAGCCCAACAGTGTCTAACTCCGGTTCTGGATCTGGCTCGCGATCCGCGTTGGGGTCGAACCGAAGAGACATACGGAGAAGATCCCTATCTTGTCTCCAGAATCGGCGTGGCCGCTGTGCAAGGCTTTCAAGGCAGCGGACCATTCATCGACACATCGCATGTGATGGCGACCCTTAAACACTTTGCCGTACACGGACAGCCGGAAGGCGGGACCAATGTCGCTCCCGGCAACTATTCCGAGCGCGTGATCCGCGAATATTTCCTTAAGCCGTTCGAAACTGCGGTGAAAGAGGGATATGCGCAGAGCGTGATGGCGTCTTATAACGAAATCGATGGCATTCCTTCCCACAGCAACAAGCACTTGCTAACCGATCTGCTGCGTCAGGAGTGGGGCTTTAGCGGGGTACTGGTTTCCGACTACTTTGGGATTGATGATCTTCGCGCGCTTCATCATGTGGCGACAAACAGTGAGGACGCCGCGAAGATGGCGCTCGAAGCCGGTGTGGAGGTCGAACTACCGGCGGCCGACGCATATCGCAGCCTGATGGAGCAGATCAAAGCCGGGCGCATCGCGGAAGCGACCGTAGATCAGGCAGTAGCCCACGTATTGCGCGAAAAGTTTTTGACAGGTCTATTTGATCATCCTTACGTTGATCCAGATTACGCGGAGCAAATTACCAACAGCCCCGAGCATCAGCACCTTGCTCTCAAAGCGGCCCAGGAAGCGATAATCTTGCTAAAGAATAGAAACAATCTCTTGCCCCTGGAAAAGACAACGTACAAACGCATCGCCGTGATTGGCCCCAATGCCGCGGACGTGCACCTGGGAGGGTACAGCAACAACCCGGGACGTGGTGTAAGCGTGCTACAGGGAATCAGGGACAAGGTCGGGTCGAATGCCATGGTGCTCTATTCCTTGGGCTGCAAGATTACCGAGACCTTTCCTGATTGGGACGCAGACAAAGTCGTGCTGGGCGATCCAACCCTGAATGCGCAGCGAATCCAGGAAGCGGTGAAAGTCGCGCAGAAGGCAGACATAGCCCTTCTCGTCCTGGGGGGAAACGAGCAGACCTCGCGCGAGGCGTGGGCCACGAACCATCCTGGCGATCGCGACAACCTCGACCTTCTCGGAAACCAGGACGAACTGGTGAGGGCAATTGTAGCCACCGGAAAACCGGTTGTCGTCCTGCTGATTCACGGCCGGCCAAATTCCATCAATTACATCGCGGAAAATGTCCCCGCGATTCTGGATGGTTGGTACCTGGGGCAGGAAGGCGGGACCGCGGTCGCCGATGTGATTTTTGGAGACTACAATCCAGGCGGCAAGCTGCCCATTACCGTGCCGCGGACAGTTGGCCAATTGCCGGATTACTATTACCAGAAACCGTCCGCAAAACGAGAATACCTCGGGAGCACAACAGCGCCTCTTTATCCATTTGGTTGGGGGCTGAGTTATTCGACTTTCAAATACCAGAATCTTCGGATTTCACCCGGTTCAATCGGACCCGAGGGCGATACTAGAGTCTCGGTGGACGTAACGAATGCTGGCAAAATTCACGGCGAGGAAGTTGTGCAGTTATACATTCGAGATGAGATCAGTTCGGTGACGCGGCCAGTAAAGGAGTTGCGCGGTTTCCGGCGCATTACGCTCGCTCCGGGAGAGACAAAGACCGTTGAACTATCTCTTGGTCCGCCTGAACTCTCGTTCTTCAACCGGGATATGCGCCGGGTGGTGGAACCCGGCCCATTCAAAATTATGGTCGGCGGCAACTCTCAGGACTTGATCGAGACGACGCTGAACGTAGTCGCAAAGTAAACCGGGGTGCTCACTAGCGGCCTCGCAGGCGCCTATCGGCGAAGGTCAGAAATTGGTCCCAATCGAACGCGGTCACTGCATGTTTGCCGGTACGAATATGAAAGGCGACAGTGTGCATGATCGGCTGATTGAGGGGCGGCATTTCGCTCGTTCCGAGGTCTTGCGCTCCAAGTAGCCCATAGACCGGTCCCGCAGCGACGCACGCCAGGAACTCGCCCTTGGGATCCGCCCAGCGATCATCTTCAGCGCCAGTAATATATACGGGACGGGGAGAGATTAGGGCGATCAGTTCGTGAGCATCCACTGGAAGCTGATCGACATGGCCAGCATATTTCTGGAAGTTGGTGCTGAACCAGTAGGGAAACGCATCAACAAGATTGGCGACAGTTTCTCCATAATCGCGACGCGCGAGTGAAGCCCCGCCTTCTCCCGAACAACTCGAGATCACCATCGCGAAGCGAGAATCCATGGCTCCAGCCCAGAGAGCCGTCTTGCCCAGGCGAGAGTGACCCATGATCGCTACCCGCCTCGCGTCAACATCTTTGTCCTTCTCCAGATAATCCATTGCCCGGCTCAAACCATAGGACCAAGCTCCGATGGCTCCCCAGTCATCCGGCGCAGGCTCGCTCTGTCCAGCCTTGAGAAACAACGGGCGGATGCCATACACATATCCGCCTTGAAAGTCAGGTTCCATGTTCTGGTAGCAGACGGTTGCGAAGCCATATCCGCGGGCCAGAATCTTCTCAACCTCAAACTCCCCGTCCCGCCCCCGCGATTCTTCGGTTGCCTGTTGCCGTACATGGGTCTTCCGGTCCCAGATTGTGGGCAGCTTGATGGCGGGGTCGTTGATAACGGATTGGTTACCGGAAAAGTTTAAAGTGAGGATCATCGGAACCGGCTTGCGTGCGCCGGCGGGAGTATAGAGGAGCAGATCCGCTTTTGGCCCATCCCTGTTTGCCGAAAAGTCGATGGTGACTTGTTTGCGGATTGCTTTTCCGCCAAGCACATTCTTATCAATATCGAAGATTTCGAATTTGGTCCTCTTGGCAGCCCTCGGACTGTGGCCGAATACATTCTTCTGAAAGAGTTCGAGAATCTCTTCCCGCCGATGTTTCCAGTCATGCCTGGTCTGGACACGCTTGCCGTTGTTGAATACCAGCGGATCTGGAAGCGTGTAGGCGCCGACCTTCGACTCGTCGTAATTGGTAGATTGCTCTTGTGCACACGCCGCAATGCAAACAAGCAGGACAGCAACCGCCAGTCCGCAACCCGCCTTCTTTATCGTAAGTGTCATTTACATGTTGTCCGCTGCTTGTGGCATCGCCGTTTCCAACCGGAAAGCAGGAAGCTGGATGGCGCCCAACGCGATCAGATAAGCAAACCCGGCCATGAGGAAAATCCCTGGTGCGCCGTTGGTCGCAATTCCTAACAGGAATACCGCGCCCCAGGTGGATGCCTCTTGCGGGACGAAGACAATGGGCAAGACGTTGAGGGCACAAATCAGCATGGCGATTTTCCGAGAGGCGGTCACGGTCTTGCCACGATGAACCAAGAACGACGAAAGCCATCCGCCTGCCACGCTACCCCCATCAGTCAAGACATAGATCACTGCGATCGGAAGACCGATCTGGAGAAGCACCAATCCGTGACTGCACTGAAGAAAAGTCAGGAATCCAGAACATAGCACACCAGATTGGATCAATCATGAATTTTCCCAGCGCGAGTGCCCACGGTTGCCGGTGCCAAAGCAACTTCGCCCATCCAATTTTGCTTTGACCTTAAGGTGGGCCACTTCGAATATATTCCAATTCGGCGCGGGAGCAGCGTGGGTGCTCGCCTGGTTTTCGGTAAATCCATAACCACAAAGCCACCCAAACAAATCCCCGACCTCCAATTAGAAAGAACGCCGAGCGCCAACCCCAATGGATCGTGATCCAAAGTACGATGAGCGGCGTAATAATTGCGCCGGGCGTTCGTTCCGGCGTGAAGATTCCCGTCGCCCCAGCCCGTTCCTTCTTGGAAGCATTCCGCCGTCGCTTTAAGGCTGGCAGGCAAGACTCTACTTCGCCGAAACCAAAGGCAAAACGCACCCCCAGGCAAACCTGCCAGCCAAGTCATCATTCCGTGAGCCATGGCGGCAAGGCTCCAGGCGACCCTGGCCAGGGCAAATCCATCTCGAGTCCCCAGCCAATCAATCAGACGTCCCCCCAGCAGCATGCCTACGGAGTGAGCGTTTTGAAAGGCCAAGACGAGATTCGCGTAATCAGTCTCGCTCCAACCCAAGTCATGCTGTAAGGCGGTCTTCAGAACGCCGATCACCGCGATCTATAGTTCTTTGTAGTGCCTAATCGAAGAACCACACAGATCATCCAACGAAAGCGGCCCATCTTATGAGAAACAACCCCTGGTTTTGTAGTTGTGGAGATGACTGATGCGGCCCCTTACTTGGAAATGGGTGCAGGATCCATGTATGACTGAGAGCGCTCTTGACCGAAGCAGCTACTTATTGATTCACACCGCTGGCGAGGAAGCCGCCATCCACGACAAGTACATGGCCGGTGACAAAACTTGCCGCATCCGAAGCCAAAAACACGGCCGCGCCCACCAATTCGTCGAGCTTGCCGAATCTTCGCATCGGAGTGCGGACAAGGAACTCGCGTCCGCGAGCGGTTCCTTCAAGCAACGCTGCATTCAGATCTGTGAGGAACACACCGGGAGCAATCGCGTTCACACATACACCATATTGCGCCCATTCAATAGCCAGCGATCTGGTCAGGGACGCGACCGCAGCTTTACTCGCGGAGTATGCAGCTACTTCGTACAGGGCAACAAGAGAAGAGAGCGAAGCGATATTAATGATGCGGCCTGACCTTCGTTCGATCATGTTGCGTCCGAAAATCTGGCAGGCCCGCAACGTACCGGTGAGATTTAGCTCCATAATATCGTTCCACTCACTTTCGCTGACCTCGAGTGATGGCGTGCGTTTGGTTGTTCCGGCGCAGTTGACAAGAATGTCTACTCCGCCAAATTCTGCACAGACGGCATCAAGTAGTGCTTTCAGACTGATTCTGTCGGTCACGTCACTGGCCATGGCCAGAGACTTGCGGCCGATCTGCTGAACTTTATCGGTGGCGCACTGAACCCGCTCGATGCGCCGGCTGGTCGGGACCACATTGGCCCCGGCCTGAGCGAGACCCTCCGCCAGAGCCAAGCCGATTCCAGAAGTCCCGCCGATTACCACGGCTGTCTTTGAGGTTAGATCCAGTGCCGGATGTCCCATGGAGAAACGGTGCCCTTGGAAAGAGTTTTTCCTGTTTCAACTGACTGATTATATCCGAGTGAAATACTGACTAGCTCCCAAGTAAGCTTTGACTGGAGTCAGATCGATGCAGCCGCAGCCGCCCTGGATATTTCCCATTCAGCCGACGCCCGCTGCTGGTCATCGTTCCGCCGGCGAGGCACGAACTTCAATGTAATCCAGAGGGGCATGTTCTTCGCCATCCGGAATTCCTTGCACACGGATCTCATCTCCCGGGCGAAGCGCAAGCCCAGGAATTCTGCGTCGGGTGGAAGAGTCGCCGCTGGGCTTCGTTGCGGGAAAATGATCGTTGGCAATCCATTCATCCACCTGTTGATTGCCCACAAAAACCCGAAACTTCGATTCGCCGTTGTTCTGATCGAAGTACTGCACATCTATCTCATACCATCCTGCGGGGCGGTCGAAACGAAGGGTAGCGGTGCAGCCTGATGGTGTCACACACTCAATCCCTTCGCCTCCCGAAGCGTTTTCCCATGGATGGACCTCAATCGACCCGTAGCCCTGGAGCTGCATGGTTTCAGCTTCGATGCGATGGGGGTGGTGGTCCACGCGGCCCTTGGCGTCCCGAATCCCGGAGGTTCGGAAAAACCAGTTGCAAATGGCATCGCGCCAGACGATCGCATGTCCCGCCTGGTATTCAAGCCTCGCCAAAACCGCCGCATACCGCTCCTCGTCAACGTGGTGTTGAAGAGATTTCCATTGCCGAACAAAATCCGCCGCCTCCTCTGCGCCGTCGTAGTGTGAGTCGTAGATGTGCTGAATGACGGTCTTGCCCGAATGCAACAAGTAGGTGTACGGAACGTGATGGAAGAACAGCAGCAGTTCGTCGGGAGTCGCTCGGACTGACTCATACCGATTTTGAATAGCGGGTGGATATTGGCCGGTGTAACCGGTACCGGTCGCTACCGTCCGATCCATGCCGATTCCATCGTGATCGGCGCGATGCCATTGCCCCCAGCCATTGCGCTCAGAGGATTCGATTCCGGGGCCGTAGTGGCTTCCAAGAATGTCGGTCAGGGTTTGTGCACCCAAGGGACCAGTGTAGCTCTCATAAACGTACCAGGATGCCCGTTGCATATCGGTGATTGTCTTCACCACGAGGGGGTCGTTGCCAAACGCGAGACGCGTCCACTCCTCTGCGACGGCTTCCCCGCTCAGATTGGGGTCCCATGCCAGGCGCCCGAATCCGTAGAGATTAGCCATTGCCAGTGGGTGCCCGAGCCAGTTCGCGTCCAGGCCGACATTCGCCACACCAACGAGTGCGCCAGTCGGGCGATGAAAAACTTTGCCCGCCACAAGGTCTTTGACTGGGGTCTTGTTACCGCTCACGTGTAGGTCGAAATCCAGGATTTCCTTCCACATCGTGGGAAGAAAACACAAATGCCGCTGCTGCCCCGTGTACTCCTGAGTGATTTGCAGTTCGATGCCTTCGTTTGTCCTCTCTAGCCTGCCTAGAAGGGGCGACACTGGCTCGCGTGCCTGGAAGTCAATCGGTCCATATTTGATTTGGATAATGACGTTGTCGTCGAACTGTCCGTCGAGCGGATGGAAGATGTCGTAGGCGGCTCGAGCGCGGTCATTCTTGGGATTCCGCCAATCGAGGTGGTGGTCATACGCGAACGCGCGATAAAGAAGAAGACCTCCATGCGGCTTGAGAGCGCGCGCAATCACGGTGGCGGCATCAGCCGGAGTCCGGCCATAGGATGACGGACCGGGACGTCCCTCGGAATCCGCTTTTACAACGAAACCGCCGAAGTCGGGAATCTGTTGGTAAATCTTGCTCACCTTCGCCCTCCACCATTCGATGACACGTGGGTCCACCGGATCAAAGCTGTCCAGGCCGCCGATCACCTTAGGGCTACTGAGATCGACAGACACAGCTAATCGCACTCCCCAAGGACGGAATTCATTCGCGATGCGGGCAAGTTGCGGGAGAAAACTATCGTCAATAATCCGCGGATCAGCATTCACATTGTTGATCGTGCACCCGTTGACGCCGATGGAAGCAAGTAAGCGTGCGTATTGGCCGACGCGCCTTAGATCGGCACGAACGTCGCCATTCTCGAAAAAGATGGAAGGGCCCGCGTATCCGCGTTCGATGGTACCGTTCAAATTGTCCCATTGCTCCACCCAGCGAATAAGCGCGTATGGTTGCTGCACCTCGTCCAGAGAAGAAAAGGTTTGATCGCGTGCGATTTTGCTCAGGAGTGCGAACACACCATAGAGCACACCTAGGTCCGAGGTCGAGGCGACGATGAGGCAGTCGATGCCCTGAATTTGCCCAGTGGTGAGCCAAAAACCATCTCCTTCGAGTTTGGGGGCCTTGAGGCTGTAGCCGGCGGCGTGCATCGCCGCCAGTGTTCCCAGAACGATCGCCCGCTCCGCGACACCTTTCTCGGCGCGTAAAGTTTTCGCCATCATTCCGCGGACGCCACGAATCATTTCTTCCTGTGCCGTCCTGAGCACGGGGGAATGCCCAAGCACAACCACACTGGCGGGCAGCGATGCGTACTTTGCTTTCGCAGCGGTCTCCAAGGGCGCATAACGCAACCATGCGTCTTGCCCTGTATCGGCGCGCAGCGCTTCCGGCCTCCAGCCTCCGAACAACACTGCTCCTAGGATTGCTATGTGCAGGCAACGTTTCATGAGTTCAGTGGAGAATCTAACATGATTGCCATTTTCGCGGAGCAGAGGCCACACTACCTGGCATTGAAACACCGGGCTATTCTTAGGCGCCCTTGGCGGGACGAGCGTTTGCAACCGGGGCAGTTGCATTGTAGTTATGTGAAGACCGCTAGCCGTTGGCGATAGGTTCGTTGCACTTCTCGGTAGCAGGCGCAAGCTCAAGGCCCAGATATTGCCGCGCATTGCTGAAGCAGACGTTGCGGACCATTTTCCCCAGGAGTTGTTCGTCGTTCGGAAGTTCGCCATTCTCGACATCCCGTCCCAGCAGATTACAGAGAACGCGCCGAAAATATTCGTGCCGTGGAAACGACATGAAAGATCGCGAGTCGGTCAGCATTCCAATAAATCGTGACAGCAAACCGGTGTTGGAGAGCGCATTAAGCTGCCATTCGATCGATTCCTTCTGGTCGAGAAACCACCAGCCGCTGCCGAACTGGATCTTTCCCGCGATGGAACCATCCTGAAAATTGCCTACGGCGGTGGCAAAGACATAATTGTCGGCAGGGTTCAGGTTATAGACGATGGTCTTTGGCAAAGCGTGTTCCTGCTCAAGCATGTCCAGATAGGCACACAACGCGGCGGCCTGTTCCCAGTCGCCGACACCGTCGAAGCCAGTATTTACGCCGGCCTTACCGACCATTCGCGTATTCACGTTCCGAATCGCACCCAGGTGCAGCTGTTTGGTCCAGCTTTTTTCAGCGTCCAGGCGACCGAAAAAAAACATCAAAAACGAGGCGAACTGCTCCTGTTCATCGCTGGTTGCAGCAGTCCCTGCTCGTGCCTTCGCAAAGATGGTTGCTGCCTTGCGCTCACTGCACGGTGTCGCATAGCAGTGCGCCAATCCATGGTCGGAAAGTCTTCCGCCATTGGCGTGAAAGAAATCGTGGCGCTGCCTGAGCGCGTCAAGAAAATTGGCCAAGGACGATACTTCAAGGTTACTTGCCTCTTCCAGACGGTTTACCCAGGTATTGAAGGTGCCGGGAACCTCTACCAGCAAAGCACTGTCCGGACGAAAAGTGGGATAGACACGAAATCCAGCTTCTGCAGCATTGACGGCACGGTCGCGAGAAAGATCATCGCAGGGATCATCACTCGTGCACACAACCCGAACTCTAAATCTTCGAAGTATTCCTTGCGCCGTAAGCTCCCCACCCTGTAGCAGAGAGTTCGCGTGGCCCCAGACAAAACTGGCGTTGCTTTCGTTCAGCAATTCACCGATTCCGAAATATCTCTTCAGCTCCAGGTGTGTCCAGTGATAAAGCGGATTGCGTAGGGTGTACGGTACGGTCCGCGCCCAGGCAAGGAACTTGTCGTACGGCGCAGCTTCACCGGTGCAGTAATACTCCGAAACTCCGTTGGCGCGCATCACTCGCCATTTATAGTGGTCCCCTTCCTACCAGCCAGATTTCCGATAAATCGCGGAAGCGCCGGTCCTGGGCGATTTCTGCTGCGGGCAAGTGCGAGTGATAATCCAGGATCGGTTCTGCAGCGGCATAGTCGTGGTAGAGCCGTCGAGCCCTTTCGGAATGAAGCAGGAAATCATCGTGGATGAATTCCATCGAACGCTCCAGAAATCATTTACGAGAGGCACGGCCAATGACATCGAGCGACGCCAACACAGTAGAAAATGTTGCCGCTCTCGCAATTTTCTTTGCATACTTTCTTGAACTCAAAAACCATTCGGTTTCACTCGGCTGGAGTCACGTCAATCGGCACCAGGTCGTTATCATGCAAATTGACCCCCCATGCGCCCGCCCTGCCTCGGCGAGCTGGGATCCTAATTCCACCGGAGGCATCCGAGGCGCACAAAATCTCCGAATGGATCACGCCCGCGATTGCCACCGTTCACAGGCCAATTTGTGCTCCGGAGGGCATAGGAATCGTCCAAGGCTTGCGCCGTTCCTTATCGCGCACAACCAAGAACCGACGCGATCGCCGGGTACATCCGGCGGTATGCCTCGTAACTTTTGTTCATCCGCTCTACTGCGGCGGGTTGCGGACGCACCCGTTGAGCGACCTTTACAGCCTCCTTACAGGCACCATCGACCGAACTCCACATTCCGACTCCAACCCCGGCGAGAAT
>Ga0209526_10001844_pt1 | contig 14188 bp, 16 predicted proteins | sample JacPinW_OM2H0_M1_FD_188566 | JGI IMG/M metagenome (GOLD analysis project Ga0209526, IMG submission 188566) | Forest soil microbial communities from Algoma, Ontario, Canada - Jack Pine, Ontario site 1_JW_OM2H0_M1 (SPAdes) (version 2) | ecosystem: Environmental > Terrestrial > Soil > Boreal... | reverse complement strand
AGGGGGGAGTTGAACCCCCACGGCCTCACGGCCACAGGATCCTAAGTCCTGCGCGTCTGCCAATTCCGCCACTTCCGCAACGTTGGATAAAACGTTACCACGCAAGAGATTAATTCAGCAAACTAACGGCTGAATCCTCTGCACGAGAGTGCCGGTGGCATTTCTGGGGGCACTTGGCTTGAGCTCCACTGTTTCGCCTGCATCTCACAGATGATCCCGCGAGAGGTGCGCGTACCGCATGACCAGTGGTACCGTCTTGTGCCCCAAACGCTCCGCAATGATCCTGAGTGGCGCTCGGCCGTCGCCAATCGGCTGATATGTGGCGGAAGTCAAGCCAGCGAAAGTTGACCAAACTGGCTTTGCGGATAGCTTCCTCGAATCAGCGCTGCCAGTCTCGTTCCCGCTCGCCTGTCGTAGCTGGCACGACGTAGCCCGATACATCGCGCCGCCGCAATTTCCCACGACCAGGCGCGCGACCCGTTCATTAGAACCGAGCGTCGCTCACCGTTCTTACTATCTACAACGTGGACAGGTCCTAGCCGAAAGTCCACTTGCACCCAACGCGTTCGGTATTGCTCGTTTCGTCGCATTCCGCTATGTGAGGCGAGATCGAATTTTGCCTCGCGGTCCGACGACAGTTCTCGAATCTTCGCGCAGGACGGCCTCCTCATCGGCATCAAGAAAGCGGATGCGATTGTTGCTCGCCATCTTAGGAATCGGGTTCTAGGCGATCTTGCCGTTTCTCACACCGATGCGGTAGGCGCATGAGAGCAAAACCTCGGAAGTGATTGCAGGTAGCGGCTTGCCATTTCCGCTGCGCGAAGCCCTGATCGATTTCGTGCACCATAATAGATTCAGCGGGACGCGATGCGAACCATTCCAGCAATATCCGCTTGCGGCATTCGTCACTGCTTTGCTTGGGGCCTCGCGAGTATTTCAACGCATCCTTAATAAGCCCACGGAATGACACGCGATTCTTTCCCGGAAATGAAACTAGCGGGGCTGGGACGCACTGGCGCGCTTCTGTCTTACGCTTTCGATACAGAGCCAGTGCTGTGCTCTTGGTACCAGCCTTCTCGCGATGGCGCGCGTCTTCCTAGTCGACAGTCCCCGCATCCGGCGGCAATTGCTCTCGTTTTTCGAGTCCGAAATCGAATTTGAGGGTCTGCGGAGGAGCTCTCAACCGACGGAACGCAATCGACCCAACCGGGAACTCAATCCCGATTTGATCATCTTCGACTTTCGATGCCAGGGTTGAACGGCCTTGAAGGAGGACGCTTGGTTACAGGTCTACTCGTCGCGCCGGGGACTCCGAGAAAGGCCTCCGGGGGAATATTCGAGAGCTGGACAGCGCAATTATCGAAGTCTTGTATGATTTCAGAAAATGGAGGGCAATTTCCCGGGGCAGAATTCAGAGGCCCCCAGTTCCCAATACGCGGAATACCTTGTCTGCGAATTTCGCAACGGCGATTCGTTGCCCGTTTTACGCGGTGCGCAACACTTGATCGGCAGGGCGCTTTGTCCACCGAAAGCCGGTCCTCTTGCAAGCACCGGGGCGTTTTTGCGGCAACACGCCCATTCTAGTACGTCTTGACCGACGAAGATGCAGCAGTAGCCGGGTAAACGCGCAGAACCTTCGCCTGTTCGGGTCCGGAGTCAAGGTCTGACCAAGAGAAGCGATCGACAACAACTCCCTGTCTTTCGGAATAAATGAAGTACTCTCCTGGCGAGACCAGTGCGACGTGCGTTAGACATGCTTCTGCCTCTTCCAACGTGTCTACTGATTTTATCCACAAAGGGCTACCGTCGCGGGGGTTCACGAAGATGTCGAATTTTGTACTCATTTTCCTACCTGTGCACTACCCGAGTTAATAGACCCTGCTGGGCAAAACCGCCTGCCCCGAACCCAACAACATGTAACCTCGAACGAATGGCCATCAGTTCTTCATCGCTCTGCTTTTGGGTCGGCAAACCTTGATGGCTCACCGTGTGGGCATCGATAGAAAATCGCGTGCACGAACTGCTTGGCTGCAGTTCGCATCACCGCCCCCTTTTTAGCTATCTCACAGATTTCGGATATCGGACTGCATTTGAGTTACCAAGTTGTTAAAATAAGAATAGTCAATTAAATCAGTTGGTTACGGTTGTACGGCATGATCCTGGCCGGCATATTTAACGAGTAATTTTTTCCGAGACAATACTGCTTCAGTACTAAAACTACACACTCGTAATGATCCCGGGGCGACCCTCGTCGCGTACGACCTTGGCCAATGCAAAGCAGCTGGGAACCGAATCTCAGCCCGGCGCGCTCGGCGGCAGTAGAAATTCGTAAGGCGGATAAGATTTCTCTCGAGTCTGAATTTCGATCGTCCGGGCCCGATGTGTTCCCTCTACGAACAAAGCGTTGTCTCCGCGCACAGTCTCGAGGATCTCAGGTAATTCGGGCCTTTCGAGGGACTGAAGTCGTGCCGGGTCCTTGCGGTTGGATTCTGAGTTCCCACTCCTGGACAGTGCGTATCTCACGCCGCATCCAAAATTTACGCCTTCTAAACTGAGTCTTCTTTCTCTTGGGGATGCCGGTCGACTTCCTGTGCCATGGCCTACCCAATCGTCTGCATTCGCCAAAGGTGTAGCTCATCACACGAACAACGGGACAGATTGGAATCGCGGAGTCAAAGTTCTCTCCACGAGTCACAAATAGAACTGCCTCGACTGACGCAGTAATGCGATTAATCCAGTGCCTTCCTGGGAGCTAGCCACCTGAGAACGATTGCACTTGCGTCCAGGACGTTGTTTTTGCTAGGCTTCGCGCCCGAAAGGGATCCTCACAGGAGGTTGTCATGCCGCATTGTACAAAATGTGGGGCGCTAGTGGCTGACCGTACGGCGTTCTGCGCTGCTTGCGGCACGCCGCAGGCGGCATTCACGAGCCCGGTAGCACCGCCGACGGCGCAACCTCAGATGGCTGAAAACGTTGCGGGCACGCTTTGTTATGTACTTGGCTGGTTGACAGGCCTAATCTTCTACTTCGTCGACAAGCGGCCGTATGTGCATTTTCACGCGGCTCAGTCGATTGTGGTTTTTGGCGGGCTACACATAATCATGCTTGTTCTCGGCGCATTTTTTGGATTGAGCCTCCTGACAGGAGGGTGGGCAGGTTTCTCCATCGGTTTTACACTGTACCGGCTCTTGGACATTCTTGCCCTGGTTTTGTGGATACTGCTCATGATCAAGGCCTACCAGGGGCAGCGATTCCGAGTTCCTGTCGCCGCAGACATAGCCGAGAGTATTTTCGGAAAGTCCTAGCGCGAACAGAGTTCGACACGCTCCTCCGTGACGTCTCATTTTCCGCGCAGGTGGATCGGGACCGAGGTTCCAGCGGCCCGGATCGGTCGGCGGCTAGACGTTTTTACTCCTGGGATACGCTAAGAGGACCCAAAGACACGAATTGTCCTTGCCACTGCGCACCCGAGGATCGCCTCGTGGAGTGGATCCGTCCGCTTAGAGCCGATTCCCAGCGGACGCGTGAACCGTGGTGCAGTCTATCCACCTAGGGACAGATCGCTTTCTTGGAGCCCTTCGACATTCGACGCTCGACCCCTCCCAGATCCATCTGGCAGACGTACTCCTGTCGTCCTCGACGGAGCAGTTCTGGGAGCGGACGCTGCCGTGCCCGCCACAATACACGTTCGAGCGCCACGCACCCGCACCGCTACCGCATCGACGGGTGAAGGGGACAGACGGGGGGGCGTTCCCTCTTGACAACTGGACAGTGACCGTACATGTTAGTTGGCTTTCCCTAGCGGCCGTAGTGTTCCCCGCTTAGGCATGGTGAGAGGATTGGCGTGAGAGTTCGCGTATGTTTTCACGACAAGTGTTTCGACGGAGCCTGCTCCGCCGCTATTTTTTCGCGCTTCTATCGCGATCGGATTGATTCCAATGCGGAATTCGTCTACTCCGGCATGACACACAAAGCGTCGCAGCCGTTCGAAGAAGGGACGTTCGATGGGGATGAAAACGCGATCGTTGACTTTAAGTATTCAAGCTCGCCGCTCCTCACCTGGTGGTTCGACCATCATCAAAGCGCTTTCCTGAAGCCGGAAGACGCTGAGCACTTCCGTCAGGACCGCTCGGGGAAGAAGTTCTATGATCCGACCTTCAAGTCCTGTACTAAATTCCTCGCGACGATCGCTTCGGAAAGATTCGGGTTTGACGCAGCCCCCATTGCGGACCTGATCAAATGGGGCGACATCATTGACGGCGCGCAATTTGCTTCGCCTGCGGAAGCTGTGGGTCTTGCCGACCCCGCCATGCAACTTGCGCTCGTGATCGAAGCAGCGCCAGAACCGAATCTGGTTCAGCAACTCATTCCGCAACTGGCGGTAAGGCCACTTAGTGAAATGGTTGAACTGCCTATGGTAAAGAAGCACCTCGGCCGATTACTCGAACGTCACCTTCGCTCCGTCGAAATCTTGCGGGAGCGTGCAGACGCCCGCGACGGCGTGATTTGTTTCGACGTGAGTGACCTCGACCTGGAGGGTTACAACAAGTTCATTCCATATTATCTGTATCCCGATGCTCTTTATTCGGTAGGCGTCAGCGCTTCGCCATCTCGTGCAAAGGTGTCCGTGGGCACGAACCCCTGGAAGGAAGCGGCAGCGGAAGTGAATCTCGCCTCGTTGTGCGAAAAATACGGCGGGGGAGGGCACGCACGGGTCGCAGCGATCTCGCTCGGCCCGGGTGATCTCGTTCGGGCCCGCCAGGTCGCTAAGGAAATCGTCTCCACGTTGCGTCACTGACCTATCTTGACGTGCCCTAGCGGGAGTTTCCCACTTAGGAAACTCTCGCTAGGCAGCCGAGAAATCGTATTCCCAAAAAGCCTTCCGGGGGCCTGAGCAACGGGCTTTTGCAGTTCGCCTTTTCTCGAGTCATACAGGGCAGTTTTGCTTTCGTATTTCAGATGTTTGTGGAGATGTCGGTCGGTTCTGCTGTCCGACCTATGGCAAACCTTGTACAGCGACTGTGATAATATTGGATCATAATATTGACAAATGCGAATACACGATGCGCTGAAATTTCAGCCAGTATGTAATGCCGAAAGGGGTCATGTGTACCTTAGCGGCCCACCGATCGGTTCGAAATCGAAATTGTAATTTCAATTTAGAACAATCGCAGCAGATCCAACTCTTCGGGCAACAGAGGAACTGTCATCGCAGCACCCGTGCGATCTAACGAGGAGGAAAGATGATGAAGATCGAGGCGGTGCAGCCCAAGCCCGACCAGGCCGCGACGATGCCCTACGCTCCGGCCGTCTCCTGTCAGACACCGGCGGAGATCATCTTTATATCAGGCGCGACGCCGTCGCCGCTCTACCACAAGCATCCCCACATACCTGAGGAGCACGTGCAGCCCGACGATATCCGCGAGCAGACGCGCCGCGCGATGGAGAACATCAAGATCGTTCTCGACCACAAAGGTCTTAGTTGGCGCAATATCGTCAAGGTGACCAAGTATCTCACCGATATGCGCGAGGCCGATGCCATGCACGATGTGATGAACGGCTTTTTCGGCGATTGGCGTCCCGCCAGCACCACGATCTGCATCAATAACCTGAGTTCGCCCGGCGCCCGGATCGAAATCGAAGCCATCGCAGCCGGCCCGCTGAAAGCGCAGTAGCGACTGGGATTATTCTGCTGTCCTCCGCCAAAATTCCTTTCCATTGAGACTGTTGAATTCGCAGAGCCGCGCCGTGTAGGGTGTCATGGGGATGCCTTGGCTGTGAAAGTCCATCCCGACCTGGGCCAGTGCTCACCTTCAACAGCAGAACCCGGCTCGTAATGTAAGAACGCTTACGTACGACTCTTTTAACCTTCGAATACTCCGATGTGGCCTGCTTCAGATCGGGAATGGCGGGTCGACGTCGTGCGACAGCGTGGAGCACTACGATGAGTGTCAGGTCTGGTCGAGTCAGATCCTGATATCATGAAACTCCGAGTTGCCTGGCAACGGAATAAGAGTGCAATATTCTTATTTGTCTCGCGAAGCCCTTGGAGTGAGATCAATTCCGAAGTGGGGATGATTGTAGGTGCCGGTCATTTCGACAGGAATTGTCGCTCCGCTCCTCTTTTTCTTGAAGAACGGATCGAAAGGCTTCAGCAACACCGATTTTATTCCGGTCGTTGTTTGCGAGAGCTTGGCCTCAGTCTTCAAGGTACCGCGAATGTCGACTCGCTCGTTCAGCAAGTTGTAGGTACCGTCCATGTATGCCGAGGCGCTCGGAATGTAGAATGAAACATCTGCGAACCTAGCGACGCCATCTCGAACCATGACGTGTCCTTCTAGCTTAGCAGTCACATTTTCACCAATGCCTTCCGGAACTTCTGTATGACGTGCAGACTTGTTTTCGCTATGGGCGCGCCTACTCAGATCGTCGACGCGCGCCTGCGTTTCGGGGCTGGTGAAGTGACCGCTGTTGATTGCGAAGTCGCCCTCGAGGAATAGCTCCTCAAGGAATGGCTGTCCCTCGGTTGGTACTACGGCATGAGCTCGAAAGCTGGTGATTCCAGACATCGGAGCACGCTTTACAAATAGCCCCAGGACGTCCTGGATTCGGCCACTGCGAACGTTGAAGTCGAGCGATGTCGTCTTTCCTCTCTTTCCCGGGATTCCCGCGATGCTGCCTGTTGTCTCAACCTCCGTTTGCAAAATTGAAGTCTGTACCTGGTGGAGGAAGACGTCGCCGTTTGTCGCATTGACGGTCGCGAGAAACCGTGCGTTCAGGTGAACCCTGTGGTTGCTACGTTTAACCTCGAAATCGGGAATCTGAATTTTGCCGTGAACGTCGATGTGACCAAGGGCCCCTTCGAAACTGTCCTCTGATGAAAGCGTTCCGGCAATGCCTCCGAAGACCCCGAGGTTTGCCTGCTGGAATGTGTAGGAACCAGAAACGGGAGTCTCGCCGAGCGAGCGCGAGTTCCAAGGGCCCAGTTGTCCGCTCGAAACGATTTCTCCGGGCGGCAGCGCATTGGTCAGAGCGACGCGGTAAGAAAAAGGCTTATCGCGGGTCACCGAATTCAAAGTTAGCAAGTGGATCGCGAATTTAAGGGGCGGCCTATCTCCGTGGCGCGCCACTTCCAAGACAGCGGAGTCGGCGACGATTTCTCCCACACGCGTCCTGATGGGAATGCTGCCGCTCTGCGCGGCGGAATTGATCTCTGTATGCGTACCCGAACCGCGTGCGGGAACATGAATGCGCAGTCCATTTAGCACGATCCGTGCGATGTACCCAGGACTGAGGAACAGGTCTAAATAGTTCGCCTGTATCGAGATCCTTTGAACCGTGAACAATGGCGGAGTGTCCGACGCGCTCGCTGATTGCACCAGGACAACACCTTCGGCAATGCATCCGGGATGAGGAAAATAGATGCTCCGGAACTTCGCGATTTGGACTGTCCCGGGGATAATCTTTTGTATCGATTCCGATACGGTCGATTTGGAGAATGGCCAACGAAGAGCAAGAATGGCGATTAAACCCACGAACGAAATGGCAGCGACACTTACCAATTGCATCAAACGCCGCTTATTTTGCCTGGACGTCATCGCGCCTCATCGTGGTCAGAACACCGAAGACTCTCCCACCATGGTCCGCTGACCTCAGCTTTCCAATCGGGATTTCCCAGTAATAGGCCCTGAATTTCGCCTTACCAGTGCTCCCATTGCCGCCATGCTAAGAATGGAATTGAAGCCGCCTCAACCGTACGCGAAGAAGTTCTACGCTTTAGGGATTTCACTCTATGCTTGCTACGTCACAGAGAGTTACGTTCTTACCGCTCTAGGTTTCACGGCAAAAGACGGAAGGAAGGCTTGACAAGAAGATCTATAGTAAATGGGACGAGAATGTTGCGGGAAACAACACAGACAGCAGAGTTTGGTACCTACCCGCGTTATAGTAGCGTTAAGAGCGGCATGGGCGCACTCGAAACGGCAGCGTTCCGGAATACCAATTTCTCGGTTTCTTTTTCCAGCGAGTGTGGGCTCAAAAAATGTCGCGCGCGAGAAAGGAAAGACAGCCCCGAGGGGGGCGATGTACGGCGCGAGCTTGGGTTGACCCTGTTCCGAAAACCCCTTCAGCGCGAACGAGCTCAAAAACGCCGTCGAACGCCATCTGGCTTTGTCAAAACTGTACAAAACCGTTCGACATCGAACCAATTCATTCTCCGCTCGAATTGCACCAAATGTTTTCCGAGCCCAGACTTAATTGAGATAGGTTATAGGGTGTTTAACCGATTGAGCATTTCCGGGCGACAGAATACGATGTGAACTCTTTTCGGTGGATAGCGCTGGCGGCCATGTCCTCGCGGAGTGACTGCACACGGTAGCCCGAGCGGGCCTTTGCAGTTTGACCGATTTGGAAGCTACCCCGGCCGCCAGCATCCACTCTTGAAAGCCTTTGCGATATCGCAAAGAACACATAGTTTGTTCGGTTCTTGCCAAGGGAAATGGAGGGCAACTTACATGCAAACACGATTTCGAAATTGGCTGTGCGCGCCGCTCGTGGGTGCACTCCTGACTGTAGCCCTTACGCAGCAGGCCGCGGCAGATGATGATCCACCGGGGCGCGTAGCCCGGCTGAACTATCTTCAGGGGTCGGTCTCGTTCCAGCCAGCGGGTGAAACTGACTGGGTATCGGCTGCTATCAACCGGCCCGTGACCACTGGCGACAAGCTCTGGGCGGATAACGGCTCACGCGCCGAATTGCATCTTGGTTCGGCGACTATCCGCTTGGCGAGCAGCACTGGCTTCTCTTTTCTCAACCTGGATGACCGTACTGTTCAAATACAGCTCACGCAAGGCGCGCTCAATATCCGTGTGCGGCGGCTGGGTCGCAACGAGAACTTTGAGGTGGATACTCCTAACCAAGCGTTTTCAATTTTGCGCCCTGGCCTATACCGCGTTCAAGCCAGCGAGGACGGAAACTCTACAATCGTTACCGTGCGATCCGGCGAAGGCGAAGCGACTGGCGCGGGACAGAGCTACACGGTGGAGGCTGGGCAGAGTGGCTCATTTACTGGTACGGATTCACTCTACGCCAATATTGTTGACGCGGACGGCTTGGATGATTTTGACAATTGGTGCGAAGGCCGAGACCGCCGCGACGATGGATCGCGATCAGCGCGGTACGTCTCGCCCGGCGTCGTGGGCTATGAAGATCTCGACGAGAACGGCTCTTGGCGGTCGGATTCAAACTACGGCAACGTTTGGGTGCCGAGGGAAGTACCCGTGGGCTGGGCTCCCTATCACTACGGTCATTGGGCGTGGATTTCTCCTTGGGGCTGGACTTGGGTCGATGATGCACCGTGGGGCTATGCACCGTTTCACTACGGCCGCTGGGTATTTGTCGAGGAGAACTGGTGCTGGGTACCTGGGCCGATCGCGATCGAGCCTGTGTATGCGCCGGCGCTGGTGGCTTTCATTGGCGGACCGCACTTCGGAGTGGCGGTTTCAATTGGGGGAGGCGGCTACGATGAGAATGTAGGGTGGTTCCCGCTGGGTCCAAGAGAAGTTTATGTGCCTGGGTATAACGTCAGCCGCGAGTACGTGAACCGCGTCAACGTCAGTAACACGACGGTCAACACCACGACGATTACAAACGTCTACAACACACAGGTCACGAACAATATCAACAACAACACCACAAATATCACCTACATCAACAAGACGGTGCCCGGCGCGGTGACCGCTGTTCCGCAGAAGGCTTTTGCGAGCGCCCAGCCGGTGGCCAAAGCCGCCGTCGCTGTGAGTCCGCAGCAGGCTGCATCGGCTTCTGTTAGTCCGAGGGCTGCGGTGGCTCCGACCAGAAACAGTGTTCTAGGAGCATCGGCTTCTACTGGGAGCAAGGTTGCCCAGCCACCGGCTGCTGCCGTCAACCGGCCTGTGATCGCAAAGGTCCCGCCGCCTCCACCGCCCGTGCCTTTTTCAATTCAACAGCAAGCCCTCGCAGCACACCCGGGCCGGCCCCTGGGAAAGAACGAAGTTGAGAGTTTGCGTTCGGCGAATGTTCCGGCAACGCAGCCACTCGTCAGACAGGCGCCGCCGGGTAAACCGGCGACGCCGAACACAAACCACGCGGTCAGCCAACCCACCAATGGGCAGCCGGCCAACGTGCAGCCAAACACGCCAGGGAAGCCTTTCAACGTGCCACCCCCCGGGGCGGGTGGGAATGCGCCATCTAACAATCCTCCGCGACTGCGGAACGACCGACCGCCTTCAGCGCAGCCGAACAATCAGCCATCAAACGAACCGGGGAATAAGCCCTCCAATCCACCACCACCGGGCGCAGGCGGTAATGCGCCAACTAACAATCCTCCGCGACTGCGGAACGACCGACCGACTTCAGCGCAGCCGAACAATCGGCCATCAAACGAACCGAGCAGTACGCCTTCGAGCCCGCCACCCGGGGCGGGTGGGAATGCGCCATCTAACAATCCTCCACGACTGCACAACGACCGACCGCCTTCAGCGCAGCCGAACAATCGGCCATCAAACGAACCGAGCAGTACGCCTTCGAGCTCGCCACCCGGGGCGGGTGGGAATGCGCCATCTAACAATCCTCCACGACTGCACAACGACCGACCGCCTTCAGCGCAACCCAACAATCCGCCATCCAAGGAGCCAGGGAATCGGCCCTCCAACCCGGTACCACCGGGCGGCAATGGGCCAGTCAAACATCCTCAGCCGCCACCGGGCAACCAGCCACCTTCCCCTGAGGTCAGGAAGAAGAACGAATCGGATCAAAACCGCTGACGTTTGGTTCTTTTCACGCCTGGTATTGTGGGTGACAGGCGTGACAGGACTAAGTCAGGAAGGCGGAACGGACGACTTGGGCGTGGCCTCTACGTCCCGCCAACGCCAAAACAAAGCTGCTCTATTGGCCCGGGCTGTCGTATCGCACGCTGCTTCTCTTCAGGGCCAATTCCGCGTTCGGTCGCCACTCCACTTGCACTAAGTCTGCGACGCGAAAAATACGGCGGCGGAGGCCGCGCTCGGGTCGCGGCGATCTCGCTTTGCCCCGGCGTCCCCGTCCGCGGTCGCAAGGTCGCGAAAGAGATCGCTGCGACATTGCGCGGGTGACTGCACGTTCCTTCGCATGGAAAGCCTCACCCGTTGAACTCCCACGCACTCGTGCTATCATCTGGCCCCGACGGATCCCAAATCGTGTCCGACGTTAAACCCCAGAGGCCCCGACATCAACCCGCCACAATTCGACCGTTCCACGGTCTGTGGCACGCGAAGGGCTTGCCCTCCCCGGTCAACTGAATCGACTCGGTCCTTACATATGCCCACAACCTGCTGTTCTGCGTCGACGAAGTCGTGAACAGGCAGAGTCCCGTCGTCGGCTCGGAATGGCGGAGTGGCGACTCACCTCAGACATCGGTTAGAATGACGTCCGTGTCCCTGGTAGAGAGAAGTCCACGTCACGTGAGACTCCTCTGTTCAATTCTGGCCATCACGATGTGCTGGGGGATTGCCGGTCTTGTTTTCTGTTTGGTGGTCAAGGGCCCAGGAACGCTGGCGGCCTGGTTAATCTGGGGTGGCGGTGTCTGCTTCGGAGCGTGGGTGCTTGTTGCCATTCCCCTCGTGGCAGCAGGCGACCGGATCTTCCGGTTAGGATCGGCAGTGTTAGCTATAGGGGTGGGGTTCTGTGGTGCTCTCATTATGGGTTTGCCTGGCCTGATTGCTGTTCTCGCTCACAATTTTGGAGCGGGAGGCCAAATGGTACTTGCACCCGATGGAGCCTTTTGGGGATACGAGGGGAGCGCCTTCTCAATAGCCGCCACGGCGACCTTGCTTTACCGCGGTTTGCTAATTAAGTCTCAAGCCATCGCGTCAAGACCCGGAAGGTCAACCTAGCCGCGCGGGTGGGGTTGTTTCATACATAATTAAGGATGCCGTGATATCCCCCGGGAAAAGGTCGCCCAAGCATTTATCATCAACGTGCGCAGAGCAATGGCACCAAAACTGGCACCGCAGCTACCGAAGGCTCGGGTTAGTTGCCTATGTTCACTAACTGCTTTTCATTGTATGCTTTCCACCCTCAGTGGGCCGCTAGCTCAATGGTAGAGCAGCTGACTCTTAATCAGCGGGTTGGAGGTTCGAGTCCTCCGCGGCTCACCAACATTTTCAATTGGTTACAGGCAATCTTGAAAGCGTAGGTTCTCCCACCGTAGCGGGAACTGTAGCGTGTGGGCGTCGAAACTCCGCTACAGTCGCACCCGAGTCACCGCACGTCCCACGGACCGCCGATGCACAAACTCCGTTACAATGCCCGACGAGCGTTCGGTGGATATTGTCAGCGGCGTGGGCGTCGTGCTTTTGTACGAGTCCGGAGGGGGGCCGCATATGCCTTTACGGGTGGGATTGACCTACACACAGATGAAACTTGATCGGGGGTATCAACGCCTCGACGAACTTCAGGCGGCTGTTTCCGCGCTTAGGAACGACGGATACACCGTCAATCGACAAGACGATCTGAGCAACTCCCTTGCACCATGTCGAGATTGAACAAAAGATCACACCCGACTCTATAGGTATCTTGGCTGGTGGTTTGCCTATTGTCTCCGCTCCAGCCTTGACCACCTTGCTTGGCAGCTGGCGCTTTTGACCACCGATGCTCCCAATGACGCTACATCTTTCCCCATTTACGAAAGACAACCCAGACCCAAATCTAGATATTGGGAAGCCATCAGCAACATGCCTCCGAAGGCCGCCGCCATCATCGACTCGCTTCAACCTCACCATTGTGGTACACGGTTTAAGGATGACTGTCTCTGGCAGCTCAATAAACTTTGCAACATCGACAAACATCAGGTCGTTGCCGTGGGATGCATTGAATTTCAGATCAGGATCGACGGGGTGAGTAGCGCTCGGCGACAAGACCTCAAGCACACAATTGTGATAAGCGTCCCAATCGCCGAAAAGAGCAATCTTCGACTCGATATAAACGTCCCCGGCGTTGTATTTGGTGAGCCAATCGAAACAACTGATACAGTGTCCGATTTTGAAATTACTCTTGACCCACTCGGCGAGATATACCGCCTCGTCAGATACGACGTGGTCCCAAAATTTGCAGGCTTTTTCAACAGGAGATCGCATCAAATCTTGCAGAAAGCCAAAGAGTCGAACCTCCAAGCAAGGTGGACCCACAAGGGAAACGCTAATCGCAGCGCTGGCGAGCATGGCACCAAATGGCTAGGAAACCGCGTGCTTGAGTCCGACTAACGGCGTTGCGCCACTCCGATGTCCCGTCCGTAACTTTGCGGACGGGACATACTCTTCGTCGTCCTATGTTCCGTCGTCCGATGTAATGCCGTCGCTAGTCCTTATCTGGATGACTATGACGCCAATTCCAGTAATGCGACTGTTCCTTTTTGCTCGCCTTTGAGAATTCGGGAGAACTCTTGTGATTTTCCGAACGAAACTGCCCATAGGCCCGGTTTTCCTTGTCATCCCAGGTATGATAGTCCTTGTGGTCCCGATCGTAGACTCTGACCTGATCCCTGGCGTTTTGAGGTTCGGCGGCGGCCATGATTGCCATTGGTGTCGCAAGAGCAGCAGCCAGGAATAGCGAACTGATGTAACGATGTACACGGTGCATGTCGTAGCCCTCCAAGTTCCGAGATTCCCGATTTCGGAATCGCGGTAGCCGTGACTATGCACCTAGAACTGGTTAGTTTATGTCTCGTACAGCACACGTTCTTCTGCGCGCATGTGGCAACAGGGGTGGTTCGATACTGCCAGTACGCCACTAGGACTTGCCTCCAGATTACAGGGAGGTAGAATTCGCAATGAACGTGTTGAAGAAGTCTATCATCCAGGTCCGGAAATTGGGTCCGTTAAAATCGTGTGCGAGGAAAAACTGATTGGTTGAGGCAGGATCAACATTCCTTTCGTTTCAAAGGAGGGAATCAGATTAGAAGCGGAACAGTTGTTTTCGTCCCCTTGCGCCACTGCCACTCTGCGCGAGCCTCGTCCCGCTGAATCACAAACGCTTCCCGAGGCGGCTTGCCAAGGTTCGCTTCAGGCGAGCACATTGCCGCAGCGGATTTCCCGAATCGCAACAGTTCTCCATCGGACATTTTCCGCAGACGTGTCCGCAACTCTTCTAGGTCAACGCCGCGTACATGGTCTAT
>Ga0209526_10001843_pt1 | contig 14188 bp, 10 predicted proteins | sample JacPinW_OM2H0_M1_FD_188566 | JGI IMG/M metagenome (GOLD analysis project Ga0209526, IMG submission 188566) | Forest soil microbial communities from Algoma, Ontario, Canada - Jack Pine, Ontario site 1_JW_OM2H0_M1 (SPAdes) (version 2) | ecosystem: Environmental > Terrestrial > Soil > Boreal... | reverse complement strand
CGCTCCCGGCAACACAGGAATGTCGGTGCGGCCGATGATCTCGAGCAGGCGCAGCGCATGCGCCACCTCTTCGTCACGCCATTGGTTACCACTGACCACCGTTATTCCCAGCACCTCAACCTGCGGAGATTGAATCAGCAGGAGAAGGGTCTGCATATTGCTGCCACCGGGTCCGGAGCAGTCTTCGTTGATGATTATCTTGCGGCGCTGCTGGGCCCAGGCGAAAGAACTGGCCAGCAAGCAGGTGATCGCAAGGCCGAGTCTGCCAGGTTTCATCATCGGCATTGAGGCCGGGTCATCAATTCAATATAGAGCTTGTAAAACTTCTCCGCGTCAATATCGAACTGGACATTGGCCAAGCGCAAGTAGGGCGGAACTTTGGCCGTGGAATCCCAGAAGATCGTCTTGCCGTAACTGGCCCCGTGATCGACCGCAATGTCCATGTAGAGCTGCTTCTGGCCGGTGATGATGGACGGGTCAATTAGAGCTGCTCCGGCTATTTCGTCCCACATGTAACCTGGCAGGGAGTACTTATCCAGATATTGCGTGACCGGAGTGCCCGCCTTCGCAATGGTGGCTTTCATCTCCTGGGTGAAACGTGTCTTGACCGAGATGTCAATCGGAGTGATGGTGACCTTCTTCCAGGGAGCGCGCAGGACGATGCGGGTCGCCTCGGGATCAAACCACCAGTTGAATTCGCGGCGAGCATCGATGGCGCCAGGATCAATCGCACCTTTGTCCGCGTATAATCCGCCGCCCATCATGACGAACTCTTTCGCGAGCGTAGCCACGGAAGGATCCAGCTTCAATGCCAGGGCATAATTGGTCAGCGGACCGCCCGCCCAAAGAACTACTTCGCCCGGATACTTGTGCACCATCTTCACAATGAATTCTGCGGCTGTACCGGGAGCGGCTTGAGTGTGAGGTGCACCTTCCTTCATCGGAGGAACAACGTCGGGTGCGTGGTAAGGTTCGTCGTAGATGGTAGAGCGATTCGCTTCGAACCTTTCCGTCCAGCATCCTTTATATTCCAGCTTCCCATAGAGAGATTCCCAGCGCTCGGTCTCTTCCTTGGAATTGAGTAAGGGAAATTCAGCTCCCTGGATCACCGGGACGTCTGTCCGCTGGGCAATTTCCGTCATGCGCAGGACGTGCTGGGTCTCTTCTTTGACCCACTGGTCGCCGCTGACGGTGGTGATGCCGAGCACTTCAAACTTGTCCGATTGCAGAAAGACCAGAATGGCTTGCTGGTCGCTGGTGCCGGGGCCGCGGGCGTCCTGGTCGACGATGACTTTGATGTTCTGAGCCGATGTGGTGGTTGAGAAGCCGAGAACGAGTAGACACGCTAACCCCAGTTGCCAAACGCAACCGCTCATCAAACCTCCACAGGATTTACTTACAAGGCGCGACGCTGCCGCGCTTTCGCACGGCTGGGCGGGTGAGGGTACCCGCCCTATGTAGGATCGCTTCGCAATATCGTCCCCTAGAAACGCAGCTTGAGGGCAAACTGAATCAAACGTGGGTTGTTTACAGTCTCCGTGATTATCCCGAAATTGGAAGAATTTCTGTCCGCAGTTTCACCATTTTGCCCACCAGTGGGCACGAAGAACTGTGGATGGTTAAAGAGATTGAAGAACTCGGCCCGGAATTCCAGGTCCGTACCCTCGCGGAAGGTCAACGGGAAGTGCTTGTTCACTGAGAAATCAGTATTTACAAAATCAGGACCGTAGAGCGGCGAGCGGTTCGCGGTTCCGAGTTCTCCACTTGGAGGGTCGACGAAAGCACAAGGATTGAACCAAGCTGCGACCGTACCCACTTTGGAGGGCGCAACGCAGCTCGGATTGCCAGCCACCGGACCCGCCTTCAACGGATCGCTTATCTGGTTGGGACGGTTAAAGTTGTTGGGTGCAAAGGTCAATCCAGTGCTGTTGCTGCTGGTGACGATGAAAAGCGGGAATCCTGAAGTGACCTTTTCAATCACATTAGCCTGCCAACCTCCCAAGATCGCGTTGATTGGTCCGCTCCAGGCGCTGCCGAACTGCTTACCCTTTCCGAAGGGTAGGTCATAGATCACGCTGGCAGTGAAGCTGTGAGTGAGCTGAATTTGAGACAGGGCCCAATCCGCTTTCGCAGTACCCGGCAGGGGGTAGTAGGTGGCGCCGGAGCCGCTACCCAAGCCGTCGGCGAACCCGCTGTCTAAAGCCCGGGCGTACGTATAGCCCAAGAGGGCGTACAGACCGTGCTTCACGTTCTTGGTCTCAGCCTTGACCTGAAGAGAATGGTATCGAGCCGAGCCAATGTCATTGATATTCTGGATATTTCCAAACTGGGTATACGGTGACGTGTTACCACGCCCGCAGCCAAAAGTGTAACCAGAAACGAAGTTGGGGCTGGTGGGATCGCACGCGGCAGGGGATGCCACGTTCAAGTTCATCTGGTCAACCAGAATGTGCGTGCTGCGCGAACCTGCATACCCAACCGTCAGCACCACATCGCCAGGGATCTGGTGTTCGACGTTGAGGTTGTACTGCTGAACGATCCCCTGTTTGAAATTGAGGTTCTGCGAAAAAATGTTTCCGGCAAAGGTAGCGGGGTCGGTGAGCTGAGTAAGAATGGGGAAACCATCGAACATAGTTCTCCCGGTTCCACCTGGGATCGCCACTCCTTGAGTGGCGCAGAAAGATGGCTGCCCGGACGGGGCCGTCGGGGACGGGCAGCCTCCTACGGCAAAGGTACTAAGGAAAGATGACTGGAAGAACGGCGGATTTTCCCAGAGGCCCTGTCCACCCTGATTCCAGGAAGAATCGTGGAATATCGCATAGCCGGCCCGGATCACAGATTTTTGAGATCCAAGAGGCTTCCAGGCCAATCCGATGCGTGGCTCGAGGGCGGTCTTATCCAATTGGACGCCAACCCGCGAATCGGATCCCTGTCCTGGGATGAGAAATCTCCCGGTAGCGAAGTTGAAATTCGCCTGGCGATCTTGGGCCTCGGTAACGGGTGTCACTATCGCCCAAGCCACGCCGAGGTTCAGAGTGAGGTTATTTGTCACTCGCCAATCGTCCTGGACGTACGGGCGAAACAACTTCCAGCGGCGACCGGTCTCGGCGCCTTTGAAGGTCTGGTCATGCTGAGCCGAGATAGGTAGACCCAAAAGGAAATCCGCCATCGCATTCCCGCCGCTGAATGTGTTACTGGCACTCCACGGACCGAGAAAGACCCAGAACCCATCTTGAAAGGAATTGGTTGCCACATTCATCTGGTTGGCACGAACTTCGCCGCCCACCCTGATGTTGTGCTTACCGCGAATCATATCGAACGAGTCCGAGATGTGGAAAATACTGGTCCCCCCCTGAAAGGGTGCAAACCCGCGGTCGCCCAAGCCCCAGAAACCGCCTGCTACGATGGTTGAAGTCAATCCGCAACTGATGCCAGTGCATTTGGGCGGAGTTGAGTTGTCGCAGCCCAGATTTGCGCCTCGAATACCAATTTGCTTCGAAATGCAGGTGCCATTGCCGAAAGACCGAATGTGGTTGTAAATCCGGTTATAGCCAAAGCTCAACTGATTGATGCTGTTGGCGGAAAAAATGTGGGTTTCAGATAGCGACGCATTGCGGCCGTGGTTGTCGATATTTTGCGTGCTCGCGAATGCATCCGGCTCGGCAAAACTGGGCGACCCCCCCGGAAGAAACACGGTTGCCTGATCATAGCTGAAGCGGCCAAACAGAGTGTCCTTACTAGAAAAGTTGTGGTCCAGGCGAACGTCGAACGACCCTTCGTTGAGTTTCTTCGCCGGAGCGTTAACGTAGTTTCCTCCGCTGTTACCACTCACGTTGGGCAGAGGATAAAACGTAACCATCTGCAGCGCACTAGGGTTAATTAGGCCCGGCGGAATCTTGTCGCAGTCGGAACCGGCTGCCTGGGTTCCGTCCGGATTTACAGCAAGAGGATTACCCGACCCATCGCACTGGAAACGAGAGCGACTAGTCGCGGTCGTACTCCAGGGATTGTAAATTGGCCCCGCACCGGTAAAATCACCCGTCCGCATCGCGGGGGTGGGCACAAAACCTCCGAAAAAGTTCGTTCCCACCCGGCGTCGGGTGGCCTGGTAATCGAGGAAGAAGAAGGTCTTATCTTTCTTGATCGGACCACCGAATCCCCCCCCAAACTGATTCAGGTTAAACTTTTCTGTTTTCGTCGCGAAAAAGCTTTTGGCGTCCAGAGACGTGTTTCGGAGGAACTCAAACGCGGACCCGTGAAATCCGTTTGACCCCGATTTTGTGGTCAGCAGCACGGTCGGGCCCGCGCGAGTTCCATATTGTGCCGAGTAGTTGTAGGTCAGAACTTTGAATTCCTGGATGGCATCGATCGAAGGCAGAATCGCGATGCCCCCCGCGGTCAATTCGTTATTGTCGTTGCCGTCCAGCAGCCAGTCGGTGCTACTAGCTCGGGACCCGCCGACCGAAAGCGAAAAAGACCCGCGCGTCGAGACTTCACTGCTGGCGCCGCCGTTGAAGAAGCTGTGCGGATTGGTTTCCTGGGTTGCACCCGGCGTCAGCGTCGCCAATTGGACGAAGTTGCGACCATTCAAGGGGAGCTGGGCGACTTGCTGCTCATTAATAACTTGACCCAGAGTCGGATTCGATGTCTGCACGGCCACTTCTGTCGCACTGACTTCGATAGTCGATGTGACCGACGCGGGGGTTAGCGTGAAGTCGAGTTCGCGATGCTCATCCACTTGCAATCGAATGTCCTTCTGCTCCCCGGTCGCGAAGCCCTGGGATTCCACCCGAAGGGTGTAATTCCCGATGGGCAGCAAAGGCATGAGGTAATGTCCGGTGTCGTCGGTTTTCGATTCGCGAGAAACACCCGTGCCTTGTGCGGTGGCCTTTACATTGGCCCCCGAAACTACCGATCCAGTTTTGTCCGTAACGGTGCCGAAAAAGCTTCCAGTCGCTTGGCCGTATAGAAGAGGACAGACGGGAAATACAAGCGAACAGAACACCACCAGCAGCGTCTTTTTGGTTAGCATCAAATTCCCCCTAGGCGGCCCCTCAGCGCGTGGCGATGGCTCGCCTTTTCCCCACAAAAATTTGGAAATCCCTGATCACATCGCGACAATGCACCCGGACATCAAGTCTCTTGCAGACTTTTGTGCCCAAGCTTCGACAACGTCCGCAGTTAATTGATCTCGGCTTTAGGTCGTCGTCGCGGACAACTGATCGGCTAGGATTTCCGATTTCAATCTAAAATCTGTGCGCAGAACGATACTTCCATTCACCCTCAGGTGTCAACCGAAACTCGCCAGGCCGCAGTTCGGCGACAAGCGCGGCGCGTTTGGTTGCTTCACAGACTGTTATTTCGAATTGTTGAGTCGTGCGAGGGCCTGTTCTGTGGTGATGAATCCGGCTCCTAGAGCCTGAAGTTCGGTAATGGTCCGTTCCCCATCTTCGGACTTTAGGGTTTCAATCGCATCCTGGACTACGGAGACTTGGCGTCGGCGCTCGAGCAAACCCTTGGCAGCCAAGCGAACGCAGTATTCCGTGACAACACCAAAGACAACGAATTCAGGGCCATGACCCAAGCGCTCTACAAGTTCTCCGGCGTGCCGGCTCTCAAAAATGTCGAGCGTTTGCTTTTCGAGGAGAATCTGCTGGTACTGCGAAAGATCCTCGGGCAGAGCTGTCGTGGGCTCGTTCGGCACCGTGACCATTCGCTCGGTCAGCGCCTGAGGTACAAATCCGGCGCCCAAGGTCCCTTTGATGCAGTGTGGGGGAAACGTCGCGAACTCGGGATCGTCCTTGGTGTGGTAGCAACCATGGGAGACGAGAAAAACCCGACCCTGACGGGCGGCATCCGTAAGCCTTTGGATGTTGGGCAGCAATCGCTCAGCGCCCGGCACATAGAGCTTGCCGCCGGGCAGCATGAAGTCCTTCTGCGTGTCGACTTCCCAGAAAACTAGACTGCGAGATAACATACCGGTTCCGCCTGGTCGCCGTTGTAAGAGCAAGCTTATAACATTGCTCGCGGACCACGCCTGCAGACGAGACCGCAGACAAAGCTTCGAGACAACGAGGATTCCGTCAAATTCTAACCAAAGAGGTGCGCCAAATGGCCAACGATCAGCCGGCCAACACGAAGGCACAAGCACGACTTCTGATCCGGAATATCGGGCTGCTGCTGAGCGGTGATCTCGAGAACCCGATTCTTGACGCGGACACCGTGGTGGCAGTGGATGGGAAGATCACCGCGGTCGGCAGGGAGAAGGAGGTTGACGGTGAAGACGCAACGCTCGCCATCGATGCCAAGGGCACAACTCTGGCGCCAGGATTGATTGACAGCCACGTGCATCCGGTTGCTGGCGACTGGACACCACGCCAGAACCAGATTGGCTGGATCGACAGCTACCTGCACGGTGGAGTTACGACCATGATTTCGGCGGGTGAAGTGCACACCCCCGGCCGCCCGAAAGATGTGGTCGGCCTGAAGGCCATGGCGATTTTTGCCCAGCGCGCCTTTTCGGCGTTCCGTCCGGGCGGGGTGAGGATCCACGCTGGCGCCCCGGTTCTCGAGCACGGAATGGTCGAGGGGGATTTCAAAGACCTCGCGGGCGCTGGCGTCACCATGCTCGGAGAGGTCGGGCTGGGAAGCGTGAAAGACGGAGCCACAGCGCGCCAGATGGTCGCTTGGGCGCGAAAATATGGAATGCAAAGCACGATTCACACCGGTGGCCCATCCATTCCCGGCTCCAGTTTGATCGATAAGGACATCGTGCTTGCGGCCGATGCCGACGTCATTGGTCATATAAACGGGGGCCATACTGCACTTCCGGACGATCAGATCATAACTCTGTGTGAGAAATCTTCACGGGCGCTTGAGATTGTCCACAATGGGAACGAGAGAGCCGGGCTGCTTACTCTTCGGATGGCGAAAGAACTGAAGCAGCTTGATCGGGTCATTCTAGGCACCGACTCACCGGCGGGCTCGGGAGTGCAGCCGCTCGGCATCCTGCGCATGATTTCCATGCTGTCGTCTCTGGGAGATGTGCCGGCCGAGATCGCTGTCTGCTTTGCCACGGGCAACACCGCCAAGATCCGGAATCTGGACTGCGGACTGATTGCCGCTGGCCGGGCTGCCACCTTCGTAATGATCGACAAAGCCCAGCATTCGGCCGGCAAGAATGTGCTCGACAGCATGCAGCGCGGCGACCTTCCAGGTATCGGGATGGTGATTGTTAACGGCGTGGTGAGCGCAGAGCGAAGTCGCAACACACCGCCAGCGACGATGGTGCCGGAAATTCTTAAACAGTGATTTGCACGGCCGGGAGGCGGTTTCTAAGTTGGGCCCGCCCTGCTCGCCGGAAAATTGCGGCGCTGCGCTTCGCGGGTCGGCTGGTGATACCCTGAATTTCCTGGCTATTGCAGGCCCAGCGATGCAGCTATCGCCTTTTTGTATTCTCTCGCTTTGGCCATGACTTCCTCGTCGTTTAGGGTGAGTAGTTTGCGATTGCGCATTACCACGCGCCCGCCGATCACAACCGTCTCCACATCGCTACCTTTCAGTGCGTAGGCCAGTTGCGCGTAGATGTCATACATCGGCACTGCGTTGGGTTCGTCCAGACCGATCAAGATTAGGTCGGCTTTCTTCCCTGCCTCCAAGGAGCCGATTTCTTGTTGCAAATGCAAAGCCCTTGCGCCGTCAACGGTGGCCATCTCTACGACCGCCTTCGCATTCAGTGCCCGCGGGTCCATCTTTGTTATTTTCGCAAGCTTCGCCGTGAGATCCATCTCCTCCATCAGATCCAAGTCGTTGTTGCTGCCTGCCGGTCCGTCGGTGCCGAGGCCGACCGCCACGCCCGCAGCTCGCATCTCCGCCACAGGGGAAACGCCGCTGGCCAGCATCATGTTGCTGGATGGGTTGTGCACGCAGCCCACCTGGCGTTCGGCCAGGGTGTTCCGGTCTTTCTCATCTACAAAAATACAGTGCGCAGAAACCACATCGGAACCGAGTATGCCGATCTTATCCAGGTACTGCACCGGCGACATTCCGTTTCGCTTCTGGCTGTCCTCCGATTCTTTCTTCATTTCCGCGGTGTGAATCAGAATCGGTGCATGATATTTGCGCGCGAGGGCCGCGGCATCCTGAAGCGTCTTTTGGGAACAGGTGTAAATCGAATGCGGCGCGGCTGCGGCGTGAATCAGTGGATCGCCTTGCCACTTTTTCAGGAAGGTCTCGGTATAAGCGAGCGCCTCGGCTTCGCTTTTGTTATCCGGCGCAGGAAAATCGATGAAGGTTTCCCCCAGCACGCCGCGCATGCCGGCAGCTTTGGTTTCTTCGGCCACTGCGTCTTCGAAGTAATACATGTCGGCGAAGGTGGTGACACCCCCACGAATCTGTTCCGCCGCTGCCAGCCGCGTTCCCCAGCGAACGAACTCTTCGTTCACATTCTTGGCTTCGGCTGGGAAGATGTATTTGTAGAGCCAATCGTTGAGCGTTACGTCATCGTGAAGGCCCCGAAACAGAGTCATGGGCACGTGAGTGTGGCCATTGATGAAGCCGGGGAGGACCAGCTTGCCTTTGGCATCGATCGTCTGTGAGGCAGAGTATTTGCCTTCGAGTTCGGTGCGGGGGCCGACGGCGACAATCATGTCCCCTTTCACAACTACCATTCCTTCGCCAAAGATGGCTCTGGTTCCATCCATGGTTACGACGGTTCCGCCGATGACGATCACATCAACTCTGTCTCTGGTCCGCTGAGACGAAAAAGGCGCGGGAAGAAGAAATGGAAAGGCAAGAACCAGACTCAGAAACCGGCAAAAGGTCATTTGTTACCCCGACGGCTGACGCCACAACCGCTTTCCAAGTGCCTGTTGCAGCGGCTGGAAGGGTCACCCTAGACTAAAGGTTATCTCATAAACGGCGGGGCAGTCGCGTCATTGAAATAACTGGCGAAGAGGCCGTTCACAACAGTTACTTGAAGTCCTGAGTGCTGCAGCGTTGCACACCGGGCCCTTGCTCGGCCGCCCGGCGGGTCGCCTCGCCTTATGAGTCTGAATCTTGACCCTGACAGACAATCAATTAGAATTGCAGCGACCTCTTTGGAAAACATAGCAAGGAAGAAGAAGGTAGAGGCTTCAATATGATCCAGCTAAACGTTAATGGAGTCGAGCGTTCCTTCGACGGTGATCCCGACCTGCCGCTACTGTGGTATTTACGAGATGTTTTGGGCTTGACCGGAACCAAGTTTGGCTGCGGCATGGCGCTGTGCGGAGCTTGTACCGTTCACCAGGACGGAAAAGCGATTCGGTCATGCATGACCAGTATGAGCACGGTGGCAGGGAAAGAAATTACCACCATCGAGGCGATCTCCAAGGATGGGTTGCATCCGGTGCAGCAGAAATGGATCGAGTTCAACGTGCCGCAATGCGGGTACTGCCAGTCTGGGCAAATTATGCAGGCGATCTCGTTGCTGAAAGAAAAACCCAAGCCCAGCGACCAGGACATTGAGGGAAGCATGTCGGGAAACATCTGCCGGTGCGGTACCTATCAGCGAATTCGCGCGGCGATCAAGGCAGCCGCAGGAGAAGACCTATGAGCAACCACATCCTGAACGTCAGCCGGCGCGGTTTTCTGCAGGGAGTAGTCTCCACTGGGGCCCTGGTCCTGAGTGTGCGTCTGTTTCCGGACCTCTTATGGGCGGACGAGACCGCATCCGGGACGCATGCGGATCGTGCCGTCCTGCACCCGAGCGCGTTTGTCGGAATCGATACGGATGGGACGGTTTATCTTGTGGCGCACCGATCCGAGATGGGCACGGGGAGCCGCACCGCCGTTCCCCTCGTGCTGGCGGACGAATTGGATGCAGACTGGAAGCGAGTCAAACTCGAACAGGCGATCGGCGACCCGAGATACGGGTCGCAAGACACCGATGGATCGCATTCGATTCGCGAGTTTTATCCGGTGATGCGTGAGGCTGGAGCCACTGCGCGGTTGATGTTGATTCGAGCTGCCGCCCAGCAATGGGGAGTTCCAGCTTCGGAGTGCGAATCTGACCTCCACGTAATCGTTCATCGGGCGAGCAATCGCAAAGCCGGCTATGGAGAATTGGCCTCGGCCGCGGCGGCGCTGCCCGTGCCCAAGAAAGACGAGCTGCGATTCAAGCCCAAGAGTGCTTGGCGATACGTTAGCAAAGGCGCTTCCAGCTACGACCTGGTTGACCTCTGCACTGGTAAGGCGGGCTTCGGAATGGACGCCCGCCTGGATGGCATGGTTTACGCTTCGGTCGAGCATCCCCCCGTGCTGGGCGGCAAGGTGAAGTCTTACGACCAAAAAGCGCCGCTGCAGGTGAAGGGTGTGAAGCAGACCATTCCCATCAAACCTTTCACTCCGCCGCACCATTTTCAGCCCCTGGGCGGGGTGGCGGTCATTGCAGACAACACCTGGGCCGCGTTTCAGGGACGCAAGAAGCTGAATGTGGCGTGGGACCACGGCGCCAATGCGGGCTATGACTCTGAGCAATATAAGAAGGAGTTGCAGGAGACGGCCCGAAAACCAGGGAAGGTGGCGCGGAACCTCGGCGATGTGGATGCGGTGTTTGCCAAGGGCGGGAGGATCGTGGAAGCAGATTACTATGTGCCCCATTTGGCGCACGCCACCATGGAACCGCCTGTCGCCTTAGCCGACTTCCGAAACGGCAAGGTTACGGTATGGGCTCCGACGCAGAATCCGCAGGCGGTGCAGGAGACCATCGCCAGCGAACTCGGCATCCCCAAGGAAAACGTGACTTGCTACGTGAGTCTATTGGGAGGCGGGTTTGGGCGTAAGTCGAAACCGGACTATGCGGCCGAGGCGGCGATCTTATCAAAAGCGGTAGGGCGACCGGTGAAGGTGGTGTGGAGTCGAGAAGATGACATTAAATTCGGCTACTATCACGCGGTGGCAGCCATGTATTTGAAGGCGGCGTTGAACGAAAAAGGCAAGCCTACAGCCTGGCTGCAACGCTCGGTGTTTCCGTCTATCGGTTCCACCTTCAAGTTGAATACGATGTACGGCAGCGCGGGTGAACTCGGACTGGGATGGACCGATCTACCGTTCGACATTCCGAATCATCGGGTCGAGAACGGGGCGGCAGAAAACCATGTCCGCATCGGATGGTTTCGGTCGGTGGCAAATATTTATCACGCCTTCGCTGCGCAGTCCTTCGCGAACGAACTTGCACATTCGGCGGGACGGGATTCTCTTGAATACCTGCTTGAGCTGATCGGTCCTTCGCGGATCGTAGATGTGAAAGCTTCTGCGCCCGAATACGAGAACTACGGTGCGCCTCCCGCCGCCTATCCCCTGGATACGGCTCGGATGCGGCGGGTGGTGGAACTGGCGGCCGAAAAGGCAGGCTGGGGAAAGCGAAACCTGGGTAAGGGATCCGGGCTGGGCATTGCCGTGCATCGGAGTTTCTTGACCTACGTGGCCACCGTAGTCGAAGTGGAAGTCGGCGATCAGGGGGAAGTGAAGATTCCATCCGTGCACACGGCAGTGGATGCAGGTATGGTAGTGAATCCGGAGGCTACGCGGGCTCAGTTTGAGGGTGCGGCGGTTTTTGGAACCAGCATCGTACGGAGCGGGGCAATTACGGCGAAGAATGGAGCCATCGAGCAGTCAAATTTCCATGATTATCCCGTGGCCCGGATGAACGAAGCTCCCTACAAGACCAATGTTTACATTGTAGACAGCGACGCGCCGCCGGCTGGAGTGGGCGAGCCGGGCGTGCCCCCGTTTGCGCCCGCGGTCTGCAATGCAATCTTCGCAGCTACAGGAAGGCGGATTCGCGAACTACCTCTTGCCAAGGCTGCTGCCAGCGCTTAGCTTGGTCAACGTTTTTGTGAGTCGACTTCCCTCAGGCACGAGTTGCTTGGCAGCAGTTGCCCAACAAACGGTTCCAACTATCGCAAGCCGTCCTCGCCCTTAATCTCATCCTTGGTCAGCCCTCCCACCCGCGGAAGCGGCCGTCCGCTATCCGTCACCGCGATGGCTACCACGATTTCGTTGGCTCGAGGAGCGTCGTTGATGCGCACTTCCATGCCATCGAAGTGGCTGCGGACGAAAGCAGCGTCTTTGTGGCCAAGCGGTATGTCGAGCACAAGTCCAAGCCCCCCCCTTTTTTTGGAGGAGGGAATGAGGGCTGCGCCCTTGCCGAGAACTTTTCGTACTGGCGCCCCTAGTTTCGGATGCAGAATCGCCGCGGCGTGCTCGATCTCGCCGTTTTCGCCCACTGCGGCAGCCTTGCCATAGCTTTCTACGCTGGTTGCGGGAATGCCCAGGGCGGTAACCGCGCGCCGCGTGAGCAGTTCGCCCAGTTCCTCACCGATGGTCATCAGCCCAGACAAGTCTTCGACGTATTTTCCGGCATATGGATTTTCAATTACCGCGATTGCGGCAGCGCGCCGAGTGGGCGGGTCGATGGTCCGGCCCATCTCGGTGCGCGTCTCCTCAACGAATGTCGCAATCTTGCGGATGCTGGCCTTCATCGCAATCCGTCCTCTCCTTTGATCTCTGCAGCTTTCAGGCCGCCGACACGGGCATGAATGCGAGGACCCGTGGTCATGACCAGCGCGAGCAGAATTTCATCGGCGCGCGGAGCGTCCACGACGCCAACTTCCATGGCATCGAAATGACTTCTGACGTAAGAAGCATTGATGTGCGTGATGGGCACGTCGAGCCGTGTGCCAGGCCCACCCACTTTTTTGGTCGAAGACACGATCGCCTTCGCATCTCCAAGAATCTCGCGCATGGCGTAGCCACCGGGCACGTGCCACAGAGCGCCGTGCTCGAGTTCACCGGCTGCGCCGACGATGGCTCCCTTGCCGTAGCCTTCGACAACTTTGGGATCTCCACCCAAGACGGCCACCAGGGAACACGCCATCTCGAGGCCGAGCGGCTTGAGGTCGTCCATGAAGCCAGAAATCTCCGGCACGTATGCACCCGCAAAGGGATTGTGGACAACGGCCAGCGCGGCGGCACGGCGCAGCGGGACGGACGAAACCGGGCCTCCCTCATGGAAGATTTCCTCGACCGCTGTGAACTTTTTTCGAACCTGAACCTCAGGCATGAATCAGACTCCTGCCGGGCTGACTTCCCTCTGGAACGGCAACGAGCTCGGGCTCCGATGCTGTTCGGACGATGCGAGTTTCGCCCCGCACATGCAGGGCGGCGGAGCAGATGAGTCCGTCAGAGAGAAGCTCGTGTGCGGCAACAACACCTGCATCGAGGGCACTCATGATCGCGCTTGCAGAGAGCTGCCCAACCGCTTGGGTCACGAGAAGATCGCCCAGATCGCTGTCCGGAGCGAGATCGCGCGCGGGAACGCGAGTGACACCCGGGTGACCCGGCAAATCTACAGCGTTGGCAATGACGGTTGCGGCGGCATCCGCCATGGCCGCGCGGTCGGCGAGAACAGTGACGGCGTCGGCGATGCCCAACGAGAAGCTGCGACCGCACCAGCCGCTGGTTGCAATACCCCGTACCGGCTGCGCCGAGTTCAGCGTGGCTGTGCCAAAAAGCGAAGGCCGTTCGGGCCGCTCGACCATGCCTACAACAAAGTGCTCGCCGGGTGCGAGATCGAACGCGATATCCCCCCCGTTGTTAACGTAGGCCCGGGAAAGATTTGTCGCAGATGTCATCGCGCCCAGGATTTCCTCGGCCACTGCGCCCGCTACTGCAGCCATCGGCGTGATGAAGACTCGATCGCAGTGGGGCGCAACTGCCGCCACCATGCGTCGCGCAATCACTCCCACAGGGAGCGGGCCGTGCTTTCGCGCCGGCTGCCGCAGCAGTGGAAGCTCGCTGCAGAGTTCGTCCAGCACGGTGACGAAGCGCTCTGCCGCTGCCTGATAGGCGACGTTGATCCCGGTGGTGGCTCCGAATGCCTCGACGATCAGATCGATCGGTCCATCGTGAAGGTGGAGCCGTCGCCCGTCGGGCAAAAGACTTATCTGCGCTCGCTCTCTCATTGATCGGACCTCGGTATTTTCCCCGGGGACAGCGGCCAAGGATTATCTGGCCCGGCTGAGAGATGGTGGCGGCGCCCTTCGCCATGCATGATGGAGTCCAGAGGACGAATGTGATCCATGTAGCCGCCCAAGGCGGCATAGTCCTTAGTTTTAAGGGTGAATTCTATGGGGGCAACCAGTGC
>Ga0209526_10001842_pt1 | contig 14188 bp, 11 predicted proteins | sample JacPinW_OM2H0_M1_FD_188566 | JGI IMG/M metagenome (GOLD analysis project Ga0209526, IMG submission 188566) | Forest soil microbial communities from Algoma, Ontario, Canada - Jack Pine, Ontario site 1_JW_OM2H0_M1 (SPAdes) (version 2) | ecosystem: Environmental > Terrestrial > Soil > Boreal... | reverse complement strand
GGAGAAGAAAAGACGGCCGCGGCTGGAGCAGGAGGCTATGGCGGAGGTATGGGAGGATCGTACTAGACGCTGGTCTATTTGCACCGCGGTTGCTTGGGAATGTGAAACAGTGAACACAATCAGGGGCTGCTATTTCGATTTTCTGGAAATGCTGCGTTGCAAGCTCTTGCGAGCTTAGGTGATGAAGCCAACGGCCACAAGCCGGCAATGTGAGTACGCTACGGCAGCCAGACAGCTTCCGGCTCGGGGACACCGAGACGTTTTGCCGACTATTGAGTCGGAGTGCTCTCGAATATCCCTCTAGTTCTGGGACGCTCGCTTTCCAATAGCGCTCCGCCCTCATGATGACGACGACGCTTCCTCGTGCAATTGCTGACCGGACTAAGCTAAATCCATATTCCTGAGACGGCAGACGAAGGCTTGCATGGTTGAAATTTCTTGAGTGATACGGGAAGTACTCGACGCAGAGTATCGACCGCGCGAGTTCCTTTGGCGAAAACTTTTCAAGAAGCCAGCGCAGCAGTCTCTCCCACCATCTCCGACCCGAACACTCAAAACCGGGATTGAGGAAGTAAAACGGGAAAGCCGACGAAGCATGGCAGTAGTTGTTTCGCAACAATGCTTGAAATTCTGGGCGCGAATGAACCTCTGGGTCTTGGTCATTGAAACCGGGGTTAAGGCCGCGAAGGATCACCGGGGCCGTCGTGACTCCAACGAATGGCTCGGGCAGGACCGTGTCCTGTACCTGATACTTTTTGTTTTGATGTGTCGCGTTATATGCGCGGATTATCTCGAAGTCGCAGAAAAGCAAATACGGGGGTTCAGAAGGAACGGCGAGCCAAGGGTTAAGATAGGCGGCCATGTGTTGTCATAATAGGGCCCTGATGGCCCTTTGTGTATGAACTCCTCCCAGTGGCGCGTTTACAAAGTATATATTGACGCTTAGTATACTTCCTTTACGTGGCCATTGCAGCGTGATTGAGGGATATGGGAACTTCGGCGTAGGCAAGCCGATGGACGTTGTAAATCATTTCCGCAAATCCTCAAACCTGATAGTTCGTGTGGTGTTTCTGCTTGGAATTCTGGTCGTTGGATTGGTGGCGTTTTTGGTGTAAACGCCGCCGCGAATAAACTCTTATCAAGCGGTACTGTAATGCAAAAAATCGCGAATTCAACCAACAGTAAATCTAAACGAAAATCCACGCAGAATCGCGTTTTCGATGTCCAAGCCTTTCTCGATTCCTCCGGTGTATCCCGAAACGTTGTCGAATATCGAAGATCACAGAAGATCTACTCTCAAGGTGATCCCGCTACGAGTGTGATGTACATTCAAAAAGGCGGTGTAAAGTTCTCCGTTGTTAATGAGGCCGGCAAAGAAGCAGTCCTGACGATTCTTGGACCAGGTGACTTTTTTGGCGAGGGGGGCATGGCAGGTCAGTCTGTTCGAATGGGGACAGCGACCGCGATTACACCTACGACTGTACTCGTTATTGAAAAAAAGGAGATGGTTCGCGTGATCCACGCTGAGCATGCTTTCTCCGATCGCTTCTTGTCTTATATGCTTTCACGCAATATCCGAATCGAAGAGGATTTGATCGATCAGCTATTCAATTCGAGCGAAAAACGGTTGGCGCGTACTCTTCTTCTGCTCGCTCGCTATGGCAAGGAAAACCAGCCTCAACAAGTGATCGCCAAAATATCGCAGGAGATGCTAGCGGAAATGATTGGAACCACGCGGTCGCGGGTAAACTTCTTCATGAATAAATTCAAGAAACTGGGCTTCATTAGGTACAATGGCGGTCTCCACGTCGACCCTTCCCTCCTTAGTGTCGTCCTGCACGAGTAAGCCAACTTTCGCGCTTATCGGAAGGCGGCATACTTTCCGATCAGTGTTGAGAAGCAAGAATGTGCTGGACTTTTCACAAACATTCGCCGATAACGATTGCGCCAGGCCCCCATCCCAAACATCCTACCTAGGAGGATCGATCATGCGAATCCAGAAGTTTGCCGCTTTTGCGACGACACTGCTCTTCGTGGCACTTGCTCTTACCGTTGTTGCCAGGGCTGCCGATCAGCACTCTGGCACCTGGAAGATGAACCCCGAGAAGTCGACGTACAGTCCCGGGCCACCTGCGAAAAGTGTCACCCTAAAGATCGAAGCTGACCGGTACGGTATCAAGATTAATGCAGATGGAATCGACGGCGATGGAAACCCCACTCACGTCGCGTACGATGCCAAATTCGACGGCAAGGACTATCCGGCCACCGGCTTGCCATACGCCGACACGGTGTCGTTGAAACGCGTCGACGCCAACACTATCGAGGCCACTATGAAAAAGGGTGACCAGGTAATGATGACCGTGACATCGGAGGTCTCCCAGGATGGAAAAACGCGCACTTCGACATTCAAGGGTAAGGACGCTCAGGGCCGTGACGTAAACAACGTCGTCGTGTACGACAAACAGTAAAGCGATCGATAACCTGACTACGCATTCAAGTGAAGTTAGAACTCAATCTGAACAGGAGTTACACTCTAGCCTAATCCGCTCAGAACTCGAGGAATCCGCCGAGGAGGATGACGGGGCGTTCGTGGAGCGCAGCGGGATGCGTATGTACTGATGGCTCCATTAAGACGATAGTTTCTTTGGCCGAAAGTACAGGTGATCCGCTCAGTCACAGTACTGATCGAATTCGTACACCTTAAGCTGAACGATTTCTATCCCTCGGTTCAGTAGAGAAGGACGGCGAAGGGCCTTTAGACTGCAATCGATATGCAGACCTATTGGTCCGTGCCATTTTTACTGAAGCAGGCGGTTCTTGCTTCTCGGGGAGCAATTTGGGCCGCATCTGTGAGCGCGGCCGTGTTGGCCGGGGGGACACACGCGAGAGCCACGAACGCCGGGCTAGCGAAAGGAACACTGGCCCTTAACCCCGCCTCCGCGAATTTCGCAAGTGTGAACGTTGGTGATGCGAAGACCATTTCGCTAACAATCACAAATACAGGTACCGCCACCGTTGCGTTCAACAGAGAGAGCCTATATGCAAATGCGTTCGGCGCGACCGGCCTCACCCTTCCCTACTCGCTCGCACCGGGAAAGCATCTCACGGTTAAGATCTATTTTGCGCCGAGATCGGCCGGGCAATTCGGAGGATATATCGCGTTCGGGAGTGATGCGACAAATGGAGCGGTGAATTACGAAATGACAGGGACGGGCGTCGGTTCAGCGGGGGCAATCACGGCGACGCCAAGCACTGTCAGCTTTGGGAGCGTTCCCGTCGGGACCAGTAATTCGCAGGCAGTCCAACTGAAGAATACCGGGACGACCAATATAACGATCTCCGCATGGGCGGCAAGCAAACCAGAATTTCAGCTTAAAGGCTTAACAACACCATCGGTATTGGCGGCCGGCAAAACGGCGAGTTGCATGCTGGTTTACACGCCGAGGGCGACAGGCTATGCGGCGGCAAGCACCTCGATTACCAGCACAGCATCGAATAAGACACTGACGCTGACAATCAGCGGAACGGGCTTAGTCGCAACGCGAGTCTTGACCGCGACACCGACGATCCTGAATTTTGGAAATGAGTCGCTGGGAAACACGCACACCCTGCCGGTGAGCCTGAAAAATAGCGGGAACTCACCCGTGGCGGTAACAGGTATCAGCGTTTTGGCGACAGACATAGCAACTGGCGGCGGGGTGGCCGGAGCGATAATTGCGCCGGGGCAAACGGCGACGGTCAGTGTTTCGTTTACGCCGAAGAAAGTGGAGACCGTGAGCGGCAGCATAAAGATCACGAGCAGTGCGACGGAGTCTACGACGACGATTGATGTGTCGGGAGCTGGAGTTTCCAGTGCAGGACATTCGGTAGCATTGAGCTGGCAGGCCAGCACTTCTCCGAACGTTACCGGATATTACCTCTACCGGGCGAGCGGGCTGGCTGGGACTTATAGCAAACTGGTGACGGCGCCATTGAGCGGATTGAAGTATACGGACGCTTCGGTGGTATCTGGAGAGGCGTACAAATATGCGGTGACGGCGGCAGATTCGTCTGGACACGAGAGCTCGTATTCGCCACCCGTGACGGCGGTGATTCCGTAGTATGCGAGCAACCACTATGCGGGTCATGCGCCGACCAACTGTCGCGGTAGGGACGACCATCGCTGATCGCCCCCCGCACAGAACCGTACGAGCGGCATTACCGCATACGGCTCCCACCTTGGAGGATTGGCGAGCGGTGTTGCTACTCGCACACCGTTCAAGCCCTGGGACACTCAGTCTCCGCGCTGTGTCGGGCGAGTGTTGGGTTGAACGATGTTCTCCTTGGCCCGCACCCTTTTCTCCCCAGACTCCGCCGAAGATCGCTCTTCTTTGTTCGTCTGGTTCATCGATAGTACGGCGCGGTCCGACTCCTCCAGAGCGTACGTGTCCGCCGTGTGGCTTTGGGCCTTCGCGGACCGGCCTCGTTCCCTTTCGGGCTAAGGCGCTCCAGAGGTCTCCCGGTTCTCCTGCATGTTGTTTCTCAGCGTGCGCGGGTTCTACGACTACGTAGGACCGACTGCTCGCTCGCGATTATCGCGAAACAGCCGTGTTGCCTTCCTCCAATCAGGAGAGAGTCGGCGTCCTGGTTTTGCGTTTTTCGAAGCTCGTCCCGGTACGAAGGCGATTCACCGCTCCAGAATGTACCGGTCTTCTTCGTCCTCAAAGTACGCCAGTCTACCGGGGACGCAGGAAAGAAACGTTCCTATCTGACGTCCAACCGACTCTTTAAGCGCTGCCTCCAAATCCATTTCTTGTCCATCTAACGCAGAGTCCTCTGACATCACCCAGCAGCTTGGGCCTGCCCCCTTTCCAACGAGAAGTTTTAGCAGTGCAGTAGGATTTTGCTGATTGCCGGGAATGCTGGCTACGAACTTTGGATTGAAGTGTTTGAAGTGCGGAAGTTGAGCAATGAATTTAGCTCTCTTCTTGGGAGATTTTAGAAACTCGAGATACCGTTCTCGGCGAACGGGAAGAATAAACGCCTTAACCAATTCTTCTTCATGACTCATCGGTGGGGATATTAGATGCGAGCCGGACTATAGTCAATTCTGAAGCTCGCACCCGATCTTATCTTCCTGGATGTGCAGATGCCGGGCATGAACGGCTTTGAAGTCTTACGTGCTCTTCCTGAGGACAAAATGCCGCATGTTGTCTTCCTCACAGCGTTCGAAGAGCACGCGCTCCGTGCGTTTGAGGTTCACGCGCTGGATTATCTGGTTAAACCTATTAATGGCCAGCGATTTGCGGCGATGATGGAATATGTAAAACGTAGGCTACACACCGCTACTTCCCACGTTCCAGACCAACGGATCAAGAGTTTACTCGACCAGCATCTCTCCTCTTCTGACTCAAGCTTCGCCATACGGACTGGCCTTCGAACCAAGATCGTGTCGCAGGAAGACGTTTTCTGGATTTCTGCAGCCGGAGATTATGTGGAGTTGCATGCGAGAACGGGAACGATGCACCTTTTGCGCGAAACGATGGGCGCTCTCGAAGAGAGGCTCGATCCAGCCAGATTCATAAGAATCCATCGATCACGGATTGTGCGGCGAGACCAGATCGCGGAGATACTTAGTGAGGACGACGGCGAGTATGTGATTAAGCTACGCGATGGTTCGGAACATCGCTGCAGCAGAACCTATTCGCGCATGTTGACGACTTGGCTTAAGCCCGGAAAGGCATGATGTAAACCACTGGAGAATCCATGTCAATGAATTGTCGGGAACCCGGAAGAACCGCGACGGCGGCAAAAGGCGGCAATAAGAGCCTCAAGGGTGGCACCAGTGGCTCGAAAGAACGAATCCCTACGGTGTTGTGCGAAAGTCGGTCACTGAACTTCGAGGAGCCGACCTTGTTACGAGATTAAGTGGGTGGCGGTTCACGCTGGGTAGCTGGTCACGGATATCAGCCGCAGCGAATAGAGGTTGGTCTTATGGGCACGCTTGATTACAACATGGCCCGTTGATTCTGCGTGATTTGACCTCTGATTTGAGAGAAGTAGTTCTTTCCCAAAGTTTTAGTCTTTTCCGGAATGCCCGGCGAGTCCGCACAGCCACGCGTCGATTGCGGAGTGCTGCTCGGAATCCATCTCTTCAAACAGCACGCCCATGCCGAAAATTCCAAAGCCGCCGCCAGAATGGATGTAGAGCACTTTGCCGTGAAGCTCGCATGTGCTCGTGCCATCGCAGATGCGGAGACGTAATTTCGTACGAACGGGAATGGGTTCGAGCGAATCGATATAGCAACCACGCGAGCTCAATTCGGCAAGCTGGGCGCGAACCCCCGTCCCGTCGCGAAGGGTAACTTCGGCATCTGCAAAGAACGAGAACCGCGGATTGGCGCGCCGTACTGTATGTGGACCTTCCGCCATGGTGTCTCTCCAGTCCGCAAACGTCGCAATGTGTGTGAATCCATTGTATAGAACCGCAGCGGAGCACATCCAGACGTTTGTGCTTTGGATCGCCGAAGAGGTAACTGGCTCTCCGTACGGGTGTCTGGCGCCCCCGGGGTATGAACTTGAAACACGCTGGGCCGGTCATCGATGAACTCAGTCGAGTCGAATAGTTCAACGACCAAATCATATGGACGGTGATTCCAACGCAGCAACAAACGATATCACGGCCGCTGTTATGTGGTGTTCTGAATCGGGAATGAAAGGAGAGTTAAGCGAAGGTATATCAATTGCTACTTGTCAAACTATGGCGGAAGGGCCCGGGATCTTCCGGTCTTCCGAGAGCAATCGGCGCAACGTCCTCAAGTCATTTAAGATGCGGCGGCTTGCAGTGATGTGCGATGAAAGCTGGTCCAATTTATAATTCACGAGCTGCAAAGCCTGCTTTCGGCGCGCCAGTTGGGGAGTTGCCGCGCGAAGGATTTCCGTCTCAATTTGATCCTGCGCTTCGCGTGTCGCTTCTAGCAGCTGATTGACATACTCAAGAGCGCTCTCAATATTGTGGAACGGGGTTTCCGATTGATAAGTCATTGCTGCCAACTCCTGGACTTTTCTGGCTTCAGCCCTAGGGTCACTCACAAAGAATAGGGCCCCATGTAGAGCAGTTCAACTGCGGAGCGCCAGTGCCTTTCCCGCGGAAACACGCGATCAAAGGGTTCGGTGTCTGCCGGCCTAGTGGTCTGACTAATTTTCCGAGATGGTTTAGCCTAAACCATCTGTTGCCGTGAGGCGACCTACTGATGTGTCGGAAGCGAATAGTACTTCGCATGGGGGGGGGCCGCCCTGCCAGTTTGGAACCGTTGACCTTGAAACCCGAACGGTGTGACAAAATCGAAGTAAGTCATCTATTATCTGTATATTACAGGACAAACGATCGCCCCTCGTTGGCCCTTCTTGCCCCGTGACGCGGTCAGACAGCGTCGCGCTGTATCTAAGCCGCCAATAGTTCGTAGGAAAGCCCCTTAAAAACAGTACTAGCGGTCCATATGGCTGAACGACAGAGAACGCTAATAAGTACTGAGAGTTCTACGACTTTCTTAATCTGGCAATTGAATTCTTTTTGCAGGAGTGACTCGGACATTCGGGACTTTGGGCGGAATACAAGCCAGCACCGCGATGGCAAGCAGGTTTTGTGCTGTATCGAGCGGTGCGCGTTCGGGTGGGACTCGGGATAAGCGGCACGGAGGCGATATGCCCTTAGATGTGCTAGATCAAAAAACGCTGAGCAGCCTTCCCCGGTTGTCAGAGGTCTATGACGCTTACGACGTCCAAGTCAATGCTCTGTCCGTGAACGAAATCTTTGCGCTGTACGAGCGCGCCGGTTTTCTCTATCCCGAAAAAGCTGCCCGCCTTCTTCCGCATCTCGCGCAAGTCAGAGACAACTGGAGGCGGATGTTGCAGGCTGGCGACTCGCTTCTTTATGTGCTGACGGCCGGTGACAAGAAAAAAGGCTTGGCTTCGATTGCAGTTTGGCGCACGACCCAGCATGGCTGGACCTCGCAACACTTGGTTTCTGAAAACAACCCGATTGCGTCCCGAGCGGTGATGCTGGCAGGAACAGCCGCCAGCATTTTGAAGGGCGTTGATGAGTCGCATCAAAATTGGTTTCGGCCGGAGAATCGCTTTCCCTCTAGAGTTTTCGGATCCATGGTGCAGACCATCGGCCAGTCGCTCTCTTCTGTTCAGCGGCACATGTATTTCGAACTGCCGAAGAATGCGTCACTGCCCGCCGGGAAGAAAGTTCGCGTGGTTCCTTATGATGCGACTCATGAAGAAGCCCTTGGCCTGATCGCTTCGGTCGCGCGCGGCAGCATTTACGTGGCCGCCGAGCAACTTGCAACTGATCCAGAATTGAACGAGGTGGACCGCCTGTACCGCGAGGTAGGACTCCGCCGGACGCGTCGTGTGTGGCTGGCCTACCGGGACTACAAGGACGAACCAATTGGTGCGGTTATCGCTTATCGCGGTCCTTTGGGCCTGAACTTCAGCTATATAGAAAATCGATGCGACCTGCTGCTGCATCCCACTCTTCCCCAAGCCGACGCTCTGGATGTTGTGTCATCGCTGCTTAGAGCATCTGCTTCCGCTTATGACGATTTTGAACTTGACGCGATTCCAGTGATTGCCGAAGAACTCGCAGCACCGGCTTTACAGCATCTGGGGGCAGAATTCCTTCGCCATTATTGTCAGGGAACGTGGCTGCAGGCAGGGCAGCTGCGCTTTTTCAGGCATGTCGATGGCTTTTATTCAAGGCTCCTGGCGCGTGTCGAAAAGCATTCGATGCAGCCCAGTCTTGTCGGGCAGGAACACTGATGAGCCACACTTCGACAATCGATTACATCATGGAAGACCCGCGCGAGGCAGTGCGCCTCGAGCTCAAGGTCAATCCCAACTCCTGGGTGCAAAAGTATCTGGCGCACCGTGTCAGCCCGGGCTCAGAAGTCCTTTCGGTTGGCTGCGGCCCCGGAGTCATTCTGGCGGCTGTGACGGAAACGGATTCTTCCGTAAAGGCGACAGGAATAGATATCAGCGCAGAACGAGTGCGGCAAGCGACGCAGAGAAATCACGGGAATGCGCGCGTGAAATTCGTTTGTGGTGACGCGCAAGCGATGGAATTTCCATCGAATCGCTTCGACCTGGTGTACTGCCGCATGCTGATGCAATACCTGCGGGAAAAAGAGAAGGCCGTCGCTGAAATGACGAGAGTTTGCAAGCCCGGGGGCACGGTTCTGCTGCAAGACCTGGACGGCCAACTTCTGTGGCACTACCCGGAAGACGCTGAGGTACAGCAGACGGCCGAAAAAGTCGTGGCTGCGCTAGCGGCTACCGGATTTGATCCTTTTGTGGGGCGAAAGCTTTTCTGGTTAGCGAAAAAGGCAGGGCTGACAAACCTGAATGTTCAAGTGGAGTGCTATCACCTGATCGCAGGAGAAATTGACCCGCGAATTCTGGAGCAATGGGAATTAAAGCTGGAGATTGCAAGACCACAACTTGCGCGGGTACTCGGCGGCGAGAGCGAAGCCAGAAAGCGAATACTGGCGTTTCTGGAATATCTCACTCGACCCGACACACTTACTTATTCCACAGTTTTCACAGTGACAGGGGAGAAGCCTGTATGAGGTCTGCCTTCTCACACCGGGCCAGATTCAAGACAAGTTCAGGAATGAATAGCAGCCGGATGTTCGTATGCCGGTTTAGCTTGTAGGGGGTTTGTATATGAAGCGCAGTAAAGAAATAGATCGGCCGCAGCAAGAAGGGCGCGGGTGCGTTGCGCACGGCAGCGTCCCAGGTGGTTTGTACCTCGCCAACTTCGCTGACAGGCTTCTAGAAGGGAAGTTAGATATGTCTCCGACTAACAAACAGAAGACCAGCCCCGTAACGTCGCTGGCAACGTGCCTCGTAACATCCGCGAGGCGGATTGTTTCGCTCTGTACGCTGACGGTATTCGTCGCGGTCAATGTGTGCGCCCAGGGTCCGCAGAACGTTCCTGACGTTACTACACTCAGCGTCGAAGACTTAATGAATATGCAAGTTACCTCAGTATCAAAACACCGGCAAAAATTGGCGGATGCCGCGGCAGCCGTTTTTGTGTTGACCCAGGAAGACATTCGGCGTTCGGGAGCGACCAGCATACCGGAAGCATTGCGACTGGTTCCGGGGCTCGAAGTGGCTCGCATCGATGAGAACAAATGGGCCATTGGTTCGCGCGGATTTAACGGCCGCTTCGACAATAAACTTTTGGTTCTCATCGACGGCCGAAGCGTGTACACCCCGCTATTTTCCGGCGTGTACTGGAATATCCAGGACGTGATGCTCGAAGATCTCGACCGCATTGAAGTGATCCGCGGTCCGGGAGCAACGTTATGGGGAGCCAATGCGGTTGATGGCGTCATCAACATCATAACCAAACCGGCTGCATCCACTCAGTCCGGCGTTGTTACGGCAGGAGGCGGAACAGAAGAGCGAGGATCCGGCAGCGCCCGTTACGGATCCAAATTTGGAAACAATACCCACTACAGAGTTTATGGAAAGTATTTCGATTGGGGACCATCCAACTACGCAAATGGTGCAACTGCGAACGACGGCTGGAACGCATTGCGCGGAGGATTTCGAGCGGACTGGACGCCCTCGGGGCCTAATTCGTTAACGTTTGAAGGAGATTTGTACCGGAGCAATTACAACGAAACGTTGACTGTTCCTTCCTTGACTGCCCCGTATTCAAATACCTTCCCCAACAGTGGAGTTTATAGCGGGGGAAACATCCTGGGACGCTGGAATCACGCCACGGAAGGCGGCTCAATGTCCCTGCAGATGTATTACGACAACACCACCACGGTCGACAATTCTCTTTTCGTGGACCATCAAAACACCTTCGACATCGACTTCCAGGATGGCTTTCACGTCGGGGACTCACATCAATTGGTGTGGGGCCTTGGTTACCGCTCGATTCGCGACCGCAACGACCCCAGCTTTACAGTTTCGCTGATGCCTAATCACGTCAGCTTAAATCTGTTCAGCGCTTTCGTGCAGGATGAAATCAACCTGGTCGACAATCGGCTTCGGTTAACTCTCGGCTCGAAATTTGAGCACAACACTTTCACCGGCTTCGAGATCGAGCCGAACGCCAGGCTGTTATGGACGCTGAGTCCAAACCAATCCGTGTGGACCGCAGTTTCCCGGGCTGTCAGGACTCCCGCACTAACCGAGGAGGGCCTGCGGCTAAATTCACTCGTTATACCTCCGGGTACTCCTGGGAACCCAGCGCCTTTGCCGGCGGTTGTGGCGGTATTGGGCAATCCACAGTTCAACTCGGAAGACCTTCTTGCGTACGAACTGGGTTATCGAGTGCAGGCAACCAGCAATCTCTCATTCGACATTGCCACCTTCTATAACAATTACTCAAATCTTCGCAGCGCGGAACCCGGCGCCCCATTTGTGGAGGGCAGTCCCGCTCCGACGAATATCGTTGTTCCATTTGTCGCAGAAAACAAAATGAGCGGCGGAACATACGGCGTCGAACTGTTTGCAGACTGGAAAGTGCTTCCGGTATGGAGAGTGACCGGCTCCTATAGCTATCTGCAAATGGACATACACAAGAACGCGAACAGTAATGATACGACCCCTGACAACCCGAACGGCTCGAGCCCTCGTCATCAATGGTATGTGAGGTCTTCCGCCGACCTGCCCAGGCATTTTGACCTGGACACCACGCTTCGATTTGTGGACCACCTGCCCAGCTTGAATTTGCCCAGTTACTACTCTTTGGATGCGCATTTGGGCTGGAGGCCGGTGAGAAATCTGGAGCTGTCGATTGGCGGGCAAAACTTATTGGATCACCAGCATCTGGAATTTCTGCCGGATTTCGTAAACACTTCTCCGACCGTTGTAAAGCGCAGCATCTTTGGTGGCATTACGGTGACATTTTAGGCTGATGGCCAGGTGAGATCTCAGATTGTCATGCACAAGCGGGCGGAAAATTTGATGTTCAGACGACTGCGAATTCTAATTGTGGCGCTCAGTATTTCACTGAGTTGGGCTCCCGGGGCCTTTGCACAATCTCCGGACTCGTCCGATTCCTCGGAATATCTGATCAAAGCGGGCTTCATTTTCAATTTTGCAAAATTTGTGGAATGGCCGTCGAACGCTTTTACCCAGCCTGATTCTCCTATTGTGATCGGCATTTTGGGTACGGATCCCTTCGGAACGATTATCGATAAGATTGTGCAGGACAAAAAAATCGGCACCCGGGGATTCATCGTCAAACGCCTGAAGTGGGGAGCGGATGTCAAGGAATTAAGAGAGTGCAAGATCCTGTTTGTAGGCGCGTCGGAAAGAGCGCACATGGATGAGCTGGTGCAAATTGTGAAAGGCTTGCCAATCCTGACGGTCGGCGAAACACCTGGCTTTGCAGAGCGTGGCGGGGTGATTCGATTTGTGCTGGAAGACAACCGGGTACGATTTGAAGTCAACGTAGTAGCAGCGCGCCAAGCGGACCTGACGATCAGCTCCAGACTGCTGACCCTGGCCAGAATCATCCAGCAATCCGCGGTGGATTCGAGGAAGCCAGGATGATCCTCCAGAACCTATCCATCAAGCGGAAACTCACGCTGATAACGATGCTCACCAGCAGCCTCGCGCTGATCCTTTCCTCCGCCAGCTTTCTTATCTACGATCTGGTTTCTTTCCGGCACCTGCTCAGTCAGGATCTAATGACCCAGGCCGAGATTATCGGCTACAACAGCGCGGGAGCAATGGAGTTCAAAGACGAGCCCGCTGCAACGGCAACGTTGGCGGCTCTCACTGCGAAAGAAGACATCGTCACTGCCGCCCTATATAAGCCCGACGGAAAAATCTTCGCGCACTATATTCGCGGTAACAAAGATCTCCCCGCCAATCTTCCTTCCCACTTGGTAGAGCAAGGTTACCGCTTCGAAGGAGGATACCTGGAAGTTTTTCACGATGTCACCCTGAATGGGGAGCGTCTTGGAACGCTGTTTTTGCAGTCGGACTTGCGCCAGTGGAGCGAGCGTGCCAAACGATACGCAAATATCCTCATTATTTTCGTGCTGGTTTCCGGGTTGTTTGCATTCTTTGTTTCTTCGAAGCTGCAGGGATTGATTTCCAGGCCGATTCTGCACCTGGAAGACACCATGAGGATGGTGTCGGCAAATAAGAATTACGGGGTTCGAGCCGTTAAATCCTATGGCGATGAAATTGGAAGATTGATCGATGGATTCAACACCATGCTGTCGGAAATCCAGCAGCGGGATACTGCGCTTCGCAGCACCAACGGTGAATTGAAGACCAGGACGCAGGAGTTGGAAGAGGAGATCTCCCACCGCAAACAAACACAGGAAGAACTGCTCAATGCGAAGCACGCGGCGGAGGAAGCCAATCGGGCCAAGAGCACTTTTCTCGCAAATATGAGCCACGAGTTGCGGACACCGCTTAACGCCATCATCGGATATAGCGAAATGCTGGAGGAGGAAACTCGAGACTCCGGCAAGGTTGAGAACGTTCAGGACCTGAAGAAAATTCAAGCGGCCGGCAAACACCTGTTATCGCTGATCAATGACGTGCTTGACCTATCGAAGATTGAAGCCGGGAAGATGGGGCTGCACTTAGAGACTTTCGACGTGGCCCAAGTGATCGAGGAGATGGTCACGACCCTGCAGCCGGCAGCAGCAAAGAACGCCAACTCAATTCACGTTCATCTGGCTGAGAACGTGAGCGTGATTAAGGCGGATATTACAAAAGTCCGGCAAATCCTATTCAACCTGTTGAGCAACGCCTGCAAGTTTACGGACCACGGTACCGTCATCGTAGACGTGGACCAAATCAAAGTAGACAAGCGAGATTGGATTCAATTCCGCGTCAGCGACACCGGGATTGGAATCTCCGCGAAACAAAAAGAAAACTTGTTTCAAGAGTTTGCCCAGGCGGATGCTTCGATTGCTCGCAAGTATGGTGGGACCGGCCTGGGACTGGCCATTACTCACCGCTTCGTGCAGCTGATGAAGGGGCGCATCAGCGTCGAGAGCGAGCCTGGGCGGGGCGCCATCTTTACGGTGCAGCTGCCGGCTCAGGTCGTTGTCGAGACAAATGAATCCGCACCGTCAGAGGGAACCAGCGATGTTTCATTCTCCGAGGCCAGAACCGACCTGAATACAATTCTGGTGATAGACGACGACCCATC
>Ga0209526_10001841_pt1 | contig 14192 bp, 14 predicted proteins | sample JacPinW_OM2H0_M1_FD_188566 | JGI IMG/M metagenome (GOLD analysis project Ga0209526, IMG submission 188566) | Forest soil microbial communities from Algoma, Ontario, Canada - Jack Pine, Ontario site 1_JW_OM2H0_M1 (SPAdes) (version 2) | ecosystem: Environmental > Terrestrial > Soil > Boreal... | reverse complement strand
CCAGACCCGCTCGCCTGTCTGCATCTTGCGACCCGGGCGGACCAGCGCCTGCCAAGTGTTGGGCTCCATCTGCCGCGTCAGAACGACCTCCACTTTCCCGGTGAGATGCTCGGAACGAGAGGCGCGCGAGGGCGGATCAGAGTGTACGCCGACGCGCCGGCCAAACAGCCGCGCCGGGATCACGCGCGTGTTATTCACGACCACTAGCTCGTCGCCTTGGAGAAGAGCCGGAAGTTCGGCAAACACGTGGTCTCCAACCTGGCCCGTAGTGCATCTCACGCTCAGGAGGCGGGATGTGTCGCGGCGATCCAGGGGGCGTTGCGCGATCTGCTCCAGAGGGAGGTGATAGTCGAATTCCTCGGGGCGCATCGCGGCAGTCTAGCAGCAATCCGTTGCCCTGAGGAACAGCCGAACGAGAGCCTGACAGGTGGGACAATTCTGAGCACTGGCCTGGATTCTAGGGCCTACCCCGAGCGCCTCAGAAGGTTCGTAAGCCATTAAATAACAAGGAAGTTAGAGAATTTCTAAGGCGATCCTAATTGTGCTTGACAACGATACACTCATATTTTATTATGATCGTGCAGTGAAGATTGTAAATGGAGGTGTAAGGACATGAGAACAGTAACTCCGTTCCGCGGAGCAACGACTTTGCAGGAGCAAATCAATCGCTTGTTCAGCGATGCATTCGAGCGCACCGGTGAGGAATCAAACCTCACGACCTGGGCCCCGGCGGTCGACATCTACGAGAACGAGCACGAGTTGGTGGTAAAGGCCGATCTCCCGGACGTCGATCCCAAGAATCTCGACATTCGCGTCGAGAACAATATTCTGACCATTCGCGGGGAACGCCAGTTCGAGAAGAAGGTGAATGAAGCCAACTATCTGCGCGTCGAGCGCGCGTACGGCGCCTTCAGCCGGAGCTTCTCGCTGGCGAACACCGTGAACCCGGACGGCATCAAGGCCGAGTATCAAAACGGGGTCTTGACATTGACCATCCCGAAGCGCGAAGAAGCAAAGCCGAAGCAGATCAAGGTCAACGTCGGGGCACCGGCGATGGCCGCGGCGGCGGGCGCGAAGTAAACCAGCAGCCGGTTATGGAAACAGAGAAGGGGCTGGCTTACGGGCCGGCCCTTTTTCTTCAGACCGGGGATGCGAGGAACGACTATGTTGCGATTCGAAAAAATGACGGTCAAGGCTCAGGAAGCACTGCAGAGCGCGCAAGAGGTGGCGGCGCGCCACGAGCACCAGCAGATTGAGCCCGTGCATTTACTCGCGTCGCTGGTGGCGCAGGCGGACGGAGTGGTGTCGCCGCTGCTCGCGCGATTGGGCATTCGTAGTGAAGCACTGATCCAAGACCTCGAGCGCGAGATGGGCCGGCTGCCGAAGGTGACGGGGTTTGCCCAGCAGAACATGGGACGCGCTCTGAACGGCGTTCTGGAACGCGCCTTCGAGGAAGCGGAGAGGTTCAAGGACGAATACGTTTCCACCGAGCATATGTTTTTGGCGATCGCCGGGCAGGACCGCGACCCGGCGGGGCAATTGTTGAAAAAGCAGGGAGCCTCGCACGAAGCGATTCTCCAGGCCTTGACCAGCGTGCGCGGGAGCCAGCGGGTGACCTCGCAAAATCCGGAGGGAACGTATGCGGCGCTGGAAAAGTATGCGCGGGACCTTACCGAACTAGCGCGAAGGTCAAAGCTCGATCCGGTGATCGGGCGCGATGAGGAGATCCGGCGGGTGATGCAGATTCTGGCGCGCCGGACGAAGAACAATCCGGTGCTGATCGGCGAACCGGGAGTGGGAAAGACCGCCATTGTGGAAGGTCTGGCGCAGAGAATTGTCTCCGGCGACGTTCCGGACGTACTGAAAACGAAACGGATTGTGGCGTTGGACCTGGCGGCCCTGGTGGCGGGCGCGAAGTTTCGCGGAGAATTCGAAGACCGGTTGAAGGCGGTGCTGAAGGAGATTACCGAAGCCGAGGGGCAGATCATTCTGTTCATCGACGAGTTGCACACGCTGGTGGGTGCGGGTGCCGCGGAAGGCTCGATGGATGCGTCGAACATGCTGAAACCCGCCCTGGCACGGGGGGAACTCCGCGCCATTGGTGCCACGACGCTGAACGAATACAAGAAATACATCGAGAAAGATCCGGCGCTCGAGCGGCGGTTCCAGCCCGTGCTGGTGAGCGAGCCAACCGTGGAAGATACGATCGCGATCTTGCGGGGGCTGAAGGACCGCTACGAAGTGCACCACGGCGTGCGCATCAAAGACGCCGCCATCATCGCCGCCGCGACGCTCTCGCACCGGTACATCTCCGACCGGTTCCTGCCGGATAAGGCCATCGATTTGATCGACGAGGCGGCAGCCAGTCTGCGCATGCAGATCGACTCGCTGCCCGTGGAGATCGACGAGATCGAACGGCGGATCATGCAACTGGAGATCGAGCGGCAGGCCCTGCTGAAGGAAACCGATGCGCACTCGAAGGAACGGCGCGCGCAAATTGAGAAGGAACTTGCGAAGCTGCGCGAGGACTCGAGCGGTCGCAAGGCGCGCTGGCAGGCCGAGAAAGACGCCATCGGAAAACTTCGAAAACTGAAGGAACAGATCGAGCAGCTCAAAGCCGAAGAGCAAAGGTACGAACGAGCCGGCGAACTGGCGAAGGTAGCGGAGATTCGCTACGGAAGGATCGCCGCAGCCGAGCGGGAGCTGAGGCAGGCGCAGGAACGGTTTGCATTGGTGCAGAAGGATGCGCCGATGCTGAAAGAAGAAGTGGACGAGGAAGATATCGCCAAGCTGGTGAGCAAATGGACGGGGATTCCCGTGGGCCGCTTGCTCGAAGGCGAAGCGCAAAAGCTCGTACACATGGAGGAGCGGCTGCGGCAGCGCGTGGTTGGGCAGGAAGAAGCGCTGGCGCGAGTGTCGAATGCGGTGCGGCGAAGCCGTGCGGGACTGTCCGACACGAAGCGGCCGATTGGATCCTTTATTTTTCTGGGGCCGACGGGCGTCGGAAAAACGGAGCTGGCGCGGGCTTTAGCGGAATTTCTCTTCGACGACGAGAAACTGATGATCCGCATCGACATGTCGGAATACATGGAGAAGCACAGCGTCTCGCGGCTGATCGGCGCGCCGCCGGGCTATGTGGGCTACGAGGAGGGCGGACAGCTTACCGAGCAGGTGCGCCGGCACCCGTATTCCGTGGTGCTGTTCGACGAAATCGAAAAGGCGCACCCCGATGTTTTTAATGTGCTGCTGCAAATTCTCGAGGATGGGCGGTTGACGGACGGGAAGGGACGCACCGTGGACTTCCGGAACACCGTACTGGTGATGACCAGCAACGTCGGATCGACGGCGATCTTCGAGCTGGCGAACCGCGATCCGGAACGCGCGCGAAAAGAGGCCATGGAAGCTCTGCGTGCGGCTTTCCGGCCGGAGTTTATCAATCGGGTGGACGAAATCGTGATCTTTAATCCGCTCGGCAAGGAGCAACTGGAGCGCATCGTGGGGCTGTTGCTGCACGGTGTGGAGAAGCTGCTCGCGGAAAGGCAGATTACTTTGGAGTTGACCCCGGCGGCACGGGAGTTGCTGGTACGCGAAGGCTACGATCCTGCATACGGCGCGCGGCCTCTGCGTCGGACCATCCAACGCCTGATACAGGATCCGTTGGCACTGCAGATCCTCGAAGGGAAAGTATTGCCCGGCGAACGTATTCGCGTGGATCGGGACGGTCAGAAGGACGCCATGCGATTTGAGCGGCTGACTTCCCAGAAGCCGGCGGCGGCCGCGACGCGATCGTGAGCCGGGAATGCCGCTGGGAGCGCTTGCCGGAGGCGCTCCGCGCGGCATTCCCAGCTGAAATTTCTGCGCGTTCTTTTGCGTAGATAGAAGCACTGGTGACTTCATGAAGATTCTTAGAACCGGTGCGCTGCTCATTCTGTTGAGCGTGCTTCTGGTGGTCGTGGGCGGCACCATCGGCGGGCAGACGGGCCTGAAGATCGCGCTGGCAGTTGCTGTGCTGATGAACGGCATATCGTATTTTTTCTCGGATAAGATCGCCTTGATGTCCAGCGGAGCGCGGCCGGTATCGCGCGAGCAGCTGCCCCGGCTGTATGCGGTGATGGAACGGCTAGCGGCGAAGGCCAATCTGCCGGTGCCCAAGCTCTATGTGATTCCCGATGCGGCGCCCAATGCCTTTGCCACCGGGAGAAATCCGAAGCATGCGTCTGTGGCCGTGACGCAAGGGCTGCTGGAGTTGATGAACGACGACGAGCTCGAAGGGGTGATTGCGCACGAGCTTTCGCATGTGCGGAACTACGACATTCTGACGAGCTCGATTGCGGCGACCATCGCGGGCGCCATTACGTATCTTGCCTCGATGGGACGATGGGCGATGTTTTTCGGAGGTTTTGGCGGTGGACGCGACGACGATCGGGAAGGGGGCGGAGGCGGGTTGGCCGCGATCCTGATGATTTTTCTGGCGCCGGTCGCTGCGCTGCTCTTGCAATTGTTTCTCTCCCGGACGCGGGAATATGCAGCCGACGCGACCGGGGCGCGCATGGTAGGTCAGCCGTACGGGCTGATCAGCGCCCTGCAGAAGCTGGGGGCCTACAATCAGCGGATCCCGACCACGGCCCTCGCGCCGGCGACCTCCGCTCTGTGCATCGTCAAACCGCTGTTTGGGGGTCAGGTGCTGAGTTCCTTGTTCAGCACGCACCCTCCCCTGGAAGATCGCATCGCCGCCCTCCGTCAAATGACGGTGGTGCCACAACGCTGAAGAGTTTTGGGCTGATTTTCTGCGCAAATGCGCGACTGCACGTGTAAAGATTCCGAGTTCCCGGGTGGCCGGCAGGAGCCGTTTTTCGCGAAGGGTGGTTCAACGATTTGATTCTGTTGTAGTTAATAAATAACGACCAGTCAGAAATCTTTGGTAAATCAAATGCACTTGTATCCACGCGACTTGGCCGTGTATCGTGGGTCTGTCGGGGGACGGGGAAATGAGCTGCAAAGACACTATCCATTTGATTTGTTGGTATTTAGAGCGGAAGCTGTCGCCGTCCGTTGAAAATGAGATCGAGCGGCACCTGAGCCAGTGCCGGGATTGTCACCTGGTTCTCGACGCGGCCAATACCACTCTGGATCGCTATTTTGAACCTGCACGGCAGGGTGATGCTGAAGCAGTCACTGGCATGGCATAGAGTAATCTTCTTCAAATAGCTGATAAAAAACAGTTTGCGGCTGTGCAAGGAGTTTTGCACAGCCTTTCTCTTTTTTGGTTCTGAACGATACGCGATCCGCACTCCGGAACGCGCTCCAACAGCAAAAATTCTACCGGAACCGTGGGAGCCGGTAATCTTTACTAGTACTGGTACTATTCCGAGAGGGCTCACGAGGTCCCATAACCCCACGCAATACACTCCAAGGGTTGGCGTTACTCGATTTCCACAGGGGATGGGGCAATTTGGCTCGGGAGGTGCTCCTGAAGGGGCAGCAGGGTCGAGAAGCAAAGGAGAACAAGCCGATGAGCGAGTTTCAAGAACCGGTTCCTCAGACGACAACGGAGCTGCCACGCTGGGTCGGACTGGCGGTGGCGATATTGGGCGCTGTGTCTTTGCTGGGCCTGGGTGTGGGCTGGAGCGCGATGAATCGCGCGAACAACCTGGAGCAGAGCACGCAGGCATCTGTGAAGCAGGCCAACGATACATTGGGCCAAAGACTGGCAAAGGAAGACGAGATTAACCAGCAGCTGCAGAGCGATCTGAAGGTGGTGACGGGCAAGTTGAACGTTACCCAGTCGGAATTGCTGGCGGCGCGGAAGCAGACCAAAGCAGTGAGTTCCGCGGTGGACAAGAAGTTGACTGGGCTGGCGACCTCGGTGAATTCACAACTAGCCACCAAGGCCAGCTCGGATGATGTGACGAAACTGAATGGCGACGTCACCGGCGTGCGGAGCGACCTGGATGCCACGAACAACAACCTGCAAATGGCCAGAAGCGAGATGGGCACGCTGATCGCCAGGAACCACGACGAAATCGATCAGCTGCGCCGGATGGGACAGCGCGATTACTATGAGTTTACGGTAACGCGCAAGAGCGGCGCGGAAAAAGTGGGTGCGGTGCAGATCGAGCTGAAAGACACCAACACCAAAAAGAACCAGTTCACCGTCAACGTGCTGGCCGACGATAAGAGCTTCGAGAAGAAGAACCGTTCGGTGAATGAACCCATCTTTTTCTACACGGGCGGAAGCCACGCGGCGCTGGAACTGGTGGTCAACAAAGTCACCAAGACGACCGCCTCGGGTTACCTGAGTGTGCCGAAGGGGGCCGGTACGGCTGCGGCGAGCGCTTCCACCTCCGGTCAGTAACAAGAGGGTATTGCTGTACCAGAGCACAGCAGACCCACGGGAGGATTCGCGAGAGTCCTCCCATTTTTTTGGATTTACGTTGCCGAGTTCAACGGACGTACTATAGGGACATGGAATGAGCTACCCGCGCCGGGGTTGCGCAAGCGCCTGACGGCCGGGAAATCGAAATCACCTTGGAGCCATGTAGGAGGACAATCATGAGAATCCGTTGGGCGGCGGCAATGACGGTGGTCCTTTTTGCGGGGACACTGGCGATGGCAGGCGACGGCAGCTGGACCGGCTACATCGCCGACAGCAAGTGCGGAGCGAAGGCGGCACACGAAGGAGCGCGCGAGTGCACCGTCAAGTGTGCAAAGGAAGGCGCAAAATACGTATTCGTGAATGACGGGGACAAGAAAGTGTACGCCATCGACGATCAGGATAAGGTGGCCGAGCATGCCGGTCATCACGTGACCGTCAAGGGCACGGTAGAGGGCGATACGCTGAAGCTGAGCAGCGTGGATATGGCTTCCGCGCAGGGTAAGTAGAAACAAAGTTGCGTTGCATTGTCAGCGGGCGGGGCTTCGGCTCCGCCCGTTTTGTTTTGCGAGTCAGGAGATTTCCGCTACGATGTTGATCTGCCATGACCACCATCCTGCTACATGCAGCGAGAGCGCTCACTCCGGTCGCCGAGATTCCGGATGCGGGCATCCTGATCCGCGAGGGTGTGATCGAAGCGATTGGACCGCGACAAGGTATGAGCTTGCCGGCCGGGGCGCAGGAGATCTCCGCATCGGAGCAAACCGCGGTACCGGGGTTTGTGGACGTGCACATCCACGGAGCCGGCGGCCATGATGTCATGGACGGCAGCCCGGAAGCGCTGGCTGGGGTCGCGCGTACCGTGGCCCGGCACGGCACGACTTCGTTCGTGGCCACCACGGTCACGGCGAGCCCCGAGGATACCTGTCGAAGCGTCGAAGGAATTGCGCAATTCATCGCTGGACAGCACGAAACGGACGAGGCGCGGGCCGAGGTTCTGGGGATCCACTACGAAGGACCGTTCATCAGCCCGGCGCGGCGCGGCGTGCATCCCGCAGAATGGATCCAACTGCCATCGGCGGAGCTACTGAACAAGCTCATTCATGCGGCTTCAGGCAACGCGCGCATTTTGACGATCGCGCCGGAGTTGCTGGGCGCTGCACCGTGCATGGACGCGGCGCGCAAGGCGGGAATGGTGGTGGCCATTGGACACACGGACGCGACCTACGAACAGGCGCGGGCGGCGATCGCGCGGGGAGCACGCCACGCGGTGCATGTGTACAACGCGATGCGGCCGTTTTCGCACCGTGACAGCGGAGTGCTTGGTGCGGTACTGACTTCGCCGGAGGTAACCGCGGAGTTGATCGCCGACGGCGTGCACGTAGAGGAAGCGGCCATGCGGCTGTTGCTGCAGGCCAAGGGCGCGGGCTGCGTTATTTTGGTCAGCGACGGGATATCGGCGACGGGTATGCCGGACGGCAAGTACACGCTTGGCAAATTTGAGGTGACGGTGTCTGGCGGAGTATGCCGGAATGCGGAGGGAAAGCTCGCAGGAAGCACACTCACGTTGGACCGCGCGCTGCGGAACATGGTAGCGCTGAACGTGCCGCTGGCGGATGCCGTGCGCATGCTGACCGTGAATCCGGCGACGCTACTGGGAATCGAGTTCAAAAAGGGCGCGCTGCGCATGGGGGCAGACGCGGACATCGTCTTGCTGGATGCCGGCTTGCAAGTGACGCATGTTTGGGCGCGCGGCGTGCCGTTGCATGGACTGCCCATGGGGGTAGCCTAACCGCGGACGCCACGCATGTTTCCTTGCAGACACTCGACCGGAAACAAAGTACCTCCGGCCGAGCGACGGAACAGCAGGAGACCTGCATACGACCTTTTTGGAGGCCCGGCAGGTACGGGCCGGGTTAGCTGGCAAGCCAAGGATCCGGGCGGGAACCGCAGAGACGAGCGGGCGGCTAGGGATTCAGGGGAACGTTGAGTTCCCGGGCGAGCTGGGTGGGATTGAAGGGGCTGCAAGCGAAGTACCGGTCACCCACCTTGAGTGTGGGTACCTTGCGCTTGCCGTTGTTGGCTTTGAGCACGATGGCTTCCGCGGTTTCGTCTTCTTCGATGTTCACCTCGCGATAGGCGATGCCGCGTTGCTTCAAAAAAGATTTGGCGCGAAGGCAATCCGGGCACCAGCGCGTGGTGTACATCGTGACGGGTTCCATCAGGGATTCCTGCTCTTCGATGACCCAGGTCGTCAGAACGTTACCGCATCACTCCCCGGGGACCCGGACGCTGCGACGCTTGCGGGCAACTTGAATGCGGATCAGGGAGCGCTGCAGCGCGACCGCGGCGCGATCCCAATCGATACTCGGATCGCTGGCGGCGGCAGCGAGACGCTGTTCGGCGCGCTTCTTTGCTTCCTCGGCTCTCGCGACGTCGATTTCTTCGGGGCGTTCGGCGGTTTCCGCGAGAACCGTGACACGATCCGACAAAACTTCGGCAAAGCCGCTGATGATCGCGAGGTGTCCCGTTTCGCTCGCGTTTTTCGCGCGATAGGTCAGCTCGCCGATGCCCAGCTCGGTGATCAGCGGTGCGTGGCCGGGAAGGATGCCCAAGCAGCCGTCGGCGCCGGGGAGGCTGACCTCCACGACGGTCTCGCGGAGCAACTGGCGCTCCGGCGTAACGATGATGAGCTCGATGGATTCGGGGAGCATTCTTGTTTCAGACGCCTGCCTTCATCTTCTCGGCCTTTTCCAAGGCTTCCTCGATGGTGCCGACCATGTAGAAGGCCTGCTCCGGCACGTCGTCGTACTTGCCTTCGACGATTTCCTTGAAGCTGCGCACGGTGTCTTCGATCTTGACGTACTTGCCTTCGAGTCCGGTGAACTGCGCGGCGACGAACATGGGCTGCGACAGGAACCTTTCAATCTTGCGGGCGCGAGCCACAGTGCGCTTATCCTCATCGGAGAGTTCTTCGATGCCCAGAATGGCGATGATGTCCTGGAGGTCTTTGTAGCGCTGCAGAATGGATTTTACGCCGCGGGCTACGGCGTAGTGCTCGGCGCCGACGATGCGCGGATCGAGAATGCGCGAATAGCTGGCCAGAGGATCCACCGCGGGATAAATACCGCGCTCGACGATTTGACGGCTGAGGTTGGTCGTGGCGTCGAGGTGCGCGAAGGTCGCTGCGGGAGCAGGATCGGTGTAGTCGTCGGCGGGCACGTAGATGGCTTGCACGGACGTGATCGACCCGGATTTCGTGGAGGTGATGCGCTCCTGCAACTCGCCGATTTCGGTGTTGAGGTTTGGCTGGTACCCGACGGCAGAGGGCATGCGGCCGAGCAGCGCGGAAACCTCCGAGCCGGCTTGCACGAAGCGGAAAATGTTGTCGATGAACAGCAGCACGTCGAGGTGCTCTTCATCGCGGAAGTATTCCGCAACGGTGAGCCCCGTAAGGCCGACGCGAAGACGCGAGCCGGGCGGCTCCGTCATCTGACCGTAGATCAAAGCGGCGCGGGACTTTTCCGAATTGCCGGGAACGATGACGCCGCCTTCGGACATTTCCAGCCACAGGTCGTTGCCTTCGCGGGTGCGCTCGCCCACGCCAGCGAAAACAGAGACGCCTCCGTGCTTCATGGCGACGTTGTGAATCAGCTCCATGATCAGAACGGTCTTGCCGACGCCGGCGCCGCCGAACAGGCCGATCTTGCCGCCTTTCAAATAAGGCTCGATAAGATCGACGACTTTGATGCCGGTTTCAAACATTTCCAGGGTGGTGGACTGATCCTCCAACTTCGGAGCCGGGCGGTGAATGGGATAGTGCTTGTCACTGACGATGGGCCCGAGTTGATCGACGGGCTTGCCGAGAACATTCATCACGCGGCCGAGTGTCGGGCGACCGACGGGCACTTTAATGCCTTCGCCGGTGTCGAAAGCCTTCATACCGCGGACCATGCCCTCGGTGGGTTCCATCGCCACGGCGCGTACGCGGCCCTCGCCGAGGTGTTGCTGAACTTCGACGGTGACGTCGAGCGGCTCGGGAATGTTGAAGCCTTCGCTCGTGATGCGCACGGCGTTGTAGATGGCCGGAAGATGTCCGGCTTCAAATTGAATGTCGAGAACCGGTCCGATGACTTGGACGACGTGTCCGACCGCTTTGACTGTCTCTGCCATGCTCTCTCCTAGGCGCCGTACGCCGCGCCGCTGACAATTTCAATGATTTCCTTGGTGATGGCCGCCTGGCGAACTTTGTTCATGTGCAAGGTGAGCCCCTCGATGACGTCGCCGGCGTTCTTCGTGGCCGATTCCATGGCGGTCATTCGCGCGGCGTACTCGGAAGCGGAAGACTCCAGCATCGCGCGGAGTAGCTGAGTTTCGATGTAACGCGGCAACAGCTTGTCGAGCAGTTGTGCTTCCGGCTGCTCGTAGATGTAGTCGACCTGAGTCCCGGTCTCTTCTTTGTCCTTGTCGCTCGAGCGCTCCTCGGGAATGGCTTCGACGGGCAACAACTTTTCTACGGTCAGGTTCGGCACCATGATGCTCTTGAATTCGCTGAAGATGATGTAGACGGAGTCGACTTCCCTTTTCGCGTACAGCGCGGTGGCAAGCGCCGCGATTTCGCGGGCCGTTTTGAACTCCACGCGCGCGAGGACGTTGACATATTCGCCGGCAAACGAGAAGCCGGCCTTCTTGAATGCGTCACGCCCCTTCTTGCCGACGGGGATGGTGACGATCTTCTTGCCGCGGTTGGCGCGGAAGAATTCGCTGGCCTTGCGAAGAATGTTGGCATTGAAGGCGCCGGCGAGACCGCGTTCGCCGCTGAGGACGATGGCCAAAATGTTCTGCTCGGTGCGACGCTCGAGAAGCGGATGCTGAGGCTCTTGAATGCGCGCCATGGTCGAACGGAGAACGCGTGCGAGCTCCTGGGCGTAGGGACGAGCGGCCAGCGCGGCTTCCTGCGCGCGGCGCAGGCGCGCCGCAGCGACGAACTTCATCGCGCGGGTGATCTGCTGGCTGTTCTTCACCGAGCGGATGCGGCGCCGGAAATCGAGAAGTGTGGGCATGATCGTGTTGTTCGGTGCGAATTCCTATTTCGCGGCTTCCGCGACGGAGGCGGTGAAACGCTCCTTAAAGCCGTCCACGGCTTTTTTGATTTCCGCCTTGAGGCCTTCATCGAGGGCCTTCTTTTCGGAAATATTCTTCAGGATCGACGGGGTGCTGGTCTCGACGAATTGCAGCAATTCGCTCTCGAACCGGCGCACTTCGCCCACCGGGATCGCGTCCATCAATCCGCTCGTCGCAACATAGATGCTGAGCACCTGTTTTTCGACAGACAGGGGAACGTATTGGTCCTGCTTCAGAACTTCCTGAAGCCGCTGGCCGCGGCCGAGCTGCGCTTGCGTGGCTTTATCGAGCTGATCGGCGCCGAATTGTGCGAAGGCCGCGAGATCGCGGTACTGCGCCATATCCAAGCGCAGCGAACCGGCGACCTGGCGCATCGCCTTGATTTGTGCGTTGCCGCCGACGCGGCTGACGGAGATGCCGACGTTGATGGCCGGGCGGATTCCCGCGTTGAAAAGATCGGCTTCGAGATAGATCTGGCCGTCGGTGATCGAAATCACGTTGGTCGGAATGTAGGCGGAGACGTCGCCCGCCTGTGTCTCGATCACCGGCAAGGAGGTCAGCGAGCCCGCTCCGAGCTTATCGTTGAGCTTGGCGGCACGCTCGAGGAGGCGCGAGTGGAGATAGAAAACGTCACCCGGGAAGGCTTCGCGGCCGGGCGGTCGTCGCAGCAACAGCGAAATCTCTCGATACGCCTGGGCGTGCTTGGAAAGATCGTCGTAAAAGGTGATGGCGTGCCGCTTGGTGTCGCGGAAGTATTCCCCCATGGCGCATGCGGCGTACGGTGCGATGTACTGAACCGAGGCGGGCTCGGATGCAGACGATGCCACGATGATGGTGTAGTCCATCGCGCCGGCGTCGGTGAGAACCTTGACGACCTGGGCGATCGTGGAGCGCTTCTGGCCGATGGCGCAGTAGATGCAAATCAGGTCACCGCCCTTTTGGTTGATGATGGTATCGAGGATGACGGCGGTTTTGCCGGTCTGGCGGTCGCCGATGATGAGCTCGCGCTGGCCGCGGCCGATCGGGATCATCGAATCGATGGCTTTGATACCGGTCTGGACCGGCTCGCGCACCGGTTGGCGGTCCAGCACGCCGGGGGCGATGCGCTCGAGCGGATTGCGTTGCTTGGCGGTGATAGGGCCCTTGGCGTCGACCGGCTCGCCGAGCGGGTTGACCACCCGGCCGATGAGCGCCTCGCCAACGGGCACGGACATGATCGTGTTGGTGCGCTTGACGGTGTCGCCTTCTTTGAGTTCGAAGGACTCGCCGAGAAGCACGGCGCCGACTTCCTCTTCTTCCAGGTTGAGCGCGATGCCGAAGATGTTGCGCGGGAACGCGAGCATCTCGCCGGCCATGACCTTGTCCAGGCCGTGGATGCGCGCGATACCGTCGCCCACGCTGATAATGGCGCCGACTTCGTCGACAGCGACGGTCTGTTCGTAGTTTTCGATCTGCTCGCGCAGAATCTTGCTGATTTCGTCTGCCTTGATGTTGGCCATTCGTGCTCCTGATCCTATTCCGCAGCGAGCCGCGTACGCAATTTGTTCAAGCGATTACGGAGCGAGCCGTCATAAATGGTGTCACCGATACGCACCCGAGCGCCGCCCAGCAGTCCAGGTTCGAGCGAATACTTGGCCTCGACGCGCTTGCCGGTGAGACGCTCGAGGGTCGATGCGAACTCCGCTTTCTGCGCGGCGCTGAGCTCGACGGCGGAGAAAATTTCCGCCTCGGCGATGCCCTGCCGTTGCCGGACGACTTCTTGGAAGGCAGTGATAATCTCCGGCAGGATGTGCGTACGCTGGTGATCGGCGATCACGAACAAAAAATTGCGAACCATCTTGCTGGCGCCGAGGCGCGCGATGAGCTTTTCGATGACGCGGTGTTTCGCGCCGCGATCCACGGCCGGGCTGGCCAAGAAATTCCGCAACTCGGCGGACGCGGTGCAAAGGGTTCCGAAATCTGCGAGCTGCTGGAGGACCGGCTGGGCGGCACCCTGCTCCAGAGCGATATCCGCCAGGGCATTGGCGTACTGGAGGCTGGCCGACTTCAATTCGGCCTCCCTTCCAAACTCTTCACGAACGCGGCTACCAGTGATTCCTGCGCTTGCGGCGTGAGTTGCCGGGCCAGGAGAGTTTCGGCGCCGTCCACGGCCAGGTTTGCGGCGATGGCTTTCAGTTCCAGGCGCGCCGCACGCTCGGCGGCTTCGATTTCCGCGCTGGCGGCGGCGGCGATCTTTTGAACGTCGATTTGCGTAAGATCGCGGATGCGTTCCGCTTCGGCGGAGGCTTCACGTTGCGCCGCAGCGCGAAGCTGCTGGACTTCCTGCTCGAGGCTGGCCAATTTTTTTTCGGCGTCGCGCAACTGACGGTCGGCCTCGGATTTTGCAGTGGTAGCCTTGGTAATCGCGGAGCTAATGGCCTCCGCGTTCTTGCGAAAAAATGGTGGCGTGAGCTTCAGAAAGACCCAGGCAACCAGGCCCGCGACGATGGCAAAGTTGATCCACTTGAAGATTTCGTTGGCTTGCTCGGTGGCAGCCGGGCCACCTTCCTCCGCAGCGCGTACCCCCAGTACGGCGAAAAACAACAGGAAAAACAGACCACCGAGAATGTGCTGCCGGCGACTACGCTTCATCGAGCTCCTCTCGCGGGGCTGCTGGGGTGCGGGGGGGCCTGCAATGCCCGGCGTGCGATTTCCG
>Ga0209526_10001840_pt1 | contig 14198 bp, 12 predicted proteins | sample JacPinW_OM2H0_M1_FD_188566 | JGI IMG/M metagenome (GOLD analysis project Ga0209526, IMG submission 188566) | Forest soil microbial communities from Algoma, Ontario, Canada - Jack Pine, Ontario site 1_JW_OM2H0_M1 (SPAdes) (version 2) | ecosystem: Environmental > Terrestrial > Soil > Boreal... | reverse complement strand
CCCGGCCCGGATTCGGCCCGGCGCCTCGGCGGCGGGTCACTGACACCGGTCCTCTTCATGATCACGGAACATCCCCGTCATATACGGCCGCGAATGTTCCGTGATCATGGTCTCGGCGGAGCCCGGTTTCCGTGGAGCCTAATTACGAAACTGTAGTTGCGTAATTGTGGGTGAGCCGGTAGGGTCCTGATTACGCAACTACAGTAGCGGAATTGGGAGTGCCGATGACCCAGCGGACGACGGCCCGGCGCGGGCGGCCCCGCGACGACGCGGCCGACCAGCGGATCCTGGACGCGGCCTGGGACCTGCTGCACTCGGCCGGCTACGCCGGGCTGTCGGTGGACGAGGTGGCCGAACGGGCCGGCGTCGCCAAGACCACCCTGTACCGCCGGTGGCCCACCAAGGACCACCTGGCCATCGCGGTAGCCGCCCGGATGCTCGGCGAGATCCCGATCCCCGACACCGGTGACCTGCAGGCTGACCTGACCGAATTCGCCTCGGCCCTGGCCGTCCAGCTGAACCGGGTGCGCGCGGCGGGCACGCCTCACTCCGCCGACCAGGCCGACCAGGCCGACCAGGCCGACCGCTCGGCTGGCCTGGTCGCCGAGCTGGCCGCGGCGGCGGCGCGCCACCGCGATATCGGCGAGCTGGTTCGCGCCGGGTTCGCCGTGCGGCACGCCCTGGCCCAGGCCCGGCTGCAGCGCGCCCGCGAGCGCGAGGGCCTGCGCCCAGGCATCGACCCGGAACTGCTTATCGAACAGCTCGTCGGCCCGATCTACTACCGGGTCCTGATCACCGGTGCACCCGTGGACCGCGGATACGCCGCCCGCCTCACCGCCGCCGTGCTCGACGGCGCGCTCATACCGTGAATCGAAGGAGACAGCCATGACCGGAACTACCACTCACGCCGCGGCCCCGCTCGCCCGGACGGCGCGCCGACGCCGCCGCTGGCCCGCGGCGCTGGCCGCGATCCTGGTCATCCTGGCCGGCTACGCCACCTGGACCAACCTCCGGCCCTACACGCTGCAGGCCTCGATCGTGATCAACGCCTCGCCGCAGCGGGTCTGGGCGGTCCTCACCGACCTCCGGGCCTACCAGCGCTGGAACCCGTTCATCATCTCCTCGCGTGGCAGGCTGCAGGTCGGCGCCACGCTGACCAACCGGATGCGCGACGCCACCGGCACCACCACCTTCACCCCCGTCGTGCTGGCCGTGCGGGCCGGCCGTGAGCTGCGCTGGATCGGCAAGGTCGGCCCAGGCGGGATCTTCGATGGCGAGCACTCGTTCGTGATCCAGCAGATCGGGCCCGGCCGGGTGCGCCTCACCCAGCGGGAGCAGTTCACCGGCGTGGCCATCCCGTTCTACGAGCACCGGCTGCACGACGACACCCTCCCCCAGTTCCGGGCCATGAACGCCGCCCTGGCCCGGCAGGCCAGCAATGGCGGCTAGCACGCCAACCTTCATCAGCACGGGATCGGAGGACTCGTGACCCGGATCGCTGTCGACCCCGCCCGGCCGATCGGCTCCCTGGACCGCAACGTGTTCGGCGGCTTCGTCGAGCATCTCGGCCGCTGCATCTATGGCGGGCTCTACGCGGAGGGCTCACCCCGGGCCGACGCCCGGGGCTTCCGCGGCGACGTGCTCGGCCTGCTGCGCGAACTGCGGATGGGCGTGCTGCGCTGGCCGGGCGGCAACTTCGCCAGCAACTACCACTGGGCCGACGGTATCGGGCCTAAGGACTCGCGGCCCCGGCGGCCTGAGCTTGCGTGGGGAGGCGTGGAGTCCAATCGTTTTGGGACTGATGAATTTCTTCAGTACTGCGCCGAACTCGCAACCGTGCCCTACATCTGCCTGAACATGGGCACCGGCACGCTGGAAGAGGCGCTCGCCTGGGTCGAGTACTGCAACAGCGCGGGCGACACGGCCTGGGCCCGGCGGCGGATCGAGAACGGCAGGCAGGCGCCGTACGGGGTGCGCTACTGGGGTCTCGGCAACGAGATGTACGGGGACTGGCAGGTCGGGGCGGTGTCCGCCGAGGAGTACGTGCGGACCGCCACCCGGTGGGCCCGGGCGATCAAGATGCTCGACCCGGACGCAATGCTGGTGAGCTGCGGGATGAACGGCTGGGACGACTGGGACCGGGTGGTCATCGACGGCCTGGCCGCGCTGGTGGACTACCACTCCCTGCATCTCTACACCGGGTCCGACGACTACTGGACCAACGTGCTCCAGCCGCACCAGGCGGAGCGCGCGATCAGGTGCGCGCGGGGGCTGATCGAGCGCGCCGCGTACGTGAAGAAGATCGCCCGGCCGCCCCGGCTCGCCTACGACGAATGGAACGTCTGGTTCCGCACCGACGACGGCACGCTCGAAGAGCGCTACACCTTCTCTGACGCGCTCGCCGTGGGCACCTACCTCAACATCTTCATCCGCAACTGCGACTGGGTCCGGATGGCGAACCTCGCGCAGATGGTGAACGCGATCGCGCCGATCGTCACCACGCCCGATACAGCAGTGACGCAGCCGATCTACTACCCGGTGCTGCTGCACGCCCAGGCGGCACTCGACATCGCGGTGGACGTCCACGTGACCGGACCGACGGTCAGCCCGCCCGGCGCCGGGCACCGCGGCCGCTGGCCGCACCGGGTCACCGACCTGGGCCCGTTCCACCTCGTGGACGCGGCGGCCACCATCTCCGCCGACCGCGGCAGGCTCGCCCTCACCCTCGTGAACAGGAGCCCCGATGAGCCGGAGATCACCGAGATTGTCCTGCGTGACCTCGTGTTCGACGGTGTCGCCGAGGTCCGGGCCGTCACCGCGGAACGCGGGCGCGACACCCGCGCTCTACCCGATGTCGAGGGGGTGTGTCTGGAAGAGGGATCGGCGACCCCGAGATCCGCGAGGCTCACCCTCACGCTCCCACCGCAGTCATTCACCGTCATCGAGGTGACGACCGCAAACCGGCCGTGACTCAACGACTACCGGCCCTTCGAGGCTGCTCACGGTGTCGTGACGGCCGTCGCCGATGCCGTGGCCGAAGGGGTGGGCGTGCCGGAAGGCGTCTGGCTCGGCGTCGGTGAGGGAGTTGCGCTGGGTGACGGCGTCGGCGTAGCTGATGGAGAAGCGCTGGGCGACGCAGTGGGCGTCGGCGTGGTACTGGGTGTCGGGCTCGCGGTGGCGGTCGGGCTGCCCTGGACGGGGGCGACCAAGTTCGGCGTCTGCACCGTGTGGTGGCTGGGCGCGAGCATGAGCACCACGGCGGCGGCTACCACGCCGAGCACCGCGACCAGGCCTCCAGTGGCGGCGCCGGCGGCAAAGGCCCGGCGGTCGCGCCGGTACTCGGTCTGCCGCCGCTCGCGCAGCCACTGAGGCAGCGTGGCCCGTTGCGCGGCCCAGCTGTTGACCGGCGCGGCGGCCATGCCCAGCGTGGGGAACAGCAGCAGCGCCGCCAGTAGCGGCCCGCTCAGCTCGGTGGCCCGTGTCAGCGCCCCGGCGATGCCGGCCATGCCGAGCACGGCCAGCGACGACTCGGCCCAATTTGCCCGCAGCGCCTCCCACCATCTGGCCCGTTCGCTGGTCTTGGGTGTGCGCAGGAATGCCGCCTTGCGGGCGAACAGGCCCATCACCGACGCCCGCGTCACCACCAGAGAGGTCGACTGCCAGATGAAGAACGCGCCCATTGCGTCCCGCCACGATGCGCCGGTCCCGCGGCGCAGCAGCGCGATCGCCCGCACCAGCCCGAGCCCCACCAGGACCGGCACCGTCGCGACCAGGAACGGGGTGAGCTTGCGGAACAGTTCGCCCCCGCCGGTGGCCAGGTTGGCCGCGCCTGCGAGCAGGAAGACGAAGAAAATCAGCCCGAGGAGGTCGCCGTACCACTGGATACCGCCCGCCAGGTAGGCCCACCGCTGCGCCGGGGTCAGGTGATTCTCCTTCGTCCTGCGGCCTGGCATGAGGGATCGCCAGTGCAGGCGCAGGATCTGGATCCCGCCGAAACACCACCGGTACCGCTGGCCCTTGAGGCCCTCGAACGTCAGCGGCATGATCCCGCGGCCCCAGGTCTGGTCCATGTGCAGCCCGTGCCAGCCGGCCCGGAGCAGGCGGAGCGAAAGCTCGGCGTCCTCGGTGATGCACCATTCGTCCCAGCCGCCGAGCTGTTCCAGGGCGACCCGCCTGATGAGTCCCATCGTGCCCGCGAAGATGGCCCCGTCGTGCTCGTTCCGCGCGGGCTGGGAGATAGCGAAGAAGTACTTGTAGGAGTAATACAACCGCCGGTAGTAGCGCGCGCTCTCCCAGCCGCGGTAGTCCTGCGGGGCCTGGATGAACCCCACCCATGGGTCGGCGAACGCCGGTGTGCAGCCACGCAGGAATCCCGGCTCGATCTGGTAGTCGGAGTCGACGACGCCGATCACCTCGGCCCGCGGATCGGTGAGCTCGCGCAGCGCGTAGTTCAGCGCGCCGGACTTGTAGCCCGGCCAGTCCTCCAGGTGGGCGAACTTGACCCCGTGCCGGGCGCACCACTGCTCGACCGGGCGCCACAGCCGCTCATCGTCGGTGTTGTCGTCGATCAGGATGACCTCATAGCGCGGGTAGTCAAGGCGCGTCAGGCTGGAAAGGGTGTCGATGACCATGTCCGGCGGCTCGTTGTGGGCTGGGACATGCAAACTCACGAACGGGGCCTCACCGTCCGCCGGGCCCGGCAGCGTGCCAGCGACGATCCGCCGCCGCCACTGCTCGGTGCCGAGCGCGTCGCAGATCTCCCACAGGTAGGCGCACGACATGATCGCAGCGAACACCTCAAGCACCCACAGCAGCACGCCCCCCACCGTGCTGCCCAGCCCGAGGTGGCTGTCCAAGGTCCAGGTCAGCGCGAACACCAGGTAGACGGCGAAGAGGAACACGCTCGATGCCCAGCACAGGTGCGCACGAGCGTTCCACCGCCGGGTCACCGGGAGCCAGACCAGGCTCGCGACCACCAGGGCCGCGACGGCCGCCACCAGATTGTGCTCGGTCGCGTGGAGCAACCGGAGCACGCCTGCCACCACCGCGGCCAGCACCGCAGTTCCCGCCACGTCCAGCACGAACCGGCGGATCGTCGACCAGGCTCCCGCAGTGCGGGCCCGCTGGTTCGCCCGCACGAAAAGCCCAGCCGAGCCCAGAGGTGCCGCCACGATCCCAGCCAGCAGCAAAGCCGCGAGCATGAACGCCCCTTTGCTCTTAGGTCGGCGCGATCTGTCCGATCCCGCACTGCCGTGAGATCACGGACTATACGTGCGATACGACACCGCTCCAGCGAGCGTAGAACCCAGGCCCAGCACATGCCCTGCGTTTTGCCGTCCGCTCTCGGCTTCGCACGTGTCCGATGACGGCTGAGGCGCCCAGGGCTAGCATTGCCTCCTGGCTCAGCGCCGAGGGGGTAAGCCGAGGGGGTAAGGGGACATGGCGACAAGCCCGTGGCCGCTCATTCACGCGCAGCGGTGAGCGAGCGCAGCGCCGGGTACTCGGGCACTCCGCTGCCGCGCAAGCTCGGCATCAAGCCCGGCCAGGTGGTCGCGCTGGTCAATGCCCCGGGCGGGTTCGCGGAGAGCCTGGGTGAGCTGCCCGGTACCGAACTCACCGAGAGGCTGGACGCCGCCCCGGAATTCGACGTGATCGTTTTCTTCGTGACCTGGCGCGCCGAGATGGAAGCGGAACTGGGCCGCCTGCGGCGGCGGATGGCCCCGGCGTGCGGGCTGTGGGTGGCCTGGCCGAAGCGGGCGGCGAAGGTGCCCACGGACATGACCGAGCACGTGGTCCGCGAGGTCGCCCTGCCTACCGGCCTGGTCGACAACAAGGTCTGCGCGATCGACGCGACCTGGTCCGGCCTGCGGCTGGTTATCAGGCGCGAACTGCGCTAGCAGGCCACCGCCCAGGCCGCCCAGCGGGCCAGCCTAGCGCCGGTCAGTCGAGCAGGCGGCGGCCGTCGAACACCCCGAGTTCCTCGCGGTACAGTTCCAGGCCCACGCCGTTCGGGTCACGGAAGTACATGCTCTCTTCCACGCCACGGTCGGGGCCGAGGTAGTCGACGCCTGCCGTGTCGAGCTTCTCCTTGGCCGCGGCGTACTGCTCCGGCGATATGGAGATGGCCAGGTGCTGCACGCCCCCGATGGTTTCCTGCCAGGCGGGGTGGTCGTGCCCGGGGAAGTCGAAGAAGCCGAGCAGGTTGCGGTTGCCGATGTCGAAGAAGAAGTGGCTCGATCCCGCGTAGTCACGATTCTCGACCAGCTCCACCAGGGGAAACCCGAGGAACTCCTGGTAGAACTGGATCGTCTCCTCCACGTCCCGGCAGATCAGCGCGAGATGGTGGATGCCCCGCACCGTGCTGGCGGGCCGTTCGCCGGGAGGCCGCAGGTATCGCTGCCGCAGTTCCTCCCGGCGGGCCCTGATCTTGTCGAGTTCCTGTCCCTGTGGCTGTGGCATGGCTGCCTCCCAGCCACAGGCTACCCAGTCGCCCGCAAATCCACTCAGCCGCGGCGTTCCCTGGGCACGACCACCACGGGGCAGAGCGCATGCTGGACCACCTGCGAGCTGACCGACCCCATCACGAGCCTGGCGAAACCGCCGGCGCCGCGCGCGCCGACCACGAGCAGGTCGGCATCCGCGGAGGCCCTGATCAACTCGTCTGCGGGCAGCCCGCTGACGGCCCGGACCGTGATCTGCACGCCAGACGCGTCACTCCGGCGGGCGATGGCCTCGTCCACAAGCTGCTGGGTGGCCTTCTCTACCCGCGCCCGGTTCTCCTCGTCAGCTGGGTAACGCTCCGGCGTGTAGCCGAAGATGTTGGCGGCAACCGGGCTGACCGCCAGGACGGTCAGCGGGGCGCTCCGGATGGCGGATTCGGTGATCGCCCAGTCCAGAGCGTTCCTGGAATTGTCCGAGCGGTCAACGCCGACAACAATGCCTGGCATATCCAGCCTCTTCTCTTCTTGGTCGTTCCACTGGCGTCTTTAGTTCCACCCTGAGGCTAGGCCCCCGGGCGCGGCGCGTACAGGGCAGCACCTCTCGGGTGCCCGGGACTAACTACCCGATTGTCAGGGACCTTGGTAATCACCTGCAGACCTATCACTTCCTAACGTAACGATCAAGGTTAGTGTGGACGCACGGACGACTGGGCGCTGCAGCGGCGCCCCCTGGCCGCAAGTGAGCATCGGCCTCTGGCCGCAAGGAGTGTGGAGCGGGTGGACGAGGCAGCGAAGGCGGCCGGGCAGATCGGGGTGTTCCTCCTCGACGATCACGAGATCGTCCGGCGGGGCGTGCACGACCTGCTGGAATCCGAGCCCGGCATCACCGTGGTGGGCGAGGCGGGGACCGCCGCGGCGGCGCTGGCCCGGATCCCGGCCCTCAAGCCCGACGTGGCCATCCTTGACGTGCGGTTGCCGGACGGCGACGGGGTCACCGTGTGCCGCGAGATCCGGTCGCGGATGCCCCAGGTGGCCTGCCTCATGCTGACCTCGTTCGGCGACGACGAAGCGCTCTTCGATGCGATCATGGCCGGTGCGGCCGGGTATGTGCTGAAGCAGATCCGCGGCACCGACCTGGTCGGAGCGGTGCGGACGATCGCTTCCGGCCAGTCACTGCTCGACCCGGAGGCGGCCAGCCGGGTGATGCGCCGGATGCGTGACCAGGCGCAGCGCTCCGACCCCCTCTCCGGGCTGACCGACCAGGAACGCCGGATCCTTGAACTGATCGGGGAAGGGCTCACCAACCGCCAGATAGGCGAGCGGCTGTTCCTCGCGGAGAAGACCGTCAAGAACTACGTGTCCTCACTCTTCGCCAAGCTCGGCATGGAGCGCCGCACCCAGGCCGCGGCCTACGCGGCCCGGGTCTTTGACGACCACCGCCCGGAAAACTAGGGCTCTAGCGCAGGCACCTGCCAGACGAGCACGGTGCCGCCGCCCTCGACCTCGTCGACCTGCAGCTTGCCGCCGAGGCCCTCGGCCCGCTGGGCCAGGTTGGCCAGGCCGCTGCGGCGAGTGCTCGGGCCTATCCCGGTACCGTTGTCGCTCACCCGCAGGACCAGATCAGGGCCGGCCTCGACGGTCACATCGACCCGGCTGGCGCCCGCGTGCCGCGCCGCGTTCGACAGCGCCTCGCGCAGCGCGCCGATCAGGTGCTCACAGGAGTCCTTGGGCACCTGATCGTCGAGGGGCCCGACCAGCCGCAGGGACGGGGCGAACCCGAGCGCACCCGTCATCTCCCCCACCACGTCCAGAATCCTCGCGCGCAGGCCAGGCTGCTTGGCGTCGCCGCGGGCCTGGAGCGAGAAGATCGCCGAGCGGATCTCCCTGATCGTCTCGTCCAGGGCGTCCACGGCGCTGCTCACCCGTTCGCTCGCCTCGGGCCGGGCCATCAAAGGCATGGCGCCCTGCAGCGACATCCCGGTGGCGTATAGCCGCTGAATGACGAGATCGTGCAGGTCCCGGGCGATCCGGTCCCTGTCCTGCAGTATCGCGAGGCGCTCGGCGTCGCGGCGGTGCTCGGCCAGTTCGAGCGCTATGCCGGCCTGCGCCGCGAACGTGGTGACCATCTCCACCGCCTGTGCGGCCAGCGGCATGGCCCCCTGGCTGCGGCCCACGGTGAACACCCCCCGGACGTCACCGGGTGCGCCGAGCGGCAGGACGATCGAGGGTCCCAGCGGCATGTGCTGCCTGGCCGCGGCGGCGACCCGGTCGTCGTGACCGAAATCGTCCAGTATCACGGGCTCCCCGGTGGACAGCACCATGCCGGAGATCGAGTCTGCGATGGGAAGCACCAGCCCCAGCGCCTCGCGGGCGCCCTCCCCCGCGGCATGCTGGATGACGAGACTGCGCCGGTCTGGCGTGGGCACGGCGAGGGCCACCAGGTCCGCGCCGGAGATTTCCAGCGCCTGCTGGGTGACCTCCGCGAGCACTTCACCGGTCGCGGTGCCGGACAGCAGCCTGCGGGTGACCTCGCCGCTGGCCCGCAGCCACCGCTGCCGCGTGCGGGCGTCCTCGTACAGCCTGGCGTTGTCGACGGCCACGCCCGCCGCCGCGGCCAGCGCGACGAGCAGCGCCTCGTCCTCCTCGTCGAACTGGGTGTCGCCCTGTTTCTCGGTCAGGTAGAGGTTGCCGTATATCTCGTCGCGGATGCGCACCGGCGCGCCGAGGAAGGACCGCATTGGCGGATGCCCGGACGGGAAGCCATACGACTGCGGGCTATCGGAGATCTCCGCGAGCCGGAGCGGGCGCGGGTGAGATATCAGCGCGCCGAGCAGGCCATGGCCTTCGGGCCAGTGATGGATCGCCGCGATCTGCTCATCATCCAGGCCGACCGGGATGAACTCGACCAGCCTGCCGCCCTCGCCGATCACGCCGAGCGCACCGTACCGGGCGCGGACCAGCGTAACGGCCGTCTCAACGATCTGCTTGAGGGCAGTCTCGAGGTCAAGACTGCGGCCGACCTCGACAACCGCCTCTAGCAGCGCGTACACCCGGTCCCGGGTACTGACCACCGCCTGGAGCCTGGTCTGCAGCTCGGCGAGCAGGTCGTCGAGCCGTAGTTGCGGCAGCACAGGGCGTGGATCCTGGGACTCCATCGTCTGGCTCCCCGACCGGTCTTCGATGATGCTAGGTCAACGTTATCCCAGCCGGAGAAACCGGAGAAGCCAAAGGTCCTGGCGGCGGGGACTAACGGACCGCGCGCCGGCGCCGAGGCCGAGATCTTCACCAAGACGGCCACACCGGTACCAGCCCCGGCCGCCTGATTCCAGGGACTAACGCCCCAACATCGCGGCCAGGCGTCCCGGCCCGGCGAGAGCCTGGGCCGGAGGCGGCCCGGGGTGGCATCGGTTCACCCGACATTCTCGCAGGCAGGTACCCGTATGCCACCGGCGCTAGGGACCAAAGCCCTTCCCACAGGTGACCGACATCCCTATTGGCGGTCGGCCAGCCGGGCCGATCCTATTTCAGTAGGACAACTATCGTCCCCAGGCCTGAGCGGCCTTCCCCAGGGAGCTTGGCATGAGCCTTCATCATCTGGCCGAAAGCGGTTCAGGGCCTATTAATCTGGACCAGCCCGGGACCTTCCTGCACTGGTCCATCTTCACCGTCTCGGTGGCCAACCTGGCGCTGATCGCCGTGATGGTCGTGATCTTCGGCGCGGCACTGCTGCTCCCGTTCCCGAAGGGACGCACATACCCGGCTGAGGAACCAGTGGACGGGCCGCTGCCCGGCACCGGACCGCTGCCCGGGACCGGACCGCTGCCCGGCAACGGTGCCGCGGCTGGCACCGGACTGCGGCCTGGCCATGGTGCCGCATCCGGCCTGGCGCGTGCTGATGCGGACCGTGGCCTGGACGCTGACAGTGATATGTGGACGAACCGCGCCCGCCGCTGGGCCCTGCGCCTGCTGCCACCCCGCAAGCTCCTGCCCGACCGCCAGCCGGCCTACGTGGCCTCGTGGATCTACGTGTTCGGCGTGGGCAGCCTGGTCGCGTTCGGCGTCGTGATCGCCTCAGGTTTCGCCATCGCGATCGGCGGCCCCGACTGGTGGCGCTACAACTCAGTCGGCCACTTCTTCAACAGCCTGCACCTATGGAGCGTGGAGCTGTTCATGGCCTTGCTGGTCATCCACCTGTGGGGCAAATTCTGGATGGCCGCCTGGCGCGGCAAGCGGGCCTGGACCTGGATCACCGGAGTAGTCGCCTTCGCCGCCTCGGTCGTCGAGTGCTTCACCGGCTACGTGTCGCAGCAGAACTTCGACGCGCAGTGGATTTCGGCGAGCGGCAAGGACGCCTTCAACTCGGCCGGGATCGGCGCGTTCTTCAACGTGATGAACTTCGGCCAGATGCTGCTGTGGCACGTGGTCCTCGTGCCGATCGTGCTGGTCGCCATCATCGGGGCGCACGTGCTGCTCGTCCGCGTCCGCGGCGTGTCCCATCCGCTGCCGGCTCACCGCGGCCTCCCGGGCAGCGGGTCACGGCGCCAGCGGCGCCGCGCCATGGCCGCCGCCGACGCCGCGCCCTGGCGCGGCCCGACCCGGCGCTACGACCTCCTCAAGGAGGGCACGATCGCCGCGTGTATCGTGCTGGTCCTCGTCGTGGCGCTGGCCGCCTTGCTTTCCTCCCCCAACGTGCCATCGATCACCGTCCAGTCCTGGGCCCAGATTGCCCCGGCCGACTTCCTGGCGACGTCGGCGACTGAACTCAACGGCACCAGCAAGACGGCCACCTACGGACCCCCGTACAACAACCAGACCGGCACCGTCCAGCGGCTGCTGTTCTCGCCGGCCCAACTGGCCGGGGTCCGCCAGCCCATCGACCCCGCGCAGGACTTCGTGCTCCGGCCGCTGGCCTCGATCGCCTCGACTGACCCGGCGGTCAAGACCGCTCTCGCCACCTACCTGGCTGCCCCGCCAGCGAAGCAGCTGGCCTGGGCAACCGCCTACCTCAATGCGGTCACCCACGTCAGGTTCCCCGGCGGTAACCCCGTCGTGCCCAAGGCCGCCGACGGGCCCGTCCCGGTCATGATGGCCGGCGAGCTGACCATGGCGCGCAATGGAGGGCTTGACGCGAGCCTTCTCGCCAAGCAGCCCTTCTACGGCACCAACTTCACCGGCCCGCTGCTGTTCATGGAGGACGGCGCCTACTTCTCCACCAAGGCCGACGCCATGAACCTGACCGGGGCGCAGTGGGGGGTCATGAACGAGACCGGCAGCTACCCCGGCCAGCCCTGGCTGTGGCTCTACACGCTGTGGTACCAGGTCCCGGGGTTCTCCACGTCAGCCAATGTGGACCTGATCGCGATCTACATGACCGGGCTGGGCACTCTGCTGCTGCTGGCCGTGCCGTTCATTCCCGGCCTGCGTGACATTCCGCGGCTGATCCCGGTGCACCGCCTCATCTGGCGCCGAGGGGAGAACCCAGAGCAGGAGAGTGCTGAGCAGCAACCGCCGGCCGGGCAGTCCGGCCCCGCGGGCACCCCGGTCGCCGACCGCTCCCAGTGACCATCAGGTCCGGGTGGCCCAGTCTCACTGGCCACCCGGGCCCGGCCTCTGCTAGTGACCCTGCCCGTGGCCCTGCCCGCGGCTCTCCATAGGAGGGCGACGGGTGGCTTCGGCACGGTCCCTGATCCCCCGGAGCATCCTTTGGCTCATCACGAAGCTGACCGCCGCAGCGGGCTCGACGAGGAGCCGAGCCCACCGCCGCGTGTAGGCATATCGTTCACGCACGAGCAGCCGCGTTGACCCGTCCGGCTCACCTTTGAGCACGAAGGCCCACGTGAAGTCATAGGGGGGCGCGGAGCGCCCCATCGGAACCCCGCCGCGCAGAACGAGTGATCGCCCCCGCTCTACAGAGGCAACGGTCAGACCGACCTGCGGAGCGAGCCTGACCTCGTCACCGACCCCCACATCCTGCCACTCGGGCACGATGCGATCCGCGCTGTGGATGTCACAGCCGGCCAGGTTCTCGAGGAAGTCGTAGCTGTAGAACCCGCCCCGCCCCTGCCCCAGCTGGACGATCCACGGCCATACCCGACCGGCCGGGGCGCGAACAGTGATAGCGCGGGTCGCGGTGAGGTCGGGGTCCGCGATGAGGTCATCGCCGGGAAGAGGTTCGCCGGATTCCTGGCCGGTCGCGCCCCACCGCAGATGCCGGGGCCTCGCCAGGAGGATGTAGGCGGCAGCCGCGCCTCCGAGGGCGGTTACGCCCACGACATACCGAGATCTCATCCGCTTTCTCCTTAGTCCGAGCTTCAGCTCTGACGTTAGGCACGGCTGCAGCCACCATCCAGGGGCGCCATGCCCGTCCGCAGCGGACTTCTGGTCGGCGTCGGCGGGTCCTTCGTCCCGTGGCTGGCCAGGGACGAAGCTAAGGTTGTGCCATGATCGGCTGGCAGGCGCGTGCTGAACTAGCCGCCTGGCGGCCTGAGCACCTACTGAAGAGCCTGAACACCTTACTGAAGAGGCGCCATGACGAACGATAGTGACGCACGGCCACTGGTGGTCGTGGGCGTGGACGGTTCTGATGAGTCAGTGTCGGCCTTGCGCTGGGCCGCCCGTTACGGCGCCGCGGCGGGAGCATCGGTTCGGGCGGTGCTGGCCTGGCATTACCCGACGGCGGCGTCGGTGCCGCCGGTGGGCCTCGCCCCGGCCGCCGTCAGCAGCGAGGTCGAGGAACGCATCAAGGCATCCCTCGCGGAGGCGGTCGCCAAGGCGGCCCCGGACGCTCTGGACGTGCAGATCGACAGCGAGATCCGTTACGGGCATCCGGCCGAAGTGCTGATCGAAGAATCAAGTCACGCCGACCTCCTCGTGGTCGGCCGACGCGGCCACGGAGGATTCCTCGGGATGCTGGTCGGCTCGGTGAGCCTGCATTGCGTGAACGCCGCCGAATGCCCGGTGGTGGTGGTCCGCAACCGCCCGGCCGATTGATCCAGGGCGGCCTGGCCACCAGCCATACCCGGAGGTCCTTCGTCCCGGCCGCTGTGGGTCGAAGGCCCCTGGCGGCAGGCGGCCAGCGGCGGTCACCCTGGCAGGCGGGGGTGATGGCAATGACCACTACCGCCCGATTGCCGCTTACTCATGACGAGATCGGCTATCTGGTCGCGACCGCATCCAGGGCGCCGTCGCTGCACAACAGCCAGCCGTGGCGCTTCCGGGCCCACGGGAACGCCATCGAACTCCACGCTGATCGCGGCAGGAACCTCCGCGTCACCGACCCGGGCGGCCGGGAGATGCTCATCGGCTGCGGCGCCGCCCTCTATGGGCTGCGGCTCGGCCTGCGCAAGCTGGGGTACCGGCCGATAGTCGAGATGCTGCCCGACCGGGCCGAGCCAGGGCTGCTCGCTCGTGTCCAGCCGGGCGACCGTGCGCCCATCACCGTGCACGAACGGGACCTGCTGATGGCGGTGCCTCATCGGCACACGCACCGCGGCCCATTTGCGCCGGGCCGGGTACCCGCAGGCCTGCTCGCCGGGCTGAGCCGCGACGCGACCGCCGAAGGCGCCACCCTGGTCCTCATCGACCAGCCTGGTCGGCTCTGTATGCTTTCCCAGCTTGCGGTGGCAGCGAGCCATGAGCAGCAGGCGAATCGAGCGGTCGGGGCTGAGCTCCGGCGCTGGACGCGCCCGCCCGGCAGCCCGGCCAGGGATGGCGTTCCGGCCTGGGCCTGGGCAGCGCCTGCCGCAGGGAGACATGATG
>Ga0209526_10001839_pt1 | contig 14201 bp, 13 predicted proteins | sample JacPinW_OM2H0_M1_FD_188566 | JGI IMG/M metagenome (GOLD analysis project Ga0209526, IMG submission 188566) | Forest soil microbial communities from Algoma, Ontario, Canada - Jack Pine, Ontario site 1_JW_OM2H0_M1 (SPAdes) (version 2) | ecosystem: Environmental > Terrestrial > Soil > Boreal... | reverse complement strand
TTCGCCACGCTCGCACTCGGCGAGCACCGCGTGTTCGTTCATGCCGGTGATGGTGGACTTTATGTTGGTCCAGGCGCGATGCATCGAGCCGCTTATGGAGCCGCCCTGCGCGGGCTCGCCGCCGAGACTGCGAACCTTGGCATCCAGTTCCGCCGCGCCCTCGGCGCAACGCCGCGCCGCTGCTTCGAATAGCGCCTTGAGATTAGGGCTCTCAACGCCTTCGGCACACGTTTGGAAACCTTGTTCTCCATCGCGGCTTATTTCAAGTAGACCGTTCAACGTCGCGATCACGTCATGATTGTCCATGGTTGGTTCCTCTTTTTGAGCCACCCCCGGCGGCGCTTTGCGCCGGGAGATTCCTTCTCGCGGGATGCAGTGCAGCCCCGCCGGCCCTAGAAGTCCAACCGGCTCAAAAAGTTCCCGTCGAGGGCCGCATCGGGCGGGAGGCTAGCCCGATGCGGCCCTCGACGTCGCCCACTCGAGGCGGCACGCTCGGGTGCGTCAAGACTCGATCACTGCTGCTTCTTCAGCCAGTCGTCGACATCCTTGCGCGCCGCGTCCTTGGTGATCCCGGCGCGTTCCTGAATCTTCCCTTCAAGCTGCTCGCGCTTGCCGGCAATTTTGTCGAGATCGTCATCCGTAAGATGACCCCATTGCTCCTTGATCTTGCCTTTGAACTGCTTCCAGTTGCCTTCGATGCGATTCCAATCCATTGCAAACTCCTTTGGTTTCGAAGGTGCGGCAACGTTTGGCCGCCGCACCTTGCACCCCTAAACGCCGTTGGGCGCTGTCGGTTCCAACGCCGTCTTGGTCTGATCTGCCGGAACCCTAGCAGCTTGGCAGCCGTCGTATGGCAAACCTCCCAAAGCTGTTCGCCATGTTGGTTGCGAAAAGGGGGAGCTTTCTCGCGCGAGCGGTAATGGCAAGTTTGGAGGGTTTGCCGGCCGCCTGAATGTTCTCATATTCATGAACTGAGTAATACTTCAGGGTCCCCTCGCCCCTTGTGTCTTCGGCCCGCCTGGCTCTCCGGATTAGCCAAACGCGGCCAGCGCCTCGCGCATATGTCCAGGCAGCGGTGCCTCGACCTTTACCGCGTCCTTGTTTTTGTAAAGGGGAACCGTGATCGTCCTGGCATGCAGCTGCAAACTCGTTGCCCCGCCATGCCCGTAGATGGCATCGCCCAGGATCGGCAGGCCTAGCGCCGCGCAGTGAACTCGAAGTTGGTGTGTGCGCCCGGTTAGCGGCGCAAGCTCCAGAAATGCGCGGCCGGGCGAGCGTCCCAAGACCCGCCAGGATGTTTGCGAAGGGAGGCCCAAAGGATCGGTCTTCATCCACCAGCCGCGACCGGGGTCGAGACGCCCGAGCGGCAGGTCGATCATGCCTTCGTCTTGCGCCGGGTTTCCTTCCACGATCGCCCAATAGGTCTTTGCGATCTTGCCTTGCTTGAACAGTAGGCCGAGCTTTTCGAGCGCCTTGTGGTGCCGCCCGAGCACCAGGCAGCCCGACGTATCGCGATCCAGCCTATGCACGAGGGCCGGGTTGCGCGGCAAGCCAAAGCGCAGCGCATGGAAATAATCTTCGAGATTTTCGCCGCCCTTCGGGCCGCGATGGACGGCGATCCCGGCCGGCTTGTCGATGACGAGCATGAGCCCATCGCGATAGAGAAGTCGCGCGGCCAACTGTTCCCCGGTCATGGCAAGTCGCGAGCGGTGACCCCCCTCCGCATCTACCACCAGCCGCGCCATTTGAACCATATGATCGGGACGATCGCGCTGAGCGCGATGAGCAAGAGCCCATATTGATAACCGTAGAACCAGTCATATTCGGGAATGTTCTTGAAGTTCATGCCATACATGCTCGCGACAAAGGTCGGCGGAATGCCAATCACGGAGACGACGGTCAGAATTCTGAAAATATTGTTTTGATCGATGTTCGTCAGCCCCAAGGTGGCATCGAGCAAAAATTGGATCTTATCCGTCAGATGCGTCTCGTAATCGTTAAGGGACGCGATGTCGCGTTGCAGGCTTTTGAGCTTTGCGCGTATGCCGGCTTCGAGATAGGGCGCCGCATTGGCCGCGACATAGGGCACCATGCGCGCCATGCCCAAAAGCAGGTCTTCGATCTTCGAGGTTAGATCGCCGGTGCGTCCGACCTTGCGCAGCACGAGACGCAATTGCTCGCCATCCTCGCGCGGCTTGTGGCGCCGGACGTTGGCGGCATTCGTGCCAAAAATTTCCTCGGACAGGCAATCGAGATCGCTGCCGGCGCCTTCCAACACGTCGGCGGCATGATCGACGATCACTTCCAAAATGGCGAGCAAGGCGCCAGGACCGCCCGCTTGCGCCGGACACCGCGAAATAGTTTCCAGCACGTCGTCGAAGGCTTTCATATGCTCGTAACGGACGGTCAGGAGAACGTCCTTCGACAACACGAAGCCGAGCGGCGTCAGCGCGGGCATGAATCCGCCTTCTCGATGGATCATGGGAATGCTGAGATAGAGCCAGTCTTTCTCGCTGCGCAGCCTGCTCGACGTTTCGATTTCGGAGAGCGCTTCGAGTGCCGGCACTTCGATTCCGAGCGTGCGTTCCAGAAAGGCTATCTCCCGCGCATCTGGCCGCACGGCGTCGATCCAGTTTATCCCGGATGGAACCGTCTTGCCTTCCATCGCGACCTCAATATTGCCCTTGCCGACGGCGTGAAAGCTAAGCATGCGACCTCCCGTATCGATGGAGCGCTTATGCGGGATAGAAAACTTCGCCGGCGGCGGCCATGGCGCGCAGGCGCTCGCTCGGGCGGTAGATTGGGCTAAGGCCCGCCCAGTTGTCGCAGCGATCGACGACGGTTTTGAGCCCCAGGTAATCCGCGTATTTGAGCGCGCCGCCGAGATAGCGCGGCAGGCCGAGGCCGAGAATGAGGCACATGTCCATCTGCCCCGGCGAAGCGGCGATGCCATCCTCGACACAACGCGCCGCCTCGAGGATCAACGGCAGCATCATTCGCGCGGCAATCTCCTCCTCGCCAATGCGGGTCTTGCAATAGGATTGCCCGGCCGCGAGCAGGCGCACCGTCTCCGGGTCGATGTCCTTGCGCGGGCGGCCTTTAGGATCGTTCTCGTATTTATAAAAGCCATGGCCATTCTTCTGGCCAAGGCGCCCGTCGCGTAAGAGAATTTCGAGCGCCGTCTCGAAAGGCACGTCCATGCGCGGCGCATAACCCGCCGAGATGATCTCGAGGACATGGTACGCAATATCCATGCCGATGATGTCGATGAGATAGGCCGGTCCCATCGGCCAGCCGAAGACTTCCATCGCCTTGTCGATCTCATGAAAACCGGCGCCGTCGTGAACGAGCCGCAGAAACGCGATGAGATAAGGCGTGAGCGTGCGGTTGACGGCAAACCCAGGGCAGTCCTCGACAACAATCGGCGTCTTGCCCATCGCGGCCGCATAGCCGGTGACCGCCGCGATGGCTTGGGCAGACGTTTTGGCGCCGCGAACCACTTCGACGAGCGGGATTCTTGGTACGGGATTGAAAAAATGCATCCCCAAAAAATTTTCCGGGCGCCGCAGACCCTCCGCCAAAGCGCCGATCCGCAAGGACGACGTATTCGAGGCGAGGATTGCGTCGGGGCTAACAAGCCCTTCGATCTCGCGCAACACCGCTTGCTTCACCGCGAGGTTTTCGACGACGGCCTCGACCACCACATCGGCGGCGTCGAAACCTTCATAGGTGAGGCTTGGCGTGATCGAGCCTATGACCGCATCGGCCTTGTCCTGCGTGAGCCTTCCGGTCTCGACGGATTTGGCGAGCAATTTGCGCGCTTCCGACATTCCAAGGTCGAGGGCGGTGGCCGAAATATCCTTCATGACGATCGGGACGCCGCGCGAGGCGCTTTGATAGGCGATGCCGCCGCCCATGATTCCAGCCCCCGCGACGGCCGCCTTTGCTACCCTCGGCGCGTCCTTGGCATAACGGCGGATGGTCTTCTTCACGGCTTGCTCGTTGACGAAAACCGTAACAAGCGAGGAGGCCGCTTGCGTCTTCGCCACCTTTGCGAAAGTCTTGGCTTCGAGCGCCAAGGCCGCGTCGCGGTCGAGATCCGAGGCTTTTTCCAGCAACTCGACCGCGAAATGCGCCGCCGACAGATGCGGCAGGGCCTTCGCCGCCTGCGCCCTGGCATCGGCAAGAAGAGACACGGCCTCTTCCTTGGCAAGCCCGAGGTTTTGATTCATGTGGTTCCGCCGGGCTTGCCAATCGGCCTTGCCCTCGATTGCCATTTTGAGCATTGCGAGCGCAGCCGCGCGCAATTCCTCTGGCACGGCGACGGCATCGACGGCGCCCGCTAGCAGCGCCTGCTCGGCGCTATGCTGCGCGCCAAAAATGATCCACTCGGCACTTGGCGCCAAACCGGCCAGACGCGGCAGGCGGACGGTGCCGCCATAGCCGGGGAATAGACCCAGAGAAATCTCCGGAAAGCCGATTTTCGCGGCACTCGACAACACCCGATAGTCGGCCGCGAGCGCGACCTCGAGCCCGCCGCCGAGCGCGAGGCCGTTGATCGCCGTGACCGTTGGTACCGGAAGGTCGGACAGCGCGGTGATGATATCGCTATTCACCCCGACAAAAACCTCGATGTCTTTTTCCGGTAGCTTGAAGACACTGGTGAATTCGAAAATATCGGCGCCTACGATGAAATTGTCCTTGGCGCTGGTGATCAAGACGCCTTGGATCGCGGGCGTCGCCGCGATGGCCTTGATCGCGCGGCGCAGTTCACCGAATGTTAGAGCGTCGAGTTTGTTGACGGCCTCAACGCCGCGCTCGAAACGCAGTTCGGCGAGTCCACCGGCTTGCGTATCAACCTTGATCGTTTGACCTTCGAAAAGCATGGGACACCTTGCTGAGTGGGTTCGATGCAGGCGCTACGGGGCAATTCTATTTTTTTGTTACGGCTTTCCACGCGGCCGCAATTGCCAAGGCCGTCAAGAGCCCCAGCATCGCGCACAATGCCGCTATCGAGGCGTCCACCTGGACCAATGGATAGACCCGCGAGAAGGCTACGCCGTATCCCACGGCTATGACTATCGCCACGACAATCACGCTTGGGCTGCGTTGCATCATCGCCTCCAGCTTATTTTTTGTCTCTCTCGGGTGGTCCGCTAGCTACGTGAAGGATGTCGGCCATAGCTTTCTGCGCAGGCGAAACCCAATCTGCCGCTGTCAGAACGATACTCAGAAGCTTGAGTCTTAACGTATCTATTTTCGCACGATCGCTGAAGTCCTTGCGTTCCACCTGCGCCAGGAAGGCGTCGACGATTTCAGGGAATGCGCGTTCGTGCACGTCGCTCAAATCGATGAACAGGAAAGGCGGCGGCACCGGGTCGAGCTTACTTGCTGGTTGGGCATAGGTGAAAATGTAAGGCCCTCTGGACAGGGACAGACCGCCTTCGCACACTGGCTTGACCTCTTCCGCTGGCGAATGGCAGATATGATCTGTCAGGAGCCTCCTAGACATTCTGTAGTCATACAGATTTTTTGCATAGGCATTGTGCGATGCCAAAGGATGTTCCCCGCCTGTATTTAATTGTTCCATCAGTTGTTTCTTCTTATCATTCTTCATCGGAATGTAAAAAATATTGGTTTGAGAACGCTGTGCAGCCGTATCTTTTTTGTCTGCGCCAGGGATAGCCTCAAATACATCTTTCAGGAACGTAGCCGATCTATCATTATCGTTAAGTAATGCATATGAATAGAGTCCGTATCCTTTCTCCTCACCCCCGATATCATATAACATACTATAACCAGTTCCAAGTATTGTGAGATGGTTTGGCGGAGAACGGTGGATATCGTGGAGCAGTTTATTGATGTATTCCTGAAATAATTTCGTGCAAAATTCATCTGCATACGGATCGCCTGGATGCGGATCAAGAATGCAAAGCGAATGACCAATATTTCGGCAGGAACAATGTTTCGCTAGCAATGTATTTGGGTATCCGACGGTGACGAATGCGGCCACATAAGCAGCAAGTCTATATGCTATTAAATGCTTCCGAACCATTCTGATCTCCTACACTATCGCGGCAGCTGAGAGGGATTTTTACTAACGCAATTTAAATCAATACGTCGGACTAACCTTTTGGAAAAGAGTTATTTGCCCTCGGTTTGCAACGCCGCCGCGATGAGCGCACTTGTATAGGGCTCGCGCGGACGCTCGACAATCTCTTGCGCCACCCCTTGTTCGATGATGCGCCCGTCCTTCATCACCGCGATCTCGTCGGTCATGGCGCGGATCACGGCGAGGTCGTGACTAATAAACACATAGGTCAAGCCGTGCGCCTCCTGCAATTGTTCGAGCAGGGCTAGAATGCCGGTTTGGACCGCGCGATCGAGGGCAGAGGTCGGCTCGTCGAGCACCACGAGACGCGGCTTTAGGATCATCGCCCGCGCGATCGCCACCCGCTGCCGCTGCCCGCCGGACAACTCTTGGGGAAACCGATGCCGCAAACCGGGGTCGAGGAAGACCTCTTCAAGTGCCAGGGCTGCCCGCGCGTGGCGCTCCTTGCGGCTAATTGCCGGTTCATGCACGCGCAATCCCTCCGTGACGATATCGCCGACGCGCATCGCGGGCGACAGCGAGCCGTAGGGGTCTTGAAATACGAGCTGCATGGAGCGCCGCAACGGCCGCATCGCGGACCTGTCGAGTCGCGTGAGGTCGCGCCCGTCGAAGCTGATCATGCCGCTCGCCGGCACGAGTTTCAATAGCGCGCGGGCGAGCGTCGATTTGCCAGACCCCGATTCGCCGACGATGCCGAGCGTGCGCCCTTGGCTGAGCCAGAGGCTCACATTATCCACTGCCTTTATCTCCCGCGCCGCGCTCAAGAACTTGCCACGCAACGAAAACCGCACGCCGATATTTTGCGCGCGCAATAGCACAGATGTATCCGTTCGGATGTGCGCACGGGCGCGGGGCATGGCGGCGAGCAACATGCGCGTATAGTCGTGGCGCGGGTTCGCGGCCACCTCGGCGGCGGACCCGGCTTCGACGATTTCCCCCTCGCGCATCACATGGACGCTATCGGCGATCCGGCGCACGAGTCCAAGGTCATGGCTGATAAAAATCATCGCCATGCCAAAACTCTGTTTGAGCTTTGCGAGAAGTTCGAGGATTCGTGCGGCAACCGTCACGTCGAGAGCCGTCGTGGGTTCGTCGGCGATCAAGAGATCGGGATTGCAGGCAATCGCCATGGCAATCGCGACGCGCTGGCGCTGGCCGCCGGATAGTTCATGCGGATAGGCATGGATGCGGCGCCCCGGCTCCGCAATGCCGGCGAGGTCCAGAAGCTCCTTCGCCCGCGACGTGGCCGCGCGGCGCGAAAAGCCTGATTTGAGACGCAGGATCGCGGCGATCTGGGCGCCCACCGTGAACAAGGGATCGAGCGCCGACATGGGCTCTTGAAAAATCATCGCGATACGCCGGCCAAGAAGCGCATCGAGCCGCCTTCGCGAAAGCGCGAGAAGCTCGGTGTCCTCGAAGATTACCGAACCCGTGGTGACCGCTTGGCGGGGCAGGAGTTTTAGCGCGGCGAGCACGGTCTGGGTCTTGCCGGAACCGGATTCGCCGACAATCGCCGCCGTTTCGCCGTGCCGGAGCGTGAAGCTCACCCCCTTGACGACAGACGCCGGACCGTAGTTCACACGAAGATCGCGCACCCGGAGGAGCGGCTGGGCTGCAGCGTCCATCAACGGCTCCCGGCGCCGGGCGAGCCCTGCCATGCGTTGCCAAGACTCTGCAACGCGCCGAGCGTGGCCCCCAAAAACAACGCGGGAAAAATAAGAAGATGGACAGAGCCTTGGATATTGCGAGCGCCATCGGCGACGAGCACGCCCCAGCTCGTCAGCGGCTCCTGCACGCCCAGGCCCAAAAAGGACACGAAGCTTTCGAGCAAGATCACGCGCGGAACGAGCACGGCGAGATAGGCAGCGATAGGCCCCGAGGCATTGGGAATGACATGGCGCCACAGAATCGCCGGGGCGCTCGCGCCAAGCGCCTCGGCGGCGGCGACAAAATCCCTTTGCTTGATCGAAAGCGTCTGGCCGCGCACGATCCGCGCCATGTCGAGCCACTCGACGGCGCCGATCGTCACGAAAATCAGCACGAAATGGCGGCCGAATACCATGACGAGGACGATCACGAAAAATATAAAGGGGAGCGCATAGACGATCTCGACGATACGCATCATCAGCGCATCGATGCGCCCGCCGGCATAGCCCGCGACCGCGCCATAGGCGACGCCGATGGTCAAGGCGACGAAAGAGGCAAGCAGGCCCACGGCGAGCGAAATGCGGCCAGCGATGAGTGTCCTTGTAAAAAGATCGCGGCCGTTGGCGTCGGTCCCGAACAGAAACACCGTCCGCTTCAAGGGCACGTCGATGGAAAGGCGGCGGCCTTCGCCATTCGTTTCGACAATCCGCGCGGGCCCGAAAACGTCGGAGCGTTCAAAAGCCCGCAAAGCACGAGAATCAATTGGCCTATCGGCGCTAAGTGTGAGATGCAATATGCCGCTCTCCGCGCGGAAAGATTCGACACCCACACGCATGCGCCGCGCTATCCCCTCCAGCGCCGCGTGCGTTTCACGCGCGTCCGGGTGCGCGAAAGGCGAGGGGCGAACGAGCACGTAATCGCGATAAACCTGATGGTAGGGATGGCCGGAAACGAGCGGACCAATTAGGCAAAGAAGCCCGATGAGACCGAGGATGGCGAGGCTCGCCCGCGTTGGCAGATTGCGCGGGGACAAATGCACCGCTGGCGCGCGCTCGCTCATCGGCGCCTCGCATCATAACGCACGCGCGGATCGAGCCAAGCGAGGATGAGATCGACGATGAGATTGAACAAAAGGACAGCTGCCGCGACGACGATGACCGTGCCCATGACCAGGGTGTAATCGCGGCCGAGCGCGCCATCGACGAAATAGCGGCCCATGCCTGGAATCCCGAAAATGGTCTCGACCACGACCGACCCGGTGAGCACATTGGCGGCGGCGAGGCCAAGATAAGATACAACCGGCGCAAACGCGGCGCGAAGGGCATGAATGTAAATGTGATGGCCGGGCATTCCGAAAGCCCGCAGCGTCCGGATATGCGGCATCGCCAGCGCATCGCGGAGCGCCGCTTGCATCAGCCGCGCGACGATCGCGATCTGCGGCAAGGCGAGCGTGATCACCGGCAAGACCTGGTTTTGCCACGCGCCACCGTTCCAGCCGCCGACCGGCAAGGCGGGAAGCGACAAGCCGAAAGCGAGCTGCAACAGGGGCGCGACGACAAAAACAGGCAGAACGATGCCGAATATCGCCGCGCCATCGACAAGGCGCGGGCCAATCGCGCTCTTGCTCATCGCGCCAGCTGCGCCAAGCGCCGTGCCCGCCAGGATCGCGATAAGCATGGCTTTTGCGCCGAGTGTTGCCGAGACCGGTAGCGCCTTGGCAAAGAGTTCGTTGACGCTAAAATCGCGCCAATGCAGGCTCGGTCCAAGATCGCCATGGGCGAGGCTTTGCAGATAGAGCCAGAATTGTTCGAGGAGGGGCCGGTCGAGCTTATAAATCCGGCGCAGATTTTTGGCGATTTCCGGATCGAGCGCACGCTCGGAATCAAAAGGTCCGCCGGGCGCGAGACGCATGAGGAAAAATGCAAGGGCGATGATGATGAAAAGCGCCGGAACCGCCGTCAAAACACGCGAGAGAAAAAAACGAAGCATGGCTTATCCGATAAACTCAGCCTTCGGGCCGGCCCGTTCGGCGCCTCAAAGGCGAGAGTGCGCGGATCTTACCAAAACGTTTCACCTGAGACATTTTTGTCCGGTTCCCGCCCAAAACCTTACAAGGCCTCTTACAGGCGGCGGACGTTTTTTGTAAGGTTGCGCGGAAAAACGGTCTGGTTGGCGAATTGAGCCGGGCTCGCCAAGAGCCTGTTTCGAAAGCCTCGTCCTCATCCTGAGGAGGGCTCGAAGAGCCCGTCTCGAAGGATGGCCGCTCCCAAACGCGCGCTCACCCTTCGAGACAGCCCTTCGGGCTTCCTCACGGTGAAGGCTTGCTTATACTAACGAGCATGGGCTTTTCGTCATGCCTTTCGCTGGGCGCGTCGTTGGATTACAATGACCAGCTCGCATGGGCCGTCTTGCGGGGAGGGGCCTCGATAATGGCCGGCGACACTGACCTCATCGCGGCGATTTACGATGCCATTATCGATCCGTCCGGTTGGGACGAGGTCGTCAAGCGCATCGTCACGGCAACAAAATCAATCGCCGGTGGCATCGCTATTCATGCCGAGGAAGCAAATTTGGCCGCAATGTACAATTGCGATCCATTCTATGCCGACGCTTTCGTCCAAACCTATGAGAAAGTAAACCCTATGAACTCGGCGGTGCAGGTAATCGCTTCGGGCCAAGTGTTGGCCGCCTCCTCCATTACGCAGACTGATGGTTTCAAAGCCTCGCGATTTTATAACGAATTTATGCGCCCGCAAGGATGGGCCGATTCCATTGGCATTGGTCTTATGCGCACGCCTGGTGCGGTCGGATATTTGGGCCTTCAAAGATCGCCCGACGCGATTTGGGTGGAACCGGCGGAATGGAATCTCTTGGAAACCCTTGCGCCGCATTTGAAGCGGGCAGCAGAGGTCCATCAGCTCCTTTCCAGGGCCAGGGCGGTAACGGAGTCACTCGGCTTGGCGGTCACGGCAGCCGGTTTCGCCGTCATTCTTTTGGCAAAGGATTGCCGGGTCCTCTTCGCCAACGCCAAAGCCGAAAGCCTCGTGCGGTGCCAAATGGGCTTGCGCTACGAACACGGGCGGCTCGCGGCCACAACCCCCGCTTTGACCCAACGCCTCCGTGCGCTCGCGCGCGACGGGGCGCGGCCTGATCGAGCCGACGGCGATATCGGCGGGACCCTTGAGCTGCCCCGCGGCGAAAATCGCCCGCCGCTTGTCGCCCATATCTTCCCGCTTGCCGCGAGCCGCACGATGTCGATCTTCGACATCGAGAGGCCTGCCGCTGCCGTTTTCGTCGTCGATCCCAGCGCCGATTTTGGCGCCCAAATCCGGCGATTTAGTGCAAGATTTGGGCTAACGCCCGCCGAGACACGCGTTCTTGAGGAAATTATTGGCGGAAATGGACTTCCCGCGGCCGCGGCGCGGCTCAAGATCAGCGGGACGACGGCGCGCACCCACGCGTGCCGCATTCTCGAGAAAACCGGAACTAACCGTCAGACGGAACTCATCCGCCGGTTCTTCGAGACCGCGTTGCCCGGTCCTCCTGCCAGCGTCTGAATTTCCAAAAACATAATGCTGCTTGAACTCGGTATCGTACATTCGCATGACGCAAGGGCCGGAAACGCGCGCTATAGCGCTAAAAAGGAAGGGCTGGAGTTCCGTCCTCTCTGAACCAATTGGCGCAAGCGATAACGGCCAATACGTATTTGCCAGCGTCATACTTTTTGCCATGGAGGAAGCGATGTTAGACGTTTCTCGTTCTGCCTACGTCATAGGTGCGCCCTTGGCCCTCGCCACGCTGCTGGCCTGCGTCACGCCTGCGGGAGCTTTCTGGCACAAGTGTAACGGCCCTTGTCAGAACGGAATGTCCCTGAATGGAATCGCCGTGAACGGGGTCGCGCTGAATGGAATCATGTTGAACGGGGTCGCGCTGAACGGGCTCAGCTCGACCGGCTCGGCGCTCGCCGACCTCAACGGCGTTGCGGTGGAAGCCGTCATCATCCCGGCCGCCGCCACTCGTTGAGCGGGGGGCCGGGCCGCCGCCGATGCGTGGGGGCCGGGCTCCTGGCCCTCACGGTCCTATTTGCTTTCTGCCCGCTTGCGAACGCGGCGGCAAATGTGGCCGTGCGCAGTGTCGAGGTGGAAAGGGCCGCGTTTCGCGTCACCCTGAGCGACGGGCGGATCGTCCCGCAAAACCAGTTGCCAGGGACAATTTTGGCGCTCGGGGATGGAACCGGGCGGCAGCGCCGCATCCGCATCGACGGGGTGGAGCGAGATCGCCAAGATGCGGCGGGCGAAGTAGTTCTCTACATGCTCTCCGAACAGGATCCCGAGAGCGGCGAGTGGCGCAATCTGTGCCTGCCAGACCCGGACGGCAGGCGGCTCGGGTTCCCGCTCGCGGGGGCGTTCACGGCCGACGGGCGCTACGAAGCCGCGCCAGGACGTATTTTGCTCACCTGCACCGGCGGCGCCGAGGGCAAATGCGTCCGCTTCGGCTATAAGCCCTGGGGTTTTGGACCGAACAATGTTTCCCTCGCGCCTTATTACCAGGCCTGCGTCCGGTTGGTCCGCGCCGATTATTGCGGCGACGGGATCGGACATACGCGCGATGGCACATCGATCGATATATTCGACGCGATCGGAATACAGCGCGACGAGACGACGCCGGGAATGACCTTCGAGGCCGCGTGGCGGGCTGAGGGGGCGGTCTGCGTCCGCCATACAAGGCTGCCGGATGTCCTGGACAGCGCGACTCTTGCCGCATACTGCCCGCGCTTGGCGCACGCCATTGGCGAAACATGCGAGGAGGCGGCGCCAACCTTATTGTACAACCGTTCGTTTAGCCATTAAGCCCCGAACAGAACGACCCTGAATGGCGCCTGTCATGGCCGGGCTTGACCCGGCCATCCAGCCGCCGAAGCTCGACGTGTGGGGACCATTGAGTCTGGATGCCCGGCTCAATCCCCGGACTTGATCCGGGGACGGGCATGACGCCGGGAGATGCAGGATGCTTGAGGTGCTACCAATTCAGCTGCTCGTAGAGGTCTTCCCACTCCGGGTTAGCTTCGTGGATCAGCGCAAGCTTCCACGCGCGTGGCCAATGCTTCAGGTTCTTCTCGCGCTGCAATGCGTTGCGAATGTCATCGTATGGTTCGTAGTAGACAAGGCGTTTCAAACCATAGCGCTTGGTGAAGCCGTCGATGAGGCCGTCGCGATGTTCCCAAACGCGACGTGAGAGATTGCTCGTCACCCCAATGTAGAGCGTGCCGTCGCGTTTGTTTGACATGATGTAGACATAGCCGCCTTTCATGAAAACCAGCCGTACACTTTCATGGTTCTGCAGGTGCCCTTCACCCCTCAGCCGTCATGGCCTTCCTTGGGCTTGACCCAAGGATTGACCCGGCTATCCAGTCAATAGCTCGCGGGACCATTGACTCTGGATGCCCGGCTCAAGGCCGGGCATGACGCAAGAGTGCGGCACTCATGGCGAAATCGAAATGTAGCGGCCGGAATGCTGGTCGCGCACATTGTCCTCCCAGCCTTGTAGCTTCGGCGAAACAAGGTTGCGGGACTTGTAAGTGAGAAGCACAAGATAGGGCTGTTCGTCGAGAAGAAGCGCCTCTGCCTCGTGTAGGATGGCGCGGCGCCGCTCCGGCAAACCTTCCACTTGCGCTTCGTGCATCAACCGATCGTAACTCTTGTTCGTGAAGCTCGCGGCATTCAGCGCTTGATTGTCGCTTTGTCCAAGAAACAAAAAATTCTGCGCGTCTGGATAATCGGCAAACCAGCCCGACCGCGCGATGTCGAAAGCCGGCTTTTCCCGCAAGAAAGCGTAATGACTCGTGGCGTCGGTGGCAAAGAGCCTGGTCTCGACGCCAAGCGCTTTCCACATATCGGCGATAGCCACCGCCGTCGCGCGATGGTTTTCCGAATTGTTGAAGCGGATTTCCACCGCTAGTTTTTCACCTCCGGGGCCAAAGCCCGCCTCGGCGAGCAATCGCTTCGCTTCGCCTTCCCGGTCAAAGGGGTCGCTGTCCTTCCATGCCACAGTTGCAGGCGCGCCATAACTCGCAATTCCGGGCGGCACAAAACTATAGCCGGGGTCCATGGTACCGCCCCAGATGCGCTCGGCGAGAAACTCGCGGTCGATCGCCATGGACAGCGCTTGGCGCACCCTCCGGTCGTCAAACGGCTTGTGCCTTGTGTCGAAGGCATAAAAATAACTGCCGAGATTCGGCGTTACCTTGAACGCCTCCGCCAAGTGTCTGCGCACGAAACCGATTTGCTCCACCGGAACGTCGTCGTAGGATTGAATTTCACCGGCCATAAAACGGCGCAGCGCTGCCGAGCGATCCTCCAGCGAATAAAAGATTTCCGCGTCGAGCGCGACATGCGCCGCATCGTAATAATAGGGGTTCTTGACCAGAACGAGGCGATCGTTC
>Ga0209526_10001838_pt1 | contig 14201 bp, 12 predicted proteins | sample JacPinW_OM2H0_M1_FD_188566 | JGI IMG/M metagenome (GOLD analysis project Ga0209526, IMG submission 188566) | Forest soil microbial communities from Algoma, Ontario, Canada - Jack Pine, Ontario site 1_JW_OM2H0_M1 (SPAdes) (version 2) | ecosystem: Environmental > Terrestrial > Soil > Boreal... | reverse complement strand
GCTCGGCTCGGTCCATGCCCGCTCGACGATGTCGAGGATCTCGCGAAAGCGGTCGCGGCTCTCGGCATAGGACACGCCATACGCCTCGTAGGTCTGCGCCACCCCGCTGCGGCCGACCCCGAAGATCAGCCTTCCATGGCTCAGCTGATCGACCGTCGCCGCCTCTTCCGCCAGCCGCAACGGGTGACAGAGCGGCAATACCTGGACGGCGATGCCGATCTTCATGCGGCGGGTGCGCTGGGCGATGGGCAGTGGCGCGTCGACGGCGCAGGGGTACATGTCCTGTTCGACGATCGCGAAGACGTCGATGCCGAGCCTCTCGATGGCGGCCAACAGCGGCGGCATGTCGGGGATGCCGCGTGGCGGCTCGGTCATCGCGCCGAGCTTGACGGCCTCTCCGAACGGCAGGTCCTCGGCCTCGACCTTGGCCCGCACTTCCGGGTTGACCTGCTTGAGATGCAGGTATCCGATGCGCTCGGGTGCCCGCTCGATGATGGCGATGTTGTCGCCGCCGCAGTAGCTGATGTGACCGGTGTCGAGGCACAGGTTGACGAACTCGGGATCGGTGCCGTCGAGGAAGCGGTAGACGTTGTCCTCGGTGTCGACGTGGCTGTCGGCGTGCGGATGGTATTGCGCACGGACTCCGTACTGCTCGAACATCGCCTTGCCGAGGTCGTTCATGCCGTCGGTCTTCTTCTTCCACTGCGCCGCAGTGAGATTGCGATCCTCGAGGACCGCGCCGGTGCTCGGGTCGCGCCACATCTCGGGGATGACCACGACGTGCTTGCCACCGACGGCGGCGGTCAGTTTGGCGACGTCCTCGATCTGCTTCCAGACCGCGTCCCAGGAGTCGTTCTGATGCAGGTGCTCGAACACCGTGCCCGCCGACAGTTTGAGGTTGCGTGCGTCCAGTTCGTCGGACAGCTGCTTCGGGTCGGTCGGGAGATATCCAAATGGGCCCAGTTCGATCCACTCGTAACCCGATGCCGCCACCTCGTCGAGGAAGCGGGTGTACGGGGTCTGCCCGGGGTCGTCGGGAAACCAGACGCCCCACGAATCGGGGGCCGAGCCGACGAGGATGGTGCTCATCTGTGACAGTCCTTTCTGGGGTGGGGTGAGCCCTCGGAGGGGCGCAGCAGCGGGCGCTGGATCTTCTTCCATTCCGCGTATTTCTGGTACGCGGCCTGGGTTGACTGAAGCGTTGATGTTTCGCTGACCGGGACGTCCCACCAGGATTCGCTGTCCGGGGCGGGAATGAGCGGGTCGGTTTCGACGTGGATCACGGTGGTGTGGTCGTTGGCCTTGGCCACCTTGACCGCGTCGGTGAAGTCGGCCGCTGTGACGACGCGGATCACCTCGGCGCCGAGGCTGGCCGCGTTGGCCGCCAGGTCGACGGGCAGTTTGGCGCCGTCCAGCCGGCCGTCCTCGCCGCGGTAGCGGTAATTGGTGCCGAAGCGCTGCGATCCCAACGACTCCGAGAGCGAGCCGATCGAGGCGAAGCCATGGTTTTGGACCAGCACCACGATCACCTTGACGCCCTCCTGCACGGCGGTGACCAGTTCGGTGGCCATCATCAGGTACGAACCGTCGCCGACCATAACGAACACGTCGCGGTCCGGGCTGGCCATCTTGGCGCCGATCCCGCCGGCCACCTCATAGCCCATGCAGGAAAAGCCGTATTCGACGTGATAGCCCTTGGGGTCGCGGGTGCGCCAGAGCTTGTGCAGATCGCCGGGCATCGAGCCGGCCGCGCAGACCACCACGTCGCCGGGGTCGGATAGCGTGTTGGCCAGCCCGATCACCTGGTTCTGGTTCAACCCCGCGCTGTCGTCGTCGATCCGGTAGGCCTCCGCGACGGTGTCCTCCCAGTGCCGCGCGAGATCGGCGGTGGCCGAGCGGTAGTCGTCGTCGACCGAGTAGTCACCGATGGCCGCGTCGAGCGCTTCGATGGCCTCGCGGGCGTCGGAGACCACGGGGATCCCGCCCTGCTTGACCGAGTCCAGTGACGCCACGTTGATGTTGACGAAGCGCACCTGCTGGTTGTTGAAGGCGGTGCGCGATGCGCTGGTGAAATCGCTGTATCGGGTACCGATTCCGATCACCACGTCGGCCTGGGTGGCCAGGGCGTTGGCGGCGGTGGTGCCGGTGGAGCCGATGGCGCCGACGGACTGCGGGTGGTCGTAGGGCAGCGAGCCCTTTCCGGCCTGGCTTTGTCCCACCGGGATCCCGGTCCGCTCGGCGAAGGTGGCGAGCGCGTCGGTGGCGCCGGAGTAGATCACGCCGCCGCCGGCGACGATCAACGGCTTGCGCGCGGTGCGGATCACGTCGGCGGCCCGTTCGATCACCGAGGGTTCCGGCAGCGGTCGCGCCACGTGCCAGGTGCGTTCGGCGAACAGCGATTCCGGCCAGTCGTGCGCCTCGGCCTGCACATCCTGCGGGATGGCCACCGTCGCTGCGCCCGTTTCGACGGGGTCGGTGAGCACCCGCATCGCGCCGAGCAGGGCGGCGGGCAGCTGTTCGGGGCGCCACACCCGGTCGAAGTAGCGCGACAGCGGCTTGAATGCATCGTTGACGGTCACGTCTCCGCTCGATGGCAGCTCGAGCTCCTGCAGCACCGGCGCGCTGGCCCGGGTGGCAAACGTGTCGGCCGGCAACAACAGGACCGGCAATCGGTTGATCGTGGCCAGCGCTGCGCCGGTGAGCATGTTGGTCGAGCCGGGGCCGACGCTGGCGCTGACGGCCCAGGTCTGCAGCCGGTCCTTCTGGCGCGCGTAGGCGACCGCGCTGTGCACCATGGCTTGCTCGTTGCGGCCCAGGACATAGCGCAATGAAGGTGCGGAACCCGATTCCCCACTTTCCAAAGCGTCCACCTCGGCCTGCAGCAGCGCCTGGCCGAGGCCGGCGACGTTGCCGTGGCCGAAGATTCCAAAGCAGCCGGCGAAGAAGTTGGTGCGTTCGCCGTCGCGTTCGACGTACTGGTTGCCCAGGAACCGGATCGTGGCCTGGGCGACGGTGAGACGTACCGTCGGCTCAGTGTCAGGGGTCTTGGCCGCCGTCGTCGGCGCGGTGGAAACCACTGTCATGCTCCTTGGGCTGCGGAAGGCGAGTGCAGGGGAAGACGTGGGTCCACGTCCTGGTCGTCCCAGGTGCCGCGGAGCCAGGCGTGCTCGGGGTCGTCGACGATCTTCCAGGCGCGTTCGGCGCCCGGCCCGGCCATCACGTTGAGGTAGTACATGTGGTGTCCGGGCGCGGCGACCGACGGTCCGTGGTAGCCGTGCGGCACCAGGACGACGTCGCCGCTGCGGACCTCTTCGAGGACCTCGATGGGGCGATCCGGCGTCCCGTACACGCGGTGATAACCAAACCCAGCCGAAGCCCCTCCTGATTGGCTGGGACCCGAAGCGATCTCGAAGTAGTAGATCTCCTCGAGCTGCGATTCCACCGGCGAGTTCTCGTCATGCTTGTGCGCGGGGTAGCTCGACCAGTTGCCGCCCGGGGTGATCACCTCGCAGGCGATCAGCGAGTCCGCCTCGAAAACGCCTGCGGTGCCGAAGTTGTGCACCTGCCGGCTGCAGTTGCCGGTGCCGCGCAGCTCGACGGGCACATCGGCAGCGGCGACGCGACGGTTGGGCAGCTGGCGGCTCGCCCTGGCCCCGCAGATCGCGAACCGACCTTCGCCGCACAACGTGTAGGTGTTGTCGGTGCCGAGGTAGACCATGTCCGCCGGCCCGTCGAAAACCGATGCGCGCCGGGTCAGTTCGAAGGCCTCGTTGTCGCAGTCGACCACGCCGGCGCCCGCGAGCGGAAGGATCATCACCTCGTTGTCGCCGGTGCAAAGCGTGATCTCCAGCACGGTGGGCAGTTCGACGACCTGCAGGCTCGATTCGGTCCAGCCCGCGGATTCCGGGGTGACGTTGACGGTGTAGGGCGCCGAGGCGCCGCCGGCCGGGATGTAGTACTTGCTGTGCATGCTCACCTCAACATCGACACCGCGGACGCGACCGCGGAACTCACGTCGTCGTCGGCGGGGTAGAGCAGCGTCCGGCCCACGATGAGGCCGCGCACCGACGGCAACCCCAATGCCTTCTCCCAACTTGCGAACGCCTCGTCGGGATCGACCGGATCACCGCCCAGCAGCAGCGTCGGCAGGGTGGTGGACTCCATCACCCGGTCCATCTCCTCGACAACCGGAAGCTTCATCCAGGTGTACGCCGACGTCGAGCCCAGCCCCTGGCTGATGTGCACCGACTTGATCACCGCGTCCGGGCTCAGGTCGTTGCGCACCTTGCCCTCCACCCGGCTCGACATGAACGGCTCGAGCATCGCGATCAGTCCACGGGCCGCGAGTTCGTCCACCGCGCGGGCGCAGGCCTCCAGTGTCGCGACCGTGCCAGGATCGTCGAGATCGATGCGGCACAACATCTTTCCGCCGTTCATCTTCGCGGTGGCGGTGGCTTCCGCGGTCGCTGCGGTCATCCGGTCGTCCAATTCGAACGTCGAACCGGCCAGACCACCGCGGTTCATCGACGAGAACACCAGCTTGTCTTCGAGCGCCCCCAGCAGCAGCAGGTCGTCGAGGATGTCGGCGGTCGCGAGCGCACCGTCCACCCGAGGGTCGGCCAGCGCTGCGCGCAGCCGATCCAGCAGGTCGGTGCGGCTGTTCATCGCCGTCGGCCGGGAGCCGACGGCGAGCGCACCACGCGCCGGGTGGTCGGCGGCGACGATCATCAGCCGGCCGTTGCCGCGCATAGTGGGCCGGGTTGTCCGCTTCTGCCACGCACGCTCCACGGCCCCGGGATCGGCGGCACGCAGGTCGGTGACTTCCACATAGTCCGCGCAGAGCGGTTTAGACATTCACGGCCTCCTCTGCGGTCTGTTCGGCCATCGCCGCCACCTCGGCGGCGGTCGGCATGGCGGTCGAGCATTCCAGTCGCGACGCGACAATGGCGCCCGCCGCGTTCGCGTAGCGCAGGATCTTTTCCAGCGGCCAGCCGGCGAGCAGCCCGTGGCATAGCGTGCCCCCGAAACTGTCCCCGGCCCCCAGGCCGTTGACGACGTCCACCTCGTTCGGTGACACCGTCACCGAGCTGTGCCGGGTCTTGCCCAGGACGCCGCGCGGCCCCTGTTTGACGATGGCGAGTTCGACGCCGAGGTCCAACAGCGCGTCGGCGGCCTTGCGGGGGTTGGTCTCGCCGACGGCGACCGCGCACTCCTCGCGATTGCCCACCGCCACGGTGACGTGCGCCAAAGCGCGGCGCACCTGTTCACCGGCCACGGCGGGCGATTCCCAGAACATCGGCCGCCAGTCGAGGTCGAGTACGGTCAGCGGCGCCCGGCCACGGGCGTCCCAGGCGGCGAAATGTGCACTGCGGCTTGGCTCTTCGGACAAACCGGTCACCGTCGACCAATACAGGCGGGCAGAGCGGACCGTGTCAAGGTCGATGTCCTCGGCCCGCACCTGCATGTCGGGTGCCGTCGGCTTTCGGTAGAAGTACAGCGGAAAGTCGTCCGGCGGGAACATCTCGCAGAACGTCACCGGCGTCGAATGCGCGGGATCGGTGATCAGATACGAGTTGTCCACGCCCAGGCGTGCCAGTTCACGAGAGACGAAGCGCCCGAAAGGGTCATCACCGACGCCGGAAATCAGCGCGACCCGACGACCGAGCCGGGCGGTGGCAACGGCCACATTGGCCGCGGTACCGCCGAGAAACTTGCCGAACGAGGTGACGTCCTCGAGGCCGACACCGACTTGAAGCGGATAAATGTCGACACCGCATCGTCCGATGACGACGGCATCTAATTGCTGTGGGGTGGTCAATTGAGGGCTCCCGGCGCTGTGATGAGAGGACTGGCTACGACTCTGAAATCCCGCCATGGCGTTTCGTTCGCGGAAGCCATCAGGCTGCCGCAGCCTCCCGCGCCGGGCCTTGGGCTTCGAACCGATCCTCGAGTTCCTCGAGAGTGGTGCCCTTCGTTTCCGGCACGAACTTGCGTACGAACAGCCAAGATCCGACGTTGACCGCGACGAACAGCGCGAACGTACCGGTTGAGCCCAGTGCCGAGTTCAGCACCGGGAACAGGAACGAGATCAGCGCATTGGTGCACCACAGCACGAACACGGCGATACCCATCGCGAACCCGCGGATGCTGAGCGGAAAGATCTCCGACAGCAGCAGCCACACGCAGGTTCCGATGAACATCTGCACGAACGCGACGAACACCACCATGCACGCCAGGATCACGTAACTGCGCGTAGTGGACTCGGACAGGGTGAAGGTCAGCGACAGCGCAAGCTGCGAACCGGCCACACCGGCGAACCCGATCAGCAACATGGTGCGTCGGCCGATAAAGCCGAGCAGAATGATGCCGATAATGGTCGTCACCACCGACGTCACGCCGACCGCGATGGTGGCGATGAGTGACGCGCTCACGCCCAGCCCGCTCTGCTCGAGAATGGTGGGGGCGTAGTAGTTGACCGTGTTGATGCCGGTCGCCTGCTGCACGATGGCCAGGCCGCAGCCGATCAGCACCACGCGGCGGATCCAGGGGACATCCCGGATCACCGAGAACGGCGTGCTCTTGACGGTCAGAGTGCGCTCGGCGTGCTCGACGATCGCCGCGAACTCGGCATCCGCCTCGCGGGCGTCCAGGCTGTATCCGAGTACCTTGCGGGACTCTTCCGATCGGCCCTTCAGCCCATACCAGCGCGGTGAGTCCGGCAGCGCCATCATGCCCACCAGAAGCGCGATCGCGGGAACCGCCGCCACCCCGAGCATGATCCGCCACACGTGCGGATCGCGGATGACGTGATCCAGCAGCGCATTCATCGCGAAGGCAAGCATCTGACCGGTGACGATCATCAACTCGTTGATGGTCACCATCCGACCGCGCCGATCCGGTGGCGCCATCTCCGCCAGGTACAGCGGGCAGGTCACCGACGCCGCTCCCACCCCGAGACCCAGGATGATGCGGGCCGCCACCATGATCTGAACATTGGGTGTGAGCGCACAACCGATGGCGCCGACCAGGAAGATGCAGGCGCAGAGCAGCAGGGTTCGCTTTCGGCCGAGCCGGTCGGCGACGCGGCCGCCGAACAGTGCGCCCAGGGCGGCACCCGGGAAGAGCAGCGAGCTGACCACCGTCGCTTCACCGAACGAACTCAGATCGAGGTCGTCCTTCATGTACAGCAGCGCACCAGAGATGACGCCGGTGTCGTAGCCGAATAGCAAGCCGCCCAGGGTCGCGATGACGGTCAACTTGGTCAGAAATCTGCCGGCCGATCTTGGGGCTTCGGTCGATGTCGCCATGGTGTTCATACTCCTTTTGTCGATCGGCGGTCAGGCGGGTTGAGCCGCGGCAGCGCTGGCGGCCCGCAGGGTGGAAACGGCAACCTCGAGGCCTTCCAACTGGCCGAGCTCGGCGTCCTCGTGCTCGATGTTCACCGCCATGTCGGGGTCGATGCGGCCCAGCGCGGACAGGAACCTCGACCAGAACTCGACGTCGTGTCCGCGGCCGACCGCGACGAAATCCCAACTGGAGTCCTGCGGCCACCGATTCACGGTGTGCCGCCCACCGAGACCCGTCGGGTTTTCGCTCCGCGGTATCCGGGTGAAGCGGTCGTCGAGCACGCCGTAGACGGCGCACGCCGAGTTGATCCGGGTGTCCTTCGCGGCGGCGTGAAAAACCAACTCGGCCAGGTAGTCGATCGCGGCCACCGGGTCGATGCCCTGCCAGAACAGATGGCTGGGATCCATCTCGGCGCCCACGTGGCTCGCGTTGGTCTTGTCCACCAGCCGCTGCAGCGTCGGCGGGTTGAAGACGAGGTTCTGCGGGTGCATTTCGATGCACACCTTGACGTCGTGATCCCGCGCCAGCGCGTCGATCTCCCGCCAGAACGGGACGGCCACGTCGTCCCACTGATACTCCAGAGAATCGAGATAACCACTGTCCCAGGGATTCACGTGCCACGCCGGCCAACTGCCGCCCGGATGTGCCGCGGGCAGACCCGACGTGGTCACCACCCGGCGGACACCGAGCAGGCTCGCGACCTCGATCGCGCGGCGCAGGTCCGCGGCGTCCTCGGGCCCCACCTCGGGGTCGGCGTGCAACGGATTGCCGTTTGCGTTCAGTCCCGTCAGCTCCACACCCGCCTCGACGAAAGCCGCCAGGTACTCCTCGGGGTCGACGCGTCCGCTCAGCAGTCCCTCGATGGGCAGGTGCGGGCTCGGCAGGAAGCCACCGGCATTGATTTCGGCGCCCACCAGACCGAGCGACGCGATCGTGGACAGCGCGTCCCGCAGCGACCGGTCATGCATGACCGCGGTGTACACACCCAGTTTCATCGTCGATGCCTCGATTTCTCTTCGGGACTAAAGCGCGTTAGTAACGCGCGTTAGGACTACTATGGGGGTCGAAGATGGCTGTGTCAACCGTCACATTTCGAGGAGCACATGGTGGCGCCTAGATCGGCAGGCGGAGAGCGGGCGTCTCGGCGTCCCACGATGGCCGACGTCGCCACCGGTGCCGGGGTGTCCCGGACCCTGGTGTCGTTCATCCTCGACGGCAAACCGGGCGCCAGTGACGAGACCCGGCGCCGAGTGCTGGCGGTGGCCGACGAGATTGGCTACCGCCCGGATTCGGCCGCCCGCCTGCTGGCGCGGGGACGCAGCCGAACGCTGGGTGTGTTGATGGACGTTCGTCAACTGTTCGAGGCCGAGCTGGTGACCGGCATCTACCCCGCCGCCGAGAGCATTGGCTACGAGGTACTGCTATCGGCCAACCTTCCCGACCGTGACGAGTCGGTGCCGATCGACGCGTTGCTCAGCCACCGATGCGGAAGTCTGATCCTGCTCGGTCCGACCTCGGACATTGCCCACCTTCGTGCCCTGGCCGACCGGGTTCCGGTGGTGGTCGTCGGGCGGCGGCTTCCCGCAGCGGCGGCGTCGACCGCGGCCCACGGCCTGGCGACGGTGCGCACCGATGACGCGAAGGGGATTCGCCAAGCGGTGAGCTATCTTGTCGAGCTCGGTCACCGCGACATCCACCATGTCGACGGCGGCACGGACCCGGGATCGGCCGACCGTCGCCGCGCCTACCGCGCGGCCATGCGCAGTCACGGATTCTCGAAGCACGCCAAGGTCATTCCCGGTGCGCACAACGAGGTGGCCGGCGCCGTCGCGGCGCGTGCGATGCTCGCCGAACCGACGCTGCCGAGCGCGGTCCTTGCCGGCAACGACCGTTGTGCGCTCGGACTCCTCGATGTGTTCACCCGGGCGGGAGTAGACGTGCCGGGTGAACTGTCGCTGATCGGCTATGACGACAGTCACCTGTCGGACAACCCGCGGATCGACCTGACCACGGTTCACCAGGACGCGGCGGCGATGGCCCGCCACTCCGTGCGGCTGGCCGTGGAGATGATGGAAGGCAACGAGCCGGTCCCGCAGGACGTCGTCCTCGAGCCCAAGCTCGTCGTCCGCGGCACCACCGCCGCACCGCAGGGATCGACCGGAGTGCCGTGCTAGCGGTCGACGAGTGTCGTCTCGAAGTAGTAGCGCGACGCCCGGTAGCAGTGGCTGCCATACTCAACCGCCTTGCCCGAGTCGTCGAACGCTGAGCGGCTCATCGTCAACAGTGGCGCACCAGGCTTCTCGTCCAGCAGCCGCGCCTCGGCCCTCGTCGCCGGCCGCGCGCCGATGCGCTGACCGGCCAGCCGGACATGCACACCGCGGGCCCGCAACGACTGGTACAGACCGTTGGTCTCGAGCTCGCCGGCATCCGGGGCGATATCGAGCGGCAGGTAGTTGATCATTACCGCCAGCGGTTCACCACTGGCGCAGCGCGACCGGTGGATAGAAAACATTGGCAGTCCGCTCTGAGCGCGCAGCGAGAACTCGCTCGGCAGGGCCAACACCGGGCCGCAGGAGTGGCGGACCTGCTGACCGCGACTCTCGCCGCCGCTGATCACCTCACTGTGGCGCACTACTACGCGGACTTCGAGACGGCTGCAACAGTATTGGCGTTCCAGCATCAATGGGTCCTGCCACGGCGGGAGTATCTAGGCCCGTCATCGCAATTGGGCTCAGGCCAACATTCATGCCGATCTGTTTCTCCTGAGCCTCGGCAGCGCGTTCCGCGGCCGCAGCCGATCGTGTCTCAGCTCCTGCTGCTTCTTCGGCTGCTTTCGTCGCCCGCTCCGCTTGCTCAGCCCTGGCTTGATAGTGCTCGGCTTTGGCCTGCGCCCCACGCGCCTGCCGCGCAGCCACCACCGATCACACCGCCGAGCCAGCGGCAATGACGACGCCGAGCGGGCGGTTCGGGTCGTGAAATTCGGCGCAGGCATTACGCAGCGCGTCCAAGATCAGCGCGCGTGCTCGCCGCTACGTTAATTCATCTGATGCATCATCGCCGCAGCTCTATGTCGAAATACGTTGCGGGAGAGGATAGTACGCTACCGGTAACTCGCCATATTCGATCTCGCTGTATTCGGCAGTGAAGCGCTATAGCGGCAAAGACAACACCACCCTCCACGACGCCACTTCAACCTCGCAACCGCTGTTGGATTTGGGTGAAGGGGCCGTTCACAGAGCTGTCTGTCGGTCAGGTGACCTGCCGCCGGGGCGGAGAGGTCGGTCCTGTCATGGGTTGTGCTGGGGCTACGTAGCCGAGTTTGAGCAGGGCCTTGCGGAACTTCAGCTCTTGATCGAGCGGGACGGCGAGATGCTTGTTGCCGATCAGGTGGCACAACGGGCGGAGGTTACGGTCGTGGGCGATGAGCGCGGCGGTGGCGGGATCGGCGCATTCGATCACGCGGGCGTGGCCAAGGTCGGTGAGCTGCCCGGCCCGGCGGTGGACATCCGCGATCAGGGTGCTCAGCGTGCTGGGCAGTTCGTGCTCGGTGCGCTGGGTCAGGAACGTGGTGAACTCTGTCAGTTCACGGCGTGAATCGATCGCGGCAAGCAGGCTGGTGGCTGAGACCGTCCAGACGCGATCGGTGGCCTGTTTCGCGTGGGCGGAGAGGAAGAGCCGGTCTGTGACTGGAATGTCTCCGGTGGCGACGACGTCGAGGTTGGGCAACACCTTCAGCGGCGGAGCGTTGGTCGCGTCGGAAGTGGCCGGTTGGTAGGTGTCGGTCAGGCCGAGCACGTAGGCGCCCAGCGTGTTGAGTCTGATCGACTGCAGGCCGTCGTAGCGACTGAGGGCGTCCAAGTCGTCGCCACCCCAGTTGTTCTGGAAGTCTTCGCGAGCTCCAGCAGGGTGGACGTAGTCGAGGTCGACCAACCCCAGGGTGCCCGCGTATTCAAACAGGACGGCCAGGATGTAGCGACCTTCGAGGAGTTCCCAGTTATGGAAGCCGGCGTAGCCCAGGCTGCCGTACTGCGGATCGACGAGGTAGAGCTTCCACAGCGCCATTTCGCTGCGGGCGATGCTGGGGGTCAGGTTGCTGCGGCGCATGCTGCTGAACACGGTGTCCACGTCGATCCACTCGCCCGGCGGGCAGGTGGCCAGCGCCTCGTCGATCATCTGGCGGCGGGTCTTCGCCGCGGTGAGCACGTTGCGGGAGCGCTGACCCTTGATATTTTCGATCCGGCTGAACTCGTCGATCACCGCGTGGGTGAGCCAGCGTCGCCACAAGTGGCGGACGATTTCGACCGGTGGTTTCCCCAGCGCCGCGCGGCTTTTCGGGGTCGGCTGGAGCCGGGTGCCTTCGAGGCTGGCCAGTCCACCGGCCTGAATCAGCAGCGGCCAGGCGAAGCTGGCGATGGGTTCGCCTGCGTAGAAGTCGCCGTCCGCGAGGTGCGCATCGATGATGCGAATTGTCGCTGCCGAGGGGCGGCCGGTTTTGTGGCTGCACTTCACGTCGCCGGCCGCGCACAGCTCGAGCACAGTGCGCAGGTTGGTAAGGGCTTCGGGCGCGGTCAGCCGCACCCGGTGCCCGTCGGCATCGTGCAGGGGGCCCACGGCATTCACGCTCTTTTCACCCAGCGGCGGTACGCCGCGATCCACTCGGCGCCGTCGGGCTGCGGTGTAGGCAACGGAAGGTCCAGGATTCGGATGCGCTGTGTCGATCGGTCGCGCGCACAGACAGCCATGATCTGTTCGTCGTCAGTCAGGTCAATGCCCGCCACGGTCACGTCCACGTCCAGCACCACGGTCTGAAACGGCACGGTGAGATTGTCGTCGAGCATGGTGTAGAAGCCGGTCACGCACTCGCTGTCGTTGTAGCAGTCGACGGTCGCCTCCGCGATCAAGGCATCCAGCGTCGCGCAATTCGATCGACCCATCCGGTCAGCTTTCCATCCCCTTGAACCGCGCCTGGGCAATGGCTATCGAGTGGTCGCGCGCCAGCCGCTCAGCACGTCCTCGACACGCCCGCGCACCCGCTGTCGAGCTGTTTCCCGGTCGACGCCCGACATCAGCAGCCCGTCGTAGCCGGTGTCGACGTGCCGGACCGACGCCGCGACGGCGAGCCGCACGGCGTCCGGGTCGAGTGCCCGTCCGGCCGCGCTGCGTCCGATCCGGCCGCTGCCGCTCGTCGCCGCGTGACGCGCGATCGCCTCGGCGCGGCTGGCGGGGCAGCCCGGGAATTGCGTGCGGATCGCAGCGGCGAGATCGGCCGCCAAGCGCACGTCCTCGTCGGCTCTTCTGGCTTGGTCCCGCTCCCTGCGGCGAGCCCGCACCTCGGCGTCGGAGAGGCACTCGATTTCGGCGCGCTCGATCGCCTCAGGCTCGGCCAGGATGCCCTGGCGCTCATAGCGATTGCGTGACCGGCTCCACCGCACAACCACGGCAGAGAGTCGGCTGGCCTTCTTCGCGCGCCGAGTCAGCGCCGCATCACCGGATGGCAGGAAGACAAGATGCCCGAGGTCGGCGCAATCCAGGCACAGCGCGCCAGGGTCCTCCATGAACAACAGGTTGCCGGTGCCACCGCACGACGTGCACGTCCACTCGTTGACCGCCCAGATCACGACGAGATCCGGCGGTTTGCCCTGCCGCTCGATCGTGCGCTTGGAGAGATCCGGCGATACCCAGTGTGTGCGGTACGCAAGTTCGATGTCCGCATCTCCACTGGCGCTGAACCGCAGCCGGCGGCGGTCGCGAGTGCGGGCGACGTAATCGGTCTCCGACGGGTTGAGGCCGCGGTCGCGCGCCCAGCGCTGGAACGTTGCCATCGCAACGGTGACCTTGCTCAGGTTGGCTTGCACGACGTGCTCGAGCGACTCGATCCGGCCCTGCCGCCACCGGTCGAGGTGCGACGGCGCCAGCCAGCCCAGGCCGATCAGCACGTCGATTGCGCTAACAAAACGTTGTTCGGCGAGGGCCGCCTCGGCCGCCTGCGTGACGCGCTGCTCCAGATCCCGCCGTGTCATAGGCCGACCGAGCGTATCCCGTGGACAATGACCGAGCCCCGACGGGCAATCTCGCCAAACGTGTCACGACGACAGATCACGGTTTTGGTGCACCATACCTTTCTGTAACGCGAACACGCTCTCCCCGTTGGCAGCTGAGCGGCCCGGCCGCCGTCGCCGCGTCGTCCGGTCAGTACAGCTGGGTTTGGACCGTTTCCTATCACGAGCGCGTCCCGATCGAGACGCGCCTGCCTTGATAGTTCATGAGGAATTCGCCGGAGTGGCCGGTTTCCAGCACGAGTCCCCTCGCGCAGTCACGTTGGTGAACGGTTCGAGGCCTTCATCGGCCGCATCCGCGACGAGCTGATCGCAAGCAACTACCGCGAGGGGTGCGCCATGGCGCCCATCGTCATCGAAACGATGCCCGCCTCCGATCAGCTCAGCGACACCACCCGCCGCGGCTTCGCGGACATGATCGCCACCCTGGCCGCCCGGCTGACCGAAAAGAACGTCCCGGTCTCCCGCGCCACCCAGCTGGCCACCCACGCGTGGACCAGCGTGGAAGGAGCGCTCATCCTCAGCCGCTTGCTGCACAGCCCCGAACCGTTCGACCTGGCCATCGCCCACCTAGCGTTCTCGCTCAGCCGAAACCATCTCGTTAGAGCCAATACTTGGGCGACAGGCGGCACAGGTCACCGTTTCCATGGCAACCGAAGATCGGTCAGGCACGTCCACACCACGTAACAGGCACCGATCGGTAGTCAGCTTCCTATCCCTTGGGGTGACGCCTCGTAGGCGTGAAAATGGGGTCGGGTCGCCTGCCGACGCCGACACTTCCTTGGGCCGTGGAGCCCG
>Ga0209526_10001837_pt1 | contig 14202 bp, 15 predicted proteins | sample JacPinW_OM2H0_M1_FD_188566 | JGI IMG/M metagenome (GOLD analysis project Ga0209526, IMG submission 188566) | Forest soil microbial communities from Algoma, Ontario, Canada - Jack Pine, Ontario site 1_JW_OM2H0_M1 (SPAdes) (version 2) | ecosystem: Environmental > Terrestrial > Soil > Boreal... | reverse complement strand
CGCGGGATCCACAAGTCAAATCAACTAAACTCTCAGTAGTAATTGCAGGTGCGAACCATGCCCATGTAATTGCCGTAGGCGTCGAACTGGCGAACCCAGCCGCAGCGGCGATAGCCGTTGTTGTAGTAGTAGCCGTTGTTGGCAGCGATCGCGCTGCCGACTACGGCGGCGCCGAGCAGACCGGCTCCGACGCCCCAGGCAAGGCCACCGCCGCCGCCCGCTTGGGCCTGGGTGGTGGTGGAAGCAAGGCCGCCGGTGGCGGCAAGTGTGGCCAGCGCAAGCGCTGCAATTTTGGTTTTGATCGACATTGAGAAAGCTCCATCCGGTTAAACGTGGCCGTTGTGGCCCGCATGCCCAGTTGGACGGAGGCTCTTCGATTCCGGTTCGAATGGCGTTCCGGGAATTCGGAAGCTTTAGTTATTTTATAACGATTACATGAGGTTAGAAGGATAGACGTCAGGCCTTCGGCGAAGCGGAAAACGTGCCCGGATCGAATTTGTCGACGTCGGCGAGCAATTCGCAGAACGCAGCCGCGCCGTGATCGATGAGACGCTCGCCTTTTTCCGCCGACGCACTTGTGGCATCGCCGACGGCGCCGCTTTCGTGAAGGTCCTGCGCGAGCCAGGCGAACGGCGCCGGCCGCTGCACTGAGAGCCAGCGATAATCCTTTTCCATCGCAACGCTCTTGGGATGAAAGTCGGCGATCTCGTCCACGCGCACATGCTGCCTGTATCGCGCCAGCATGATCGAGGTCTCGACCGCACCGCCATGGATGCCATGGCGCAATTCGTCCGCTGAAAATAATCCCTCCGGCACGCCAAAGCGCGACCATCCGGTGGTGACCGCGAGCAGCCCGTATTTTGCGCGCAGGTCCTGCGCCACAAGTGTCATCGCGGCGCTGTTGCCGCCGTGGCTCGTGACCATCACAAGCTTCTTCAGACCGGCGCGCGCCACGCTCTCGCCGAGCGCCATCCAGCTCTTCAGCGCCACGTCAGTCGGCAGCGTCAGCGTGCCCGGATAATCGACATGCTCGGTCGAAATCCCGACCGGCTGAATCGGAAGGAAGGTCGCGGGAATGTTTTGGGGCAAAAGCTCACGCACCCGCGCCAGATAAGCTTGCGCAATCATGACGTCGGTACCAAGGGGCAAATGCGGCCCGTGCTGCTCGGTCGCCGCCAGCGGCAACACCGCAATCCATCGCGCCGGGCTCATCCCGGAAAAGTCGGGCCAGTGGATATCGGTCCAGTCGCGGGGAGGCAGGGTCGAAGTCATCGAACGAGAAGCCATCGAGCGAAATGTTTCATTGGACGGATTTGCAAGGTAGCCTGTATTCCTTCGAAAGGACGCAAGTGGCGTCCAATGTCTTCTATCATGGGCCAGAACGATCGACGGAGTCCAATCATGAACCCGGTTCTTTTGCTGCGAGCGTTAACGCTTGCCCTCGTTGCGGTTTCTGTGGCCATCGCGCCCGCCGGCGCCCAAACGCTCGACAAGGTCTCGTTCGGAACCAACTGGGTTCCTGAAGCCGAGCATGGCGGTTTCTTCCAGGCCGTCGCCGACGGCACCTACCGGCGCTACGGGCTCGACGTCACCATCGTGCCCGGCGGCCCGAACGACAATAATCGCATGCTGCTGATCGCCGGCAAGCTCGACTTCTTCATGGCCGCGAACACCCTGATGTCGTTCGATGCGGTCGCCAACAACGTGCCGGTGGTGACGGTCGCCGCCATCTTCCAAAAGGATCCGCAGGTCTTGCTGACCCATCCGGAATCGAAGGTGACAAAAATCGAAGAGCTGAAACCACTGACGCTGTTCGTGTCCAAGGAAGGCATCACCAGCTATTTTCAGTGGCTGAAGTCCGAATATGGATTCAGCGAGGAAAAGGTAAAACCCTACACGTTCAACCCGCAGCCGTTCATCGCCGACAAGCAGAGCGCGATGCAGGGCTATGTCACCTCGGAGCCGTTCGCGGTCGAGAAGGCCGCCAAGTTCAAGCCGGGGATCTTCCTGCTGGCCGATTACGGCTTTAACACGTACTCGACCTTGATCGAGACCCGGCGCGAACTGGTCGACAAGAAGCCTGATCTGGTGCAGCGCTTCGTCGACGCCTCCGCAATCGGCTGGTACAATTATCTCTATGGCGATAGCACGCCGGCCAATGCGACGATCAAAAAGCTCAATCCGGAAATGACCGACGAGTTGCTCGCCTACTCCATTGGCAAGATGAAGGAATACGGCATTGTCGATTCCGGCGACACCTTGAAGAACGGCATCGGCGCCATGACCGACGAGCGGGCCGCGAGCTTCTTCGACAAGATGGTGCGTGCCGGCGTCGTCAAACCCGACATCGACTTCCGCAAGGCGTACACGCTTCGCTTCGTCAACAAGGGCGTCGGTCTCGATCTGCGGCCGAAGAACTAGGGCGCGGGATGGCCGAGCCTGCCGCCTTGTCCGAAGCGGACCCTCGCATGGCCGGCCTCGCGGTGAGCCTGCGCGGGGTGACAAAACTGTTTGACAATGGCGTGATGGCGCTGGGTCCGTTGGACCTCGACGTGGCAAAAGGCGAGTTCGTATCGCTGCTCGGGCCGTCGGGCTGCGGGAAGTCGACGGCGCTGCGCCTGATCGCGGGATTGAGCGCGCCGACATCCGGAACTGTCGGCGTTTCTCACCGCAGCGGCGAGATGCGCACTGCGGATTCCATCGGCTTTGTGTTTCAGGAGCCGACCTTGATGCCGTGGACCAGTGTGCGAGAGAATGTACGGCTGCCGCTGAAAATCGCCCATGCGCCCAAAGCCGAAGCCAATGCGCGCGTCGGCGAAGCGCTGAAGCAAGTGGGGCTCACTGAGTTCGCCGACGCCTACCCGCGCGAACTATCGGGCGGCATGAAGATGCGGGTCTCGCTGGCCCGCGCGCTGGTCACCGATCCGGATATTCTGTTGATGGACGAGCCGTTCGCCGCGCTCGATGAGATCACGCGTTTTCGCTTGAACAACGACCTGCTCTCGTTGTGGCGCAATTTGCGCAAGACCGTCATCTTCGTCACCCATTCGGTGTTCGAATCGGTGTATCTGTCGCAGCGCGTGGTGGTAATGACGGCGCGGCCCGGACGGCTTAGTGCCGAGATCCGCATCGATGCCCAAGAGCCGCGCGGCGAGGAGTTTCGCACCTCCGCCGATTACGCCGCCTATTGCCGCGAGGTTTCCAACGCGCTGGCGCCGTCCTATTCCAGGCAGGGCAGCGGATGAGCTCTCTGCCAACCCCGCCAGTGTCGGTCGAGCAGGCGGCGCCCGATGGAAGCGCCTTGCGCCTGGTCCAGATCCTGCTTCCTTTCGTCGTGCTCGCGGCCGGCATCGTGGTCTGGGACCTCGTGGTGCGCATCAACAACATTCCGCCCTATGTGCTGCCGGGACCCGGCGCGGTGTTTGGAACGCTGGTCGGCGATTGGCCAGTGCTGTCGCAATCGCTGCTGACCACGCTGGTCACAACGCTGGAAGGTTTTGTGGCCGCCGCCGTCGGCGGCATCGCGCTCGCGCTGTTGTTCAATCAATCGAAATGGCTGGAATATTCGCTGTTTCCCTATGCGGTGATCCTGCAGGTCACGCCGGTGATTGCGATCGCGCCGCTGCTTCTGATCTACCTGCCACAGCGGACCGCCGTCATCGCCTGCGCCTGGATCGTCGGTTTCTTTCCGGTCTTGTCCAACACCACGCTTGGACTGAATTCGGTCGACCGCAATCTGGCCGGCCTGTTTCAGCTTTACGGCGCGTCGCGGCTGCAGACGCTGGCCTACCTGAAACTGCCTTCGGCGCTTCCGTTCATCCTCGGGGGATTGCGCATCGCCGGCGGATTGTCGCTGATCGGCGCGGTGGTTGCCGAGATCGCGGCCGGCTCTGCGGGAGCGGGTTCCGGGCTTGCCTATCGCATCGCCGAATCCGGCTATCGCCTCAACATTCCTCGAATGTTCGCGGCGTTGCTGTTGCTCTCCGCCGCCGGGATTGTCATTTATGGGCTGCTGGCGCTAACCTCGCATCTGGTGCTGCGGCGTTGGCACGAGAGCGCGCTTGGAAAGGAAAACTGATGGTTGGCGGCAATATTTCTTCCGAGAAGATCGATTTATTGATCTATGGGCCCAGCAGGCCCATCCTCGAAAACGGATTTTCCGATCAGTTTGTCCTGCACACCGCTGAAACCAAGCACGATCTCGAGCGATTGACGCCCGCGAGCTTGGAGAAAATCCGCGGCATCGCCGTGACCTACCATACGGTCCAAGCCGACAAGACGGCGCTGGGGCTCTTTCCGAAGCTCGAAATTGTCGCAAGCTTTGGCGTCGGTTACGACCACGTCGATTCCGCTCACGCCCGTGAACATAACATCGTCGTTACCAATACGCCTGACGTGTTGACCGAAGAGGTTGCCGACGTCGCGATGGGGCTTTTGATCGCGACCTTGCGCGAGTTCATCAAGGCGGAACGCTATTTGCGCTCGGGCCTCTGGACCACGCAGAACTACCCGCTCAGCGTTGGATCGCTGCGCGATCGCAAGGTCGGGATCGTCGGCATGGGCAGGATCGGCCAGGCGATCGGACGCAGGCTCGACGCGTCACGCGTTCCCGTGGTCTATCATTCGCGCAAACCGGCTGAAGGCGTTTCGTACAAGCACTATCCCGATTTGATCGAGATGGCGAAAGCGGTCGACACGCTGATCGTGATTGTTCCCGGTGGTGCCGCAACGGCAAAGATGATCAACGCCGATGTCATGAAGGCGCTCGGCCCGCGCGGCGTGATCATCAACGTTGCGCGTGGCTCGGTGGTCGACGAGCCGGCGCTGATAGCGGCGCTCAAATCGGGGACCATTTTGGCCGCCGGCCTCGATGTGTTCGAGAAAGAGCCGAACGTGCCGGACGAATTGCGCAGCATGCAGAACGTCGTGCTGCTGCCGCATATCGGCTCGGCATCGGTCGTGACCCGAAACGCCATGGATCAGCTCGTGGTCGACAATCTGAAAGCCTGGTTCGCCGGCAAGCCGCCGCTGACGCCGGTGCCGGAAACGCCGGTGAAGAGCCGCTGATGACGGGCCGGCTCGCCATCGTGCTGGCGGCGCTGGTCGTCTGCGCATCACAGCTGTGGGCGCAGGATGCGACGACGCTGAAAAAAGATATGATCGGTCAGTGGGAACTTTCCACCACCGAGCGCAGCAAGACCTGCGTCGTCACCTTGAAAGGCGATACGACGCCGCAAGGCCTAAAGCTCGAGCTCGAGCCCGCCTGCGCGGCGGCGTTGCCGTTCACCAAGGAAATCACCGCCTGGAGCGTGAAGGGCCTCGATATCGTGCGGCTGCAGGATGCCGCAGGCGCGTCCGTGATCGACTTCACCGAAGTCGAGAGCGGAATTCTGGAAGGCTTGAGGCAGGGCGAGGGCATCTATATCCTGCAGAACCTTGCGGCGGCGCGTTCGCTTGCCAAATCGATGGACCAGATGATCGGCGATTGGTCGATGGTTCGCGGCAACGGCCTGGCGATCTGCGGCCTGACCTTGACCAACAACGAAGCCGACAAGGATAATTTCCAGGTATTTCTGAAGCCGAAATGCGATCCCGTCATCTCGGCGTTCGCGCCGACGCAATGGCGGCTCGAGCACGGCCAGATGCTGTTGCTGTCGCAAAGCGGCGAAACCTGGCAATTCGAGGCCGACGACAATGCGCAATGGAGGCGGGTGCCCGACAGCGCCGATCCGCTGATCATGTTGCGGGGGCAATAATCCCTGCGTTTCGGCCCGTTCGCGGGAAACGAAACGGCCTGTCCCGGCGTTGAGACGCAACGCCGTAGTGGCGGCTCGCGGAAGGGCGCGCCGCCCAAGGAGATGATCCATGCCTGACAATCCGCTCACCCTTGCCGAGATTGACGAACGCATCGCTGCGATCCGGGAAAACCTGATCGAGTTGACCGAGCAGGCCGCCGCCTATTCAGGCGCTGCGGTTGAGGAATTGAACGCGAAACGTATCGCCGATCAGGAGGCACAGCTCGAATTGCTGACCAAGCAGCGCGATGAGCTCATGGCGCGAAGGCCGCGGCCGGAAGTGAGGCTCGGCATCAAGCAGCATATGGAAGTGATCGGCGCTGACGGCGTCCATATCGGTACCGTCGATCGCGTCGAAGGCGGCAGGATCAAGCTCACCAAAGCCGACAGCGGCGAGGGACATCACAAGGGCCATCATCATTTCATCGATCTGGGACTGGTCGCCGACATCGAAGGGCAAAAGGTGCGGCTGTCGGCGAATGCGGCGGTCGCGGTCACGCTGGAAGAGGAACGGTCGGGAAAGGCCACCTGAATTCTGTAGGATGGGTTGAGCCCTTGCGAAACCCATCGGAGGTTTCGACGCGAGGGAAGGTGATGGGTATCGCAAGGGCTCAACCCGTCCTACGAACGACGAAGCGTGAGCGATTTCAAAACCGCATCAAATCCTTCGCCACCACGATCTTTCCCGAATAATGCGCGGCAACGCCGTCACTGTAAGCACTGTCCGGATCGTTCGCGTCGCCCGGGATGATGTGGCTGAGGACGACCATTCCGACCTTGGCGCTGGCGGCCAGGTTGCCGATTTCATCAGGCGTCGCGTGATCTTCTTTCATGTGGCGCAGCAGGTCCTGGCGCTGTTCTGGAGAGAATGGCCGCGTCTTCACGACTGCCTCGTACAGATCCAGGTTGATCACCTCGTGTATCAGAATGTCCGCGCCCTTGCTGAAATCGACCATGGCCTCGCACGGCCCGGTGTCGCCGCTGAAAACGATCGTCTTGTCGGGCGTCTTGAACCGCAGCGCGTAGGATTTGGCGTTGCTCGGGGCGGAAGACAGAAAATGGAAATGGCAATTCTCGATCGCCTCAACCTGGACATTGCCGTCCTTGTAGATGACGCCCGGCCCTTCGATCTCTTGCACGTTGAATAGCTGCTCCGGCATCGTCTTGTAGAAATTGGGAAAGTCGGAGCGCCTGATGTCCCGGTTTGCGTTGAAGAATTTGAGGTACCCGTCGATCATGTCCCTGGTGCCCTTGGGGCCGTGAACAGTGATGGGGGCCGACCGGCCTAACGTCCACGCCAGGCCCATCATGGTGCCTAAGTCGGCATTATGGTCATCATGGTTGTGGGTGATGAAAATCTGGCCGACGCGGCCAACCGGCACCCCCACCAGAGCAAGCTGCCGCGCGACGCCGTTTCCGGCGTCAATGAGGTAAGGCTCATCGTTGATGATGAGAACGTTGGCCGGTTGCGAACGAGTTTTGTTCTGCGTTGGGCCGCCTTGCGTACCCAAGGTGATCAATGTCGTCTTCGCAGCGGCCTGCTGAGCGACGGCCAGTTGCGGCAGCGTCGCGATAAGCAGTGCGAGGACGACTCCAATCGTCAGCCGGGAATAAACGGTGCTTCGTGGATGGATCATGCTGCAGCTCCCGAGCAAGCCTGGTGCTTCTAGCGTTGTCCTGAGTGAGGCAAGCCAACCATTCACGTCCGTGCAAAACCAAGTCTACCCGGTCTCGCGAGCGCCGCGTCATTGTGACGGCAATTTGATGAGAGCGGTGGTAGCGATATGCTTTACTATGCGGTTAAGTATGTCGCGGCCCGCGAGACGCTTTGTCGAGGCCGGGAGGTCGCATCATGTCGTATACGGGGCGTTGCGCCTGTGGCGCGGTCCATTATGAAATCGCCGCCGAGCCGGTCCGCGGCTTCCAATGCCAATGCCGCGATTGCCAGAGGGATACCGGTGCCGGGCACGCCTCGGTCATGGTGTTTCCGCGGGCGGCCATGAGCCTCACCGGCGAGGTCACCGAAACCTTGCGAACGGCGGATTCCGGGGATGACAAGCGCAAGGGGTTTTGCACCTCTTGCGGCTCGCCGCTTTACAACAAACCCGTGACCAAGCCGGATTGGATCGGCATCTATGTCGGCACCCTCGACGATCCCTCCAGCTTCAAGCCGCAGATGGTGATGTTCGCCTCGCGCGGGCATGCCTGGGATCACCTCGATCCGGCGCTGCCAAAACTCCCCGCCATGAGGCCGGGCTAGAGCCTTTTCCGTTTCGATTGCATCGAAACGGGGCTCTAGATTCTTGATTTGACGCGTTTTCTTGACGCGAACCGGTTTCCACTTCGCTTGAAAACGCTCTAGTAAGGCGCCTGAACCTAAAACCCCGACGAAATCTGATTGTTGTCCACCGTGACGCCGGCGCGGGCGCGCCGAACGTTGCTCACGAGCGTGCCGGGCCGGTCTTCACTGGCGGGTTTTGCGGTTGCGAGCCGTAGCACAGCCGCGTAGTTCGGCTGCACCTCCATCCGTGCCGCATAAGCGCTGCGAGACAGAATCTTATGGACGCGCGGCAGGTTGTAGCAGGGCACATAGAACAGCAGATGATGCTCGAGATGATAATTGACAAAATACGGCGCGATGAACAGCCGCTCGATAAAACCGGCGCGCGTGGTGCGGGTGTTGCGCAGCGGATCGTCGCTATCGGGCACCACGGCATGTTCGGCAATGTTGCGGATCCGGGTGATCACCATCATCCAGGTCATTAGCGGCAACAGCCACAATAGCGGATAGGCCCACCACACGCCCGCGGTCGCCAATCCACTAAGGAAAATGAGATTGAAGACGAGTTGGGGACCAAGTTTGCCGCAAAAATGTGCGGCGCGTTTTGTCAATGGCCACGAGCCGTCACCGAGCGCGTTGAGAAACTGCGCCTTGCGCTGCGCATAGCCGGTCTGGCCCGAGATGTCGCGCCAGAATTTTCGGCGGTAGCTCGCCTGCGTGATCGGAAAAGGCGCCGACAGGATTAGATCGGGATCGTCCTCCTGCTGGGTGCGGGCGTGATGCTGCAGATGATAGCGGCGATAGGCCTTGGTCTCGGCAAAAACCGGATAGGCGCAAAACCATTGGCTCAGCACCATGTTCAATTTCTCGCCGTTGGCGAGAGCGCCATGGGCGCCGTCATGCATCAGGATCGCGAGGCCAAGCTGGCGCGAGCCGATGATCGCGACCGCGAGCACGAGGGTGAACGGATTGGGCCACGCCGCGACCATCGCGATCGAACCGAGGATCAGGGTCCATGCATGCACAATGAGCAAAATGCTCTTCCAGGTGGCGCGCGTGCGCACCTCGATCAATTCCTGCTCGGTCAAAAAATTCCGGGCGCGCATGCGAAGGGCGGTCATCGCGATTTCTCCTTAAGCTTCGGACGAGCTGTCGGAATTTCCGGCGCCGACTATTTTCAGGCGCGCAGCACCGGCAGGCGCGTCGGCTTGCGTGCCGATCAGGCGCAGCATCTCGGTGGCAAGCTGCTCCGGTGCGCGGCCCATCGCATGGCCTTCGAGCGTGACGCCGATTGCGATCGCCCAAAACCGCCGCGCGCTGGTTTCCGGATCGAGCCGCGAATGCCAGCCGCGCGCGGCCATCTCGGCGGCATAGGCGCGCAAACCCTCGGCGTGCAATCGTTCGACCGTCCGCTCGACCAGCGGCGCCAGATCCTGGCGGCGCCGGGTCAGCGTCATCGCCTCGACAAAGAAGCCGACGGCGTCCGCCCCCATCACGCTGTCGACCAGCGCGCGGGTGTAATCCGCCGGTGAGAGCTGCTTCCCGGCATGCTCCTCTGCCGCGCGCGCGACATGGAGTACGTCGCGGCAGGCGGCTTCGACGAACAGCGCCTCTTTGGTCCGAAAATAATAGGTGATCTGGCTCGGAAAGGCGTCGGCGCTTGCGGCGATATCGGCGATCGAGACCGCCGCGAGCCCGCGCTCCTTGAACAAGAGGCTCGCCGCATCGAGCAGCCGCGAGCGCATCTGCCGGCCCGCCGTGCGGGTCGCGCGGACGCTGTGCTTGGGATCGCTCGAACGATCGCTTGGAGCGGGGTTTTTCACGTCGTCCCTCGTCGCGTATTCCGGTGGCCAGTCATCGGGTTTATTTGTATGTTATACAAACAAATTTGTCAAATCCGGCGAGTTGAAAATGGCTGCCATGTTCCGTATCTTACGGGTGTTGTGCAGATTTGGAGGACCCATGAGTACCAAGGTAGCGGCATCGGACGTCCAAAAGAATTTTGGCGTCTGGCACGACCGGGCCCTCAAGGAGCCGGTACAAATTACAAAATACGGCAGGGAGACGGTATATCTGGTCTCTGCGGAAACTTTCCACGAACTATGGGCCTCGTACCGCCGGGCCGGCTCGACGCGAGACCTGTCTGAGGGTGAGATGGTCCAGATCGACCAGGCTCAGGTCCCCGCCGAGCACGACTACGACTACGCCGAAGATTCCAAGCCACCGCGGCGCTGAAACCTCGCGGTGGAGATTCCCGCAAAGCCGTTGCCAGGCATGGTCCTGAGCTACTCCTACCTTTGGAATCGCGAGGCGGAAAACCATCAAAGAACGTCTGGGATTGGACGAGGACCCATCCTGGGTCGACGTGACCGAATACAACATATTCGTTTGGCCCGGTTACGATCTGAAGCCCACAAAAACCCGTCGCGGAGCATCATCTTCGAAAGGCGCTACCTGCCTTTACGGATTTCTCCCCGGAAAGTTCTTTGACAGGATCAAGCGTGCGTTAAACGCATACCGCCTTTCAGACAAGCCGAGCCTCGTAAGACGATAGAGAGGCTATTCCGGTGAGGGCCTGCATTGCGCCGGGCTGGAATTGGTCCAATGAAGAGCAGGCGATTTTTTTCAAAACCGATGTCGATCCGCGCCGGGCTGGATCGTCGACCTGAATAGCGAGACAGTTCCGCGAGGCAGCGCGCCTGCGGCTCGCCTCAAAAGGAGTTTTTCGATGCGTTTCATGTATCTCGTCAAACATCCCGGTGCGCCCGGAAACCCGACGCCGCAACTCATCGAGGCGATGCACAAACTCGCCGACCGCGAGATCAAGGCCGGCCGCATGCTCGACAATGGCGGATTGATGCCGGTCCAGACCGGCGCCCAGGTCCGCATCGCCGATGGTAAGCTCAGTGTCATCGACGGCCCCTTTGTCGAAGCCAAGGAGGTTGTCGGCGGCTACGCGATCTTCGAACTGCGCGACAAGGAAGAGGCGGTAGCGATGGCAAGGGAATTCATGCAACTGCATCTCGACCACATGCCGGGCTGGGAGGGGACGTGCGAGCTTCGCGCGTTTGCCACCCCTTGAGACGGGCTTTCGGCCGAGACGGTCGGCGGCCATGACGGCCGCCGATGTCCATCGCACGATCCTTGCGGTCTGGCGGATCGAGCAGCCGCGGCTGATCACAAGCCTGTCGCGAATGCTGCGCGATGTGCCGCTGGCGGAAGATCTGACGCAGGAAGCGCTGGTGGCCGCGCTCGAGCATTGGCCCACCTCAGGCGTGCCGGAACAACCCGGCGCCTGGCTGATGGCGACCGCCAAGCGCCGGGCACTGGATCAGCTGCGCCGCACCAAAATGCTCGCGCGCAAGCACGAGATGGTCGCGCGCGACATCGAGCAGGAGCAGCTGGCCGTGCCCGATCTGGATGCATCGCTCGACGATGACATCGGCGACGAAATGCTGCGGCTGATCTTCACCGCCTGTCATCCGCTATTGTCGCGCGAGGCCCGCGCCGCGCTTGCGCTGCGGATGATTTGCGGATTGACCACGGAAGAAATCGCCCGCGCCTTCCTGGTACCGGACGCGACGATCGCGCAGCGCATCGTGCGCGCCAAAAGGACGCTGTCGGAATCCGGGCTCACTTACGAGACCCCGCGCAGCGGCGAGCTTTCCGGGCGGCTCGCATCCGTGCTGGAAGTCGTCTATCTCATCTTCAACGAAGGCTATACCGCGGCGCGTGGCGTCGACTGGCTGCGTCCGCAGCTCTGCAACGAAGCGCTCCGCATCGGCCGCGTGCTGACGTCGATTGCGCCGCAGGAGCCGGAAGCGCAGGGATTGCTGGCGCTGATGGAGCTGAACGCCTCGCGCACCGCGGCCCGCACGGACGCGGCCGGCGAACCCATCCTGTTGCTGGAGCAAAACCGCGCGCTCTGGGACCAGCTTCAGATCCGGCGCGGATTGCAGGCGCTGGCGCGGGCGCGCGAACTCGGCGGCGCGGACGGTTTTTATGCGCTACAGGCGGCCATCGTCGCGTGCCACGCCAGGGCCAGCACGGCAGATGCGACCGACTGGCCGAGGATTGCCGGACTTTATGCGGAGCTGGCAAAACGCGTGAATTCGCCGGTCATCGAACTCAACCGCGCGGTTGCGGTCGGCATGGCCGAGGGCCCGCAAGCCGCGCTCACCATCGTGGACCGTCTGGTGCACGAGCCGACGCTGAAAAACTATCATCTGTTGGAGAGCGTCCGCGGCGATCTCTTGCAAAAACTCGGTCGCCGCCCCGAAGCGCGCGCCGCGTTCGAGGCGGCAGCGCGGCTTGCAGGCAACCAGCGCGAGCAGGAGTTGCTGAGGCGGCGCGCGGCGGAAGCGGGAATGTCGGATATTGGATAACCGCAACTTCCTTAAGTTTTTTTGCCGCGGTGGCGGTCCCCCGCAAATACAGGAAACTCGTCGCGCTCGCATCGCGCTGACCTCGCAGTGCGCATATTGCATCGATGTTCACACAAATCGCGCGCGTGAACATGGTGCCACCAAGGCAGAGTTGGCAGAGACCGCATTCATCGCTGCCGCGGTGCGCGCCGGCGGCACCTTGGCCCATTCGCTGATGGCGTTGCGCTTGTTCGACGAAGGGTCTAGTTCAGGATGATGAAACATTTGGTGACAGCCCTCTCACGCTGACAGGTCGCTGGGCTCTGTCAGCGTCTCCTGGTGTGAGCATCTAAAATTGATATGTGTCGGGAGGATAGCGAAGAAGGCCGCGGCGCCGATCGCGTGGCTGCTGATGCCGTTTGCCTTTTTATTGACGTTGCAGGTCCGACCCGCGCTGGCGGCAAGTTGCACTTCCAAAGCGCCCGAAAATATCGCGATCGCGCTCGACGTCGGGCACACCGCCACCAATGTGGGAGCCACCAGCGCACGCGGCATTGGAGAATACGAGTTCAACATCAAACTGGCCCAGCGCGTACGCGACGAGCTTTTAGGCGCCGGTTTCAGTTCCACTTTCCTGATGGTGACGGCGCAGAACGGGCATGCCGGGTTGAACCAGCGAGCCGAGCGCGCCAACGGCATGAACGCCGACATCTTTATTTCCATTCACCATGACAGCGTGCGGGACAAATATCTCAATCCCTGGTTCTACGAAGGGCAGCCACATTCCTTTTTTGACGACTCAAAAGGGTTTTCGCTTCACGTCTCCTCGAGATACGAAGACAGCCTTGGTCTGGCGCGAATACTGGCCGATCAGCTAATCGCTAGCGGCCTGCATTTCACGACCATCCATGAGCAGAACAATCCGGCCGGGGCAAGGGCGCCATACCTGGATTCAAAGCGAGGAATTTACCGCAGAGATAATCTGGTTGTGCTGAAACACACAAAAATGCCGGCCGTGCTGCTTGAAGCCGGTGTGATCGCCAATCGCGACGAAGAATTGGTCGTGTCAACTCCCGCTTATCAAGGGATCATTGCGGCCTCGATCGTCGAGGCGGTGAAAAAGTTCTGCAACCCCCGCGAAGCGCCAGCCGCCGGTGCAAAACTGCCGAAGGGGTTTGTCTATCTCGCCGACATGGAGCCGGCAATCCGACAGGATATTCGCTACGCCGGCTCGCACAATTTCATGGGCAGACCGGTGCAGGGTTATCTGGCCAACGAGTGTGTGCTGACCGAAAAGGCGGCGCGCGCATTGAGCCAGGTGCAAGCAGCACTCGCCGCCAAAAACCTCTCGCTCATGGTCTGGGATTGCTATCGACCCGCTCGCGCGGTCAGCGAATTTATCGCCTGGAGCAGGATACAACAAGACGCCCGCATGAAAGCGGAATTCTTTCCGAACACCGACAAGGCGCAGCTATTTGCACTTGGCTATCTTACTTCACGCTCGGCGCATTCGCGCGGCAGTACCGTCGATCTCGCCATCGTGCCGGCGGATCTTGCTGCGCCGCCCGCCTACGACCCGACGGCTCCGCCAAAACCTTGTACCGCTGCGAAGGCCGAGCGTTTCGAGGATGGCACGATCGATCTCGGCACCGGGTATGATTGCCTTGACCCGCTTGCAAGCACGGCCAGCCCCCACGTTACCGCGGAAGCGGCGTCCAATCGAAAATTGCTCCAGGAGCTGATGCGGCGCTTCGGCTTCAAG
>Ga0209526_10001835_pt1 | contig 14204 bp, 13 predicted proteins | sample JacPinW_OM2H0_M1_FD_188566 | JGI IMG/M metagenome (GOLD analysis project Ga0209526, IMG submission 188566) | Forest soil microbial communities from Algoma, Ontario, Canada - Jack Pine, Ontario site 1_JW_OM2H0_M1 (SPAdes) (version 2) | ecosystem: Environmental > Terrestrial > Soil > Boreal... | reverse complement strand
CGGTCCGCAGCGGTTTTCATAAGCTCCCTTAGCTTGGCCTGGAATGCAGGAACGCTAACATTGCAACCCGCAAACTGCAACGCGAAAAAAGAATTTCCGGGATCTGGAGGCCAGGGCGTATCAATTTGGCACTAAACGAACCTTCCCAACACGTGCAGCAGTGCCAAAAACCAACGTAGCAACCGTACTGATACGTAGCGAGGCGCTTGTACCTGCGAGCGTGGTGCTGTGCTCTTGTCCCACCTTCACAGTGACAATGCTTCGTTGATACGGTCTAATTTAGTGGCAACGATGGCGCGCAAAAATAGATGACCCAGCACCACGATTCGCGAAATTTCTTCCTTTCCGGCCCAGTCGGACGCCTCGAAGCCGTCCTGTGGACGCCGCGCCGTCCCTCTGCTCTCGCGCTTGCCGGGCTGGTTTGTCATCCTCATCCGCTTTTCGGCGGCACGATGCATAACAAGGTGGTTTTTCAGGTCGCCAAATCCATTGACGCGCTTGGCGCTCCAGTTCTGCGTTTTAATTTTCGTGGGGCTGGACTCAGTGATGGAGCTCACGATCGCGGGATCGGCGAGCGCGGCGACCTGCGCGCCGCTTTACAGTTTCTCATCGGCGAATTTCCTGGGGTGCCCTTGCTGGTCGCGGGATTTAGTTTTGGCTCTATGGTAGGCCTTCGCGTGGGGTGCCAGAGTCCAGAAGTGACGCAATTAATTGCCCTGGGTCTTCCGGTAAATAACAGTGACGTCTCCTTTTTGTTCGAATGCCCCAAGCCTAAGCTGTTCGTTCACGGAAGCTATGACGAACACGGCGACGTTCGCAAGGTAGAAGAACTAGTGCCCTCATTGCCGGGCAAAAATCGCCTGGTGATTGTTGAAGGAGTCGACCATTTTTTCGCCGGAAAATTAAGCGAAGTAGATCAAGCCATCACCACATGGCTCATCGAACAAGTTCCCGTACTCAAAAAGTAGATCCGCTTCAAACCATCAGGCGGTTTCGCCGCGGGAAAACAGTTTACTGAACTGATCCACGGTTGCGGTCGGCACGCTCAGCAGTCGCGCGTTCGATCGCGCGTGTTCGGGCCGTGACATGCCCACGAGCGCGGTGGTAATCCCTGGCGCTGAGCGCACAAATTGCAGCGCTCTCTCGGGGTCGTTCTCCAACCCGAAGGCATCGGCGACAAATCCCGGCAGGTTGCGAGCTACTTGTCCTTGCAGCAAAGAAGCGCTGGCGATCAGCGTGATATCCAGTTCATCCGCCGCTTCCGTCACGGTGCGCTTGCGTCCCGCGACCATTTGATTTCCCAGCGTCAGCGCTTCTGTCATCCCCAGATTAAAAGGCAACTGCACAAACCGGAAACGATGCCGCCCCCCGGCAATTTCCTGCGCGATCTGTACCAGTTCCGCGAGTTGCATCGAGTCGCGGGCGCTCGCCTCCTGCCGAAAAGCGTTCCACGTGGCGACGCCGTAATATTGAATCTCTCCAGCCACCACCGCGGATTCCAGAAACGTGAACGCTTCCCTGATGCGCTCGAGAAAATCCGCCTTGGGCACATCCCCAAGCTGCGATTCAGGGTTGTGCAAATAAAACACATCCACGCAGTCCACGCCCATGTTGCGCAGGCTCCGCCCCAATTGATTTTTCAGGAAGCGCGGGGTCATGCAATGGCCGCCACCCACGATGTCTTTCGCACCCAGCACTCCCGGCTGAATATACTCTCGAAAGAAATATTCATTGGGGTCGCTGGGCATATCGCCATCGGGCGTCAGGTACCCGGCCTTGGTGCATAAAATCAATTCGTCGCGCACGATGCCCTTGGTTTTTAACTCCTTCAGCGCCGCTCCGATGCTGCGTTCACTACGTTGAAACCTGTAATTGATGGAGGCATCAATCACATTGATGCCAGCTTGCGCCGCCTCCACGATTGCCGCCGTGTAACCGCGGTCCGTCTCTTCGTCCGGGTTGCCCAGATACGTTCCGATTCCCAGCGACGAAACGGCCAGTCTCTGTGCGTCACGAAAATGCCCTTCAACAGCCTTGGGAAATCGCGCCGCGTAACGGCGGGTCCCTTCAGCGGTGGCAAATGTTGTCATCGTTGTGCTCGCACTTTTTTGATCACAGCTAATTTGCTTGGCATAAACGCGAAGTATAACAGGCCAGACGCTTCATTAATTGGCAACGGGTTCTTTAGGCGGACCGGGGGGAGCTAGCAAGCGCGAACAAGCCCGCAGGATCTTGCGGTATGGCCAATCATTCTTTTCGCGAAAGAAAATCTCGCCCGTTCGTGGATTGCTGTAAAACCAGCGCGCCACCAGCCACAAATGCTCACTTAATTCGCCTTTGGCCAACGGCAATTGTTCAATTATCCGCGCAGCACCCGGTTGCTCAACGGCATTCGGCAAAGCCGCTGAAGGCTGGGCCGCACCGGCCGGATCGAGCGTAGGATCGAGATAATTCCGAAAAATTTGTTCGGCAGAGCGCGGCTGGCTGGCAATTTCCCCAAATGGCAGAAAAAACGGCTCGCAAAGCTTCCCGCCCTGAACACGATACGCTGCGACAACCTGGTCGCTCGCGCCGCGTTGCAAAATCACTGCGTCCAAAGCCTGGATGCGTCGCGCCAAATCGGGCCGCCCGCGTAAAACCTCGTCCAGCTTCTCGACCTTTTTGTGCAGCATTGCCGCGCGCTCGAAATCCAAATCTTCACTGGCACGCTCGCGCTCACTTTCTAATGTCGCTCGCAGCGACTCGCCACTGGATTCCAGAAACTTTACAAAACGCTGGACCTCCGCGTCGTACTCCTCTTTCGAACACCCCGCAAAGCAAGGCGCCAGGCACATTTTCATCTCTGAGTACAGGCATCCCGGGAACGTGGGATCACGGCGGATTTTTATCTGACAGCGCCGCATCTTAAAAAAGTCCAGCGCGCGATTCGCGAAAGTCAGTGCGGCGCCGCGCGAAGGAAATGGTCCGTAATAACTTCCGGCGGTCGGCGTTCCCGAACTGTCTACCGAAATGTGCCGCGTCACGTAACACCGCGGATAGGCATTCTGGAGACTAACCTTAAGTACCGCAGGCGGACGCATCCGCAACAAATCGCGATAGCGTTGCGGAAAAAGTTTTTTGGCGTGCTGATAATAAGTGAGGCTCTGTTCGAAAGCGGAACCCACAGGTCTAAATTTCACGCCGCGCGCGAGATTCCGCAGATTCAATCGTTTGCTTGTGGGATCGGGCGGACCAAGCAGACGTTGCAGCCTGCGGCGTAAATCCTGCGTGCGGATCAGAAGTGCTTCAGCATTTGAATCATTTAATTCGACCAGGCAAACGGCAGGTTTGGACGGCAACGCGAAAAAGAATTCTTCGTCGGTAGCGGCGTCAAATGCGAGGGAAAAATCAAGTTCCAACACACTCTCAGAATACTACGACTCAAAGTTCATGATGGCCGTTCCAACGGCCAAAGCGATTTTCCTTGTGAATGAATCTCGCATGTAAATGCCGGATGGACCTTCGCCATCCGAACGCCGCGGCCGGCAATTTCTAAAATCATTCGAACGCGCACTGTTCGAACGCGAGCAATATTACTGTAATGTTATAGGGGCAAAAAATTACTTTACATGCCGGCGCGCCGACATTTCCAGCTTTAGGCTCCGGCCTTCAACACCCACGAGGCAATCACCAACCGCTGGATCTCACTGGTGCCTTCGTAAATCTCCGTGATGCGCGCGTCACGATAGTTTCGCTCTACTGGATACTCGCGGCTATAACCGTTGCCGCCATGAATCTGAATGGCCTTGTGCGTGACGCGCGTGGCCATTTCGCTGGCAAATAGTTTGGCTACCGCAGCCTCCAAGCTGAACCTGGCGCCGCTGTCCTGCTTCCACGCCGCTTTGCGAATCAACAGCCGCGCAGCATCAATCTCCGTGGCCATATCCGCCAGCATGAATTGTATGGCCTGAAATTGCGAAATCGGATGGCCGAAAGCCATGCGCTCCTGCGAATATTTTAAAGCTGCTTCAAATGCGCCCTGCGCGATCCCGGCCGCCTGTGCAGCGATACCGATTCTTCCGCCGTCCAATGTCGACAGCGCCACTTTGTAACCTTCACCTTCATTGCCTATACGATTCGGAGCCGGCACGTGGCAATCGGAAAATACCAGCTCACTGCAAGCCGTGGCAGTGATGCCCAATTTCTTCTCTTCCTTGCCCACACGAAATCCCGGCGTGCCCTTCTCAATGACCAGCGCAGTGATGCCTTTCTCTCCCTTCTCCGGATCGGTGTTCACATACACGATGGCGGCATCAGCCGTGCCCCCATTGGTGATCCACGCTTTGGTGCCGTTAACAACGTAGCCGTCGCCATTGCGCACTGCTTTCGTTTGCAAAGCCGCGGCATTTGAGCCGGCCTGCGGCTCCGTCAACGCATAGCACCCGATCTTTTCTCCACGCGCGAAGGGCAGAAGAAATTTCTCCTTCTGCTCGGTGGTACCAAAGCGATGAATCGGATCGCAGTACAGCGAATTTTGCACCGACAAAATCACGCCCGTGGAGGCGCAACATCGCGAAATCTCCTCGATCACGATGGTATAAGCGATGTGGTCGAAGCCTGCGCCGCCTTCACTTTCCGGCAGTGCGATTCCAGTCAGTCCCAATTCCGCCGCTTTTTTGAATATTTCCCGCGGGAAATGTCCCGTCTCGTCCAACTCTTTCGCGAACGGCCGCACTTCCGACTCCGCGAATTCCCGCACGCTTTTTTGCAGGAGCAACTGCTCCTCAGTCAGTTGAAGATCCACTCGCTCTGCTCTCCACGTTTAAGCCGCCGAACTCGCATCCAAAGCTTTTCGCATGCGCTCAAAAGTCCTATGTAAATCTTCCGGATGCACACGCGTCTCGCCCGTTACCGTCATGAAATTCGTGTCGCCAAACCACCGTGGCAGTGCATGCAGATGCAGGTGCCCGGCAACACCCGCGCCGGCAGCTTTTCCCAGGTTCATGCCTACGTTCATCCCGTCGGGTTTGTAGCTCGCAACAAATGCCTTCTCCACCCGCTGCGCCAGCTGCATCATCTCCGCCAGCGTCTCGGCGTCGCACGATGCCAATTGCGCGACATGCGCGTACGGCACGATCATCACGTGCCCGGATGTATAGGGATAGCGATTCAGGATCACGAACACTTTTTTGCCGCGATAAACTATTAGCGCCGCAGCATCATCGTTCCGCGCTAAAGCATCGCAGAAAATACACTCCGGCTGCTTCTCATCATTCACGTGTGCGATGTAATTGTAGCGCCACGGCGACCACACATAGTCCATCAGTCATCCTCAAAGAACACGACGCTCGCACAGCATAACGCACAATACATTTACGCCGCGCGCATCAGTACCTAGTAATTTTTTCGGGAAATTGAATTCGGAGCGTTGTTTAGGAATGGGTGGCGTCGCCAGGCACCGCACGGGCAGGCGTTGCCGCGGCAGCAGAAGCGCCGGTTCCCGTGGCATCGCCGTCCGAGTTATTCACAAAATCCTTCAACTCTTTACTAGGCTTGAAGAAGGGAATCTTCTTAGGCGGCACTTCCACTTTGGCGCCCGTTTTGGGATTACGGCCGATGCGCCCGCGGCGTTGCCGGGTGCGAAAGCTTCCAAATCCGCGGATCTCGATCTTGTCGCCCTTTTGCAGGGCCTCAATGATGCTCTCGAAAATGGTCTCTACAATCGTCTCGGACTCCTTGCGGGGAAGTTCCGAGATACGCAGCACTTCTTCGATCAGGTCTGCCTTCGTCAACGTAGGATGCTTGGTCATAATTCCTATACCTCTTCGCCCTGCGCAGATCCAGCCACTGGGCTTCTGGCCGCTTTGCGGCCCCTCAAATCGGTGTTACAAAAAGGGTTAGAGCGGACGCCCGCCCCCTGGGGTGCACCCTTCCTATCATTAAAATAGGCCCTACGCAAATACAATTGTCCAGCTGGGTTGGAGTCAAATTCGTGGCCAGGCCCCTAGCGGCCGAGCTTTGACTTGAGGGCATCGCCAATCGTCGCCGTCGATGAAGACTTACCGGTGGAAGTCGACTTGTACTGATCGATCTCCCGCCGCTCCTGCTGCTTCACCGCTGCCCGGTAGCTAAGTCCAATGCGCCGCGTCTCCGGGCTGATCTTTACGATCTTGAAATCGTACTCTTTGCCCGGCTCTAGCGGCCCGGCGCTCTTCAGAGGCCCGCTAGAGGTGCGATGCATCGGCACTGGTCCTTCATCGCGTCGGCGCTTGTGCTCCTCGATCTCCGTGTTGTGGCACAGCGCTTCGATGTTCTCGCCGAGTTCCACAAAGGCTCCGAACGTCGCGATGCGCGAAACTTTGCCCTTCACGATCTGGCCCACTTTGTGCTGCTTGAACCAATCGCCCCAGATATCGTTGACCTGCTTGATGCCCAGCGATACACGCCGGTTTTCCGGATCGATCTTCAAAACTTTGGCGGTAACGTCTTCGCCCTTCTTGAAAACCTCGTGGGGATTTTTCACTCGCCCGGTCCAGCTCACGTCGCCGACGTGCACCAGCCCGTCAAATCCGTCCTCGATTTCCACGAAGGCGCCAAATTCCGCGATGTTGCGAATCTTGCCGGTCACCACGGTGCCCACCGGATATTTTTCCGCAGTGACCATCCACGGATCGGGTTGCGCCTGCTTGATGCCCAGGGAAACGCGGCGGTCGCTCGGCTTGATGTCCAGTACCACCACATCCACTTCGTCGCCAACCTTCACGAGCTTTGATGGATGACTCGGCTTCTTATTCCAGCTCATCTCCGAAACGTGTACGAGGCCCTCAATGCCTTGCTCGAGTTCCACGAACACGCCGTAATCCACCACGCCAACCACTTTGCCCTTCACTTTGCCGCCCGCGGGATATTTCTCCGACGCATTCACCCATGGATCGGGAATCAGTTGTTTGAGGCCCAGCGAGATGCGCTGCTTATCCTTATCGAACTTCAGGATGACGACGTCCAGCTCCTGGTCCGGCTTCAGCATGTCGGACGGATGCTTTACCCGACCCCAGCTCAAATCGGTCAGGTGCAGTAGCCCGTCGATTCCGCCCAGGTCAACAAACGCGCCATATTCCGTCACGTTTTTCACGTGGCCGTGAACGGTCTGGCCTTCCTTCAGGGATTCCATCAACTCCGCGCGCTTCGCGAGTTGGCCTTCTTCCAGCAACGCGCGCCGGCTCACCACCACATTGCCGCGTCGCCGGTTCAACTTGGTGATGCGCACGTCCATTTCCTGGCCCATCAAGTCGTCCAGGTTCGCCGTGGGCCGCAAATCGTATTGCGAGCCGGGTAAGAACGCGCGCACTCCGATATCCACCACCAGTCCGCCTTTGATGCGGTCTACGACCTTGCCCTTGACGGTTTCTTTCGCTTTGAACGCCGCCTCCAACTTTTCCCACATCCGGCGGCGCAGAACTTTCTGGTAGGACAAAATCTCGAAGCCGTCTTTGCGTTCACCAGTCCTTTGTACTTCGATTTTGGCGTTCGGCTCCGGGCGTGGGATCTCCGTCTCCGAGAATTCGGCCGCGGGAATCAGCCCCTCGGTCTTCTGGCCCGTATCCACAACCACACCATGCTCGGTGTAGGCCACCACCGTCACTTCGATAATTTCGCTGTGCGACGCGGCTTCTTGCTTCTCGTCGTACTGCTCCATCAACTTGCTCATCTCTTCTGAGCCGGCTGCTTCGTCAGCAGCCGTGGCTGCTTCCCGGTCCGCGACCGCGGCCCCGCCGCTATCGCTGGTGTGCTGGCTTGTGGCGTGATCGCCCTCATGGAGAGTCGCGCCGTGTCTCGCAGCTTCTTGGTGCTCCGGTTCGCCGTCGATGCCATGCGAAGCCGCGCCGCCCTGGGCGCCCTGTGAGGTTGCACCGCTCGATGTATTCGTGGGGCTCTGCGAATCACCATCGGTCTGCGGCACAGCGGTGGGATTCTCCGCGCGGACGGCTACTTGGGCGTTTCCGTCGCCTTGCGCAGCGGTCGACGAGCCACTCTCGCGTAATGCTTCGTTCACTTCATTCTTCTGTTCTTGCGTTTCGATGCCTGCGGAATGCTGTTGGCGGTTCGAGTCTTTCGCAGCATTTTCCGCTTCCGGCGCTGCGGCGGCAGCTGCACCGCTCGCGGTTGTGGATGCCGGGTTATCGTGGTCGGGAAACATGGTTGTAGGCCTCCGGGATAAATATCCCTGTTTGGTCGAAAAAATTCCTTGCGAGATCCCTACTTGGATAGCCGTGCAAGGAGGTGGACCGTTCAGTTGGTCGCTAAGGAAAAAGTGCCGCGGGCGTCACTGCAAGCACTGCCAGAACTGCTGGAATTGTCACGAGGAACGCCGCAACCTAGGAAAAGCATACTCGCCGACTCAACTCCCTGTCAATGAATCGCACCATCGCGATAGTGCTCCAAAATAGTGTTCTAAATCGGAGCTAATGTGGCTTTTACAGTGACAGTGCTGTCTTTCAGGATAGTGATGGACCGACTCCAATCGGTGTGATGCGCGGACTTGAGAGTTAGAGCGTGTACACCTTCGGAGATGCGCAGAGTCGCAGGACTGGCGGCTACGAATTTATCGTCCAGGAAAATCTCTGCGCCGTTGGGGTTGGAGGTCATCTCAGTGACTCCAAACCCATCAACGATTTGCATGCTGGCACCGGTGCTTACCATGGAAGCGCGGGACGGCAATTTTGAGTTCGCGGAAGCTACGGCGTTTTCGTTCGGGTTGGATCCCTGCGGATAGAAATGGCGAAGAACTGCCAGGAGGTCTGAGGCGCTGAGTGCGAAGCCGATACCAGTCACATTTTTCTTGATCACTTTTTGGGAATTGATGCCGATCACTTCGCCGCGGGAATTGAGCAGCGGGCCGCCGCTGTTGCCGGGGTTGATGGGCGCATCGGTTTGAATCCAGGTGCCGGGCCCGGTAGCGTCGAAGCGGCCAACGGCGCTGACGATTCCTTGGTAACGCTGAAACGCATGGCGTCACCGGGATTGCCGATGGCCAACACGTTTTCTCCCTGTAGCACCGTGGCGGCCTCAGCAAGCGGAAGATGCGGGAAGCCTTCGCCGGGAGTTTTTGCCAAAGCAATATCGAGATCCGGATCGACATACACAATCGTGGCTTCCAATTGAGTGCCATTCGGCAGCGTCGCGAGCAACGCTTCCTCGCCCCGTGCCAAATGGGCGTTTGTGGCAAGGACGCCCGTAGCGGTAATAAAAAATCCCGTGCCATTTTTCGTGAGGCTTTTCAAAAAGACCACCGCAGGTTTTGTGCGGCTGACCAATTCCTCCAGCGAGAGTTCAGGGCGAGGCCCCGGAACGAGCGAAGAACCGGAACCACTTTCGACCGCGCCCGTGAAGGTTTGCGAAGCGGATTGTAATTCCACTCGAAAATGATCGGTCTTCAATAGCCAGTAATCACCGTGATTATGACCTTTGACGGTCGAAACCCAACTCATCGGGCCTTCGGTAAGTAGGATTTCCTTGGCCGCATATCCCTCAAGGGTTAGGCGCGCAACCATGGGATGTTGGAGGCGTGAGCCAAGAGAAGTTTTGGTCTTGTGCAGATAGCCGCCCGGAATGCTTTGTTCGTATAGCGTCGTGTCCACCAGGACGCCGTTTATTTGTACCGTGGCTCCCGGCGGAACGGTGGTGATGCGTAATTTCTCGGCTAACACGGGGAGCGAGAGAAGAGTACAAACGAGCGCGACACTTACGAACGCTCGCATGTGGGTAATGGCTGGGTTCACAACAATAATAACAATAATATAGTATTTGTTAGTTATAATAACAATAAGGTAAACAGGCACTTGAACGGATAACTTTAGCGCGGTTGTTTTGTCGCGGATTCCGCGGGCGATTGAAAACCATCGCACGAGAGAACGGGCAAGCGAGGATACTTGGCAAATCGCGGATTGGTACGCGAGAGTTCGCAGAGGATAAAGGTTGAGCCTCGAGCAGAATCGACACGGCGGGCATGCAGGCATCGGGAGCACAACCCGGCCATAGGATCGTGTTCAATCGTGTTTGCGGCGTCATTCACAGGTAAAAGAATAACGCCGCAAATTGAGCGCGACTACCCGACAAACAACTTAATTTTGTGAAGGCGGTTTGTCGGAACTTGCTGGCGGTGTGGCATCCGGTGATTCGCCCGGTGCTTCGGCGGCCGGCGCTGGGGCGGGAGCAGCAGGCTTGCCGAAGTGCGATTCATCTATTTGCGGATCAACTTCAATTTTGTCCGCTATGATTTTTTGACCTTGGCCAGTGCCAGGCGCGTCGGAATCAATTTCAAAAGCGAATTGTAAACCGTTCACTTCACGATAATCGTGGAAGACCGATTCCCAAGGCACATTTTTATCGCCAACCTTGCGCGTGCCTTCCCATTTGAGCAGCCGGAATGACTCGGCGTCGAAGAAATAGCTGCGCATTTCGCCTTTTTTATTGGTGAGTTTCAAGTGGTACGCAGGTTTGCCGTCGACATCTTCCTTGCCTACGAGCGCGATCAGATTGCCTTTTTTCTTGTAATCGACCAGCGGGCCATCAAAGTCGGATTCGTCAGAGATGTTACCAATGTCCTCCGGGGTCATTGGCTGCACGCTTTTATTCTCGATGAAAGGATTCAGAATCCAGCCCGTGGACTTGCCGTCGTAAGTCCGTACCAGCGTTTGGCCTTGGACGGTTACTTCAATGTGCATCTTCCCGGGCCGCTCAAGCTCCACGAGAAATGGCCCATCAGTATCACCGCCAAAATTAATTGTTCCAGAGATACGCTCAGAGTGCACGGCCTTGATTCTGGATACTCCTCCGCGCGCGGCCAGAACCTTGGTGACAACTTCGTCGGCGGTCTGCGCTGCCGCGTGCAATGGAAGAAACAAAACAACCGCGAAGCAAAATGGTTTGATTTTCATGATGCGGAATGAAAGGCCGACTATTTTTCTCCAGAGATAATGGTATGGGGAGGAGCTAGGAAGGTCAATTTGGAGCATTAATTCCGGGATTGGGAGCCAATCAACATGCTCAGGGAAGGCTGATTTATGTCTTCGCTTTTTCCAGGGCGGCGGTGAGCGCGGGCATGAGTTCGAAAATGTCACCGACGATGCCATAATCGGCGATTTCAAAAATCGGCGCGTTTTGATCTTTGTTGATGGCCACGATGGTGCGCGCCCCCTTCATTCCCACCACGTGTTGAATCGCGCCGCTGATGCCCAGCGCCAGATAAAGTTTCGGGGCCACCGTCTGGCCGGAACTGCCGATCTGGCGTTCCATGGGCAGCCAACCTTCGTCGCAAATCGGCCGGGACGCGGCCATTTCTCCGCCAATCGCTTTGGCTAGCGCTTCCGCCTGAGGTATGTTTTCTGGCCCCTTAATTCCGCGCCCGATGGAAACAATCACCGGAGCTTGCGTCAGGTCCACTGACGACTTGGCTTCCTTGAAAAGGTCTAATGGCTTGGTGCGAATCTGTTCGGGTTTTAATTCCACTGCAATTTTGTTTATGGGCGCTTTGCCGCTGGGATGCGCTTTTATCAAATCCACGCGAAACGCGCCGGACTGAAAGGAAGCAAACCACGGAGATGGGCCCTGAAAGGTAACGTCAGCAGCCGTTTTTCCCTGAAACATCTGGCGCACAAAAACAATTTTGTTGCCTTCTTTGTGAAACCCGACGCAATCCGCGATCATGCCTTTGCCCATCACGGCCGCAAGCTTGGGAGCGAAATCGCGTACCTGATAGGTGTGCGGAAACAAAACCAGATCGGGTTTCGATAAGGCGATGACTTGCGACAGCGCTAAAGAATATCCATCGGGCGTGTAGGCTTCGAGGAGGTCATGCTCCACCAGCAAAACTTCCGCGATGTTTTTCCCAGCCACATCTTCCGCGAAATTCACAACGCCCTTCCCAATCACCACTGCGCTGATCGCGCTGCCGGTATCGGTGGCGATCTGCTGCGCGGCTACCAGCGTTTCAAAGCTGGTGTTATTCCATTTGCCTTGGCGCTGCTCGGTAATCACCAGGATCTTCATTTACAGTCTCGATTCCTCAGCGCGGCCGAATTCATTAGATAAGTCATTAAATGACACGGGCATCGAATTTCAATTTCTCCACCAGCTTGGTGGCCATTTCAGCCGGCGTACCAGTTAGAAATTCGGTCTTTTTCGTTTTAGTTGGCACATAAATCTTTTCGATCTTCTGCGTGGCCTCAGACTTTACGCAAAGCGATTCACGGGTTATGGAAGCAATTTCTTTTTTCTTTGCGGCCATGATGCCCTTGAGCGTGGCGTAGCGCACTTTGTTAATGCCCGACTGAATGGAGAGCACGGCGGGCAGCGGGCATTCGATGTGTTGAAACCACCCGGCTTCCAGTTCCCGTTTCAGCCGCATCTTTTTCCCCTGCACTTCTATTTGCATGATGATGGTGGCGTGAGGAAGATCAAGCAGCGAAGCTATAAGCACGCCTGTCTGGCCAAAACCGTGATCATCGCTTTGTAGGCCGGTCAAAACTAAATCTGCATTTTCCTTGCGCAAGGCTTCCGCAAGCATTCGCGCGGAGTTTAGCGGATCGAGTTGAGCGAACTGATCATCCGAAATGTGAATTCCGCGGTCCGCGCCTTTGGCCAACGCTTCCTTGATGGTTTGCTTTACCCGCTCCGGACCCATGGAGATCGCGATCACTTCCCCGCCATGCTTCTCTTTCAAGCGCAACGCTTCTTCGAGCGCGTAACTGTCCGGCTCGTTCATTTCAAATCCAATATCGGATTCCTTGATCCAATTGCCGGCGATCGAGAGCGGCGCATCCTTGGCGGGGACCTGCTTGATACAAACAATAATTTTCACGATATTTTTCCTGACAAAAGTGTCACAGGCGGAGCGGCGTTACTTCCCGCTCCAACGCTTAAAAATCAACGCGGCGTTCGTGCCGCCAAATCCAAAAGAATTGGATAGCGCATAATCCAGCGTAGCTTTCCGCGCGACATTCGGCACGTAGTCCAGATCGCATTCGGGATCGGGCGTTTCGAGGTTAATGGTTGGTGGAATTACCTGATCGCGTAGCGCGAGCACGCTGATGCCCGCCTCTAACCCTCCTGCGCCACCAAGCAAGTGGCCGGTCATGGATTTGGTCGAGCTGATGGGCACTTTTTTGGCGCGGTCCCCAAAGACACGCTTGAGCGCGCGCGTTTCAATTACATCGCCCAGCGGCGTGGACGTGCCATGGGCGTTCACATAGCCAATATCTTCAGGCGTGAGTTTTGCGTCCTTGATCGCCGCGCGCATTACCCGGAAGGCGCCATCGCCATTTTCCGCGGGCTGCGTGATGTGATACGCATCGCCGGACATTCCGTAGCCGACAATTTCGCCCACGATCGGAGCATTTCGTTTTTGCGCGTGCTCCAACGATTCCAGAATTAAAATGCCCGCGCCTTCTCCGACCACGAAACCGTCGCGTTGCGCATCGAAGGGGCGGCTAGCATGCGCCGGATCGTCATTACGCGTAGAAAGAGCTTTCATGGATGAAAACCCGCCAACACCCATGGGGGTGATGGTGGCTTCCGTGCCGCCGCAGATCATCATTTCCGCGGCGCCACGCTCAATAATTTTGAAAGAGTCGCCGATGGCGTGCGCGGAAGCGGAACACGCGGTAGCAGTCGCGGAATTCGGTCCACGCGCACCGTACCGAATCGAAATGTGCCCGGAAGCGAGATTTACGATAGCTGATGGAATAAAAAAAGGTGAGATGCGGCCCGGACCGCCCTGCATCAACTTGATATGTTCGCGCTCGATGATGTCGAAACCACCGATGCCGGATGAAACGTAAACACCAACTTCGTCAAGGTCGGAATCTTCCTTTTTCCAACCGGACATTTTGATGGCGAAGTCCGCGCCGGCGAGAGCCACCTGAATAAAGCGGCCCATTTTTTTTAATTCTTTTTTTTCAATCCAGCGGAAGGGATCGAAATTCTTTATTTCGCCGCCGATCCTGCAATCGAAGCCGGTGGTATCGAACAGGGTGATAGGGCCCACACCGCTCTTACCCGCGACGAGGTTCGACCAACTTTCCTCCGTGCCGGTGCCCAGCGCGCAGACCAATCCAACGCCCGTCACGACTACACGGCGAGTCAACTGTTTGGTGCTCCCTGTTGAGGTGATAAGACCGTGACTTACTTTCCCTTGGAGTGCTTATCGATATATTCGACGGCATCTT
>Ga0209526_10001834_pt1 | contig 14211 bp, 15 predicted proteins | sample JacPinW_OM2H0_M1_FD_188566 | JGI IMG/M metagenome (GOLD analysis project Ga0209526, IMG submission 188566) | Forest soil microbial communities from Algoma, Ontario, Canada - Jack Pine, Ontario site 1_JW_OM2H0_M1 (SPAdes) (version 2) | ecosystem: Environmental > Terrestrial > Soil > Boreal... | reverse complement strand
GCGCGCCTACGAAACTCTGCCCTACATACCGACCGGGCAGTGGTCGCCCGTGACCGCCTACCGGAAAAACCTCAAGGGCGTCATCATCGCTCCGGCCTTGTTCATGTGGAACGTCGAGAAGACCTGAACCGGCGGATCACACCGCACGCCGCGTTTTTTGCTAAGCTTATGCCCGGGAGCGCCGAATAGCGGAGGACAGGATGGCTCACGGGATGACGCGCCGCGAATTCGCGGCGGCTGCCGGGGCGGCAACGGGTCTCGCCGCCGTTGGTCTGGGAAGGCGGGCCCAGGCCGCCGACGCGAAGACCTTGCGCTTTATCGCGCAGGCGGATCTACGCGTTCTCGACCCGATCTGGACGACCGCCTACATCACCCGCAATCACGGCTACATGGTGTTCGACACGCTGTTTGCACTCGACTCCAAGTTCAAGCCGCATCCTCAGATGGTCGGCGACTACGGCATCTCGCCCGACAAGCTGCTCTACAGCTTTACATTGCGCGACGGGCTCAAGTTTCACGATGGGCAGCCGGTCCGCGGTGCCGACTGCACCGCCTCGCTCAAGCGCTGGATGGTTCGCGACTCGTTCGGCCAGACATTGGCGACAGTCGTCGAGGAAATGAAAGGGGGCGACGACAAGAGCTTCACGATTCGGCTGAAAGAGCCCTTCCCATTGCTGATCGACGCCCTTGCGAAGGTGTCGAGCCTCGTACCGTTCATCATGCCCGAGCGACTCGCCCAGACCGACCCCTATCAACAGGTCACCGAGATGGTGGGATCGGGGCCTTTCAAATTCGTCAGGGAAGAATTCCAACCCGGTCACCTTGTCGTCTATGTCAAGAACACCGATTATGTGCCGCGCAGCGAGCCACCGAATTGGGCCTCGGGCGGCAAGGTCGTTAAGGTCGACCGGGTCGAATGGCTCTACCTGCCCGATGTCATGACCAAAGTGGCCGCACTCGGCGCCGGCGAAGTCGATTGGTGGGAAGATCCACCGCCCGACATGTGGCCTGTCGTTGCCGCCAATCACGACGTTACTCTGGCAGAACGGGATCCGCTCGGCGGCATGGGAACGCTGCGTTTCAACCACCTGCAACCGCCATTCGACAATGTAAAGATGCGCCAGGCAGTATTGGCGGTTGCTGACCAGACCGATTTCATGACCGCCTACGCGGGCGACCCGCAGAACTGGAAGGTGTGTGCGTCCTTCTTCACTTGCGGCACGTCGATGGCGAGCGATGCCGGTTCGACTGCCCTGACCGGCAAGCGCGATTTCGACAAGGCCAAGCAGCTGATCGCCGAAGCCGGCTACAAGGGTGAAAAGATCGTCGTTCTCGACGCGGTCGATACGCCGAACCCGCACGCACACGCGCTGGTCACCGCAGACTTGCTGAAGAAATTGGGACTCAATGTCGAGATTGCGGCCAGCGACTGGGGCAATCTCGTCATCCGCAGGGCATCGAAAAAGCCGATCGCCGAAGGCGGATGGAGCGTGTTCGGCACCGGTTGGGCCGGCTTGGACATGCTCGATCCGGCGCTCAATCAGACCCTGCGCACCAACGGCGAGGCCGCTTGGTTCGGCTGGCCGACGGATGACAAGATCGAAGCCTTGCGTACCCAGTGGATAAAGGCCGGGGATTCCGAAGCCCGCCAGGAGATCAGCGCGGCGATCCAGCAACGCGCGTTCGAGACTGTGCCCTATATCCCTACCGGCGCTTGGAAATTGATGACCGCTTACCGCCGAAACCTGAAGAATCTCCTCCTCGGCCCGGTAATCTTCCAATGGAGCGTGGAAAAGGTCTGACGTGGTCACCGGCGATGCCGGGTGGCATTCTGTTGTGATCGGGTGCAGGTCAACTCGCATCAGCGGAGGTTCGGAATGGCTCACCGCCTGACACGTCGCCAGTTCGGGATCATTGCAGGAGCTGCGGCATTCGCGGCCTTCGGGTCGAAAGCAAACGCTCAGAGTGCTGCTTCCAAGACCTTGCGCTTTATCGCCCAGGCGGATCTGCGCGTCCTCGACCCGATCTGGACGACGGCCTACATCACCCGCAACCACGGCTACATGGTGTTCGACACACTGTTCGCTATCGACGATAAGTTTAAGCCGCACCCGCAGATGGTCGGCGACTTCAACATCTCGCCGGACAAGGTCCTCTACAGCTTCACCCTGCGCGACGGCCTTAAATTTCATGACGGGCAGCCGGTTCGCGGGGCCGACTGTGTCGCCTCGCTCAGGCGGTGGATGGTGCGCGACGGGCTCGGCCAGGCCCTTGCGGTCGCGGTCGACGAGATGAAGGGCGGCGACGATAAGAGCTTCACTATCCGTTTGAAGGAGCCGTTTCCACTATTGATCGAGGGTCTCGCCAAGGTGTCGAGCCTCGTCCCGTTCATCATGCCCGAGCGGCTCGCCAAGACCGATCCATATCAGCAGGTCACCGAAATGGTCGGCTCCGGCCCGTTTAAATTCGTCGCCGAGGAGTTTCAGCCCGGCCATCAGGTCGTCTACGTCAAGAACCCGGATTACGTGCCGCGAAAAGAACCGGCGAATTGGGCATCGGGCGGAAAGGTGGTCAAAGTCGACCGCGTCGAATGGCTCTATATCCCCGATGCCACGACAAAGATCGCGGCACTCAACAGCGGCGAAGCCGATTGGTGGGAGAACCCCCCGCCCGATGTCTGGCCGGTGCTGGCTTCCAATCGCGATATTACCGTGATCGAGTCCAACCCGCTGCCCTCGATGGGATGCCTGCGCTTCAATCAGCTGCTGCCGCCCTTCGACAATGTAAAGATGCGTCAGGCCGTATTGGCGGTCGCCAATCAAGCCGATTTCATGAGCGCCTACGCCGGCGACCCGCAGAACTGGAAGGTGTGTGCCTCGTTCTTCACTTGCGGAACTCCGATGTCGAGTAATCTCGGCTCGGAAGCAATGACCGGCAAGCGCGACTTCGACAAAGCAAAGAAACTGATCGCCGAAGCCGGCTACAAAGGCGAGAAGATCATCGTGCTCGACGCCGTGGACCAGCCGCTGATCCATGCCGAAGCGCTGGTCACTGGTGATCTGTTGAAAAAGCTGGGGCTCAATTTCGAAATCGCTTCGAGCGACTGGGGCACGTTAGTGACGCGCCGCGCGTCCAAGAAGCCGGCCGACGAAGGCGGCTGGAACATTTTCTGCACCGGCTGGGTCGGCGCCGACCTGCTCGATCCGTCGCTGAACGTCATGCTGCGCGCCAATGGTGAGGGAGCTTGGTTCGGCTGGCCCAAGGACGACACGATCGAAGAATTGCGGACGCAATGGCTCAAGGCGAGCGACAGCGAGGCCCGCCAAGAAATCGCCGCGAAGATCCAGCAGCGTGCCTTCGAGAGCGTCCCCTACGTGCCAACCGGGCAATTTGCCGACAAGACCGCCTACCGCAAGAACCTCAAAGGCGTCATCAGCGCCCCACCTTTCCTGATGTGGAACGTCGAGAAGACCTGAGGTTGGCGTCCGCTACTCGATAAATCTTTTGACGAGCCGGGTGACCTCGGCCGCCTTTTCCATATGCGGCAGATGCCCCGCCTGCTCGATGATGTGGACCGGGAAGCGTGATGCGAGCGCCTCGGCGTGGGCGACCGGGATGATCTGGTCCTCGCGGCCCCAGATCAGCTGAACCGGGATTGTCAGCGTCGCGATCCGATCGGTCAGGTCGAGCGACTGCCGCCCGCCGGCAAACCATTTCTCGGCGATCCGCGCCAGGGCCGCCGAGACGCCGTCGAGCCTTTTGTAGCGCAGGACGTCCTCGACCATAGTGCGGCTGACGAGTGCGGGGTCGTGCACCAAGAGGCTGAGGATTTCGACCGCCTCGCGGCGCCGAGCCACGCGGACAAAGCCGTCAATGAACGAGCCATTGATCTCGGGTCCGAGCCCCGCCGAGGCAATCAGGGTCAGCGACGAGACGAGATCGGGTCGGCGCAGCGCCAATGATGCGGCAATGGCGCCGCCCATCGAATGTCCGACGAGATGACCCCGCCCGGTGCCGAGCGCGCCCAGTGCGCCCGCGACGGCATCGGTTAGGCTTTCGCCATTGCCGCCACCCACTTCCTTGGCCGATCCGCCGTGCCCCGGTAAATCCAAGGCGATGATGCGCCGCCCTTCCGCGAGCGCGGGCTGGGTGAACATCCAGGTATTGAGGTCAGCGCCAAACCCGTGCACCAGCACGACCGGCACGCCATCGCCTTCGCCGAGTTCGAGATAGCGCAGGCGCCGGCCATCGACCTCGATGTCGCGCGTTGCCGCGTCCGCTTCGGCTTCCCGTTCGACTGACGGTTCGGGAACCGCAAACCCGGCGACAAATGCGTCAATCTCGCTTTCCGGCACCTGCTCGGAAGCTACGACGGCGAGCAGCGCGCCAACCGGCAAGGTGGCGCCGGCCGGTGCCACGATCCGCCGCAAGACGCCGCCGTCCGAAGCTTCGACGACGTTGGTGATCTTGGTCGTCTCGATCTCGAGGATCTCGTCACCCTCGGCAAAGCGCTGGCCTTGCTGCTTGAGCCAGCCCAGGACCTTGCCCTCGGTCATGGTCAGGCCCCATTTCGGCATCGTGATCGCGGTGATCGCCGGGTCGGCCATTGCGCCTCCAATTCTTCGACGTCATTGCGAGCATCGCGAAGCAATCTCGGGCAGGACGCTCCGACGTTAGCGAGATTGCTTCGTCGCCTCCGGCTTCTCGCAAAGACAACCTCAGCGTCCGTAACCGTGGACTTCGCGGATCGCGGCGGCGATCCGCTCCGGGCTCGGGATGTAGAGCTTTTCGAGCGAGGGCGCGAACGGCACCGGCGTGTGCGGGGCCGTCACCCGCTTTACGGGGGCCTTGAGCGCGGCAAAAGCCTGGTCGGCGACGAGTGCCGCGATGTCGACCGCCATGCCGCAGCGCGGGGTCGCCTCGTCGACGACGACGAGCCGGCCGGTGCGCTCGACACTCTCGAGGATCGTGTCCTCGTCGAGCGGCGAGGTCGTGCGCGGATCGATCAGCTCGCACTCGATCCCCTCCTTGGCGAGCAGCTCGGCCGCCTCGCCGGCGTAATGCACCATGCGGGAGAGGGCGACGACCGTCACGTCGTCGCCGTCGCGGACGATGTTGGCTTCGCCGAACGGGATCACGTAGGGCTCATCCGGGACCTCGGTCCGGAGGTCGTACATCAACTTGTGCTCGCAGAAGATCACCGGGTCGTCGTCGCGGATCGCCTGGATCAGCAGACCCTTGGCGTCATAGGCGTTGGACGGCACGACGCATTTGAGCCCGGGGACCGAAGTAAAGATGTGATAGGGGCTCTGCGAATGCTGGGCCGCCGCGCTGCGCCCGGCGCCGATCATCGTGCGGATGACGAGCGGGGTCTTGGCCTTGCCGCCGAACATGTAGCGGAACTTGGCAGCCTGGTTGAAGATTTGGTCGAAGCAGACCCCGAAGAAATCGGAAAACATCAGCTCTGCGACCGGGCGCAGCCCGGTTACCGCCGCACCGGCGGCGGCACCCATGATCGCCGATTCGGTGATCGGCGTGTCGATGACCCGGGCCTCGCCGAATTCCCCGATGAGGCCCTTGGTCACGCCGAGGACGCCGCCATAGGCGTCGCGCTGGCCCTGCGAGCCGGCGCCGCCCGCGACGTCCTCGCCGATGACGATAACCGTCGGATCGCGGCGCATTTCTTGAGCGAGGGCTTCATTGAGCGCCTGGCGGATCGATTTCTGCGGCATCGCGCCCTCCCTCAATACGACACGTAAACGTCGCTCAACAGATCCGCCTCGGCCGGGGGTAGCGCCGCCCGCGCCATCTCGACCGCGCGGTCGATCAGCGCCGCGACCTCGCCCTCGACGGCATCGAGTGCTGCCCCTTCGAGCAACCCCGCCTCGCCGACACGGCGGCGGAAGTGCTTGAGGCAGTCCCGCTCGTCGCGCAGGCGCCTGACTTCGTCCTTGCCGCGGTAGAGCTGCGCGTCGCCCGAGTGGTGGCCGTAAAAGCGGCAGGTATCGACCTCGATGGCACTCGGCCCGCCGCCCGAGCGGGCGCGATCGACGGCTTCGCGCGCGGCCTCGTGCACCTCGAAGAAATCGTCGCCATTGACCTTGACGCTAGGCAGGCCGAACCCGGCCGCGCGCCCGGCGATGTCGCGGCTGCCGACCGCGTAATCGTGCGGAGTGCCTTCGCCGTACTGGTTGTTCTCGAAGATAAAGATCGCCGGCAATTGCAGCACCACCGCCATATTCATCGCCTCGAAGGTGGTACCCTGGTTCGACCCGCCATCACCGGTGAACGAGACTGCGACGGTGTCGCGCCCCAATGTCTTGGCGGTCAAAGCCGCGCCGACTACCAGCGGAGGCCCGCCGCCGACGATGCCGTTGGCGCCGAGCATGCCGCGGTCGAGATCGGCGATGTGCATCGAGCCGCCCTTGCCCCCGCACAGCCCGCCCTTCTTGGCAAACAGCTCCTGCATCATCAGCACCGGGTCGCAGCCCTTGGCGATGCTGTGGCCATGGCCGCGATGGGTGCTGGCGATGTAATCCTTGGGGCCGAGATGGGAGCAGACGCCGACGGCCGAGGCCTCTTCGCCGGCATAGAGGTGGACAAAGCCCGGGATGCCGCCCTTCGAGAACTCTTCCTGCACCCGCTCCTCGAAATGGCGGATCGTGACCATGTCGCGATAGGCCTTCAACAGTTCTTCACGGCTCAGCTGCACGCTCTCCTCCCTACGATTTTCGCGCCGATGCACCGATTCTGCACGCTCGGCGCCAGTTCCACAATCCTCCGCCGTCAGCGGCGGCGGTGCAGGATTTCATCCAACGTGACCGGACGGAACCCCCAGACGTCGACGCCGACGTCGAACTGCCGCGGCTGCGGCTTCAGCCTGCCGTGGCTGTGGCCGTGCAGGTTGACCCAGCCCTTGCCCATACCGCGCCAGCTGCGAAACGGGTAGTGGCACAGCACCAGCGAGATGCCTTCCACGGCGATCTCGGCGTAGGGCTGCTCGCTTTCCCAACCGTCGAGTTCTCTGGTTGCCGGCGGATCGTTATTGCCGTCGACGAGATGCTTGCGGCCGTTGAGCCGCGCGAGAAGCTCCTCGACTACTTCCGGGCGCTGGCGAATGGCGAAATCGCCGAGATGCCAGACAACGTCGCCCGGTCCAACTGTCTCGTTCCACCGCTCGACCAGCGCCTCGTTCATCGCTGAGACCGAGGCGAACGGCCGGCGATAGAGCCCAAGCGCGCCGCCATGGCCGAAATGCGTGTCGCTGGTGAAAAAGATCGCCACGGGATCCCGGAGCCGTTCGTCGGCGGACTCAGGCAACCGTAATATCGGTCAGGGGAAAATCGTCGCCCTTGAACAAGATGGGCACATCGAGCGCGCGGGCGCACGCATAGGCAAAGCAGTCACCCATGGTGAGTGCGGCGGGGTGCCGTCCTCTGCCGTACCGTTCGAACGCCGTCAGGGCGCCGTGTCCGATTTCAGCGGTGATCGGAACGACCCGCACCGTGGCTCGCTCGAGGAAGCGGTCGAGGATCATCTCAGCTGCGCGGATCGGGACGTTGCACACCCGCGCGACCCCGACGACGGCCTCATAAAGTGCGATTGGCGAGGTGCAACGCTCCACAGCCTGTTCGAGGCGCTTCGTCAGGGCCGCAGCATCACTCTCCTCAACGAGGATCGCGACCATTGCGGAGGCGTCGACAAACATCAAATGTCGCCGGAAAGTTCGTCGAAGAATGCCTTGTCGGCGGGCAGCCCACCCGGTTTCGACAACGACTTCAGCTCTTCCTGGATCGGCTTCAGCCGTTCGATCAGCGGGATTTCGGATCGAACGCGCTCAAATTCATGCTCGACCGCTTCGCGAATGGTCTCGGTAAGGGTCTGGTGCTTGAGCTTTGCCAGCCGCCGAACCGCCTTGTCGGTCGCCTCATCTCTGATGTGGAAAGCCATATATACAACTCGTCGTTTGTCTACACGTATACATCAGATATGTAGATCGCTACGACCCAATCTGTCAACTCGCGCCTTGCGGGAAGCTGATGTAAAAGCATTTCAGATGAGCTGGTCGGGACAAGGGCCGGGCGGACGCCGCGGCTATCATCACGGCAATCTGCGCGAAGCGCTGATCCAGGCCGCCCTCGATCTGATCGCAAAAAAGGGTCCGGCCGGGTTCACCTTTGCCGATGCGGCGCGCTCGGCCGGCGTCAGCTCGGCGGCACCCTATCGCCATTTCCGCGATCGCGACGCGCTGATCGCAGATGTCGCGCGTCGCGGGTTCGAGCTGTTCGCCGCGCATCTCGAGCATGCCTGGAACGATGGGCGGCCGGAGCCGTTCGCCGCGTTCGAGAATGTCGGCCGGGCCTATCTCGCCTTTGCCCGCGACGAGCCGGCCTATTATTCGGCGATGTTCGAAGCGGGGCTCTCGCTCGACGATGATCCTGATCTGCGCGAGGTTGCCGAACGCAGCTTCGCGGTGCTGCGCACCGCGTCCGAAACCCTCTGCGCCCGATTGCCGGCAAACCGGCGACCACCCGCGCTGATGGTGAGCCTGCACATCTGGGCGTTGTCGCACGGCGTCGCGTCACTCTTTGCTCGCGGCGACAGCGGACGGCGCAGGCTCCCGATGAGCGCCGAAGAGCTGCTCGAGGCCGGGGTGCTCGTTTATCTGCGTGGGCTCGGTCTATTCGCCCCGCCGGAAGAGCCGGAGCACTGATCCAATTGCGCTTGACAGGGTCGAGAACCGTACATATGTGAATGTTACAAACATTCACATCGAGGCTGCAATGGATCTCGCGGCGCGTTTGGACGACATCGGCAAGCCGGCATGGATCGGGCTGACGATCGTCAGCTTCATCCTGTTCTGGCCGCTCGGTCTCGTGCTTCTCGGGTATCTCGTAGGGAGTGGACGAATGGCATGCTGGGCACACGGCAGCGGCGATCGCTGGCAGCGCCGTTTCGAACGGATGCAACAGCGGATGGACCGCATGCAAGCAACCGCCGAGCGGTGGAGCGGACGCGGCTACCAGAGTTCGAGCGGCAACCGCGCTTTTGACGAATACCGCGACGAGACCATGCGCCGCCTCGAGGAAGAGCAGCGCGAGTTCAAGGCGTTTCTCGACCGCTTGCGGCACGCCAAGGACAAGGTCGAATTCGATCAGTTCATGGCCGAGCGCCGTCGCCAGACGGGGCCCTCCGATCAGCCGCAAAGCGCCTGAGCGCAGCGCGACCCTCACCCCCCGTCGCTAGCGCGACGGTCCACCCTCTCCCGCAATGCGGGAGAGGGTGCTGAGCGCCGCGAAGCGGGGGAGGGTCCTTCTCAGACGGCGCCGCGCGCCCGTAACTCCGCTATCGCCGTTGCGTCATAGCCAAGCTCCCGCAGGATTGCCTCGGTATGCTCCCCTTGATCCGGGGTCGGCCGCAGCTCGTCGGGCTGCGGGTAGCCGCTCATATGGATCGGCTGGCCGACGACCTTCTGCGGCCCGAGCTTGGGGTGGGTGATCGGTTTGGCGATGCCGAGATGCTGGACCTGCGGGTCAGCGAAGGTTTGGTCGATCGTGTTGATCGGCCCGCACGGCACCCCGACCCTGCTCAACAACTCGACCCAGTAGGCGCTCGGATGCCGGCGCATGATCTCGTTCAGATGCGCGATCAGCGCCGGGCGGTTCTTGGCGCGGGCGACCACGGTCGAAAAATCGGGATTGCTGAGCAGGTCTTTCGCACCCGCCGCCTCGCAGAAACGCCGCCACAGATTGTCGCCGGAGGCGGCAACGTTGATGTAGCCGTCGGCCGTCTGGAACATGCCGGTGCCCGGCGAGGTCGGGTGGAAATTGCCCTCCTGGCCGGCGACCTCGCCCTTCATCAGATAGCGCGCCGCTTGGAAGTCGAGCATGAAGATCTGGGCCTCGAGCAGCGAGGTATGGACCCATTGACCCTCGCCGGTGCGCTCGCGGTTGAGCAGCGCCAGTACAATTCCGTAGGACAGCAGGAGGCCGGCCGAGGTGTCGTTGATCGCGATGCCGACGCGCACCGGACCCTGGCCCGGATGGCCGGTGATCGACATCAGCCCGCCCATGCCCTGGGCGATCTGGTCGACGCCGGCCCGCCCCGCATACGGCCCGTCCTGACCAAAGCCCGATATGCTGCCATAGACGATGCGCGGGTTGATCTTGCGCACCGCTTCGTAGTCAATGCCAAGCCGGTGTTTCACGTCGGATTTGTAGTTCTCGACGATGACGTCGGCGCGCTCGGCAAGCTTGAAGAAGATCGCGTGGCCCTCGTCGCTCTTCAGGTTAAGTGTCATCGCCCGCTTGTTGCGGTGGAGGTTCTGGAAATCGGGGCCGTCGCGGCGGCTGCCAGTCGCGTCGACCAATTCGCCTGACGGCTCGATCTTGATGACCTGGGCGCCCCAGTCGGCGAGCTGGCGCACGGCCGTCGGCCCGGCGCGATGCGCAGTCAAGTCGAGGACCAGAAAATCGTTCAAGGGCAGCGGGACCGTCGTCATCGGCCGATTCTCCTTAGCTTCGTGTCTGGGGTGGTGTGCGCCTCATCCGCCGGGGCCCTGGCGGAAGACCGCGTCGGCAGTCTTCTTCTGCGCCGGCGAAAGCGTCGAATACAGGGCTTCGAGAGCAGGCAAAAGCCTTTTTAGGCCACCAAGCTCGACCTCGCTATACTGGATATAAGCGCGCAGATCGTCGACCGCGGTGGCATTCGCCGGCGGCTGGCGCGGGGCACTCGCCGCCGCCCGCGCATTCTCCCGCATCATACTGGCGACCGCAGAGAACTGGGCTTCCTGAGCGGGTGTGATCTGCAGTTTTTGACGCAGGCTCGCGATGTTGGCCTCGACATTCGGGGTCGCTTGCGCACTCGGCCTGGCTTGCGCCAGCACCACCGGGCGCGGCTTTTTCGTTGCAGCGCCGACCGAAGGGCCGGCCGCGGCGGACGGCAGGATCAGCGCGACCAGGCAGACGCTCGAAACGCAGACCACCACGACAAACCGCGACATGGTTCGTAGCCCTATCAATTTAGGCGGGCGAAGGGATGCACGCGGAAGGCGGCCCTGGCAAGATCGGGATTATCGAGCGGCGCCCTTGCGAGACCGGGACTGCCCGCATAAGGATTTCGACGGGAAGTCGTCGCTGGGAAATCGCAAATGGTCGAAATCCGCGCCTTCCGCCCGGCCGATCTGGAGGACCTCTACCGCATCTGCCTAGCGACGGCCGGCGGCGACGACGGCGCTTCCCTCTATCGCGACCCCAGACTGGTCGGGCATGTTTACGCCGCGCCCTACGCCGTTCTCAGTCCGCTCACCGTATTTGTCGCCGAAGACTCCCATGGCGTAGGCGGCTACATCGTTGGTGCGCTCGATACCCGCGACTTCGAGACCCGGCTGGAAGCCGAATGGTGGCCCAGCCTCAGAAAGCTCTACCGCGATCCGTCCGACGAGCCGCGCGCCGGATGGAGCGGCGACCAGCTGATGAGCTACCGCATCCACCATCCGATCAGCACGGCGAGGGCGATCACCGGGCCCTATCCCGCCCATCTGCACATCAACCTCCTGCCGCACCTGCGCGGCCTCGGCGTCGGACGGCGACTGATGGACCGATGGCTGGGCGCGATCCGGGACATGGGTTCGAGCGGCGCACACTTGGCGGTCGGCGCGGCCAACCGCCGCGCTATCCGGTTTTACCGAGCCTGTGGGTTTCGTGAGATCGCACAGCCGTCGCCAGCGCCTTCGGCCGCGGTCTGGTTTGTCATAAACCTGGTACCCGTGCCTGAGGCGTGAGTCGAAACGACCGTTGCGCATAGCTGGCGGCGAGGTGATGCTGGTGCGCGCAAGTTTTGCGGAAAGGAGCGCGCCATGTCCAACGCCGTCGGAGAGAATCATGCCAAGCGCAAGCTCGCCGCAGGCGAGCTGGTGTTGTGCATGGGGGTCAACCAGATGCGCACGCCCAACGTCGCGATGATCGCCGCCGCATGCGGCTTCGATGCGATTTATATCGATCTCGAGCATAACCCGACCTCGCTCGAGGCGGCCGCGTCGATCTGCGTGGCGGCACTCGGCATCGGCCTCACCCCGATCGCGCGGGTCGGCTCGCGCGATGCGCATGACGCCACCCGGATCCTCGATTGCGGGGCGCAGGGCGTGATGGTCCCGCATGTCAGCACCGTAGCCGAGGCCAAGGCCGTGGTCGAGAGCTGCCGCTACCCGCCGCAAGGCCATCGCTCTGCCTCCGGCTCCGGTCCGGCGCTCGGCTACGCGGTACGCTCCCAGGGTGAGATCAATAGCTATCTCAACCAAGAAACCTTGCTGATCGCGATGCTGGAAACGCCGGAAGCGATCGAGAACGCCGACGCGATCGCCGCGGTCGACGGCATCGATATGCTGCATATCGGCTCAAGCGATCTGAGCACCGAGATGGGCATCCCTGGCCAGTACAATCATGTCCGCATGCGCCAGGCCTACGAGACGACCGCCAGGGCTGCGCGTGTGCATGGGAAGTGGATGGGGGTCGGCGGGGTCAGGGAGGACCTCGAATTCCAGACCTGGCTCCTGCAGCTCGGGATGCGCTATCTGACCGGCGGCTCGGATGTCGGCTACATCCTCAGCGCCGGCCGCGCCGATGTGCGGCGGTTGCGCGAGGTCCGCCTTTCATAGCCCGGCCATGTTCCGTCGTCCGGCGGTGCTCTCATGCGTTGCTTGTCCTGTGCTGCTGGCTGCCGGCTCGGTCATGGCCCAGCCGGCGCCGCCCGTGGACGAGCCTCAGTCCGGGCGGGTCTTTTGCGAGCAGACCATCACCTATCGGATCGCGGACCCGTCGAGCGTTCCCGAGTCCTATCGGCGCTTTCTCGGCCCCTGGAGCGACGCGGCCTGGGACGCCAATACTTGCGCGGCATTGGTCGTCACTGAAGTGCAGCCCGACGGCACGGCCTCGATCATCTACGTTTACGGGCCCCTCGGACCGAGCACGCGGGTGCCCAGCGGCGTGCTGCACGGCACCGGGATTATCCGTGACGACGAGCTCAGGTTTCAGAACTCCGACGGCACCCAATTCGCGTTTCGACCGGCGATCGCCGATCTCGTCGGGCAGATGACCAAGCCCAGCGGCCAGACCTACCGGTCTGAGTTCAAGAAGACATTCTGATCCGCCATGATTTCTGACCCGTCAGAGCGGAAAATGACCGGTTTTCGCCGAGTTGACGCGCGTGGTCGGCGTCCCTAAATGTCCCGCACACTATGGGTGGCGAGCATCGGGTGATCAAACCACGGCCCGAGAGGATGTCATAGATCGATCGCCGCCGGGGCGGGAGTTCCTGCTGGGATCGGCTTTTTAGACGCGACCGAACATGCCTCAACCCGCCACACCATCGCCGATTTACGAACTCAACGAGCGCAGCCGCGAAATTTTTCGCGTGATCGTCGACGGCTACGTCGCCACCGGCGAGCCGGTCGGCTCGCGTACCTTGTCGCGCCGCCTCGGGCAAAACCTGTCGCCGGCAACGATCCGCAACGTTATGGCCGATCTCGAGGAGGCCGGGCTGCTCTACGCGCCGCACACCTCCGCCGGGCGACTGCCGACCGAGGCCGGTTTGCGGCTGTTTGTTCATGGCCTGCTGGAGATCGGTCGCCTTGCCGAGGATGAGCAGCGCAGCATCGAGAGCCTTTGTGCTGCCCGCGGCAAGAGCCTCTCCCAGGCGCTGGAGGAGGCGACGAGCGCGCTGTCCGGTCTGTCGCACTGCGCTGGAATCGTCGTCGTCCCGAAGCAAGAGCGCCCGCTGAAGCACCTGGAATTCGTCCATCTCGGGCCCGGCCGGGCACTGGTTGTGCTGGTGACCGAGGACGGGCTGGTCGAGAACCGCGTCATCGAGCTGCCGCTAGGACTGCCCCCTGCCGCCCTCATTGCGGCGAGCAATTATCTCAACGCCAGGCTGATCGGCCGGACGATCGAGGAAGCGCAGACCGAGATCGTGGACGAGATCGCCTCGAACAAGGCGCAACTCGACGAACTGACCTCAAAGCTCGTCGCGACCGGCTTGGCGAGCTGGGCCGGGGGCGAAGGCAGCGCTCTGATCGTCCGCGGCCAGGCCAACCTGCTCGAGGATGTGACCGCGCTGACCGATCTTGAAAGGCTGCGCGCTCTATTCGAAATGCTCGAAACCCGCGAGACGATGCTGCGTCTGCTGGATGCCAGCAAGCAGGGTGAGGGGGTGCAG
>Ga0209526_10001833_pt1 | contig 14215 bp, 10 predicted proteins | sample JacPinW_OM2H0_M1_FD_188566 | JGI IMG/M metagenome (GOLD analysis project Ga0209526, IMG submission 188566) | Forest soil microbial communities from Algoma, Ontario, Canada - Jack Pine, Ontario site 1_JW_OM2H0_M1 (SPAdes) (version 2) | ecosystem: Environmental > Terrestrial > Soil > Boreal... | reverse complement strand
TAGCAGCGGGGTTCGCCCGGCGGCGCAAACCAGGCAGGGCAACGGCGCCAGCAGCGGGCTTACGCTCAAAGTCGTAGCTTCAACAAGATGTACGAGGCAGCCAAAAAAGCTCCCAACTACGATGCCGCTGTTGATGAATTGGAACGACCTGCTGCAACTTTGGAACGAGGCGGCGCGTCACCAGATTTCGTAACTATCAGCCAGAAGGAAGCAACCACATCGATTTCAGGTGGCCCCGCCGGGAGCGCGGGTAATATTACAGTTAGATATAAACCCCATTGGTTTCACGTTCTGGATGCTATCGAACACGATGTTGCCGCTGTCAGTTCCAGTGACGAATTGATCGATGTATTTCGCGCGTACTTTCCGGAGTCCGTGCTTAGTGCTGGGCGCTCAATCGCCGGCCGTGCCAACTACCGGGCTAATATTTCCTTGAAATGGGGCACAGACTTTGACCCGGCAGCGCTTGATCCTAGCGGCCGCGCTCGAACATTAGTTTTCACGAATGCCTTAGCCAAAAAATCGGCAGCCAATCCAAAAATCTCCCCGGAAAATCTTGTGAAAGTTCTTATCCAGGAATGGGAGCTACATGAAAAGAGTGAGTTAGAGGAGATAAAGAAGAGATTGGCCGGAGATAAGGGCAAAGAATGTTCGGTAAAGGAAGTGGATCGAAAAGGAGGCAACCAAGATCATGATTCTTATGCGAAGGCGGTGACTGGGGCGGACAAGGATTGTCAGATCACGGCTCCCGACGGGACTCAATGCACGACGGATGGCCGCGAGCTGATGAATCCGAGATCGGTATGGGAGGTGAAGACTGGTCACGAATGGGCAACAAGTTACGGGATTCCCGGCGCAATCTTTGCGCCTTACTTCAGCGGACAACCTAGCTCGCGCGGCGGTCAAAATGAGGGTCGGATAATGAAGATCGAGGAGCAAAGATTAAGGTGCCTTGCTGTCACAAGTGTTTGCGGCTTTGGATATTCATACGCATTCGAGACCAAGGAGGCTGCCGATTTCATGAAAGCTCACTGGAGCACAGGAGGGCCTCCCGTCTACCACAAGCCCAGATAAGGCATTGATGAAATCGATGCCCAATCGACAGCTAAATACCAATCAGCGTTATCAGAGGAGATAACTAATTTTCCGTCGCGGCTTTGGCGGAGCGCCGAAACCGGCTGTTGACTGAAAATATTCAAGGAGTGGAATGATGGGTCTCAATCAATCGAATTTACCGCGCTCTATCCGAGCCGCGCGGTACGCGATTTGCCAACATCAACAGCACGTACCGACGAGCAAACCATGACCTCCTTCCCCGGCTCACCAAAACTGCTCAAGGGCGGCATCGTGCTGCTCGATCCGGATACCGGCGTGCCGGTGCAGATCGTGGTGCTGCAATATAATCCGGACACGCTGAGCCGCACGCTGCAGCTGCAGGGCATCGGTCCCGAACCCGGCGATCGTCTCGAGGCCTTGCGGCTGAAGTCGCCGCCGCTCGAAACCATCAAGCTCGAGGCCGAGATCGACGCCACCGACCAGATGGAGCTTAATGACACTACCGTTGCGCAGCTCGGGATCTATCCGCAGCTCGCCGCGCTCGAAGTGATGGTCTATCCGACCAGCGCACAGCTCCGGGACAACAACAGCCAGTCGAACAGCGGCGTGCTGGAGATCGCGCCGATGGAGGCGCCGCTGTCGCTGTTCGTCTGGAGCCAGGTGCGCGTGCTGCCGGTGCGTTTGACCGAATTCAACATCACCGAGGAAGCCTTCGATCCCAACCTCAATCCGATCCGCGCCAAGATAAGCCTCGGCATGCGCGTGCTCACGGTCAACGACCTCGGCTTTGCCCACAAGGGAGGCAACCTGTTCATGGCCTATCTGCAGCAGAAAGAGCAGCTCGCGCGCAGCGGTGCGCAGGGCTCGTTGGGTGCGCTCGGCTTGAGGGGGATTCCATGAACGCTGCAGCACAGGCCCTGACCGCGCCGACCAGCCCGCAGGCCACGTCCTTTCCGCCGACCAGCCGATACTTTGGACTGGCGACGGCGACACTCAACACCGCGGACGGCAAGACCGTCATTTACCTCACGCGCCGGTTGCTGCCGTCGGCCGATCAGTTCGCGCTGCTCCAGCTGCACACGGTGATCCAGGGCGAGCGGCCGGACAACATCGCCGCACAATATCTCGGCGACCCCGAAGCCTTCTGGCGGCTGTGCGACGCCAACAACGTCATGCGTCCGCAAGAACTGACTGAAACTGTTGGACGGCAACTTCGCATCACCCTGCCGCAAGGCGTACCGGCACAAACCTATGCTTAGGGGATTTTACCTCACGCTCCTGATTGGTCCGACGGTGCCCGTCCCGGCGCCGCAACCGGTCATCGACGCGCTGACCGGGGTGCAGGTGACAACAAGTGCCGGCCAGGCGAGCGGCTTTCAGCTGACCTTTGCGATGAGCAAGAAGTCACCGCTGAACACGCAGATGCTGCCGGTCGGCGCGTTCGATCCCGGCATGCGAGTCATCCTGATGGTGACGACCAACAGTCTACCCACCGTGCTGATGGACGGCATCATCACGCAGCACACGGTCACGCCGAGCAACGAACCCGGGCAGTCCACGCTCTCGGTAACCGGACAGGATATCAGTGTGCTGATGGATACCGGGAACGGAGGTCTGCTGGGGGCCCTTCTGGAATTGGCGATTCCATTTCCAAGTCTGCCCCTTGTCGGGATCATTGACCTCCTGCTTCTTAAATACGTGACCTATGGCGTCATTCCGGCCGTCGTGCCTCCCTTGCAGATCGATGTTCCCATTATCACCGAAGGTTGGCGCAGCAAGACATCCTTTGACAGCGATCTCGAATGGATCAAACACGCGGCCAGAGACGTGGGATATGTCTTCTATATCGATCCCGGACCGGTTCCCGGCACCAACATCGCGTATTTCGGACCCGAGATCAGGATCGGAGTCCCGCAGCCGGCCTTGAATGTCGACATGGACGCGGAGACCAATGTCGAGACGCTCAACTTCACCTACGACGGCTTGGCGCGCAACCAACTGGTGATCACGATACTCGATCCGATCGCTCATAAGATTCCGATATCCATTCCAATCCCTGACGTGAGCTTGCTGCGTCCGCCCCTTGCCATCAGGCCGGCGCTCGCCATGCGCTCGGCTCAGTTGGAGAACGTGGCAAACCGGGGCCCGATCGAGGCCGCTTTGCTGGGCCTTGCCAAATCGGCAAAGCCCGACCCAATCACCGGTTCGGGAACGCTGGACGTCTTGCGTTACGGACGCCCGCTCAAGGCCCGGCAACTGGTCGGCGTCAGAGGGGCAGGAACCGCCTATGACGGCCTCTATTACGTTTCCAGCGTTACCCACAACATCAAGAAGGGGGAATACAAACAGAATTTCAGCCTGGCGCGGGAGGGTCTGATTTCGCTGACCCCGAGGGTGATCCCATGACCGGCAAGGCACACAAAAAGGAGTTTTACGGGAAATATCGCGGCACAGTCGTCTCCAATCTCGATCCGGATTTCAAAGGCCGCATTACAGCAATGGTGCCAGATGTTTTAGGACTGGTCCCAACGACATGGGCGACACCATGCGTTCCGATGACGGGCCTTCCCGGGTTACAGAGTGGCCTTTATGTGGTCCCTGAAATCGGCGCCAGCGTCTGGATGGAATTCGAACACGGAGATCCGGATTATCCGATCTGGACGGGCTGCTTCTGGGGCTCGCCGGCGGAGGTGCCGCTTCCAGCGTTGATGGGCGATCCCGCCACCCCCAACATCGTTCTGCAGACGGTCGGCCAGAACACCATCCTGATGAGTGGCGATCCGGTCACCGGCATCATCTTGTCCTGCGGCCTGCCTCTGCCGACGATGCCGAGCATCACGATCTCGCAAGCCGGCATCATCATCAGCGATGGCAAGGGCGGAATGATCAGCGTCACTGAAGGAACGGTCACCGTCAATCTGGGGGCTCTTATCGTAACGCCGCCGTGAAGGGAGATGTGTCGTGCCGGGATTCTTGCTTCATCTCAATGCCATAGTGAATTGCGCGCATGGCGGCATGGCGACGCCGATGGTGACTATCCCGAACGTGATGGTGATGGGCCAGCCGATCTCGGTGATGCCGGTCCCTTATGGCGTGGTCGGCTGCGCCCTTCCACCGCCGATTGCGGCAAACGGTCCTTGCGTGACGGCGATGTGGCTGACCGCGGCAACGCGCGTTCTGTCATACGGCACTCCCGTGCTGCTGCAGGACAGTCAGGCTCTGTGCGCGCCGAGCGGAACACCGCTCCTGATCACGGCAACGCAGACCTGCGTATTCGGGATGTGATGTCATGAACATCGATTTTCCTTTTCATTTCGACGCAAGCGGACGCACGGCGACGGCCGACGACGACGCGCACATACGCGAGATGATCGAGCAGCTGTTGTTCACCAATCCGGGCGAGCGGGTGAACCGTCCCGACTTTGGCAGCGGGTTGATGCAGCTGGTGTTCGCGCCGAACAGTCCCGAGATTGCCGCCGCGCTTCAATTCACGCTGCGGGGAGCGATTCAGCGCTGGCTGGGAGATCTGATCGAACTTCAGGACCTCCAGGTCACTTCTGTGGATTCGACGCTCACCATCGACGTTCAATACTTGAGGCGCCAGACCGGCAGGACACAAACCGCGCAGATTACGAGAACGGTGTAGTTCATGACGTCGATCCCGTCAGAAATCTGTCGAGACCCGCAAAGGCGCCGGAAGCTGCGCACCAGCAACCTTTGTGGAATAGACTACATCGAAGTAAGCGACGATCGGCTGACGCTGACGGTGTTTTTCATTGGCAAAGTGTCGAGCGCAATTTCCGCCGGCAATGTCAGGATCACCGGTGGTGTCCATGTCCGCGACATCAGGGTGTTAAGCATTCTGATCCGCGACCTCGATTATTCCGAGATCGACAATTGCCTGGAGGTGGCGATCGATCGGCCGGGTGACCTCTCGACCTACAAGCTCAGCCTGGTCGAGTTGAATGAGTATGGCCAGCCGACGGACCAGCCTCCGGCCGGGTTCGATCGGCGCTATGCTCAAGCCGATTTCAGTTTCAACATCGGAAGGGCGGTCGAGTTCGATTGCAAACCAGGACACGTCCGTTCCCGGCCGGAATTGCCCGGGCCGGAGATCAATTACCTCGCGAAGGATTATGAATCGTTCCGGCAACTAATTTTGGACCGGCTGGCCGTGACGATGCCGGAATGGCAGGAACGGCACATTCCGGACCTCGGCATCACGCTGGTCGAGATCCTGGCCTATGTCGGCGACTATCTCAGCTACTATCAGGACGCGGTTGCGACCGAGGCCTATCTCAGTACGGCGCGGCAGCGCATTTCGGTGCGGCGGCACGTTCGCCTGATCGACTATGCGATGCATGAGGGCTGCAACGCGCGGACCTGGATTTTCATTGAAGCTCCGGGCAAAGGCTCGACGCCCGTCGATCCCGGCAAAATCCAGTTTCTGTCCGGGAGGATAGCTCCGGATGCGGGCTCAGGCGTCGCGGCCGCCGGTGGTCAACTCGACATCTTCGAGCCAGTCACGCGGGAACCGATCCAACTGTACGAGGCCCACAACAGCATCAGCTTCTACACCTGGGGCGACCGCGTCTGCTGTCTCGAGGCGGGGGCGACCTCGGCGACGCTTGTTGATGGCTGGCAGGAGCCCACGACAAGCGTACCGCCGCCGGTGGATCAACCGCACGAGAGCCACAGTCGACGCAAGCGAACGGCCAAATCCGCCGCCGGTCGCGAGGCGACCGCGAAGAGCCCTGCGCCACCTCCCGAACAGCATGGCACGCCACCGTCGAGAGAGCGCAATCTGCATCTTCGAGCGGGTGACATCCTCCTGTTTGAGGAGATCCTCGGGCCCGCCACCCACCAGCAAGCGGATGCCAATCCGGCGCACCGGCATGTGGTCCGATTAACCGGCGCAACGGCGGACTACGATCCACTCTACGACCAGCCGGTGGTGAACATAAGTTGGGGTCCGGAGGACGCACTTCCTTTCGCGTTGTGCTTGTCGGGGCGCGCCGATGCGGCGGTTGTCGAGGACATCAGCGTGGCGCGCGGCAACCTCGTTCTTGCGGATCACGGGAGTTGGATCGCGACAGACCCGAACGACTGGACCAAGTGCGAAGTTTTGCCTGACCAGATTCCCGGCAAAAACTATCGTCCGGTGCTCAAGAAGGGGCCGCTGACTTTCTGCCACCCGGCGGCGGGCACGGGGGCTGCGGCCGGCTTGCTGATTCAGGATCCGCGATCCGCGGTCCCGCAGATCACACTATTCAGCATTGCTCCGACGCTCGACGGATCGAAACCGTTGTTCACATTTGCGGATTTGCAGGACCCGCTGTCGTTTGCGGATAAGCTTGCTAACTCCGATGATCCTGCCTGGCGCGTCCTTCGCAGTCACTTGCCTCCAGACAAAGCAAAGGGTCACTCAACGACGCTGGCGGATAAACTGAAACCGCTTGTGCGGACATGGACTCCGCAACGCGATCTCATTGCCAGCGGTCCCAGGGATTTTCACTTCGTCGTCGAAATGGACGACGCCGGCTACGCGCATCTGCGGTTCGGCGACGGTCAATTGGGACGGGCGCCGGAACCGGGAGAGGTCTTCGCCGCGATGTATCGCGTCGGGATCGGCGCGGCAGGGAACGTGGGTGCGGAGGCGATCAACCAGATCGTCGGTCCGCCAGATGAGTTGAACGGTGCAGCGCTGAAGGCGCGTAATCCGCTCGCGGCGGCGGGGGGCACCGATCCGGAGCCGATTGCCAAGGTCAAGCTGGTCGCACCCAAGGCATCTCAGGGCGGCCTGATGCGCGCGGTGAGCGCGGACGATTATGCGAGGATCGCCGAGCGCAATCCCAGGGTGCAGCGCGCCGCGGCGGAACTGCAATGGACCGGCATCCGATACGAGGCGCATGTGGCCGTCGATCCGCTCGGGACCGAGCAAACCGACCCGGCGCTGTTGCGTCGGATCGAGGCCGATCTGGATCGCTATCGGCGCATCGGTCACGATGTGATCGTCGTGCCTCCAAGCTATGTGCCGCTGGACATTGCGATCACGGTGAAAGTCCTGCCGGGGTATGTCCGTGCTCATGTCGAAGCTGCGCTGTCGGATAGTTTCAGCAATCGCGCCTTGCCGGGCGGCCGGCGCGGCGTCTTTCATCCGGACAATTTAAGCTTCGGCGACAATATCTATGTCAGCAAGCTGATCGCTGCCGCCCAGTGCGTTGCCGGCGTCGAGAGCGTCGCCGTGACCAGGCTGGAGCGCCGGTTTGCGGGACCGGATCGGGAGATCGAAAACGGCGTTCTGCCGATCGGTCCGCTTGAAGTGGCGCGGCTCGACAATGATCCGGTGTTTCCGGAGAATGGCCGACTGGTCCTGACGCTGCGAGGTGGGCAATGACCGAGCCCTGCACATCCTGCGCGGCGGAGCAAACTGCCGGCTCGACGGTCAATCGTCCGGGGCTGAGCGCGCTCTCCTATCGCGTTGGCAATTATGCGACCTTCTTCGATACGATGAAAGGCCAGTTGTCCCAGTCGGGTTTGACGGGCTTGCGAACCCGCGCGGCCAGCGATCCGGCGATTGCGTTACTCGATGCCTGGGCGATCGTCGCCGATGTGCTGACCTTTTATCAGGAGCGGATCGCCAATGAGGGTTATCTGCGAACCGCCGTGGAGCGCCGCTCGGTACTGGAGCTTGCCAACCTTGTTGGATCCTCGCTGCGTCCCGGCGTGTCGGCATCGGCCAACATCGCCTACACCCTGGACCAGAACAGCGTAGCGACCATCCCGGTAGGGAGCCGCGTCCAGAGCCTGCCGGCTCAAGACCAACTGCCGCAATCGTTCGAAATCTCCGACGATCTGCCTGCGCGAGGCGCATGGAACAATTTGACGCCCCGCTTGAGCCGGCCGCAGATCGTGGCGTCCGACGCGTCCACCGTTTATGTCGCGGGCTTGACGGCGAACCTCAAGCCCAACGATCCATTGCTGGTTGTCGCCGGTTCTCCGGCGTTGCAGAGGATCCAGGCGGTCGAGCTGCAGGCGCCGCAAGGCCGCACCAAGGTCGACATCCAGAAACCGGTCCCACAGCTGGCAACATTGGCGGCGACTGCTGCGCTCCCGCCGCCGAGTGCCAGCCTCGTTAATCTGATCGAATCGCTCACCCAGCCGCCAGCCAGCAACCCGGTCAATGCCACCGAGCTGGCGCGCAACATGTCGCGCACCTTCGATCAACATTCGGACGCAGTGCCGGCCATGGTGAGGACGCTCAACCCCGAGATGCGCGCAGAATTCTACACCGCCCTGAAGAATGAAGCGGTGACACTGCCGGTGTCGAATGAAGTTCACGCGTTTCGGGTCAAGGCTGCGCCGTTCGGTCACAACGCTCCGTTGAAGCCGGTCACCGACGAAAAGGGCGTGGTGATCGACACCGAGGAATGGCCGTTGGTGGGTGCGACTTTCATCGAAATCGTCCTGTCGGTGAGCGACGTCAGCAGGAGGCAGAGAGGCGACACCCCACTTGCCTACATCGAGACAATGTTCGGCGACAAAGAAACTCCCCTGGCTTTTGTCCAGATCGAGCAGGGACCGGAAAAGGCAAGCCAGTCGTTTGCGATAGATAATACGACGCCTCCGCCGCCCATTGGCCGGTGGCACGTCCAGGCATCGATCAACACGACCAGCAAAACGATCAAGCTGGATTTCACCGATCTCGGATCCTCGTACACGATCACATTCGATACGACACAATCATTGATCGAGGTTGATTCGGGCGGCGAGGTTGACAAGGTTTTAATTGGCCGCACTGCGACGTCGTCTTCAACCGGTCGTCGGCTGCGGGTATCCACCGAGCATGGTATTGCGATCGAGCACGAGGCCGCGATCGTCCCTAATCAGCTCAGCGTGGTCGATCTCGATTCAGTCTACGATCATATCGTTCCGCAGAGTTGGGTCGCGATCGATTTCGCCAACGGGCAGCCGCCTCTCATCACGCAGGTCCAGGACGTTCAGAAAGTTTCGGTCGCGCGCTATGGCATGTCGGGCCGCGTGACGCGGCTGACCCTGGAACGCAACTGGCTGACCGCCAGCGATCTCATGCTGTCGGCGGTTCGACCCGCGACAATCCTGGCGCAGAGCGAGCGGCTGGATCTGGCCGGGGAGCCGATCGACGATCCGGTCGAAGGCAAGGAGATCGAGCTTGGCGATCTCTATAGCGATCTGCCTTCGGGCCGTTGGCTGATTGTCGGCGGGGAGCGCACCGACATTCCCAACACAAGCGGCGTGAAGGCGGCAGAGCTCGTCATGCTGGCCGGCGTCGAGCAGAAGACCCAGCTCGCCAATCCGAAAGATCCGAACTCCGGCATGCGCGCCGGCGAACACTTGCACAGCTTTCTCGAACTCGCCGCTCCGCTTGGCTACCAATACAAGCGCGATACCGTCACGGTCTACGGAAACGTCGTCTCGGCAACTCATGGCGAGACACGTGTTGAGGTTCTCGGCAGCGGCAACGGGTCGCAAGCCATGCAGCAATTCACCCTGCGCCAGGGGCCCGTCACCCATGTGAAGGCCGCTACCCGCAGTGGCACGCAAGGCACCCTCGAGGTGCGGGTCAACGACATTCCCTGGACCGAGGTGGCCGCGCTGACCGATGCGGGGCCGTTCGATCGTAGTTACGTGACGCGGACCGACGATGCCGACAAGACGACCATCGTTTTCGGTGACGGCGTCAATGGCATGCGCGTGCCGACCGGAAAGGAAAACGTCAAAGCCATCTATCGCGCCGGACTGGGTTCTGCGGGAAATGTGCCGGCGGGCGCGATCAGCCAACTGGCGTCGCGTCCGTTTGGGGTCAAAGCAGTCGCAAGTCCGCTGCCGGCGGCCGGCGGTGTCGACCGCGACGACCGCGATCAGGGAAAGAAGAACGTGTCGCTGCTCGGTGCCAGCATGGACCGGCTGATCAGCGTGCAGGACTACGCCGACTTCGCCCGCACGTTCGGCGGCATCGGCAAGGCGACTGCGGCGTTGCTGTCCGACGGGCATCGCGAGCTGGTGCATGTAACCGTAGCCCCCACGGTTCCAGGAGGCGGCAGCTCCGATCAATACCAGAATCTTCTTCAAGCCCTTCTTGACGCGGGCGACCCGCATCTGGCGGTTCAGGTCGAAGGCTGTGAGCTTGTTCTGCTGATTATCGCCGCGCGCGTCGGGCTGACAGGGGATCGGCAATGGGCGGAGGTCGAGCCCGACATTCGATCAGCTCTGCTCAACGGGTTTGGCTACGATCGGCGAGATCTCGGACAAGATGTCGCGCTGAGCGAAGTCATCAGTGCAATCCAGCTCGTCGCAGGCGTCGCTTATGTGGATGTCACGACATTCGATTCGATCAGTACGTCGGACACCAAATTTGACACGTCGTTGAAGGCCAAGCTGGCGAACATTAGTTCCGACGCCGGCCCGGCGCCGCTCGTCAGGGTCAAGCGAGCCGAGATCGATCCGGTCGAGTTGAATGTGCGGTCGGCGCAGATCGCCTTTCTGAGCGCGGACCTTCCCGACACGCTGGTACTCACGAGGATCAGCTCATGACCGCGAACAGTGGTTCCTCGAACAACGCCGGCAATCGCCTCTACGATCTTCTCCCGGTGGTTTACCGGCAGCGGGATCTGGAGGTGAACAAGCCGCTATTGGCGTTGCTCGGCGTGATCGCCGCCCAGGTGGATCTGATCGAGAGCGATATCGCACAGCTCTATGAAAACTGGTTCATCGAGACATGCGAGGACTGGGTGGTTCCCTACATCGGCGATCTGATCGGCTATCGGCCGCCTCCCGATGCCGTTCCGTCCGATCCCACCTTGTTGCCGATTAGCAAGACGCTATCGGCGCGCCGGGAGGTGGCCAATTCCGTCCGGTTCCGAAGACGCAAGGGCTCGATCGGGTTGCTGGAGCAACTGGCCGAGGCAGTTACCGGATGGCCTTCGCGCGTCGTCGAGTGCGGGCGCCAGGTGGAGCTAACCCAGTCGATCGATCATCTGCACTTAAGGCGCGGAGGGACCGCCGATCTGCGGTCAGCCGATAGGCTCGATCTCGTCGGAACTCCGTTCGACACCGTCGCCCACCTGGTCGATGTGCGAAGCATCGGATCGGATCGGTCACTGGGTCCCTACAACGTCCAGAACGTCGCACTTTATCTATGGCGGCTGCCGGTCTATCCGGCGACGCGCGCGCTGGCGTATTGTCTCGAGGAGGTCGGCGAGCATTGCTACACCTTCAGCATTCTCGGCAATGACACGCCGCTGCATAATTTGCCCGTTGCCGATCCGATGTCGGGAGACGGCGAGTTGAGCCTTCCGGTTCCGATTCGGCGGAAGGCATTCGAGACGATCGTTGCCGGCGAGGAGCGGCGCCAGGCTTCGGACAAATATTATGGAGAAGGCCGGAGCCTCGCGATCTGGAAATCAGACGGCAACGAGCTAATCCCCGCGGACAAGATCATTCCCGCGGATCTGAGCGAATGGAGGTACCGGCCGCCGCACGGATATGTCGCCGTCGATCCGGAGCTTGGCCGCATCGTCTTTCCACCCTCGGAACTGCCCGAGGGCGATGTCCTGGTTTCCTATCACTACGCCTTCGGCATGGATATCGGCGGTGGCGAATATGAACGCGGCAACGTCGTGAAGGCGGAGATTCCGACTTACCGCGTGAACGGCAGTACCGAGTTCCCAACGGTTCGGGCGGCTTGTGAGCGCTGGGCCCACGACAACCCGGCCAGCGCCGTGATCGAGTTGACTGAAAATCGCGCCTATCAAGAGCCGCTCCATATCGAACTCAAGGAGGGCCAAAGTCTCGAGATCCGCGCTAGCAACGGCGTGCGTCCTGTGATCGATCTCCTCGACTGGCGCGCCAGCCGTCCTGACGCGCTGACAATTACCGGCGCTGCCGGAAGCTGCATCACGCTGGATGGCATTCTTGTTACCGGACGCGGCATCGATATCCGCGGGACGTTTGACGAGATTGTTTTCCGGCACTGCACATTGGTGCCTGGCTGGTCGCTTCATCAGGATGCCAGGCCGCGCCGCCCGGCTGAACCCAGCCTTTCATTTATGGATGCGTCGCCGCGCGTCCTGATCGATCGTTGCATCATCGGCACGATCCACGCCACGCAGGAGGACATTCTCACCGATCCAATCACGATGCGGATCAGCGAGAGCATCGTCGATGCCACGGGCAACGAATTGATTGCGATCGGCTCGCCCGAACAGGAGGCCGCGCCGATCGCTCTCACCGTGACGAAATCCACAATTCTCGGCCGCGTTCATACCCACACTGTCGAGCTTGCCGAGAATTCCATTTTCACAGGTCAGGTCCGGGTGGCGCGCCGACAGCATGGCTGCGTGCGATATTGCTACATTCCGCCCGGTTCGCACACGCCTGCACGATATTGCTGCCAGCCCGATCTGGCCGACAAGATCCTCGATGACGCGGCAAAACTCGAAGATCTTCCGAGATCCGAGCTGCACGGGTTGCGGCGAGCGGAATGGTTACGCCTCGAGCCCCAGTTCATCACCACGCGCTATGGCGAGCCGGCCTATTGCCGGCTTGCGCGCGGATGCGCGGACGAGATCGCGCACGGTGCAGAGGATCGGGCCGAGCTTGGCGTGTTTCACGATCTATTCGAGCAGCAACGCCTGGCCAATCTGCGCAATCGCCTTGTTGAATACGTTCCGGCCGGAACCGATGTCGGAACCATCTTCGCCAGCTGATGAGAGGTAGTCATGACCGGAGATTTCACGCGCGACAGCTTCGAACCGACCAAGAATTTCACGCGGGTTCTCATGCAGCAGGGACGCCCGCAGCTTGACGCCGATCTGAACGAGCAGGTTGCCATCTTCTGGCGCTATTGGCGAACGCTGGTGACCGATCTCATCGGACCATTTGGCGGGCCCTACGACAATTGCGGTTTCGAGGTCATTACTCCGGGGGTGGTCGGCGACTATCCGCCAAAGAAGCAGGAACATCTGCGCGGAATGCTGAAGGAGCCCGGCGAATTCCTCATCAGTCCCGGACACTACTATGTCAACGGAATCCTCTGCGAGAACACGGAGCATCTCGCCTATTCCGCCCATATCGATCCCGGGGAAAGCCTGCCGGCTCCCAAAAAGAGTGCGACGTACCTGATCTATCTCGACGTCTGGGAGAGACCGGTCACGTATCTCGAAGACGAGGCGATCTACGAGCCCGCATTGAACGGGATCGACACCAGCATTCGCACCAAGGTGATGTGGCGGGTCCGGATGTGGGAACCGCCGGAGAAAAACGCCTATGGCGATTGCAGCAAGGTGCATGAGCATTGGTCGACGATCACCCATGCATGGCAGGCCGAACACCGCGGACGCCTGCGAGCTCAGACGTCGGCCGCGCCGGATGGCGCAAGTCACGAGCATGGGCATGCGGTTGGAGAAGGTTATCGAGGCCCGCAAAACCAGCTTTACCGCGTCGAAATTCATCACGAGGGCAATGTGAGTGGCGGCGCCCACGGACCCACGTTCAAAGTGTCGCGCGAGAACGGCTCCGTGCTGTTTCGGGTTACCTCGTTCGACAACAATGTCCTTACCCTGGCTTCCATGGGCAGGGACGCGCGCTTTGGTCTGAACACGGGAGATTGGGTCGAGCTCTGCGAGGGCCATATCGGCGGCGGTGCCACCGGACCGCTGTTTCAAGTGCAAATCGCGGATTCCGCTCGCCGTACGGTGACCTTGGTCGGAACGCCGGCGCATGGCGATCGCAAGCACCGTGCTTATTTCCTGCGCCGGTGGGATCACCGGGCAGGCGATCCCAAAAGGGGCGGGCTGGAGTTGCGCGATGGCGCAGCGATCCTCAGGGAAGGCGAGGGCAACAATGGGTGGCTGTCGCTCGAGAAAGGCCTGCGAGTTCAATTCCACAAATCGACTCCGGCGAACAGGTACCGCGCCGGCGACTACTGGCTGATCCCCGCGCGTGTCGCCACCGGCGGCGTTTTGTGGCCCCACGAACATGGCAAGCCGAAAGCCGTGGCGCCACACGGTGTCCAGCATCACTATGCTCCGCTGGCAATGGTCTCGTTCGATGCAAACGGCGTGCTGGAGACGCAGGGCGATTGTCGACCAAAGTTCAAAATGCCTGTGGCGTTCGGATT
>Ga0209526_10001832_pt1 | contig 14216 bp, 8 predicted proteins | sample JacPinW_OM2H0_M1_FD_188566 | JGI IMG/M metagenome (GOLD analysis project Ga0209526, IMG submission 188566) | Forest soil microbial communities from Algoma, Ontario, Canada - Jack Pine, Ontario site 1_JW_OM2H0_M1 (SPAdes) (version 2) | ecosystem: Environmental > Terrestrial > Soil > Boreal... | reverse complement strand
GAGGCGGTAGATTTACTTCGAGAAGTTGGGGGAGAAACGGAAGTTGGCGCTGCGGTTGCCGCTGCCGGCGCGGTCGTCGCCGTCTTGTTGGCTTGCGGCAAATTCGCCGGCGGCTTCGGCGCAAAAAATTTAGCCCACAGCAAAATCACGGCCATCGAAAGTATCGAGGCGATCAGAATGCGCATCTCGGAAGAAAGTTCTTTTTTCTTTTGCGGCTCGCTCACGGATGGACCTCGTTTGCACCGATCGAGCGTCCGCCGCCGGCCGCAGCAGATCTAGAGGGTCGGTCGTCCCACGTTTCCGGAACCGGATCAAACCCGAATTTGCGCGACAGCGGCTGGCAACGCAGGAGTCGTTTCAGCGTGAGCCATGATCCGCGCGCCACGCCGAACCGCTCCACCGCTTCATAGGAATACCGCGAACAGGTCGGCTCGAACCGGCAGCTTCCCGCGAACAGTATCGACAAGTACGCCTTGTAGAAGCGCAGCGCGAATAACGCCACGCGCACGCCCGGTGGGACCGCCTTGCGTTGGTCCGTTCCATCTGTTTCCATTTCGCTCGCGGCCACCGTCACATCTTCCAAGCCTACGGCTTCCCATTCGTCCCGCCGCTGCGCAACAAGCGCAACAGATCCGCGGTCACGGTCGCGAACGGTGCACGCGCCATGGCGCTCTTTGGGTGTATGACGATGTCCCATCCCGCAGGTATCTCCTGACGATGGCAGCGCACGATCTCGCGAATTCGCCGCCGCATGCGGTTGCGCACCACCGCGCCGCCCAGCGCCTTCTTTATGCTGAAACCGAAGCGGCTCTGCGGCATTTGATTCGCGCGAAGGAAAACAGTGAAGTGGGAACTCGCCCGGCGCTTCCCGGCGCGGTACACCGCGTCAAACTCACCGCGTCGCACCAGCCGTGCATCGCGTGGAAACTCCAGGCTTCCCGGGTTAATCGGGTGTGAGCCGATGACGTCCCTTCTTACGGCGCGCCGCAAGCACCCTGCGGCCGCCTTTCGTCTTCATGCGCGAGCGGAAGCCGTGCGTTTTGGCACGCCGGCGTTTGCGCGGTTGATAAGTGCGCTTTGGCAAAGCAATCCCCCTCTTATCTTACGTGCCGCGCGGACCGGTTCGGTTCGTCGCCCGCGAGCGCCGCTACCTGCACAACCAGCCAGCGGTCGGCAGGCCAGCTAGGCGGCCCTTTGCGAATCAGTTAGTGTAGTCGACCCTTGCGCACAGGGTCAAGAAACGGGAGGGGTAGCGTACAGGGCGGGGAAAAGTGATACACCCGATTCAATTGGTTTGCACACAGAAATGAACCGGATTTATATTTACGCGCATTCGCATCAGCTTCGAAGGAAGCAACTATCGCGCTGCTCGGCCCAGGCGATTTTTTGGGCGAAGGATGCATCGCGTCCGACTCGACGCATCCGCATGGAGCGTGCCTAGCATCTCTTTCTTTTCAATCTTCAGGACAGAACAGTCTGAGGGCAAAGGGCGCAAAGCCTGCTGCGGCTAACAACGAGGCATCGCCTGCCCTAAACTCGCGAGTAGGACAAATGGCGCTGAGCATCGTTCGAGGCCGGGACGCAGACGAGCGCTGGCTTCCTATCTCAGTGGACACAACTGCACGAAACTTGTCCCTGGGCGACTGCTTTCCAAAGCCCGCCGTACGTCACTACATGGTACGAGTCCTACGAGCATCGTTACAGCCCCGTTGTCGCCCTCGAGTTTTCTCCGGCCGGAGACCTGGTTGGACTTATTCCTCTGGCGATGGAAAGCGATTCTGGAAAGCTGACCTTAGCCGGAGCTCATCAAGCCGAGTACAAAGCTTGGCTAGCTCCGCCCTCGAACGGTGAATCATTCATGGAACGAGCATTGACGAAGCTAGCGCGCGAAACTGATATCAGTGCGTTGTTTTTCCAATACCTTCCGCCAGGAACTCCCACAGATTGGATCAAGCGCTCGCGGGCATGCCCTGGACCTGCGAGCTGGAGGCGCACCCGCGCCCCATCATACCGGTCGGGGATGCGGCCGCCGTGACGGACTACTTACGGAAGAAAATGAGCGGGAAGAGTACCAGAAATTACTGGAATCGGCTTAAGAAGCCCGGAAATGTTCGCTTGGAACAGATTCGCGAACCCGATCAATTAACGCGTATCTTCGATCAGCTAATCGTTTACTACGATATCAGACAAGGAGGAATCCACGGCAAGTTCGAATTCGAGGGCGATTTAGCAAAGAAGCCCTTCCACCTTGCTCTTCTTAGAACACCTGGCCTGCTTCACATCACGATTCTGAAGGCTGGAGAGGAAATCATCTCGGCTTGGTTCGGGGTAACGCATCGCAAAACCTATTCCGGCGCGATGCCCATGTTCTCGCCTTTCTATGCCTCGGATTCTCCGATGACCGTGCATCTGTTGATGCTCGTGGAACAACTGCACCAGGATGGATTCTCTGTCCTGGACCTAACCCCAGGACCAGACGCCTTCAAAGATCGCTTCGCGGCTGATTACGATTCTGCTCACGCGCTTTCGATTTACTTCAGGCAGCGGATCAAATACAAAGTGATGCGCGGAAGTGAAACACTGGCCAAACGTACCCTGCGCTCCCTCCGGATTACACCAGGTTCCGCGCTCGAGCAGTGGCGACAGCTCGCTCGCGTGCCGCTCCGGACTTGGCCTTCCGTCCTCGCCCGAGAGTTGCCCGCGCTGCTGCGAGGACCTCGGTCTACGACCGAATGGAGAATTTACGTCATTGAACCTAAGAACGTGGCGGCACTCGAGCATCCAGGCCGGATGTCCAGAGACCGCTTGGCCGATCTCCTTGCTTTCCAGCCGTCAGAATTTTGGCGCACGCGCCAGAAATTCACGGCCGAATCCCTGAAAAGGATAGAGAACGGACATCATTTCTACACGGGTGTCGAGTACGGCCGGCTAGTGCATTGCAGCTGGCTAGCCGAAAACAAGAAGATGGATGTCTTTCCCGGTACGCGCTAACCGTTTCATCCCCCTCCTGGATCGCCATTCTGTATGGTTCGTATACCGACCCGGCGGCACGAGGACGTGGGCTGTACCATGCTGCCTTGGATCAGATGCTGTATGATGCGGCCCAACTTCCAGGAATAAACTACATTTTCACGGCCGCCCAGGCGCGCAACAAACTTGCGTGCCGTGTCATCGAGAAGCTCGGCTTTATCGATCTGCGGCAGCAACCGAGCGGCACCCCGCCGAAACGAGATCGAGAGTAGCGACAAAGAAAAGACTTCTGTTGCAATGGTTGCGACATTTTGCGCGCTCGAATAGCAAGCAGTGCAGACTTTTCCCGTCGCTTAAATCTCTGGGAAGCGACCCACCCACTCAGACTACGACGATTTCGCATCTGCAATTTCAGCGGTCCTCCAGGATAAGAACGGAATTCTGGAAGTCAACGATCACGACCTTAAACGAACTCAGGACATCGAGCCCAATGACGCCGTCGGCCTCCCCAAACTTGAAGTCGCCGACCACTACACTCTGGCGAAATGAGCGGAGTTCGTTCAGATCCGACTCTCCTAGACTGAATCCAATCGGGACTCGAAACGCGGGGATGCTTCCATTCGCCGTGTTGATCGTGATTCGAGAGCCTGTGTTTGCTGGCGGAACGATTTTCAGACTGAAGGTCGTCAGTACAGCGCCCGTGTCGAGGAGAAGAGTGGCGCGACTCCCGTTTACGCGAGCCGGGATGTAGATGAGTCCGTTGCGCGCTTGAAACAGGATGCGGTGCTCACCAGAACGAACGGCCACCGAAGGCTTCTGACCCGGCCACGGTTGGCAGGCGATTGTCAGACCTCCAAACATTGCCATCGTCGCTCGCCCGATTGCCACTCGTGTCTCCTTTACACAAAAGCCGCTAAGGGCGAACAGTAGATGCCGGCTCTTTCCGATAGCAATGAACGGTGGCTTCGTTCTGGGTAAGCGTTCGGTTAGTGCGCATGTCTCCGAGAATTAGGGGCTTACCGGCCATCGATCAGGAAGAAATTTCACGATCCGCGGTGCAGGAAGGTGTTAGACTTTCCTAACATCGATTCCCGGATAAGGGCGCCTGTGACATCGTCTGCGCCAACCAGGTTCCGCTTTGATACGTTTGAGTTACATGCAGCAACGGGCGAACTGCGCAAGGCTGGCATCCTCTTAAAACTCCAGCCGCAGCCCTTCCGGGTTCTGCTGCTCCTCGTTGAACGTGCCGGTCAGTTAGTCACCCGCGAAGAAATACAGCGCTACCTCTGGAAAGACTCAACTTTCGTCGATTTCGAACACGGAATTAACTTCTCGATTAACCAGGTTCGCGTCGCTCTGGCAGACGATGCGGAAAATCCTCGGTATGTAGAGACTCTCCCACGCCGCGGGTATCGATTTATCGGTGTGGTGGAACAGTCACTTCATCCGAAACAATCCGCGACGTCTTGGCCGGATAGAGTTGAGAATCTCCGGCCAGCCCAGTGCGGTCCCGAGTCATCCGCTGAAGTGGCAGCCAGACGGCGCTGGTTGGCTATCGCCGGCTGGGCGGTATTGCTAGGAACCTTAGTCGCCGGAGCGTACTTCCTCTTTCATCGCGCACCCGTGCTGACAGAAAAGGACACCCTCGTGCTCGCCGATTTCACCAACACGACGGGCGACACTGTGTTTGACGGCACGCTTCGGCAAGGGCTGGAGATGCAGCTCGAGCAATCCCCATTCCTGAGCCTGATCTCTGAGAGCCGCGTCCAGCAGACGCTACGCCTGATGGGCAAGCCTGCCGACGCGCGGCTCACGCCGGAGATGGCTCGCGATCTCTGCCAGCGCGTGGGAAGCAAGGCGTACATCGAAAGCTCCATAGCCAATCTGGGGAACGATTACGTGATCGGCCTGAAGGCAGTGAACTGCGCGACGGGCGAGTCGCTCGCACAGGAGCAAGTGCAAGCGTTGGGGAAAGAAAAGGTCCTCGACGGCCTGAGCCAGGCCGCTGTGAGGCTACGTGAGAAACTGGGAGAATCGCTCAGCTCGGTACAGAAGTTCGATACACCCCTGGTGCAAGCGACGACTCCCTCGCTGGAAGCCCTCCAAGCCTTAAGCATAGGAAGGAAGACACTTAACAACGGAGACTACCCCGCGTCCGTGCGTTCGTTCCAGCGCGCTATCGCCCTCGACCCCAATTTCGCGGTGGCCTACGGCGCTCTGTCTGCCAGCTACATAGATTTAGGAGAAAGCGGCCTCGCGATAGCGAACGCCAAGAAAGCCTATGAACTTCGCGAAGGGACGAGCGAACGAGAAAAGTTCGCAATCGAATCGACTCACAGCTGGGTAGTTACTGGCGACCTCGAAAAAGCGCGCGAGGTGTATGAACTCTTCGTAGAGACATACCCACGCGATCCGGATGCGCATTTCAATCTGGGTAACGTCTACGATAACCTCGGTGAATATGAGAAGGGCCTCGCACAAGCCCGCGAATCCCTTCGACTTGAGCCAGATTCCGAATTGAATTACGGCTATCTGGTGTACTCGTATCTCACTTTGAATCGCCGGCGTGAAGCCAAGGATGCTGCGAATGAGGCGCTGGTGAAATACCCTGACTCGGCTATTCTGCATGCAGACCTTTACCTTTTGGCTTTCTTGGAAAACGACTCAAAGGGAATGGCGCGACAGCAAGCCTGGACGGCAGGCAAGAAAGGCTTTGAAGACGTATTGCTCGGGTGCGAAGCCGGTCGGTCTCTCTATTCCGGACAACTCGCGAAGGCGCGTGAGCATTCCCGCCGGGCGGTGGCATCAGCCGAGGAAGCCAAAGAGAAAGAGAGGGCGGCGGGTCACGAGGCTGATGCGGCCTTGTATGAAGCGCTTTTCGGCAACCAACTCCAAGCGCGGCACCTGGCTGCCTCAGCGCTGCAGCGTTCTGGTGGCCGGGATGTGCAGTATGCGGCGTCCCTGGCATTGGCGATGGCCGCAGATTCTGTGAAATCTCAAGCGCTCGCAGACGATTTGGTCAGGTTTTTCCCCGAGGATACGATCGTTCGACTTAATTATCTGCCTACGCTTCGAGCACAACTCGCACTCAATCATAACGATGCTGCAAATGCTATCGAGACGCTGCGGGTCGCTTCGCCTTACGAATTGATCACGCCCGCTAACCCCACACTTTCTCTTGAGTTGTACCCAGTTTTTGTGCGCGGCCAAGCGTACCTGCAGGCGCATGAAGGCAGCGAAGCAGCAGCTGAATTCCAGAAAATTCTCGACCATAGCGGGCTTGTCAATTTCGCGCCCATCGGAGCCCTCGCCCATCTCGGCCTCGCCCGCGCTTACGTGCTCGAGGGCGACATGGCCAAGGCCCGCTCCGCCTATCAGGATTTCCTCACTCTCTGGAAAGACGCCGACTCCAACATTCCCATCCTGGCTAAAGCCAAAGCAGAATATGCGAAGCTGCAATAACCGAGCCCCAAAGAAACGGCCTTTGGTCCAGTAGTTCGGAATGGGTGGCGGGGGCACGCCAACGATTCCATCGCTTCGCCCCGCGTCCATCTCCATGCCTTCTGAGCGCGCCGGCAACCTGCCGGAATGCTCCCGTGAGGCGTCTCCGGTCATCGGTAGACGCGGGCCGACAGAGAAGCAGCTATTTACTGATATTGTTAGACGCGAACGATCCGGGCGAGAGCATACGATCCGTTAATTGGGAAGGGGCTAGCGACGAAATACCGTAATCGCGTGCTGGTACTTCTGTCCCTTCTGCTGGTCATCACTTACCTCGACCGAGTCTGTATTTCGGTGGCCGGACCGCGCATGCAGGAGGCGCTCCATATAGGTCCTTTGGCCTGGGGCTGGGTCACCGGCGTCTTCACGCTCGCATACGCCGCATTTGAGATCCCCAGCGGCGCCCTGGGCGACCGGATTGGACCGCGCCGAGTGCTCACCCGGATCGTGTTGTGGTGGTCCGGATTCACTTCCCTGACGGGTCTGGTGACAGGCTACTATCCGCTTTTGTTGACCCGGTTTCTGTTTGGGATGGGGGAAGCCGGTGCCTTGCCAAATGCCGCGGTTGCGGTGGCGCGCTGGTTTCCCGTTCCTGAGCGAGGCCGCGCCTTTGGAATCTCCTTAATGGCCACCCAATTGGGCGGCGCGCTTGCCCCCTTGCTCGTGGTGCCAATCCAGGTTCATTACGGATGGCGAGCGTCCTTCTATGTGTTTGGAATCTTGGGGGTGGCATGGAGCGTCGTTTGGTACCGGTGGTTTCGAGACTCTCCGGCGGAGAAAGCGGGCGTCAGTCAGGCGGAGTTAGAGGAGACCCGTGGCTTGGTTGCCAAAGCGCATCGTGGCCTTCCGTGGAAGATCGCTCTTCGCTCCGGAAACTTGTGGGCCGCGATGGGCGTGGGCTTTTGCTACGTGTACACCTTCTACTTTTTTCAATCGTGGTTTCACACCTACCTCGTTAAGGCACGAGGATACAGCGAAAATGCTCTTCTGCTTTCCTCTCTGCCTTTTCTCGTGGGTGCGGGTGCGAACTGTGGCGGGGGACTCGCCAGTAATGCGCTGGTGAAAAGATTGGGGCTCAAGTGGGGCCGCCGCTGGATCGGTTTGGTGGGATTGGGGACTGCGGCGCTGTGCACAGTTGTGGTCCTGTTCACGCACCAATGGCTTGGGGCGCTGTTCTTACTGTCTCTCGTCTATGGCGGAATTACTTTTCAGCAGCCGACGATGTTTGCGGTGTGCCTAGATATCGGCGGCGAGTATGCCGGTGCGGTGGTTGGCGCTATGAACACCGCTGCACAAATTGGCTCGTTTGTGTCGTCGGTGGTGTTTGGATATCTGGTGGCTCGCTACGGCAGTTACAACGTGCCCTTCATCCCGATGGCGGCATTGCTTCTCATCGGCGCTGGGCTGTGGCTTAAGGTCGACCCTGTCCAGGTACTGATTCCGGGCCCTTAAACGGCCTCGAAAACGAACTCCGCGGTCCCGGTCGCGAACGGTGCACGCGCTGTTTGGGCGTGTGACGATGTCGGCATCGGCTCGAAGATCTTTCTCGAGCATGTATAATGCCGGGCACCGATGGCGCTTACCGCGGGCACGAAATTCGGGCCTTATGAGATCGTTTCGCCGCTTGGTTCAGGCGGCATGGGTGAAGTTTACCGCGCCCGAGATACACGGTTGGATCGCACCGTCGCGATCAAGGTCTTACCCGGCCACTTGTCCGACAACTCCGAAGCGCAAGAGCGCTTCGACCGCGAAGCTCGCTCCATTTCGTCTTTGAATCATCCCAACGTGTGCCAGCTCTACGACGTGGGGGCGCAAGACGGAATCCGCTATCTGGTGATGGAGTTCCTGCAGGGCGAGACGCTGGCCGATCGGTTGCGCAAAGGTCCGCTGCCGCTGCCGCAATTTTTCAAGATCTCGATCGAGATCGGCGAAGGATTGGAGACGGCACACCGCCATGGAGTGGTCCACCGCGATCTGAAACCCGGCAACATTATGCTGACCAAGGGCGGTGCCAAGCTCATGGATTTTGGCTTGGCGAAACCCACGCTGCTCGTCGCCACTTCGGTCTCCGGTCTCAGCGTAACGGTCAGCACGCCGGCGGCGAGTCAGCCGCTGACGGCGCAGGGCATGGTGCTGGGGACCTTTCAATATATGTCGCCGGAGCAGACCGAAGGCCGGGAAGCCGACGCGCGTTCCGACATCTTTTCCCTGGGAACGGTTCTGTACGAAATGCTCACCGGGAAACGCGCGTTTGAAGGAAAAACCGTGGCCAGCGTGATGGCTGCGGTGCTCGAGCGCGATCCTGCGCCAGTTTCCTCGATCGAGCCCGCGATTCCGGTGGCGCTGGATCGGACGGTAAAAACGTGCCTGGCGAAAGATCCTGACGACCGATTTCAAACCATCCACGATTTAACAATGCAATTGAAGTGGATTGCCGAGAGCGGGGATTCCTTTTCATCCCAGGCACTACCCGCACCGGTTGCGGAGCAAAAAGGAACACGAGCAAGGGCGGCCTGGATCGTTGCAGGCGTAGTGGCCTTTCTTTTGGTTCCTTTGGCAACGTGGAGGATGGTGCGGCGCCCGCAAACTAGCGAGGCCCCACCGGTGCTGGCGTTTATTCCGCCGCCTCCGGACACGCGCTATCTGGCGTTTGGATTTGGCGCGGGACCAGTGGCGGTTTCTCCCGATGGGACCAGGCTGGCCTTTTCAGCGATTGACCAAAGCGCCGCGATCAAGCTGTGGACGCGACCTTTGAGTGCGCGTGACGCCGTGCCGGTGAGCGGGACCGAGAATGCGTCGGCGCCGTTTTGGTCGCCCGATGGACGCACCATCGGTTTCTTCGCCGACGCCAAGTTAAAGACGCTGGACGTAGCCGACGGCACGATTCAGGTACTCAGCGAAGTTTCCCCTCAGAATGGAACCGCGAGTTGGAGCAGCGACGGCACAATTCTGTTCGCCAGCCGCGGAAACTCGCTGACCTCTATATCCAGTCAGGGTGGAGGGCTGACACCGCTGACTGCGCTTAACGCGAACGATTTGGTCACAAATAATCCCGCATTTCTCCCGGACGGAAAACATTTCCTGTATCAGGCAGAAAGTCGCACGTTCCAGGCGCGCATCGAGATGGGATCACTGGGATCCAGCGACAGCAAGTTGGTGCTGGAAAATGCGCGCTCGCCGAGCTATTCCTCTGGATTTTTGCTGTTTGTGAGGGAGGGCAGAGTGTTTGCGCAACGATTCGATGCCGGCTCGGGCAAGCTCTCCGGTGCCGTGATCTTGTTGGCGGATTCCGCGAGTTACTCCGTGGGCGGAGGGTCTGCGCTTGCTTTCCAGGCAACTTCGCACGAAGCGCGATTGCAATGGTACGACCGCGAGGGTAAGCCCGTGAGCACCATTGGGCCCGTGGCGCCCTATCTGAACGTAAAAATATCACCGGACGGCAAGCAAGTGCTGGCTGTTTTGGATCCTCAGGTGGATCGAAGGACTTCCGACGGGGGATCGGATCTATGGTCCTTGCCCGCCGATGGCGGCGTGAGCGCGCGCCTGACGTATGGAAAGGGTTGGAAGGGCTGGTCGGTGTGGTCTCCGGACGGCAAGTACATTGCGCATTCCATGGAGTCCGATGACCAAGCCATGATCGTGCGGAAGGCAGCTGACGGGTCCGCTGCGGAGGAAACACTGATCACGCTCGGGTCTGAGTTTCCTTACGCCTCGGTCGTGGATTGGTCGCCCGATGGACGCTACCTTTCCTACTACGCCTTTAACATGAAAAAAGCACGGGGAGAGAACTGGATTGTCCCCTTGTTTGGCGACCGGAAACCGTTCCAGGTTGCCCCAGTGGGCGCTTCGCAGTATGACGGCAACTTTTCGCCTGACGGTCATTGGCTGGCTTACTTTTCCTACGAGTCCGGGAGGCCTGAAGTGTACGTCGTTCCCTTTCCCGGGCCTGGCGGCAAGTATCAGATCTCGCGGGCGGGTGGTTGGAACCTGCGGTGGGGTGGCAAAAACCAGCTGTACTTTTTGACGACAGGGAACCAGCTTATAGAAGCGGACCTGAATCTGACCGGGCAGGCCTTGCAGGTAAAGTCGCTGCGGCCACTGTTTCAAATGAACCTGCTGGATGAAGCTGCGCCAATGTTTGACGTTTCGGCCGACGGCCGAAGGTTTCTGACGGTGACGCCGGCGCGAGCGGAGTCAAACTCCATTGGCTTGCTGCTGAACTGGTTCACTCTTGCCGCAGCTAAAAAATGACCACGCCACGATTTGCACGGTTTGCCATCCTTGCCAGCGTCTGCTAGTTGGCTGTCACCGGATTCCCCAAGCTCAAGAAAGGATTTGCATAGTCCAAGCGGCGATCGAAACGCGCGTCGGATTGTTTTCGTCGGCATCGCGCCCGAGCGTACTTCCTCAAATGCCGCGCGTCCGAGAAAATGCGAATGTAAACCGCCACTTCTGGGCTTGGGGCACCCAGCGAAGGCTCCTCGGGGCTATAATCACGGCCACTTATGCCTCTAGCTCCAGGCACGCACCTGGGCCCCTATGAAATCGCGGAGCCGCTGGGCGCAGGCGGCATGGGCGAAGTCTACCGCGCCCGCGACACGCGGCTGGAACGCACTGTCGCCATCAAGATTCTGCCCGCGCAGTTCTCCTCGGACGCAGTTCGCAAGCAGCGGTTTGAGCGCGAAGCCAAGACCATCTCGAGCCTGAACCATCCGCACATTTGTGTGCTGCATGACGTCGGCAGTCAGGATGGTATCGATTATCTGGTGATGGAGTGCGTGGAAGGGGAGTCGCTGGCGAAGCGACTAGGAAAAGGCCCGCTGCCGCTCGAGCAAGTGCTCAAGTACGGGGCGCAGATTGCCGACGCGCTGGACAAAGCGCACAGGAGCGGTGTGGTTCACCGCGACCTGAAGCCGGGCAACATCATGCTCACGCCGACAGGAGCGAAGCTTTTGGATTTCGGTCTGGCCAAGCCGCTGGCGCCCGTCACCAGCGTGGACACGTGGACCGCAGCGGTAAGGCAGTCTTCTCCGATAACGGAACAAGGGGCCATCGTCGGCACATTCCAGTACATGTCGCCCGAGCAAATCGAGGGGAAAGAGCTGGATGGGCGCAGCGACATTTTTTCGCTGGGCGCAGTGCTGTACGAGATGTTGACGGGCCAGCGCGCGTTTGAGGGCAAGAGCCAGCTCAGCGTGGCCTCCGCGGTCCTGGAAAAGGAACCTGCGCCCATCAGCTCTATCAAACCGCTAACGCCACTGTCGCTCGAGCACACCGTGCGGCGCTGTCTGGCCAAAAATCCCGACGAACGCTGGCAGACCGCTCGCGACCTCGCTCTCGAACTCCAATGGATCGCCGAGTCCGGCTCTCAGGCGGGAGCGCCAACAACCGCAGCGCGACCCGGGAGGAACCGTGATTTGTTCGGGTGGGCGGCTTCCACCCTTCTGCTTTGCGCGCTTGCCGCGTTGGGAATTGCGTATTGGAAACGAACTGTGCCCACGTCAACGGTTGTGCGTTCCGCCATTCCTCCGCCGCCAGACAGCCAATTCTACGCAATGAACATCGACGCGGGAGGCCCGGCGATTTCTCCCGACGGGAAGTTCGTGGTTGCGGCAGTGAAGGACAGCAAAGGAAAGACGTTGCTGTGGCTGCACGCCTTCGAGGACGCTGGCGAGGGGAAAGCCCTGCCTGGCACGGACGACGGGGGCCACCCCTTCTGGTCTCCGGATAGTCGCGCGATTGGTTTTTACGCTGGAGGGAAACTCAAGCGGATCAGTGTCGAAGGAAATTCTTTGCAGCCGCTTTGTGACGCGTCACGAGGCAGAGGCGGAACGTGGAGTGCCGAGGGCACCATTCTGTTCACCCCGACACCGTCCTCCGGTCTATTCCAAATACCGGCGAATGGTGGGACGCCGAAGCAAGTGACGGAGTTGAACGCCAATCGCTGGGAGAACAGCCATCGTTGGCCAGTCTTCCTTCCCGACGGAAGACACTTCCTATTCTTCGTGCGCAGTTTTCAGCCTGATATTTCCGGAATCTACGTTGGTTCGCTGGATTCGCGGGAGTCTCACTCCGTGGCCAAGACGGCCTTCGGGGCGGTGTTTTCGGCGCGAGGATATCTGTTGTACCTGCGGGGCGAGACACTCGTCGCGCAAGCCTTTGATGAACGCAGGCTTGCCCTAACAGGCGAGCCCCTGCCTTTGGTGGATCGCGTGTTTCTCAATCCGGGAACCTCGAGTGGGCTGCTCAGCGTGTCCAATGGCGGAGTGCTGGTGTACTACCCAGCAGGCAAAGGCGGCGGGCCACTCGAAGTCGCTTGGTTTGATCGAAACGGCAAGATCGGCGCGAGTCTTGAGAGGGGATATCTTTACGGACCTGCCCTCTCACCGGATGGAGCCCGCGCGCTGATACCGAAAGTCGGCGAGGATGGCCTAACTTCAGATTTGTGGAACATCGATCTCGTCCGTGGCACGCGAACTCGAGTCACGTCGGGCCCGGGCTTTAAGACCGTTGCGGTTTGGGCGCCTGATGGGCAATCCTTGTTTTTTTCTTCCTATGCGAAAGACCAACCCCACATCTACCGGACAAAGAGCGATGGTACCGGCCCCACCGAAACTGTCCTGGAATCCAGAGGCGTTGAGGAAACGCCGTGGTCGGTGTGCCGCGATGGACGGTATGTGGCTTACAACCGCTCGACCATTGAGGAGTATCCGCGATACTCAATTTGGATTCTTCCGTTGACAGGGGAGCGCAAACCTTTCCCGCTGGTCCAATCGCAATTTTCGAATGCAGCGCCTGTCTTCTCTTCCGATTGCCAATGGGTTGCGTACTCGTCCAATGAATCGGGGCGGCGGGAGGTGTATGTAACCCACTTTCCTGACGCTGCGCGCAGGTATCAGGTGTCCACGGAAGGCGGCGCCGTACCGCAATGGCGGGGCGATGACAAGGAACTGTTTTATTTTTCGCCGGAACAGAGCAGCATGACCTCCGTAACCGTGCAAAAAAGGGGAGCCGAAATCTCGCTGGGCAATCCGCGCGTGCTGTTTCCAATTCCCAACGTAACGATACTCGGTTCCATGTTTGGAGTCAGTTCAGACGGCCAGCGCTTTCTAGTTTCAGGAGTGTATCCTTTAGCAGGCAACGCGCCGCTCACCCTGGTGATGAACTGGGACGCGGACCTGAATAAGAAATGAGCCGCGGGCAGTATACCGACGCATTCGAGTCGGATTTGAAGCCACTTCTCCTCGAGAGGACAGCAAAGATGACCGCGCACGGACGCAAGTTGGTAGCTGTGGCAATTCCCCTGGTCTTTCTTTTTGCGGCCGCCCGCACCTTCGGACAAGACCAGGCCGGCTCCAGCCAGGATGTCCAAAAACGCCTGAAAGCCGCTGAAAAGCCGGAATCCGTGAAACCGTTCGACGGGGTGGTGAAGACCTTGTTCGCGGCCCACCGGTTCGAACAGGTGGTGATCTCCCCGGACGGAAGCAAAGTCAGCTGGGTGGAGACCTTGGTGGACAAAGACGGCACGCCAACGGGCAACACCGCGATCCGCCTGAAGGACCTCAACCACACGGCCGCACCTGCAAGACGCATCAGCGCCGGCGGTGCTCTGACGGCGCGCGCCGAGGGAAACGTCGCCTGGTCGCCGGACAGCAAGAAAATTGCGTTCCTTTCCGACGTGGCCAAGAAAGGCCAACTGCAGCTCTACGTCGTGAGCGCCGCGGGGGGTCCAGCCAAAAAACTCA
>Ga0209526_10001831_pt1 | contig 14218 bp, 12 predicted proteins | sample JacPinW_OM2H0_M1_FD_188566 | JGI IMG/M metagenome (GOLD analysis project Ga0209526, IMG submission 188566) | Forest soil microbial communities from Algoma, Ontario, Canada - Jack Pine, Ontario site 1_JW_OM2H0_M1 (SPAdes) (version 2) | ecosystem: Environmental > Terrestrial > Soil > Boreal... | reverse complement strand
CCCCCGCCACTATCTGGGGTCTTGCGGGGTCCCGTCCGTGCGTTTCACCAGATCAGCTTAAGGAGTCGAAAACCCATGTCAGAACTGCGTATCGGAGTTCTCGGCGTCGGCGTGATGGGAGCCGATCACGTCGCGCGTATCACCTCGAAGATATCCGGCGCACGGGTGTCCGTCGTTAACGACTATCTCACCGAAAAGGCCGAGCAGATCGCCCAGAGCGTCCCCGGTTGCCGGGCCATCGCCGACCCACTCGACGCCATCGCCGATCCCGACGTCGACGCCGTCCTGCTCGCCACCCCCGGGCCGACCCATGAGAAGCAGCTGCTCGCGTGCCTCGAACACGACAAGCCGGTGATGTGCGAAAAGCCCCTGACGACCGACGTTGCGACGTCGCTCGAGGTGGTCAAGCGCGAGGCCGAACTCGGCAAACGGCTCATCCAGGTCGGCTTCATGCGTCGCTTCGACCACGAATACGCGCAGCTGAAGGCGCTGCTCGACGGCGGCGAGCTGGGTCGCCCGCTGGTGATGCACTGCGCACACCGCAATCCCGTCGTTCCGCCGAACTTCGACAGCTCGATGATCGTCAAGGACTCCCTGGTACACGAGGTCGACGTGACCCGTTTCCTGTTCGACGAGGAGATCACGTCAATCCAGATCATCAAGCCGGAGCCGAATCCGGGTGCACCCGTTGGACTTCAGGACCCGCAGATCGCGATCCTGCGCACCGAGTCCGGCCGCCATGTCGACGTCGAGCTGTTCGTCACCACCGGCGTGGCCTACGAGGTCCGCACCGAGGTGGTCGGCGAGCTCGGTAGCGCGATGATCGGCCTCGACGTGGGCCTCATCCACAAGGCTGCGCCGGGCCGCTGGGGCGGCCAGATCACGCCGGGCTTCCGGGAGCGTTTCGGTCAGGCCTACGACACCGAGATTCAGCGGTGGGTCGACGCGGTTCGGTCCGGGGTCAACGTCGACGGGCCGACGGCGTGGGATGGGTACGCCGCCGCGGCCGTGTGCGCCGCGGGCGTCCGCTCGCTGGAGAGCGGCGAACGCGTCGCCGTCGACCTCGCCGAGCGGGTCGGGGTGTGAGATGAAGATCGCACTGGATCCCACCCCGTTCCACCACGACCACGAGCTGCTCGAATTCCCGCGCCTGGTCGCCGATCTGGGCTACGAAAATCTGCAACTCACCCCGCATCGCGACTTCATCCCCTTCTTCAACCACCCACGCGCCGACGACGACCTGGTCGCCAAGTTCCGCAAGGCCTGCGCCGACGCCGGCGTCGGGATCGCCTCGGTGCTGCCGGTGATGCGGTGGTCGGGCCCCGACGAGCACGCCCGGGAAGCCGCGGTGCGTAACTGGAAGCGCGTCATCCAGATCACCGTCGACCTCGGCGTCAACGTCATCAACACCGAATTCTCCGGCCGCCCCGAGCGTGCCGAAGAATCCGAACGGGCGTTCTTCAGGTCGATGGAGGAGCTGGTGCCGATCTTCGAACGGGAAGGCATCGACGTCCGAATCGACCCGCATCCCGACGATTTCGTCGAGGACGGGCTGGAAGCGCTGCGCATCATCCGCGGCGTCAACTCGCCCACCATCGGCATGGTCTACGTCGCCTGCCACACCTACCACATGGGCGGCAACATGACCGAGACCATCCGCGCCGCAGGCAACAAACTGAGGCTCGTGCACGTGGCCGACACCATGGATCACCGCCGCAGCCACGGGCTGCGCTACATCACCAACCCGCCGGGCAACCCGGCCCGGGTACACCAGCACCTCAAGATCGGTGACGGCGACGTCAACTGGGACGAGTTCTTCGGCGGCCTGGCCGAGATCGGCTTCTACGACCGCCCCGAGACCGTCATGGTGTCCTCGGTCTTCGCCGAGGACGAAAACGCACAAGAGGTATCGCGCTACCAACTCGCCACCATGACCGACTACGTGGCCAAATACAAGAAATGAGTATGACTATGGCAACCAACACGATTGCGCACTGGATCAACAACAAGGCCTACCCCGGCACCAGCGGTAACACGTCGCCCGTGACCAACCCGGCGACCGGTGAGGTCACTGGCGAGGTCGCCCTCGGCAGCGTCGAGGACGCCCGCGCGGTGATCGACGCCGCCGCGGCCGCCTTCCCCGCGTGGCGGGACACCTCGCTGACCAAGCGCACCGCGATCATGTTCAAATTCCGCGAACTGCTCAACGCACGAAAGGGCGAACTGGCCCGAATCCTCACCGCCGAACACGGCAAGGTACTCTCCGATGCCCTTGGCGAGATCAGCCGCGGCCAGGAGGTCGTCGAATTCGCCTGCGGCATCCCGCATCTACTCAAAGGCGGATTCACCGAGAACGCGTCGACCAAGGTCGACGTGTACTCCATCCGTCAGCCGCTCGGCCCGGTCGGCGTCATCAGCCCGTTCAACTTCCCGGCCATGGTGCCGATGTGGTTCTTCCCCATCGCCATCGCCGCCGGCAACACCGTCGTGCTCAAACCCAGCGAGAAGGACCCGTCCGCCTCGTTGTGGCTCGCCGCGCTGTGGGCCGAAGCGGGACTGCCCCCGGGGGTGTTCAACGTGCTGCAGGGCGACAAGACCGTCGTCGACGAGCTGTTGACCAACACGGCGATCAAGTCAATCAGCTTCGTCGGGTCCACCCCGATCGCGCAGTACGTCTACACCACCGGCACCGCGGCGGGCAAACGGGTTCAGGCCCTCGGCGGCGCTAAGAACCACGCGGTCATACTGCCCGACGCCGACCTCGACCTGGCCGCCGACGCGATGGTCAACGCCGGCTTCGGCTCGGCCGGCGAACGCTGCATGGCGATCTCGGCGGCCGTCGCGGTCGGCCCGATCGCCGACGAGCTCGTCGACAAGATCGCCGAACGGGCCCGCACAATCAAGACCGGCGACGGCACCCGCGACGCCGACATGGGGCCGCTGGTGACCAAGGCCCACCGCGACAAGGTGGCGTCCTACATCGACGCCGGCGAAGCCGACGGCGCCACGCTGGTCCTCGACGGGCGCAACGTGGACCCCGACGGCGGACCCGACGGCTTCTGGCTCGGGCCCACGCTACTCGACCACGTCACACCGCAGATGAGCGTCTACACCGACGAGATCTTCGGCCCCGTGCTGTCCGTCGTCCGCGTCGAGTCCTACGACGAGGCGCTGGAACTGATCAACTCCAACCCCTACGGCAACGGCACCGCGATCTTCACCAATGACGGCGGGGCGGCCCGCAGGTTCCAGAACGAGGTCGAGGTCGGGATGGTCGGCATCAACGTGCCGATCCCGGTTCCGATGGCCTACTTCAGCTTCGGCGGCTGGAAGGCGTCGCTGTTCGGGGACACCCACGCCCACGGCATGGACGGCGCGCACTTCTTCACCCGCGGCAAGGCGATCACCAGTCGCTGGCTCGACCCCAGCCACGGCGGCATCGAACTAGGCTTCCCACAGAACGCCTGACCCACATGCCGCGCGGAGGGTACGCGCGGGACAAGGAAGGCGGCCGCAGTCAAGATGATGGAACGCCGAGTCGGTGTCACCCTGCTGCACCGCACCACCCGCGAAGTGCAACTCACCCCGGCCGGGGCGGTGTTCCTCGACCACTGCCGTGGACTGGTCGCTACCGCCCAGGCCGCCGACATCGCTGCCAAACGTGCAGCCGACGGCCAATCCGGGTAGCTCCGTGTTGGTGCAGTGACATCCGCATTCACCGATCCGCTTCCAGGACCCGCCGGAGTCTTCCGCGATCACGTGGTCGACTAGATCGCGTTGGCCGAACACGGTCGGCACCGCCACCCGCGGCGTCGTGTCCGGTGCCTCGAACAGCACGTGTTAGGTAAGACGTCGCGCCGAAGTCCAAGGGCCTCAGCGTCAGCGGGCTCGGCGCAGGTGTCAGAGCGTCGCGGCGGCGGCCAGATCGGTGACGCGCGCCCAGTCCTGGGCTGCGAGAACATTGGACGGCGTGATCCAGGAGCCTCCGACGCAGCCGACATTCGGCAACGCCAGATACTGGGCGGCGTTCGCGGTGGAGACGCCGCCGGTCGGGCAGAACCGCGCCGCCGGGATCGGGGAACTCACGGACTTCAGGTAGTCCGCTCCGCCGGCGGCCTCGGCCGGGAAGAACTTCAGCTCGGTGTATCCGGCCTCGAGCGCGGCCAGGATCTCCGACACCGTTGCCACACCGGGCAGATGCGGGAGTCCGGTGTCGGTCATGGCGCTCAGCAGGGTCCGTGTGCTGCCGGGCGAGACCAGGAACTGCGCGCCAGCCGACGCGGCTTGTTTGGCCTGTCCCGGGTCGACGATGGTGCCCGCCCCGAGGAAGATTTCGGGCACTTCACCGGCGATCCGCTCGATGGCGTCCAGCGCCACTGGCGTCCGCAATGTCAGCTCGATGACCGGCAGGCCGCCGGCCACCAGTGCGCGGGCGATCGGGACGGCGTGGTCGACATCATCGACCACGACGACCGGGATGACAGGGACACGGTTGAGCAGTGATTCGGTCATTGATTTCTCCTCGGGTATCACGCGACGTAGGCGGGGAAGACGCTGGCGCCCTGGTCCGCGGGACCCACGACGGCGCGCATGCTGGCGAACAACTCACGTCCGGTGCCCACCATCTCGGTCGCCGAGGGTGTGCGCCCGGTCGGGGTGCGGGCGGCGAACTCGTCGTCCGGAACGTGCAGGGTCAGGGTGCCGGCCACGGCGTCGACGGTGATGGAATCACCGTTGCGCACCCGCGCCAACGGTCCGCCAGTGGCGGCTTCCGGCGTGAGATGAATGGCGGCCGGGACCTTTCCGGAGGCGCCGGACATTCTGCCGTCGGTCACCAGTGCAACCCGGTGTCCGCGGTCCTGCAGGACGCCCAGTGCCGGAGTGAGCTTGTGCAACTCGGGCATCCCGATCGCGCGGGGACCCTGATAGCGCAGTACCGCGACCAGATCGCCGCCCAACTCGCCGGCCTCAAACGCTGCGAGGAAGTCGGCCTGGTCGTCAAAGACGACGGCCGGTGCGGTGATCATGCGGTGCTCGGGTTTGACAGCCGAGGTCTTGATCACGCACGTACCCAGATTGCCGGCAAGGGTCGTCAGTCCACCGTCGGTGTCGAAGGGCTCCTCCACACCGCGCAGCACCGAGGTGTCGTGGCTCATCGTGGTGCCGTCCAGCCACATCACCGCGTCCCCGTCGAGCTTGGGTTCCTGCGTGTAGCGGCGCAATCCGGGTCCCACCACCGTCTGCACGTCCTCATGCAACAGGCCGGCATCCAGCAGGGAGGCGATAGTAAACCCGAGACCGCCGGCGGCGTGGAAGTGGTTCACGTCCGCACTGCCGTTCGGATAGATCCGGGCCAGCAGCGGAATGACCGACGACAGTTCGGAAATGTCGTCCCAGGTCAACGTGATTCCGGCCGCCTGCGCGATGGCCACCAGGTGCATGGTGTGGTTGGTCGAGCCGCCCGTGGCGAGCAGCGCGACGCAGCCGTTAACGATCGCGCGTTCGTCGATCATCTCGCCGACCGGAGTGTAGTCCTCGCCCAGCGCGGTGAGTCCGGTGACCCGACGCCCGGCTTCGGCGGTGAGCGCGGTGCGCAGCGGTGTGCCGGGGTTGACGAAACTGGACCCCGGCAGGTGCAGGCCCATCACTTCCATAAGCAGCTGATTCGAGTTGGCGGTGCCAAAGAACGTGCACGTTCCGCTGCCGTGATAGGACGCGGCCTCGGCGTCGAGCAGCTCGTCGCGGCCCACCTTGTTCTCCGCGTAGAGCTGCCGCACCCTGGCCTTCTCACCGTTCGGCAGACCCGACGACATGGGCCCGGCGGGGACGAACACCGTCGGCAGGTGCCCGAAAGCCAGAGCCCCGATGAGCATTCCGGGCACGATCTTGTCGCACACACCTAGCATCAGCGTGGCGTCGAACATGTCGTGCGACAGTGCAATCACGGTCGACATCGCGATCACGTCGCGGCTGAACAGCGACAGTTGCATGCCGTCGCGGCCCTGGGTGATGCCGTCGCACATGGCGGGCACACCGCCGGCGAACTGTGCGATGCCGCCGGCCTCGAGTACCGCCTGTTTGAGCTGGGCGGGAAAGGTCTCGAAGGGTTTGTGCGCGGACAGCATGTCGTTGTACGCGGAGACGATCGCGATGTTCGGTTTGACCATGCCCCGTAGGGCTTTCTTGTCGGCCTTGCCGGTGGCGGCGAAGCCGTGCGCCAGGTTCGCGCAGGCCAGGCGGCCGCGGGCGGGGCCGCGGTCGCCCGCGTCGCGAATCTGGTGCAGGTAGGCGGCACGGGGTGCGCGACTTCGTTCGGTGATGCGATCGGTCACGGTCTTCAGGATCGGGTGGATGGTGCTCACGGTGTGGCTCCTTCGTGCCAGGTACGGCCGTCGCGCTCGGTGAGGGTGGTCGCATCGGTGGGACCGCTGGTTCCTGCCGGATAGCGGCGTGGGCCGCGCTCGGAGGTTTTCCAGCCGACCAGGATCGGCTCGACCCAGGCCCAGGCCGCTTCGACTTCGTCGCGGCGCATGAACAGGGTCGGGTTGCCGCGCACCACGTCCATCAGAAGTCGCTCGTAGGCGTCGGGGGATGGCCGCCGAAATGCCTCGGTGTAGTTGAGGTCCAAGGACACCGGTTTGAGCCGGATGCCGCCGGGCCCCGGCTCTTTGGCGGTCATGTGCAGGCGCATGCCCTCCTTGGGCTGCAACTGGATGACCAGCTTGTTGGGTTCGCTGCTGCCGTCGCTGTCCGGGAACATCGGATGCGGAACGGGTTTGAACTGGATCACGATCTCCGAGCACCGCTGCTCCATCCGCTTGCCGGTCCGCAGGTAGAACGGGACGCCGGCCCAGCGCCAGTTGCGCACCTCGGCCTTCACCGCGGCGAAGGTCTCGGTGCGGCTGTCGGGGTTTTCTGCGTCGTCCTTGTAACCGGCGACGGCGGCCCCGTCGACCAGGCCCGGGGCGTACTGGCCGGCGACGGTGCACCGCTCCACGTCCTCGGGTGTCATGGGCTTGAGCGCCTGCAGGACCTTGAGCTTCTCGTCACGGACGGTCTCGCGGTCGACATAGGTCGGCGGTTCCATCGCGACCAGGCACAGCACCTGCAGCAGATGGTTCTGCACCATGTCGCGCAGCGCACCGGAGTTGTCGTAGTACCCGCCGCGGGTGCCCACGCCAAGCGACTCCGACACCGTGATCTGCACGTGGTCGATCCAACTGGAGTTCCACAGCGGTTCCAGGAAGGTGTTGGCGAACCTCGTCACGAGCAGGTTCTGCACGCTTTCCTTGCCCAGGTAGTGGTCGATGCGGAAAATCTGGGATTCCTCGAAAACCGCTCCAACCGCGTCGTTGATGGCGCACGCCGACGCCAGGTCGTGGCCGATCGGCTTCTCCAGCACTACCCGCGACGACTCGTCGACCAGCTTGTGAGTGGCCAGATGCGCCGAAATCGGGCCGAACAAACTTGGCGCGCAGGCCAGGTAAAACACCCGGACCTTGCCGGGATCGGCCGCTAGCAGTGTCCTCAGCGGATACCAGCCATCGGCGTCGGCGAAATCGATGCTCGCGTAGTCGAGACGGGCGAGAAAGCGCTCGAGCGTCTCGTCGTCGAGGGCGTCGTCGGCGACAAATCGACCCAGTTCACCGTGCACTTTGTCGCGGTAGCCGGACACGTCGAGGCCGGCGCGCGACGCCGCGATGATGCGGGTTTCCGCAGGGAGTTGACCGTTACGGTCACGCAGGTAGAGGGCGGGAAGAAGCTTACGGATGGCGAGGTCGCCGGTTCCGCCAAAAACAACGAAGTCACAAGGTGCCACGGGGTTCGCGGTCGACATGAATCTCCTGACGTATGTCGGGTCTGTCAAGTTGAACGGTACGGGGGGTTCCGCGTGTCTGCAAACGCAGTTACGTATTTTTACGAACAAAGTAGGTGAACTTCCGGTGTTGCCAGTGCAGTAACTAGTTGGTTCAATGGCGTATATGCGCATGTCACGCCGGTCAACGTCGCCTGCAACCGCGGGTGAGGTGTTCGGCCTGATTCGTGACGGAGCTGTGACCACCCGTGCCGAAGTGGGTCGTCTCACCGGGCTGTCCCGAACAGCCGTCGCGGCCCGGGTGTCTGCGCTGCAGGCAAGCGGTCTGGTGCTCGAACGTGCAGAAGCGCCGTCCACCGGCGGCCGACCGCCCGCCAGGCTCGTGTTCAACGCCGATGCCGGCGTTGTCCTCGCCGCGGCGATCGGTAGGAGCCGCACCCAGCTCGGCGTCTGCAACCTGGCCGGCGAGGTCCTGGCGATGGCCGACGTCGATCAGGAGATCGGTATCGGACCCCACGAATTGATGCCCGACATCGCCAAACGCCTTGAAGCGCTGCTGGACGAGACTGGTCGCGGACTCGACGAGGTACTCGGCGTGGGCCTGAGCATTCCTGGGACCGCCGACACCACCCTCGGGTGCAGCCTCGACTCGCCGACCATGAGTGGATGGGACGGCATCCCGTTGCCGCCCTATCTTCGCGAGCTCACCGCCGCCCCGATCCTGCTCGACAACGACGCCAACGTGATCGTGCTCTCCGAACGGCGCGGGCAGCGCGACCGCTTCGACGACATGTTGCTCATCAAGGCATCGACCGGCCTGGGTGCGGGCATCGTCGCCAACGGTGTGCTCCAACGCGGAGCCGTCGGTGCCGCGGGCGAATTCGGGCACACCAAGATCCCGGCCGCCGCCGGAGTCGCCTGCCGATGCGGCGACACCGGGTGCCTCGAGGCAATCGCGGGAGGGTGGGCACTCGTACGCACCATGCAGCAGCAGGGCCACAGCGTGGTACACATCCGCGACCTCGTCGACCTCGCGCTCGGCGGCGACCCAGAAGCGCGAGGGCTGATCCGGGAAAGTGGCCGGCACATCGGCGAGGTACTCGCCGGCGCCGTCAATCTGCTCAACCCCGAAGCACTGGTCATCGCCGGGGACATGTCGAAGGCCTACGACATTCTTGTGGCCGGTGTGCGGGAAACGCTGTACGGCAACGCAACCGCCCTGGCTACCCGCGAGCTCCAGATACTGCCATCTACCCACGGCGACCAGTCCGGCGTAATCGGCAGCGCCGCAATGATCTTGGATGACGTACTGAGTGCGCGCGCAGTCGATGCCGCGCTCTAACGGACATCGGTTTCGCGCTATCTCGGGCTGAACTCGGGTCGTAACATCGTCAAACATGAACGGCATCGCAGCGGGCAGCGCGACCAGCGGGCACACCGTTCTCGCTGAGGCCGAGGGTGGCGCCTATCAGTCGCTGCGGCAGCGACCGGTGACACGGGCCGAGCGCTATGCGCTGGGCAAGAGTCTGCGCAAGCGGGTGCCCCGGCGCTCGCTTGCCGACTGGACACCACCCTCCGACCGGCCCGACCCGATCCAACAGATCATGGTCAGCCACCAGGGCAGGGCCGACCGCCTGATCCCAGTCCGGGTCGGGCGCATGATCGCCTCGCCGTACGGCTTTCTGCGCGGCACCGCCGTGGTGATGGCCGAGGACGTCGCACGGCTGCCATCCACGGGTATCACCCCGGTCGTCTGCGGTGACTCCCACCTGGGCAACTTCGGGTTCTACGCCTCGCCCGAGCGGGATCTGGTGATCGACCTGAACGACTTCGACGAGGCCCATCCGGGCGGCTGGGAGTGGGACCTGCGCCGGTTGGTGGCCAGCATCTGGGTCGCCGGGCGGCAGAACGGGGCCTCCGAGGAGCAGTGCGGCGCGTCGGCGCGGTCGTGTGTCGGCTCCTACCGCCAGGAGCTGCGCCGGCTGGCCGACCAGCCGCTCTTCTCGCGCTCCTTCGTCCGCCTGGACGTCGACCGGCTGGCCGCTGAGACGGCCGGTCCGCTGCAGGCGGGGGTGGCGCGCTCGGCCAAGCGGGCGCGTAATCGCACCAGCGACCGCGCGCTGCCCCGGTTCACCCGCGAGGTGGACGGCGTCCGGAAAATCGTCGAGGAACCGCCGCTGATCACTCGGCCGCTGGAGCGGGAGGCGGAGTTGCTGGCCGAGGCGCTCGACGAGTACCTACACACCCTTTCCCCGCATTGGCGGCGGGTGCTCGGCGGCTACACCCTGGTCGACGTCGCGCACAAGGTAGTCGGGGTGGGCAGTGTCGGGCTGCGCGCCTACGTGGCGTTGCTGGAGGGTTCCTCGACAGAGGACGTGGTGTTCCTGCAGCTCAAGCAGGCCCGCCGGTCGGTGTTGGCGCGCTACGTGCACGGCGAGTCGGCGTGGCACGCTCACCAGGGCCAGCGGGTGGTGGAGTACCAGCAGGCGCTGCAGACGGTGAGCGACCCGTTGCTGGGCTGGACCACGATGAACGGGCTGCAGTACTACGTGCGGCAGTTCCGGAATATGAAGGGCACCATCCCGCTGGACGCGATGGACGCGGCCGCACTGACCGACTACGCGGGAGTGGTGGGTCAGCTGCTGGCCAAGGGACACGCCCGGACCAGCGGCGCCTCGATGATCGCCGGTTACATGGGCCGCTCGGATCGAGTGGACACGGCGCTATGCACATTCGCCCGGCGCTACGCCGACCAGACCGAAGCCGACCACGCCGCGATGGGCGCCGCCGTCGACCGCGGGATGCTGCCCGTCGAGCGTGGGGTCTAACCGCCGCGCTAGCTGATACGTAGGCGATGTTTGTCAATAGGCAGGTGAACGCCGCCCCGGTTTGGGCCGGGGCGGCTTTCATAATCGGTGCAAGCCGGGTTGGCGGCGGTCGTTGATCAACGACGGTGATGTCAGACTCTTGTTCCTCTGTCAAGTGGCGCGGGTGAGCGGGTCGGTTTGGTCGGCGAGCATGGCTCGGTAGACGATGTCAGAGAGGCGGCGTTTGAGGATGCGTAAGGCTTCCATGCCGCCGTCGCCGTTGTTCTTGCGCCGGTCGAGTCGTTCACGAGCTGGCGGGTGTAACCGTGCTTGCGTCAATGCGATGCGGTGGAGTGCGGCGTTGAGTTGCCGATTCTCGGTGCGTGACAAACGATGCCGCTGTTTGTTCGATGACCACACCGGGAGCGGCGCAGTGCCGTTGTGGCGGGCGAAATACGTCTTTGGAGCGGAACCGGCCGGCCTGGGCGGTTTCCGAGACAATCTTTGCTGCGGTCAGTGCTCCGCAGCCCACGATGGCCAACAGCGACGGAGCGACCGTGGTGACCCGGCTGGTGATCTCGGCGGTGAGTTCGTCGATCTCGGCGGTCAACATCCGCAGGTGCTCGACCAGGCGCAGCGCCAGTCGGCGGACAATGGCGCCGTCATGGTGAGTTGACAGGTGTGCACTAATTTTGTCAAATGCGCTGTCCCGCTCTAACTTTGTCGGTGCCAGCGATCGCAGGCTGACGGTGCGCCGAATACGGCCGCCGGGCAGGACCCACATCCGTCGTTTTGTTCCCAAATGTTCCCAAATGTTCCCAAAACACAAAACGGTGGATCCGCGAGGATCCACCGTTTGACCTAGTCAGAGCCACTTTTTTGGTAGCGGGGACAGGATTTGAACCTGCGACCTCTGGGTTATGAGCTAGTGGCCCGGCGTTGCGATGCGGTCGGCGTGTCTCAAATGCACTGGTCAAGGGCGGTCAATGCTCCGACCTGTCTCGCGCCGTTCGGCCCGATCTCGACGGTTTCACTGCGTTTCGTTCACAAATCCGTTCACGCATCCTGACCGACTTGGACCTCCCCACCGCGGCAGCCAACTCATTGCAGTCGCCCGGCTTAGATTGAGATACAGCTTGTGCGGGGCTGCGAGAACGGTTTCCTCGACGTGCCGCTGTACTGGCAGTGCCGGAAACTCGACACCGTTGTCCTGCACCGGATTTCGGACGTTGTGCGATGAGGGGCGAAGCCACTGCGGACCTGAGCGAGCTGCCGGTCGACGGGACGGCCCTAGTTCTCGGAAGGGCAGCCGCAGGACTCGCGGTGGATGAACTGCGGGGTGAGCTGCACCGTGCGTGGGGGCTGCTGTGGTTCAGCGAGGCGGTCCAGGAGCAGCCGCACGGCCCGGGCGCCCATCTCGTGGATCGGTTGCGCGATAACGGTCAGCCGTGGGTGAAAGAGGTCCGCCCATTCGAAATCGTCGAACGACACGAGCGCGATGTCCTGTGGGACGGCTAAGCCCAGCTCGCGCAGGGCACGCATTGCCCCGATAGTCATGCGGTTGTTCGCGGCGACGATCCCGGTGGGCGGCTCGGGCAGGGCGAGTAACTGGTGCACGGCCGCGCACGCGGGCTCGACCTCGCTCGCCCCCGACCCGACCAGCCGCGTGTCGTAGGGCAGCCCGCTGCGTTCAAGGCCCAGCCGGTAACCGTCGAGCCGCTCGATGGTGGTGGCCAGCCCCTCGAGGCCGCAGAGCAGCGCGACGCGGCGGTGGCCCCGAGCGGCGAGATGCTCGACGAGCTGGCTGGTGGCCTCCCGGTTTTCAGTGCCGACCTGGTCGAAGCGGTCGCTGGCCAGGCGGTCGACCAGGACGGTCGGCAGATTGTGGTTGGCCAGGTAGTTCAGGGCCCGGCGGTGGGGGTCGCCGGATGGCGCGCAAAGGATTCCGTCCACGCGCCGCTGGTACAGCGTCTGGATGACACGTAACTCCTCCTCGGGGTCGTCGCGGGTGTCCGCGAGCAGCAGCGCGTAACCGGCCTGCCGGATCTCGGTCTCGATCGCGTGCACGAGGTCCATGAAGTAGGGGTTGGACATGGCCGAGATGGCCAGGCCGACGGTCTGGGTGTTGGCCGTCACCAGGGACCGCGCGATCGTGTTGTGGACGTAGCCGGTCTGGTCGATGGCGTCGAGCACGAGCCGGCGGGTCTCGTCGCGGACGTAGCGGGTTCCGTTGAGGACGTGGGAGACAGTCGCGATGGACACACCGGCCTGCCGGGCCACGTCGGTCATAGTCACCATCGGCACCTCCGCCAAGCTGTACCGGTCCGGAATCTGTGGCAACCAAAGACTCTACTACGTAAACGCTTGCGTAAGCGCTTACGTCAGCTCATGATGAACGTCACACCCGGGATCGCCCCGGCAGCAGCCCACAGGCGGGCTCGTGCTCCTCGGGTAACGGAAGGATGACGCAAGGTGACCTCGGAGATGACCTTGGACGCGCTCGTTGAGCGCGCCGAGGCCTTGGCCGCGTCGGGTGGTCGGCGCATCCTCGGCGTCGTCGGTGCACCCGGCGGAGGCAAGTCGACGCTGGCCGAGGCCCTCGTCCGCCGACTCGCGCCGCTCGCATGCCACGTGCCGATGGACGGTTTCCATCTGGCGGGCGCGGAACTGGATCGGCTGGGGCGGCGGGGCCGCAAGGGTGCTCCGGACACCTTCGACGCGGACGGGTACGTCGCCCTGCTACGTCGGCTGCGCTGGGCGAGCGAGGACGTCGTCTACGCGCCGGAGTTTCGCCGCGAGATCGAAGAACCCATCGCGGGGGCCATCCGTGTGCCGCGGGACGTGCCGCTGGTGGTCACCGAGGGCAATTACCTGCTACTCGACGACGGGCCGTGGGCGGCCGTGCTGGGACTGCTCGACGAGGCCTGGTACGTCGAGACCGACGAAGACGCCCGCCTGGAGCTACTCGTTCAACGCCACATCACCTCCGGGAAGGACCCTGCCGCAGCGCGGGCCTGGGCGCTGGGTAGCGACCAGCGCAACGCCGAACTCGTCGCCGCCACCCGACATAGCGCCGACCTCATCGTTTCCATCGACCTCGGCTCGTGGCCACAGCACCCGTCGACGGGCGATCGCCGACAACGTCATCTGGCCGGATCGACCGGCCTAGAGTGATCCACGTCACTCTCTGTCGCGGCGGCGGCCCGCTTGCAGAAGGGAATGCAGATGCGAACCAGTTCATTCGTCGGCCCGCGAAGCGCGATAGCGGCGGCACTGCTCCTCGTCTTGCTGGTGCTCTCTGGGTGTACCGCGGAGCGACACTGGGGTGGCAGCTCCCGCACCGGGGAAGGCGGGAAGATCAAGATCGGTCTGGTCACGAAGACGGAGTCCAACCCGTACTTCGTCAAGCTGCGTGATGCGGCAAGAGCCGCCGCCGACGCTCACGGCGCAGAGGTGATCGCACTCGCCGGCAGGTTCGACGGCGACAACGAGGGGCAGGTCACCGCGATCGAGAATCTGGTGCGGCAGGGCGTGAGCGGCATCCTCATCACGCCGAGCAGCACCGGCGTGGCCGCGCTCGCGATGGCGAAGACCA
>Ga0209526_10001830_pt1 | contig 14224 bp, 13 predicted proteins | sample JacPinW_OM2H0_M1_FD_188566 | JGI IMG/M metagenome (GOLD analysis project Ga0209526, IMG submission 188566) | Forest soil microbial communities from Algoma, Ontario, Canada - Jack Pine, Ontario site 1_JW_OM2H0_M1 (SPAdes) (version 2) | ecosystem: Environmental > Terrestrial > Soil > Boreal... | reverse complement strand
GGCAAGCCCGACTTGCGACGGGGAGAAGTGGTCCTGCTGGCTCGATCTCAGCGAAACAAGCGCTAGCCATGGTTGAGCTGTCGGTCGCAACCGCGGATCGTTCGGAGCCACGGCACGGTGTGTCGCTCAACAAGGCGTTCCGGATCTGGCTCAAGGTCGCGCTGCTGAGCTTTGGCGGCCCAACCGCCCAGATTGCGGTGATGCACCGCATCCTGGTCGACGAGGAACATTGGATTTCGGAAAACCGATTTCTGCACGCGCTCAATTATTGCATGCTGCTCCCAGGACCGGAGGCGAAACAGCTCGCAGTCTATATCGGCTGGCTGATGCACCGGACCTTGGGCGGGATCATGGCCGGCGCGCTGTTCGTGGTTCCCGGCGTCATCTCCATCATGGCGCTGAGCTATGTCTATGCCGCCTACGGCAATGTGCCCGTGATCGTCGCGCTGTTTTTTGGACTCAAGGCAGCGGTGCTCGCGATTGTGCTGGAAGCGGTATTCCGCATCGGCAAGCGATCACTGAAGAATAATACAATGCGCCTGCTGGCTGCAGCTGCATTTGTAGGGATCTTCTTTTTCAATATTCCTTTTCCCATCATCATTCTCGGCGCGGCACTTATCGGTTTTTTTGGTGCCTGGAGCGGGGCGCCTGCTTTTGCGCTCAAGAGTGGCCACGGTGATGGCAAGAAAGAGGGCACCCCTGTCGAAAGCCTTCTGGGCGATGAGCTGCCTGAGCATGCACGACCGACCGTGGCGCGTGCGTTGCGCGCCTCGAGCATATGGCTCGCGCTTTGGCTCATTCCCGTGATCCTGCTGCTCGTCACTCTGGGCCGGGCCAACGTGTTCAGCGAGATCGCCGTCTTCTTCAGCAAGATGGCCGTCGTCACCTTCGGCGGCGCCTACGCGGTACTCGCGTATGTCGCCCAGCAGGCCGTTGAGAACTACGGCTGGCTCAAACCGGGCGAGATGCTCGATGGGCTTGGCATGGCGGAGACGACGCCGGGGCCGTTGATCATGGTCCTGCAATTCGTGGGCTTCATGGCGGCTTATCGCGATCCAGGCGCGCTTTCGCCAATGCTGGCGGGAACGCTGGGCGGATTGCTCGCGACCTGGGTCACCTTCATACCATGTTTTCTCTGGATTTTTCTGGGGGCGCCGTTCGTCGAGGTTCTGCGCGACAACAAAGCTGTCAGCGCTGCGCTTTCAACGATCACTGCGGCAGTGGTGGGAGTGGTCCTCAATCTGGCGATCTGGTTCGCGCTGCACACCATGTTTCACGAGGTCCGGCCGGTGCGCGGGTATGGCTTCGCGTTCGACATGCCGGTACCGGGGAGCGTCGATCCTTGGGCGCTGGCGCTCTCGCTCGCGGCGATCGTCGCGATCTTCCGTTTCAAGGTGGGAATGATCACGACGCTGCTGGCGTGCTCCGCGGTGGGAATCGCACTCCATTTCCCGGGCTTGCGCATGATTTTTGCAGTTCAGGGGTAGAGGGCGATCACCGGGCGTTCTGCCCGCTAAAAAAGGAGTCCAACAATGCGTGGTGTTCATGTGCTTGCATTTTGTGCACTGGCGAGCATCGGCAGCGCGGCCAACGCCCAGGAGATCGACTGGAAAAAGGTGGATGAAGCGATCGGCAGAAGCGCCGCCGCCGTAGCGGGTGACGTCCACCGCTACGCGTTTCCGCGCACCGATCTCAACGTGACGCTCGACGGCGTCACCATCCGCCCGGCGCTGGCGCTCGGCGGTTGGACCGCGTTCAAGCCGATGCATGGCGGGGTCATGATCATGGGCGATCTGGTGCTGCTCGAGAGCGAGATCAATCCGGTCATGCTCAAGCTCATCGCCAATGGTGCCGAGATCACCGCTGTCCATAATCATTTGCTGCGCGCGAACCCCGCGACGTTCTACATGCACGTCGGCGGCCACGGCGATCCGGTCAAGCTGGCAACAGCCATCCGGACCGCGCTGGCCGAGAGCAAGACTCCACTTACGCCGCCCTCCCCGCCCGCGGCCCAACCCAGCATCGATCTCGACACCGCCCAGCTCGATGCGATCATCGGCGTGAAGGGCCAAGCCAATGGCGGCGTCTATCAATTCGCCGTGCCGCGCCGCGATCCCGTGACTGAAAGCGGTACCCAGCTCAGTCCGGTGGGCCCGCTCGGCGTTGCGACCGCCATAGGCTTTCAGCCGACCGGTGGTGGCAAGGCCGCGATAACCGGCGATTTCGTGCTGACCGGCGAGGAAGTCAATCCGGTGATCCAGGCCCTGCGCTCGAACGGCATCGAGGTGACGGCGCTTCACAGCCACATGCTCGACGAGCAGCCGCGGCTGTTCTTCATGCATTTCTGGGGCAACGACGACGCGCTGAAGCTTGCCCGCGGGCTGCGCGCAGCGCTTGACAAGACCGCAAGCGCGAAGAGCTGAGCACGATAACACCGTTGAGACGCGCTGCTTGTGTCTCCACCTTGGCCGAGCACATCGTGCCCTGATCCTTTTCATCTGACGAAAGCAGGTGGGGCAATGACGGTGTCGACCACTACAGGGGCGGAGAACATCCATGACTACACGACCGTGCTGCTGCAGACTGCCGGCCTGAGCAAGCGCTATGGCGATGAACAGGCGCTGGCAGACGTGTCATTCGACGTCCGCAGCAACGAGATCGTCGGTCTCATCGGACCGAACGGAGCCGGCAAGACGACGCTGCTGGAAGCCATTGCCGGGCTTCTTCCGGTCGACAGCGGTGCTGTCCTCTGGCGCGACAGCGCGTTGCCGTTCGACCGCCGTCGCGATTGGATCTTCTTCCTCCCGGATGGGCTGCGGCCCTGGCAAGAGCAGCATGTGGTGCAACTGATGGAATTCTTCGCGGCCGTCTATCACCGGCCGAGCTTTGTCGTGGGCAACACCATTGGGCTGCTCGGCTTGTCACCGGTGTTGCGCAAGCGCGTCGCTGCGCTGTCGAAAGGCTTCTGCCGGCGCTTGATGCTGGCACTGGCCCTCCTCACGCCCCACCCGTTGCTGCTCATGGACGAGCCTTTCGATGGGTTCGACCTGCGGCAGACCCGCGAGATGATGGACGTGCTGCGCGAGGCAGCGGCTGCCGGGCGCACGCTGGTCCTGGCGATTCACCAGCTCATTGACGCGGAGCGGGTGTGCGACCGTTTCGTGTTGCTCGCGGGCGGCCGCGTGCGCGGACACGGATCGCTCGATGAGCTGCGCAGGCGCACCGGTCAAGTCGGGGCCGGACTGGAGGATGTGTTCCTTGCGCTCACCTGAGACAGCTGCATTGCGCCGCGTTCCGCTTCGCCCCTTATTGACCAAGGAGCTGCGCGAGGTGCTCAATGGCCGTGCACTCTGGACGATGCTCATTCTGCTTTGTCCGCTGGTCGGCTACAGCTTCTTCCAGGCGACGGCCCTCTATGGCGAAGCCAGCGCAGCCGCTCGCGATGCGCCGGCCATGGCAAGCGGCCTGTCTCCGCTCGACGGCGTGCTGGTGCCGACGTTTGGCGCCTTTTACGTCGCGGTTACGCTGCTGTTTCCTTTCGTCGCCATCCGCGTGCTTGGCCGCGAGAAGGAGACCGGAGCACTGCGCCTGCTGGTGCAGCTGCCGTATCGAACGGCGAGTTTAGTTGGCGCGAAAATGGCGGCATTGGCGATCGCCTGGCTTGTCGCGCTGATTCCTGCCCTCTCCGCGCTGGCGCTCTGGGAGCTGCTCGGCGGACATCTTGCTGCGCCGGAGACGATCAACCTCCTCGGCGGGCATCTGCTCTATGGGCTGCTGGTCGGGGCGATTGCGCTGTTCTCGGCCGCCATCTCGGACAGTGCCGCGACCGCCGCGATCATCGCGCTTGCGTTCACGATCAGCTCCTGGGTTCTCGATTTCGCGCTGACCGGACAGCCCGGCGTGCTCGGGACGATCTCGCGCCTGTCGCTGACGCAGACGCTGCGAACCTTCGAGCAGGGACTGCTGTCGGCGGGTTTGGTGGTTGGAATTGCGGCCGCGATCCTGAGCTTCTGCGCCCTGGCTGCCATCTGGTTGCATCCGGGAATGCCGGTGCGGAGCAAGCTTCTGCGATCACTCGTCTGCGCCGTCGGGTTTGCGGTGCTGCTGGCAGTGGCGACCCAGGTCCGCGCCTCGGCAGACCTTGCGGAAGACCGACGCAACTCGTTTCCCCGCGCCGACCAGCGCGAGCTCGCGAAATTGCGGGAGCCGCTCATAATCACCGTGCATCTCGCACCCGAGGATCCCCGCTACGCCGATCTGCGCCGCAACGTCCTCGCAAAGCTCGAGCGGGTCATGCCGCGCGTGAGCATTCGACTCGCCAGCGGCGGGCAAACAATCGTTGGCAGCTCGACGGAGGAGTCCTACGGAGAGGTCGAGTATTTGTATGGGGGCCGCGCCGCCAAGAGCCGATCGACCAGCCATCGCGAAGTGCTGCCGATCCTTTACGAACTGGCAGGACGGCCGATCCCAGCGCCGGTCACTGGCGAGGAGTACCCAGGCTATCCACTCGTCGCGGATGCACACATAGCGCTGCCTTGGTTCTTCGCGGCGCTCCCGCTCTCAATCGTTTTGGCGTGGTGGCGGGTGTCCCGGCCGCCACAGATCCCAATGTCCCTCGCACAAGATGGAGGCTCATCATGAAGATCAGCACATGCACGATCGCGACGGTCATCGCAGGGCTTGGCCTCGCAGCATTGCTGCTGCGCGCCGATGCCGGACAAGCGCTCAAGGTCGATTTCTCCGGCGATGCTGTCGGTACCGAGCCGAAGGCCTTCCTCAGCGTGGTCGGCATCTGGCGGATCGAAGCGGAAGGCGACAAAAAGGTCCTCGCTGTCGACGGCCGCCAGTGGAAGGAAGGTCAAACCGCCGCCGGCATCGCCGACAAGGCGCGCGCGCTTTACGGGGATCGCTACGCCGAGTTCCTCGATCGGGTCCAGGCCTACGCGTATTTCCCGTACACAGTGGCGAAGGACGTCGAGGATTTCCGCGACGGCGAGATCTCGGTGCGTTTCGAAGGCATCTCCGGCCGCATCGACCAGGGCGCAGGAATTCTGTTTAACCTCAAGCCCAACGGCGATTACCTCACAATCCGTGCCAACCCGCTGGAAAACAATCTCGTTCTGTGGAAGTTCGAGAAGGGCAAGCGATCTTCCGTGAATTGGATTCGCAACACCCCAACGCCGACGCGACAGTGGCACGATCTCAAGGTGCACGTTGCCGGCAATAAGGTCGAGGGCTATCTCAACGGCACGCTCTATCTGGAACATGCATTGCCGGAGCCGGTCACTGGCCGCGTCGGACTGTGGTCGAAGGCCGACAGCCACGTCTATTTCGACGGCTATACTGTCACCCCGGCGGATTGATCGGATCTGCGTCGATGGCGCTTCGTCTGCTCGGCCATATCGAGCTCCCGCCGAATCGATCCAAGGGCGGGTTCGACCACGCCGATGTCCATCAGGGAACGGATCGGCTCTACGTCGCCCATACCAGCAACGATGCAGTGGACGTGATCGACACCGCGCGAGACCGATACATTGAATCGATCTCGGGCTTGACGGCGGTGGCAGGGGCGCTCGTGTCTGAAGCGCGCGGACTCGTCTTCACGTCCAATCGGGGCGAGAATACCGTGTCCGTGTTTGTACCAGGGACGGAAAGGGAAAGCTTCAAGATCAGCGTCGGCGTGAAGCCAAACGGTTTGGCGTTCGATCCCACTCGCGGCATCCTGATTGCCGCAAACGTTGGCGACCCGTCCATCCCAGATTCGTACTCGGTGTCGGTCGTAGACCTCGCACGCCGAGAGCGGATCGCTGAAGTCAAAGTCCCCGGTCGCACGCGCTGGGCAATCTACGACGAGTCGCGCGAGCTCTTTTTCGTCAACATTGCTGCCCCGGCGCGCATCATTGCGATTGATGCTCGCGACCCCACCAGAATATCGAGGGAGTACGATATTCCGGCCGCGGGACCGCACGGATTGGATCTCGACCCCGCTACCGGCCGATTGATGTGCGCGTGCGATGCCGGCGTGCTCCTTGCAATCGACCCGGACTCGGGCGCTGTGGCCGGCGATGTTGGTCTGAGCGGGGCGCCGGACGTCATATTTCTGGACCGCTCGCTTGGCCGCCTTTACGTGGCGGTCGGAGACCCAGGAGTGATCGACGTCATTGACGTTGCAACAATGCGGCGCAAGGAGGTAGTGACGACGGAGGCAGGCGCACACACGCTTGCGCTCGATCGGAAGCGGAGCAAGGTTTACGCGTTCCTGCCGCAGTCCCACCGGGCCGCCGTATTCCACGACAGTGCTTGATGGAATAGCTTTCGAGATGAACCAAGCGGTGTACGCGTGAGCTGGAGAGCCGTTTTCTGCGCCTTACCATCCGCATTTTTATCACGGCGCCTTCCCCCTGGGATTTAATGTTGAGCGTGCTTGCTCCCCTCGCCGGCACTGGTCCAGCTTGATCCCGGATCGTCTCGCCTGCGACTGCTGGACTAGCACCGCGAAAGCGGACGAGTGCGGGACCGAGCACGCCGAAAGGCCTGCTAATCACCAGACCTTCCCTGCACATTATTTTAGCGATATTCTTTGAACCCTTCGTGGCGCGCTGGCGAGCGCGCTGCTCCTATCCGGTACGGCGGTTCCGGACCTGCTCAAGACAATCACTCTGCATCCCTTCGGGGACTGCATTGCGCAGGAGACTGCTGCATGACCTACTTTGCTCGTTCGCTCGCCGTCCCCCCGCCAAGCTTCGCCGTAAAGGGTGATCGTTGCCGGTAGTGGGGACATCTCGAAACCAAGCACTCAGGGCGTAGGCGATGTGCAGATTACTCGCTCGCCCGAGGCTGAGAAGGCCTGGATGGCCGACTTCCCGGCGGCTCGTCATGTACAACGACTTCGTCATCATCGGCCGGCGCCTGAAGACCTAATGGAACGTATGCAACTCGATAGATGGGCCGCCGCGCTGCTGATCTGCGCAGGCACTTTCGCCGCTTCGGCGGGGCAAGCCGCCGACGTTATCCGCGTGGGCTATGCGGGCTCGATGGGGGTGGTGATGGACCGGTTCATCGGCCCGGCGTTTGCCAAAGCCAACAACGTCGAGTTCCAGGGGATCGGCCAGGGGGCTTATGGCTTGGCGCGGCAGCTGGAGGGCCGGCTGCTGCAGGCCGACGTATTCGTTTCCATCACTCCGGGCCCGATCGACATTCTGAAACGGGCCAGCATGATCGGCCTGGCCGTGCCGGTGGCGAGCACCCAGATGGTGGTTGCCTACAGCGCCAAGAGCAAATTCGTGCCTGACTTTGAAGCCGCGACGCAGGGCAAAAAGAACTGGTATCAGGTGCTGCAGACCTCAGGTCTGCGCTTCGGGCGCACCGACCCTGCTATCGATCCGCAAGGGCAAAACATAATCTTCACAATGCTGCTAGCGGAGAACTTTTACAAGCAGACTGGGCTGGCTGACAGAATTCTGGGCGGCTATCAAAACCCGCAACAGATTTTCACCGAGCCCTCGTTGCTGTCGCGTCTGGAAGCCGGGCAGATCGACGCCTCGTCGGGCTATCTGAGCGCGACGCGCTCGCACCATCTGCCGTTCATCCAGCTGCCTGATGAAATCAATCTGAGCAACCCGGCGATGGAAGCCGCCTGGTACAAGAACGTGCAATTCAGCATCACATTGCCTGGCGGCAAGACGGTCACGCTGAACACTCAACCGCTGGTCTTCTACGCCACAGTGCTCAAGGACAGCAAACAGCCAGCGCTGGCTGCGAAGTTCGTGCAATTCATGCAAAGCCCCGAAGGCCAGAAACTGCTGGAAGACAACGGCTACAGCCCGCCCAAGAGCGGACCGATTCAATGACAGGACTGCGTGCCGCTTTTTTCCAACGCTTTGCAAGCTCACAAGGTTTGATGCGGCATGAGCGCGCTGGTTGACGTTCAGGCCGCTGACGGCCTGCCCCGCTCTCGCACACCGGCGCTGGTCGGCGCGCTCACCCTATTGCTCATCGCCGGACCCTTCATCGCCTTGGCGTCCGCCACGCATTGGAGCAACTTTCACTTTGCTCCGGGCGACATGGGTTCTATCGCCGTGTCGCTGGGTTACAGCCTAATTTCGCTGATGCTGATCGTCGCTTTCGGTACGCCGCTGGCGTGGTGGCTGGCGCGCCATTCGTTTCGCGGCAAATGGGTGTTGGAGGCTATCATCCTGCTGGCCCTGCTCACCCCGCCGCTGGCGATGGGCATTTTGCTGACCACCCTGTACGGCCCCTACGGTCCGCTGGGCAGCCTGTTGACTCAGACGGGCGTGGAACTGACCAACTCCGCCCCGGCCTTCGTGCTCGCGCAGTTTTATGGAGCTTTGCCCTACTACGTGGTTGCGGCTCGCGCGGCGTTTGAAGGCGTGCCGCGCGAACTGGAGCATATTGCGCTGACCCTGGGTAAATCGCCGTGGCAAACGTTTTGGCTGGTGAGCATGCCGCTGGCGCGCTTGGGGCTGGCTGCCGGCATTGCTTTGGCCTGGGTGCGAGCTGTAGGCGAGTTCGGCATCGTGCTGATCCTGGCCTATTACCCGCAAGGGATTCCGGTCAAGCTCTGGGTCAATCTTCAGGACATCGGGCTGTCCGCGGTGTATCCGCTGCTGTGGGTGTTCTTTCTCGTGGCGATGCCGCTGCCGTTGATCCTCGGCCTGGCTTCGCGCCGTCAGCGCTTGTTCTGAGCCCATGCGCATCGATTACAGCATCGACCATCCGGTGCGATTGGAGGTCAACTTCGAGGTCGAGGGCTTCACCATCCTGCTGGGGCAAAGCGGAGAGGGCAAGACGACACTGTTGCGCGCCATCGCCGGCTTGTTGCCCGCCCAGGGCGAACCTTTTGGCGGCTTGCTGCCACAGCATCGTGCCGTGGGTTATTTGCCGCAAGGCTATGCTCTGTTTCCCCATCTGCGCGCCTGGGAAAACGTGGCGTTTGGATTGCCGCGCGGCCGGCAGCGACGCGCGCAGGCGCTGGAACTCCTGGCGCGCGTGCAGCTGGTAGACGTCGCCGAACATTATCCATCGGCACTGTCTGGCGGGCAGCAGCAGCGGGTCGCGCTCGCGCGGGCACTGGCCCGCAAGCCGCAGCTGCTGTTGCTCGATGAGCCAAGTTCGGCGCTCGACGCCGCTACGCGCGACGAAGTCATGGCCGAGTTGATCTCGGAGATGCATGAATTCGGATTGCCTGCCCTTGCCGTCAGTCACGATCCACATCTTGCGGCGCTCGCGGACCGCGTGGCGGTTATGAGCGGGCGAAGCATCGTACAGCAAGGCACTCCCGCTGAGGTGCTGGCACGACCCGCAAGTGCGGCAGTGGCGCGGCTGCTCGGTCATCGCAATTTGTTCACCGCGCGCGTCGCCGGGCAGAAAATTTCAGGCATAACGCTGCTGCGGTGGGAGGCAGTCAACGGCACCACTTTGCGTCTGCCGCAGCAGTCCGGGCTAGCGGCGGGTCAGCTGGTGCAGTGGATGATCGCCCCAACGGCGGTGCGACTACCATCGTTGGAATCCGATCAGCACCACATGGACAATCCGGTTAGCGGCCGAGTCGAATCGCGGCTCAATCTGGGTGCGCACTTTCAAGTGGCGTTGCGATGCGGCACCGAGCGGCTGTGGCTGTCCGCACCGAGCAATCTGGTGCGGCATCACGGCCTGGAAACCGGGCGCGAAATCACGGTCGATTTACACAGCGATGGTCTATTGTGCTGGCCGCACCAGGGCTGAGCTGGGTGTTGAATTTCGTTTTTTGGCTTGCCGCGGCCGCTACGGCAGCAGCCGGGTCGGCGCAGAACGAATGGAAACTCAGCGCACCCTTCCGCCGACGGCACTCGCCAATCTAATTGGGCGACTGCATCGCTGAAACCCCGACATTTGCGAGTCCATCGGGAGACGTCTGTTGAGGCACGCACTCAAGGTCTGGCGCGACCCGGGCGATCGCATATCAGCGCTTCGTATTGTTACACTGATGTGTCTGTTCGCGCCGCTCGGCAAGATCATTTTCGATTTCGAAGAGATCGTAGTTGACCCGCGACCGATCACCAATCTGATCCATCGCACTGGCGATTGGGCGCTGATATTTCTTTTCGCCGCACTCGCAGTGAGGCCGTTAAGCAGAATCTTGCGATTTAACCGGCTTCTGGACGTGCGTCGGATGATCGGGGTAGGCGCCTTCGCTTATGCCAGCGCGCATTTCACTCTTTATACGATCGACCTGATGTTCAATTGGCGCGAAATCGCGAGCGAAATAGTGCACCGAACCCGTCTGACGCTTGGTTTTATGGCGTTGCTCGCTCTGACTGCGCTCACTGCGACTTCGACCAACGGTATGATACGACGAATGGGAAGCAAACGCTGGCAGCGGCTGCATCAGACAATCTACATCATCGGCGTATTGGTATTGATCCATTACTTTTTACGGTTCAAGCTGGTAGAATCACTCCCAATTTTTGCGACTGGGTTGTTCGGTTGGCTGATCGGCTATCGGATGCTCACCTGTTGGCGCAAGACCAGCAAGGAGCTTCCGACGTGGATGTTGCTGGCACTTAGCGGCGTGATTGCTGCGCTTACCTTCATTGCCGAGGCGATTGCGCTCGGCATCCAAGCGAACGTCTCGCCGTTGCGGGTGCTGGAAAGTGCGCTCGACTTCGAAATGATTCGACCGGGCTTCCTGGTGCTCGGCGCGGGCCTCATAATCGTGGCGCTTGATTTCGTGTGCGCGCGATTTGCCAAGCCGCACCGCGCTGCGCGTCGGGTTGAGCCGCTCGCGCCTTGACCCGTTGCTCACAAGTCAACGGCCAACAGGATGAGCCCTCAAAGTTCCAGCGAGTCAGCGCACGCGCGCGAGATAGTACGCCATGTCAAGGATCTGCTCGTCGCTGAGGGGTTCGATCACGTCCGCCATTGAGGCATCATAACCGCGGCGCGAATTATCCTTATAGCCGCGCAATGCCTTCACCAAGTAGTCTTCGCGCTGACCGGCCAAACGAGGCACGCTGTGGCCGCCGGAAAAGTCCGGTTTGTGGCAAATGATGCAGTGATTTTTCCGTGCCAGCATCTCGGCGCGTTCAATACGGGTGGCATCGGAAGCATCAGGCACAGGCTCGGGTGCGGGTGCGGGTAGCTTGGAGACGAAGCGCGCAAGCACGCGCACCGAATCGTCGCTCGCGCCTGCCAGGGCCTCGTTCATCACATCCACGGCGCGCAGCTTGTCCCTAAACATAACGAGCTGGATGGTGACGTAATATTCCGGCTGCGCGCCCAACGACGGGACCTCCGGCCTTTGCGATTGGCCGTTTTCTCCATGGCAAGCAAGACACGCGGCCTGGTCCGGTAGCGACTGCGCATATGCCGGCAGCAGGAACATGATGAAGATCGTTGCGACTAGAGCTGCGCGCATTGCCTGCCCGGAAATGCTCCTTGCAGAATCGCTGCCAATCCCAATCCGCTCACGCCTTGCGCAGATCGTGGTTCTTCAGCGGCAGCGAGCGGATGCGCTTGCCGGTGGCGGCAAAAATCGCATTGCAAAGCGCAGGCGCGACGATCGCCGGCGGCGGCTCGCCGCAGCCGCCCCAGAAGCCGCCGCTCGGCATCACAATGGTTTCGACCTTCGGCATCTCGGCGAGACGCAACATCTGGAAGTCGTGGAAGTTCGATTGCTCCACGCGCCCATCCTTGATGGTGATCTCGCCGTAGAGCGTCGCCGTGAGTCCCCACACGATCCCGCCTTCCGCCTGCTCCGCAATCGTGAGCGGATTGACCGCGTGGCCGGGATCGATTGCATACACCACACGGTGCACGTGCACCTCGCCGCCATCGTCGAGCGACATTTCGAGCACGGCCGCCTGATAGCTGCCGTAGGCTTCGCTGAGCGCTAGGCCGCGGTAGACGCCCTGCGCAGGCGCCGTCTCCCAGCCGGCCTTGGTTGCCACCGCATCGAGCACCGCGAGAAATCGTTTGGCGTGTGGATGCTTGCCGATCAACTTGCGGCGGTACCGATAGGGGTCCTGACCGGCCGCATACGCCATCTCGTCGATGAAGCTTTCCATGTAGAAGTCGTTCTGGTTGAAGTTCACCGCGCGCCACCAGCCGACGGGCACGTGCGGCACGCGTAAGGCATACTCCACGAGATAATTGTCGACGTCATAGGGCATCTCGTCGAGGAAGCCCTCCTGCATATGCCTGTCCACGCCGTCTTTGATCGCGTCGGGTCGGAACTGCCCCTGGATCGATGGGCCGGCCAGGCGCACATGCCACGCAATGGGCATGCCCGATGCATCCAGACCCGCCGTCATCTTTGCCATCGTGACAGGCCGGTAGAAGTCGTGCTGCATGTCCTCTTCGCGGCTCCAGAGAACTTTCACCGGCGCTCCGAGGTCCTTGGCCACGAGCGCTGGGTAGGTGACGAAGTCTTGCGGCCCGCCACGCCGGCCGAAGCCGCCGCCGACCATCATGGGATGGAGGATGATATTGTCCCGCGGGATACCGAGCGCCTGCGCAGCCGCATTCAGGGAGCGCTCGGGATCCTGGGTCGGAACCCAGATCTCCGCCTTGTCGCCGATGACGCGGACCGTGCAGTTCTGCGGTTCCATCGTCGCGTGACTCTGGAATGGGGCATAATACTCGGCATCGATCCGCTTGACCGCCTCGGTTAGGCCTTCGACCACATTGCCTTGCTTGCGGCCGACCCCAGCGTCGGATGAAGTCAGGCCGGTGCGTACGAACTCCGCGATGGACTGGCTGGATACTGCTTCGTTGCCCCCGTCGTTCCAGGTGACCTGTAGAGCCTCTGCGGCCGTTTTCGCCCGCCACCATGAGTCGGCAACGACGGCGACCGCATTCGGAAGCTTTACGACCGCGCGGACGCCACGCAGGCCGCTCAGTTTCGAGTCATCGACCGACTTGAGCGTACCCTTGAACACGGGACATTGGATCAGCGATGCGTATAGCATATTGGGCAGCCGTACATCGATGCCGTAGATTGGCTTGCCCTGAACCTTGTCGCTGATTTCGAGCCGCCTGGTCGGCTTGCCCACAAGCTTCCACTCCTTCGGATCCTTGAGCTTGACGTCTTTGGGCGGATCGAGCTTGGCCGCGCTCACAGCGACCTTGGCAAAATTGACTGTGCGTTCGCTCGGGCCGTGGGTGATGCGGCTGTTCTCAGCCCGGCACTCCCGCGCGGGCACATTCCATGCCTGAGCGGCAGCGGCGATAAGCATTTCGCGTGCCGCGGCGCCGGCCTTGCGCACGTAATCCTGCGACCCGCGGATCGTGCGGCTGCCGGTCGAGAACATGTCGCCATAGATGCGGTTGCGCCTGAGGTTCACGGCGGGCTCGACGATCTCGATCTTCACCTTGCTCCAGTCGCATTCGAGCTCTTCGGCGAGCAGCATAGGCAGTGCCGTGTAGCTGCCTTGGCCCATCTCCGCGCGCGGATAACGGAGGGTGATGCTGTCGTCGGGATGAATGACGATCCACGCGTTGATTTCCGGTGCGCCGTTTGCGGCATGCGCCGTATCGGAACGTATGGGAAGCTCAAAGCCGAGCACGAACGCGCCGCCGATGGCGGCAGCGCTGGCCAGCAACGAGCGGCGGTCGATCTTTGGGATGGATATCATGACAACCTCCATCAGTCTCAAGCGCCGGCCGCGGCGTGGATCGCCGCGCGGATACGCTGGTATGTACCGCAGCGGCAGATATTCGTAATTTCGGCATCGATGTCGGCATCGGTCGGCTTTGGTTTTTCTTTGAGCAACGCCACCACCGCCATGATCATTCCGCTCTGGCAATATCCGCATTGCGGGACATCGTGGTCGAGCCAGGCTTGCTGGACCGGATGTAGCGTGCCATTCTTAGCAAGACCTTCAATTGTAGTGATCTCCGGTCCGCCCGTAATCGAGCCGATCGGCATCGAGCAGGAGCGCACCGGCGCCCCGTCGATGTGGACCGTGCAGGCGCCGCATTGGGCGATGCCGCAGCCATAGCGCGTTCCGGTGAGCCCGATCGTGTCACGCAAGACCCACAACAGCGGCGTATCGGGCTCAACGTCCACCTCGTAAGCTTTTCCGTTGACCGTGAGACTGATCATTCATGTCCTCCTGGTAGGGGCAATCAATCAAAGTCTGCAGCGACAAAGAAACGTCGCCTGATCTATCCTGGTTCCGGCCCACTCCCTCGGGCTTACCACAATCTAGGTGTTTGCGAGCAC
>Ga0209526_10001828_pt1 | contig 14228 bp, 13 predicted proteins | sample JacPinW_OM2H0_M1_FD_188566 | JGI IMG/M metagenome (GOLD analysis project Ga0209526, IMG submission 188566) | Forest soil microbial communities from Algoma, Ontario, Canada - Jack Pine, Ontario site 1_JW_OM2H0_M1 (SPAdes) (version 2) | ecosystem: Environmental > Terrestrial > Soil > Boreal... | reverse complement strand
CACCCCCAGCGCAATTTGCCGATCGAAAACCGGGGTCCACGTCCCCCCTCCATCGTTCGACCGCCACACTCCGCCGCCCACGGTGCCCATGTACATCACGTTGGCGTTGTTGGGGTTGATGGCGATGGCAGACACTAAGCCGTTGTCATTGGCGCCGACACCGCGGTGGTCGCAGAGGGCGAGGTTCTCGGAAAGCCCGGCGGCGTCGAGGACGCCCGCAGGATGCTCCGCGTGCTCAGCGGCAAAACGCATGAGGTCCTGACTGGCCTATCGATCGTTCATGACGCCGACGAGCAGGCCTCTCACGTCGAGACCACGCGCGTAAGTTTCGTGGCACTGTCTGAAGACGATATCGCAGACTACCTGGCTACGCGTGAGCCCTTTGATAAGGCAGGGGCTTACGGGATTCAAGGGCTCGGCGGGCGTTTTGTCTGGCGGATCGAAGGCTGTTATTTCAACGTCATGGGGCTGCCAATCTCGCGGCTGTGGTCGTTGCTGCGCAGATTCGGATCAAGCGCTTCTTCGGAGCCTTGACGGGGAGCTCGAAGACCAAGCCGGCAAACGGTTGCCCGATCGAAACTGAACGGCTGGTCTGCTGAAAACGTCGCGCTGCCTACTACTTCTTCTCTTCGGTCGGCGTGACGGGCGGAGGATTCACCGGCGGATTCGCGTGGCCCTGCTGGTCGCCGCGCATTCCGTCTTTGAAGCTGCGAATACCTTCTCCCAGGCCCTTCATGACGTCAGGAATCCTGCGCCCGCCGAAGAAGATCAGCACGATCAGCAGGATGATTAAAAGATGGGGAATACTTAGCGCTTCCATTCTGAATCCTCTCTTGGCGCCTATCCTACGGCCTGCCTCCACCTCATTGAGATGCGGCGACGGTAGCGCCCGTTGGCTAGAGTATAACACGCTCGTCTCCGAGCGGTCGGGCTCAAATACTCTCGCTCCAGGTGAAGGTCATATTCGTGTTGGGGCACGTCTGCTGGAGGTGCCTGTGATGCGATGTGCTCGAGCCGCCGCGATTTCTTTGGCAATCGCGAGGGCCGCTTGGTGAGGGTCTGCCGCTTCGGTGATGGGCCGGCCGATGACAAGATAGTCCGCGCCGGCCCGAATTGCCTCCGACGGGGTTGCCACACGCGATTGATCATTCACCGAAGCACTCGCCGGGCGTACGCCGGGAACGACAATCAGGAATTTCGGGCCGCACGCACCACGAATGGCGCGAACCTCGCGCGCCGAGGCGACAACGCCATCGAGCCCCGCTTCCTGCGCAAGACGCGCCAGTGCAAGAGCGCGGGTTCCTGGTGAACCGGACACCCCGACACGACGGAGCGCTGCAGCATCCAAGCTTGTCAGAATCGTCACCGCGAGAAGTGCTGGCCGGTTCGCTTGCCCGGTCAAGGCCCCGCCTGCGGCCCGCATCATGGCGAGGCCGCCAGAGGCGTGGAGCGTGAGCAGACGCACCTTCGGAAGCTTGGCAGCGGCCGCTACGGCCTTGGCCACTGTAGTCGGGATATCGTGAAACTTCAAATCGAGAAAGATGCCGGTTCCCAGGCCAGCGAGCTTTTCGACCGCTCGGGGGCCTTCGGCGGTGAAGAGCTGGCTGCCAACCTTGAAGAAGCCAGTTGCGCCACGCAGTTGGCGCGCCAGAGCGCATGCCGGCCCCATGCTGTCACTATCGAGGGCGATGATTAGTTGAGATGATCCGTGACCGGGCGTGTAGGCACCTCGAGAAGTTCCAGCCGTACCCTAGCAACCCCGCGCTGGTCAAAACCAAGCCTCCTGGCAACCTCATAGGAGACGTCGAGCTCGCGTCCCTCGATATAGGGGCCGCGGTCGTTGATTCGAACTACTTGGCTACGGTGGTTCCGGGGATTTACCACCCGCACGATGGACCCGAGCGGAAGCGTCTGGTGGGCAGCCGTAGTGGCATACATGTCGTAAATCTCCCCATTCGCGGTCGTCTGCCCATCGAAGCCCCCTCCGTACCAGCTCGAGGTGCATTCCCATACCGCCAGGGGTCTCCGCTGGTCGGTAGGGCTCAAGTTAAATTGGGAGTCTACATGTTGCAGAGACGTTGGCTCTGTCGGGTCGCTTACCTTTCCGTTGGGCGTGGGATTGACCGCCGGGTTTAGGACAAGCAGACCCATTCCTAAGAACACCGACTCGAGACAAAGCAGTAGATTAGCTTTCATCTGCACCTTCCTTCTTGACTCACATCAATTTTAAGCTTCGGGGACCGTTATAGCAATCAATTTACGCCTGCAGGGATCCTCGTAAACTACTGATTACAGTAATCTTCTCGTCGCGGCACCACTTTTCTAGGCCGCTCACGAGCCTCTCCGACGCGCGAGGGTCAACAAAATGCGCCGTGCCTACTTCAACCGCCGAAGCTCCCGCTATCATATACTCGGCGATGTCCGCAGGGCGTTCAATACCACCAAGACCTAGGATCGGGAGTTCGATTGCCCTATGAGCCTCGTGAACTAACCTCACAGTTATAGGTTTAATAGCTGATCCTGACAATCCCCCGGCCGTACTACCAAGGCGAGATCTCCTGGTGTGGCTATCTATGCAGAGTGCGGGGTACGTGTTGGCAATCACTACAGCATCAGCTCCCTCGGATTCGCACACCTTAGCCGTAAGTCCAATTATACCAATGCTCGGCGAGAGCTTGACCCAGAGAGGGCGCTTCGATGCCTTACGAGCGGCGGCGACTACCTCGGCCGTAAGGACGGGGTCGGTACTATATTCGAGGCCGCCACGCTCGACGTTGGGGCAGGAGATGTTCAATTCATAGGCCGCTAGGCCGTCGGCGTCCTCAAGCACCCGGATGACCTCGACGTATTCTGAAATTGTCCTTCCGAAGACGTTGGCGATAATCGCCGTGTCGTAACGACGGAGCTGGGGGAGTTTTGTTGAGACAAAGGCCCGGACGCCGATATTCTGCAGTCCGATAGCGTTCACTATGCCGCTGGAAGTTTCGTACATGCGGGGAGGTTTAGCCCCCGCCATGGGCTGTGCCGAGAGCCCCTTGACGACGATGCCGCCGAGGCGGTTCAGGTCCACGACGTCAGCCAGCTCGATGCCGTAACCGAAGGTGCCGCTGGCGGCGAGCACGGGGTTCTTCAGATTGAGGTCGCCGATGCTGACTCGGAGGTCAGCGCCTGCGGACCGCCCGAGGATGCGTGCCGGCTGCCGAGAACTCACCCGCGGTAGTCTAGCACGCGGACCAAGGATTTCGCCCCCGGGGGCTGCCCGAAGCTGTCGAGGCCCTCGATTCGGTGGCTTCGAACTCACGGCGGTCTGTGCTAGGATGAGGCGCCCGATGCGCGTCGTAGAAAAAAGACAACTGCTTTCTGCTGCAGAGATCGACCGGACGCTCCAGAGATTGGCGCACGAAATAGTCGAGAAGAGCGGCGGGGCGACAGACCTTGCGTTTATTGGGGTCCGGCGTCGCGGCGTTCCGTTGGCTCAGCGACTTATGAAGGCGATCCGCGGTTTTGCACACGTCGATGTTCCAGTGGGTACGCTCGATATCACGCTCTATCGCGACGATCTGTCGACGATTGGCTCTCAACCCGTCGTCCAGTCAAACGACATAGAGTTCCCGGTCGACGACCGCGATTTGATCGTCGTCGATGATGTTCTCTACACGGGCCGCACGATCCGGGCCGCCATGAACGGACTTTTTGACCTGGGTCGCCCTCGGAGGATCCGGCTGTGTGTACTGATCGACCGGGGGCATCGCGAGTTACCCGTTGAAGCTACCTTCATCGGCAACACGGTTCAGACGACCGATACGGAAATCGTAGAAGTCCGCCTTCAGGAAATTGACGGTGAGGAACGCGTCATGTTGGTCGACCGCGTTTCCTGACGTTTTTTGGAATAGTTCGCGAGGCAAGGGAAACGTCCTAGAGGGAAACAGTGCTCGAGCGCCTGCAGCACCTTCTCGGAATTGAAACGCTCGACCGCGAACAGATCACATTTATTCTTGATCAGTCGAAGCCCTTTCAGGAATTCCAGCGCCATCCGTTAAAGAAGCTGGCCACCCTGCGCGGCAAGACCGTGGCCGTGGCATTTTTCGAGCCGTCTACGCGCACGCGGATCAGCTTTACGACCGCTGCGGCCAGGCTCGGCGCCGATACGATGGCCCTCCAGGCGGAATCGTCGAGCCTGAAGAAGGGCGAATCTCTACTCGACACGATCCGCACGCTCGAAGCCATGCGGCCCGACGGGATCGTCATCCGTCACAGCTCGTCGGGTGCGCCGGAATTCGTGGCCGCGCGGCTGGAAATTCCTGTTCTGAATGCGGGTGACGGAACGCACGAGCATCCCACTCAGGCGCTCCTTGACGCGCTGACAATTCGAGATCGCAAGGGGAAGCTCGACGACTGGAACGTCACCATTTTAGGAGATATCCTGCACAGCCGCGTGGCCCGCTCGAATATTCATCTGCTCGGCAAGTTCGGCGCGCGGATCACACTCTGCGGACCACCGATGTGGGTGCCGCGCGAGCTCGACGACTTGGCACGCGGCCTGCGGCGCACGCCGCGAATTGAAGAAGCGCTCGACGGCGCAGACGTGATCATCGTGCTGCGCGTGCAGACGGAACGAATTCACGAACCAGCGCTCGCCACCGAGGAGTACATTCTCGGCTACCAACTCACCGCGGAGCGGCTGCGGCTCGCGCGGCACGATGCACTCGTTCTCCATCCGGGACCGATGATCCGCGGCCTCGAAATTGATTCCGCCGTAGCGGATGGTCCGCAGTCGGGCGTGCTCGATCAGGTGACCAATGGCCTCGCCGTGCGCATGGCTCTTCTCTACCATCTGATCGGCGGAGCTCCGGTCGACGCGCCACATCCTGCAAAGGAACGATCGAATGCTGCTGATTAAGAACGGCCGCGTCCTCGACCCGGCGACCAAGACGGACGCTTTTTTCGATGTCCTGTTCGAGGGCGGGCGCATCTTGAAGACCGGTGCGAACCTCTCGGCGGCCGATGCGGAAGTCTTCGACGCGACCGGTCTCATCGTTGCACCCGGCTTCATTGATCTCCACTGTCATCTGCGCGAGCCGGGTCAGGAAATGTCGGAAACGATCGAAACCGGTACGAGCGCCGCTGCTCGTGGCGGATTCACCGCTGTCTGCTGCATGCCCAACACAGAGCCGGTGAACGACAGCGCGTCTGTGACGCGCGGGATCATCGAGCGTGCTGCCGCGTCAACTGTGCGTGTGTGGCCGATCGGCGCCGTGTCGGTCGGAAGTAGGGGTGAAGCGCTGGCGGAAATCGCGGCGATGAAGAAAGCGGGCATTGTCGCCGTGAGCGACGATGGCAGGCCGGTAGCCACAGCGCGGCTTTTGCGCCAGGTAATGGACTACTCGAACGCGCTCGACCTGCCTGTCATCGATCACTGCGAAGACCCCTCACTGTTTGCAGGTGGGGTCATGCGGGAAGGCCCCCGATCGATACGTCTGGGGCTGAAAGGCATTCCATCGCAATCGGAATCCATCTCGGTCGGGCGCGACGTCGAAGTCGCGAACCTAACCGGTGCACGGCTTCACATCGCGCATCTGTCCACCTTCGGTTCGCTCGAGTATGTGCGATTCGCGAAGCGAATGGGCCTTCGGGTAACCTGCGAGGTTACGCCTCATCACTTTACGCTCATCGACGAGGACGTCCGTTACGACACCCGCTACAAGATGAACCCTCCCCTTGCCTCCCGCAAGGATCGCGACGCGCTGCTCGAAGGCCTCGCCGATGGCAGCGTGGACGCGATCGCCACCGACCACGCGCCGCATCATCCGGCGAGCAAGGATGTCGAATTCGATCACGCCCCATTCGGCGTCACCGGATTCGAAACCGCTCTGTCGCTGGGCCTGAGTGAACTGGTGCATTCGGGCCGCCTTTCGCTCATGCGGCTCGTCGAGCTATTCACCACCGGTCCAGCTCGCGTGCTGGGCATGGAGAGGAAAATTGCCGCCGGCGAAGTGGCCGATCTGACGATCTTCTCCGTCGATCAGCCGTGGACATTTCGTGCCGCGGAATCCCTGAGCAAATCGCGCAACACGCCCTTTGATGGTCGCGCCTTCCGCGGAGCTGCTGTCGCGACGATAGTCGCCGGCCGCATTGTTTTTCGCAGATAAATGAGGGCCTCCGACCGGAGAGGCGCCGAGGCGGCAGAGCAGCCAGTGGTAACTGCTCGGCGATCGCAGCGCCGTCGGTCCGTGTGTCTCGTTTCTGGTGCAGCATGATCAATGTGCGGTTGGTTCGGCGGCCGGATGCATGCCATGCTGTGGAACTTCGTGGACACCTCGAGGCGGCGGCTCCTGATGGAAGCGAAAAAGCTGATTGAGCGGACCGGAACCTTTGCCGATCTGGTAGGACTTTTCAATCGCCTTGGTGACGTAAGCCTTCGCCAGGATCACAGCTTCGCGGAGCTGCTGGCCGCAAGCAAGTTGCGCCGCGATAGCAGATGAAAACGTGCAGCCCGAGCCGTGGGTATTGGGGCTCTTGACGTGATCGCTGCCGAATGTCTCGACTTCGCCACCTTCGCAGAGCACATCGATCGGCTTCTCCAGGTGCCCGCCGGTGACTATGACGGCGCGCGCGCCCATCGCGACCAGCCTTTGCCCCGCCGCTTTCATCCCATGCAAGTCCTTCACCTCGAGGCCCGTCAAGAATTCCGCCTCGGGCATGTTGGGCGTGATGACGCTCGCGCGCTTCAAGAGTTCATCGCCCACGAACTTGAGGCCAGCGGCATCGAGCAGTTCGGTGTTGCCGGAGGTGGGGCGGGATACGGGATCAAGGACCACGTGCGCGAATCTGTGGCTATCGAGAAAATCGGCAATTACAGACGCGTTCGCTCGATTCGCAAGCATGCCAATCTTCACGCCTGCGAGTGTCATGTCCTCGACCAGCGCGTCGAGCTGGCCGCGAAGCGTTCCGGCAGAAGTCGCATGGACCGAGCGCACGCCTTGGGTGGATTGCACCGTCAGCGCAGTCACCGCAGCGACCCCGTAACAATTGTGGGCCGCAAAGGTTTTCAGATCGGCAGCGACACCTGCGCCGCAAGACGGATCAAATCCGGCAATCGTCAGAAGAATGGGGGGGGTGTGATTGGTGTGGTTGTTCAACGTGCGTGCGTGCCCTCCGCGCGAGGCACAGATGCGGGCAACGCCGTTACCGAAGGGCGAGCCAGCAAAGCAAAATGTACGCGCGTACCACGCCGCACGCAATAGGAAACTTCCGATCGCAGGTCGAATAGGGCGGAGCTTCCGCTCGGCGCGCGAACTACGGGAACAGCCCGCGGACCAGAGTGGCGTCGGCGACGCGGCCGACCGAGAGGACATACGCGCCTGTGCGCATGTGCGTGCGATGCTTGCGCGCCATTTCGTGCACCTCCTCGAACGCGCGCCGCATCACCAACTCGAGCTTGGCGTTCACTTCCGTTTCCGACCAGAAGAAGCTTTGTAGGTCTTGCACCCATTCGAAGTAGCTGACGGTGACGCCGCCGGCATTCGTCAAAATGTCGGGCAACAACAAGATCCCCTTGCGCGTGAGAACTTCGTCGGCGTGTGGAGTGGTTGGACCGTTGGCGGCTTCGGCGATAATCTTCGCCTTGATCTGGTCGGCGTTGTTAAGAGTGATGACAGTTTCGAGCGCGGCAGGAATAAGAATATCGCACTTCATCGTCAGCAGATCGTCGTTCGAAATCCGCGATGTCCCGGGCATTCCGACCACCGTGCCGGAGCGTTCTTTGTAGCGCGCGGCCTTGAGTGGGTCGATCCCGCGCGAATTGAACACGCCGCCACGGGAATCGCTGATGGCAATGACGCGCGCTTTCTTTTCCGCGAGGAGGCGCGCCGCCAGAGACCCGGCGTTGCCAAACCCCTGAATCGCGATGCTCGCACCGCGAAGCGGCATCTTCTTTACTTTACACGCTTCTTCGACGACGACGACGCAGCCGCGCGCGGTCGCTTCCTTGCGCCCCTCGGAGCCGCCGATCGACATCGGCTTCCCGGTGACCACGCCCATCGCCGAATAACCCTTGGTCATCGAATAGGTATCCATGATCCAAGCCATTGTTTGGGAATCGGTGTACACATCCGGTGCGGGGATATCCTGCTCAGGTCCGATGACAGGAAGAATCTCAGACGCATAGCGGCGCGTCATGCGCTCGAGTTCAGGCTTACTCATCCGCTTCGGGTCGCAGATCACTCCTCCCTTGCCGCCGCCGAACGGAATGTTGACCGTCGCGGTCTTCCACGTCATCCAGGTGGCGAGTGCCTTCACTTCGTCGAGCGTAACTCCCGGATGATACCGGATGCCGCCCTTCGCCGGGCCGCGCGCCACGTTGTGTTGGACGCGATAGCCAGTGAAAATCTTGATTTGGCCGTTGTCCAGCTTCGTCGGGATAGACACTTCGAGCACCCGCTTCGGCGCGCGAAGGATCTGGCGGACGCCCGGATCGAGCTTCAAGTACTCAGCGGCGAGATCAAACTGGATTTGCGCGATGCGGTAAGGGTTCAAATCTTCGCGCGGCGCAATCCGGGGTATGGGTTGCTGAGCCGCCTTGGCGACGGTGGCCATCGTGCCTCCTGACGTGAAGTCCTTTGCGGGATTCAGTCGCTCGTAAGTCTCACGAGAGTCGAAGTTTAGCCAAGCGGTGAAGGATGTCAATGAAAACCGCCGCGCGCTATTCTAAATCGCACAACCCAGGCTCGGTTCAGCTTTTCGACTTGCGCGAGCCCGCTCTATGGAAGTCACTATGGGAAAAAGGGTTAGTGGTCACATGAGCAGTTCGGCTGCGCGAGTATCGGGCGCTCTCGGTGGCGGTCGAGATCGGGTCGACAAACCTCATTGACCCCGATCAGCCGCCACGTTAGGCTGCGAAGGTTTCCTATCGGTGCACCGTGAGCGTTCTATCTGGTCGGCAGCCAATCCGTTAGGGTTCGCATACGCGTATCTTCATCAAGAGAGCCGCCACACTTGTCAGAGACGCGAGCGCAATTGAGGGAGTCGGACGCGGCCCTTATCGAGAAGATGGTCCGGCGGGATGAAACAGCGCTCGAAGCGCTGTACGACCGCTATGCCGTCATGCTGACGTCTGTTTTGATCCGCATCTTGCGCGATTCGCAGGCTGCGGAAGAGATTTTACAGGACATTTTTTATCAGCTGTGGCGCACGGCTTCGCAATTCGACGCATCCCGAGGATCGCTGCCTGGATGGTTGCTCGTGATCGCGCGGAATCGAGCGATTTCCCGCCTTCGACACCGGAATCCAGCTGCGGGCGACGAATTGGTCGAGAACACCCTGGCGATGCCGTTCAATCTTGAAAGTGTGATTTCCCAGCAGCAACTGCTCGGCCGCATCAAGAGCGTGCTCGCGGATCTTCCTGCCGAGCAGCGCGCCGCAGTGGAATTAGCCTATTTTGAAGGCCTGACGCACAGCGAAATCGCGCAGCGGACAGGAGATCCGCTCGGTACCGTGAAAACGCGGCTGCGTTCGGCACTTGAAACGATAAAGCGAGCCGTGCACCCATGAACGGGCACCCAACTCGAGAAGAAGATTTCGATCTGTTCGCTCTCGGCGCTTTGGACCGCGAGGAAAGGGAGGCGATCGAATCGCACGTGGTTGCCTGCTCTGCCTGCGCACGGAAAGTTGCCGAAGCGCATGGGCGTATGGCGCTGCTCGCGTTCGCAGCTCCACGAGTCGAGCCTTCGCCAGAACGGAAAGACAGCCTGATGCGCCAAGTCCGTGCCAGAGCCCGGGACAAGGCCCGGACGCAAGCCGCGGGGGAACCCGGACTGTTCGGGCGCTGGTGGGCCGCAGTACTTGTCCCGGTGGGAGTTGTTCTGACGCTCGTTACAATTTTCCTGTGGACTGAGAACCGGCGGCTCGATCAAGAACTGGCCAGTCTGCGCACTGACATGCGACAGCGGCAAGAACAAGTGCAAACGGCGCGCGCTATTGCGGAGTTGATGGCAGCGCCCGATACGAACGTTGTTGCGCTCACGCCGATGCCGGGGATGCCAAAGGGAGCGGCACGCGTCGTTTACAACGCCCGCATGGGAATGCTGGTCTACGACGGCCAGCTCGAATCGGCTCCTGCCCAGAAAAGCTATCAGCTATGGCTCGTGCCGAGGAACGGACAGCCGATTAGCGCAGGCGTCTTCACTTCTGCAAGCGGAGAAACCAGCAACTGGATGATAAAATTGCCCCGAGGCATCACGCCGATAGCCTTCGCGGTGACACTTGAGCCCGCCGGCGGCATGCCGCAACCCACAGGCCCCAAGGTCCTGGTCGGTCCCGTGTCCTAGCTCATTTGTCAGCCATGCGAACCAAATTTTTTCCTGATGGGCCTAAGAGCAGTTCCTCGATTGGCCCCTTCGCTCGTTCTGCTCGCAGCGGCACCGCCGGCTCCCACAGGCTGGAATCCTCAGGAATCGGGCATCCGGCGAGCGGCCGTTTTCACGCGCCGGGAGGGATGCGATCGGCGCCCATGTGGGGACGAAGCGCTTCGGGAATGACGAGCGAGCCGTCGCCCTGTTGATAATTCTCTACGATGGCGATCCACGTACGCCCCACGGCAAGCCCCGAGCCGTTCAACGTGTGCACGAATTCGCTCTTGCCGCCTTTGGGCTTGAAGCGGATGCCCGAGCGTCGTGCCTGGAACGCTTCCGTATTCGAGCACGAAGAAATCTCCATGAACTCGTTCGTGGAAGGCAACCAGACTTCTACGTCATAGGTTTTTGCTGAGGCGAACCCCAGTTCGGCCGTGCACAGCTGTACCACTCGATAGTGCAGCCCCAGCCGCTGCAGGACCACCTCCACGTTTCGCACGAGCGATTCGAGTTCTTCGTAGCTCCGCTCGGGCCGGGTAAATTTGAACAATTCTACTTTTTGAAATTGGTGCTGCCGCTTGATCCCTCGCGTGTCTTTCCCCGCAGCACCGGCCTCGGAGCGGAAGCACGCGGTCCACGCGCAGACTTTGATGGGCAGCGCATCGGCGTCAAACGTCTCTTCGCGGTGTAGGCTCGTCAGCTCGACTTCGGCGGTCGGCGTGAGCCAGAGGTCGGTACCTTCGATGTGAAACATGTCGGCAGCGAATTTCGGGAGCTGCCCGACGCCGATGAGCGAAGCCGTGTTGACGAGAAACGGCGGCAGGATTTCGGTATAGCCATTGTCGCGGGTATGCACATCGAGAAAGAAGTTCGCGATCGCCCGCTCGAGCCGTGCGCCCAATCCCTTGTAGACGGCGAAGCGCGCGCCCGCGATTTTCACCGCCGCGGGCAAATCCAGGATTCCAGCGCCTTCGCCAACTTCCCAGTGGGGACGCGGCGCAAAATTGAATTTTGGCGGCGCGCCCCAGCGACGGACTTCCACATTGTCGGCGACGCTCTTCCCGACTGGGACACTCGAATCCGGGATGTTCGGAATGGATAGGAGAAATTGCCGCAAGCGCTCGTCGAGTTCGGTGATGTGCTGATCGTGGCCCTTGATCTGTTCGGCCACCTCCTTCATCCGAGCGAGGATCATACTCGCGTCCTCGCCGGAGCTTTTGAGCCGGGCGATTTCATGGCTGGCCTTGTTGCGCTCAGCCTTGAGACGTTCGGTCAAGGTGATGATCTGGCGACGTTCGTTGTCCACCGCGAGGAAGGGCGCAAGATCGAGGGTGATCCCGCGATCGCGTCCCATCTTCTCGATCGCGTCCCGGTGATCTCGTACATATCCAAGGTCCAGCATAGGCGACTCAGAATACCGGAATCCGCCCACCCTGAGAAGCAACGGCTTTGCCGTGGTACACCGCCCGGTTCGGCTGTTCGGACGCATTTGTCGAGCGGCAACGCCACGACAATCTTCGATGCGCTAGTTCCCCTCCGACAAACGGAAAGCATCCGAGACCAACCGACAATTGGTGGCCCTCATCTGGATCATCGAGTTCTCCGCCCATGCGCACGGTAGGTTCCCAGAATCTCGGATCAGCTGCCAATCCTAGAGTCTTTTTCGCCTTCGAGGAGTAAGGCCGAAATTCGATCGCTTCCGGACCCACGCTTGACGAGCCAGAGGGAGCGAAGTGCTCGACGCGAGAAATCAGAAATGTGCCAATTCTTTCAGACAGAAGACAGTGCAGGATCTCGTTCGCAGCTTCCAGCGACCCGATGGCCTGCCTCCGCCTTCGGTCTCGCTACACGCGCACTGGGGCCCGGTTCGGGGGGCTACCGATTTGGGTCTTGCTACATTGTGTGTATCGCGCGCCGATGGGCATGGCAGAGGCAATCGAATCAGCTTAAGCTCGTAGGTCCGGAGCAATTTCGATGGAAAAAAACAGCCGCGGGGTCGAGAACTTGGGGGCACTGGGGCCCGCCGCACCGAAGCTTGAAGAGTTTCATTATGTGAAGTTCCGACAGGAAGGCGAGGTCGGGCGTCTCACGCTCGACCACCCCGAGCACAACCTGCTCAATGAGCGGATGCTGGCCGAACTGGCGGCGGGAATCACCGCCCATGGAGAACAAAGCGAAGTCAAGCTCATTATTCTCGATTCGGCAGCGAAGGCTTTTTGCGGCGGAATCGAACTCGGGGAATACACGCAGCGGCGCGTCTTTCAGTTGCTCGATGCGTTCCACGGAACATTCTCCGCGATGCTCGATACGTCGAAGCCGTTGTTGGTGATTGTAAACGGTTCAGCGTTCGGCGGAGGCGCGGAGCTCGCGGCCATGGGCGACCTGGTAATCGCGACTCCTAAGGCACGTTTCTCACAGCCAGAAATCAAGCTGGGCGTTTTTCCGCCGCTCGCCGCTGCGGTTCTTCCCTATATTGTCGGACCAAAACTAGCACTCGAGCTCGTGCTGACCGGCGAGACAATGACGGCTGAGCGTGCGCGCGATCTCGGCCTCGTGAACTGGCTCGTGCCCGAAAGCGAATTGCAGAACAAGATAGACGATGTTGTCGGGAAAGTGACCGCTCAGTCCGGGCCGGTGCTCACCATGGCGAAGAAGGCCATCCTGGGGAGCTTGGGACTGTCGTTGCGCGAGGGCGTTCGCAATTCGATGAAAGTCTTCCTCAACGAGCTTGCCGACCTCGAGGATTCCCGGGAAGGTCTTCGCGCCCTGGTCGAAAAACGTGCTCCGAAATGGAAGAACCGATGAATTTTTCGGGTTCCGGACAAGTCAAAACGCTGCTCGAGGCGTCGCAACGGGGACGATGAGGCAGCCAGTCCGGGGAGAGCCAAGATGGCCATTCAAGACAGTAGCGTTGAGTCGAACCGCGTAAGCATTGCCGGGGATGGTTTCGCTTGCCATACTGGCTGTCTTCGGCATCACACTCAGCCGGGCCGCGGGATGGACATGCGCAGCCAACAGTAACTGTGCGGCCGAAACTACCTGCCGTCTTGCGCCGTTTGGCGGCATCGATTGACAGCGCAATACGCGCGACATACACTCGGCGTGGACAATTCTGCTGGCTTCAGAGCAGGCTCTTGGAAGCCGCCGGGTTGTTCTCAGGGTAAAGAGAAGGCCGTGAAAATCGGCCACGGTCCCGCCACTGTGATCGGCCGGCGCTGCAGAGGAATACACCCACTGGTTCTGCCACGTGCAGGACGAAGGGTGCCCGATGAAATGGGCCGCGGCGCCCGAGGTTTTGCCACATGATCCTGAGCGCGTTGAAATAGCTGCGCTGGCGAAGCGGTCGAGAGTCAGGAAATCTACCCGAGCTGGTCGAAGCTGACACTCTTCGCGAGAAAGGGTGTGGCGATAAGCCTCGCTTTCTGTCGCGAGGCTTTTTTTGTTGGGTTGTTGTCGGAGGATTGCTTGGTTCAGGCATGGCGCGGCCGGATTTTCCGCATCACAGTCGGGGGCGCGCTGCTTCTCTGCGCGACCCGAGACGCATCCCCCGCGCTGCGATCTACCGAGCAGCCTCGAACCCAGCATGGTGGGGCCCAAGTCGTCACCGATGAAGCGGGACGGCGTGTCGCCATCCCCGCGGAAGTGAAACGAATCGTGACGCTCGCGCCTAACCTGACAGAAACCATCTATGCGCTCGGACTCGATGACCGGCTCGCTGGGGATACCGATTACTGTGATTTCCCCCCGGCGGCAAAGTCGAAACCCCATGTGGGTTCGCTCGTGAACCCGAGTATCGAGGCCATCGTGGCGTTGCACCCCGATTTGGTGCTTGCGACGACCTCGATCAATCGCGGTGAGACCGTCGAAGCGCTGTCGCGA
>Ga0209526_10001827_pt1 | contig 14229 bp, 11 predicted proteins | sample JacPinW_OM2H0_M1_FD_188566 | JGI IMG/M metagenome (GOLD analysis project Ga0209526, IMG submission 188566) | Forest soil microbial communities from Algoma, Ontario, Canada - Jack Pine, Ontario site 1_JW_OM2H0_M1 (SPAdes) (version 2) | ecosystem: Environmental > Terrestrial > Soil > Boreal... | reverse complement strand
GATTTCCTCAGTTCGAAGATTACGCGCGCGAAGTGCCTCGTTTACTGCCACGCCTGACGGCGTTCGGCGACAGCAGCGGCGCATTCTCCCGGGATCTGTATTGGAAACACCGCGAGTACAATGCCGCGCTGGGTTCGGCAGCCATGATGGTGGCATTGGTGGCAAAGTTGCTGATGCGCCGGTAGTGCCGGCGACCGAGCAGCACAGGCCTTATCGTTGGGCAAAAATGAGCGCACTTATTCGCTCGTGGAAACGCTGAAATCACCATCTCGCCCCACTCACAGAAGACGCGTCGAAGACCCGGCCCGCCCCCACACCAGCAGTCTTAGTTCTTCGCCAGGAGCGCCTTGGCGCGGCCCAGTTCCGGACGCTCGGAGTTCGATCCATCGCAAACCCTGACCAGCTGGGCATAGTAGGCGGCGGCTTTTTCGTTCTTGCCCACCATTTCGGCCGCGCTGCCTGCACCGTAGAGTCCATTGAAGCGATTAGGATTGAATTTCAGGTCCATCTCATATTCCGCGAGCGCCTGATCCGGTCGCTTTATTTCCCGGAGCAGGTCAGCCAGTAACTCTCGCGCGGGAACTCCTTCGGGTACGTCCCCGGTAGCCTCCTCTTTTTCAGCCACGGCGCGCAGCATCTTGATGGCCTCTTCGTCCTTCCCCTCGACATGCGCCACCCATGCCGCCGGCTCTTTTTGGGCTTCGCTCACTAGGTCGGCGAAGGGAGATTTCTTTTTTTTCAATTCCCTACCAAGTGCCTGCATCTCCACGATATTCTTGCGCGCCGCGGCTACATTGCCGGCACGAGCCGCACCGACGGCACGGGCCCAGTAGGTGATTGCTTTGTCTCCCGAATCGGCGCCCGGGGCAGGCGTCAAGGCGGCAGCTTCTGACCAGCGGTGCAGCTCCAGCGCATATAGCGCGGGAAACTTCGACAAAGCATATGCACGCGGGTCATAGCCTTCGCCGTGCATGTCCTGCATCGGCGGCAAGGTTTTCACTTCGGCGATAACGCGTTGGGCATCGGCCTCGCGACCGCTCTGCAAATAAGCATAGACGAGGAAATCCAAGGCATGAAACTGATGACCCTCGCCGCCCCTGTGCATGGCCGCGGCCTTGCGGGTGGCGGCGATGGAAGCCAGGTTGGAGTCGATGTCGTCTTGCCAGAGACCGAGGCGAGCAAAAATATGTGACGGCATGTGCAGTGCATGAGGAGCCGCCGGAGCGATCCTGGCGTAACCACGCGCTGCGGGCAGACCCAACTCGGCCAGCTGCGGCTTGTCATAACTGTGAATCAAATAGTGCGCGATCCCGGGATGGTTGGGTTCTTCCGTGAAAAGCTTTTCCAGCACCACAGCGGCCTGCTTGCGGTTGGCGAACGTAGTGTCATCGTCCGGCTCCGCGGCCAGCAGCGACAGTGCGTAAAACGCAGCTGCCTCGCGATCATCGGGATAACGTTGGCAGGTGTGCTCCATGGCCTGGGAGTATGCCTGGGCGCGCTGGTTGTGATCACGCCTCCCAGACTTCACGTAGTAGGTTTTGAGTGCGGCGATGTAATCGCGCTCGCGATCGCTGCTGGGGTCGAGCGCTTGCGCTTTCTTTAGTTCCGCCACGCCGCGCTTGATGGTAGCGGGGTTCGGATGATCCCAGAGCTGGTGCCACAGACTCATGGCCACTCCCCAATGCGCCATGGCGCAGGAGGGATCCTCTTTCACGATTTGCGCGAATTGTTTCTCCGCTTCCTCGTACCAGAACGAATGCAACAGTGCCACGCCGCGTGCAAACGGCGGTTGCACGGATGAAGCGCAAGAAACCGGGAAATCGACCGCCCCCAGCTGCTCCGCGGTCAGATCTTCGTAGTGCTGGCCTTGATCGGCCACCGCCAGGACTCCGAACAGGGACACGCCAGCAAGGAACAGAGCGCCACGTTTCATGGAAAGACTCCGCCGGAAGCGAGTCTAGACCGACAGATGATAGAGGGTCAATCCCACAAAAGCTGTTGGGCACAAAGAACGATGGCATGTAACCGACACAGGGGCAACCACACGGATGTCAATGAAAATGTTTTTACTGCAGACGGAAACGCTCGTTCATGAGCCGCTGCAGGCGAGGCTTGTAGAGGATATCGTAGGCGAGTTCCTTGTCAGGAAACATGGCCAGCGCGGCCCGTTTTGCGCCGGCCACCAGTTCTGAGGCTTCTTCCAGGGTAAGAGTGTGGTCCTGGCTGATGACCGACATGACCATGCTGATCATCAGCTGCAGTCGCCGAATCTTTCTAGCTTCCTGTTCCCTCTCGTTCAGGTTTCGAGACAGTTCAGTCCGCTCCCTACTATCCATTCGGGCCCCCAGACAAGTTCCAACCGGCGCAAACATCGCGCACTAAACTTCTTACCTATTTAGATGTGTGGCTGCGGCGGGACGTTGCGCGCATCGCCACTAGCCCTATTCTGTCGGCATTCGCAATCGAACGCAACTTCCTCCCGGGTGTACGACTTCGGTTACTGGCTAAACGAGTTACAATCAAGACGATCGCAGCGCCTGGTACCTGGTCCGTCGACCCGATCGGAGGAATTATGAAAGACGGTTCCACCGTGCGCCCCAATCCCAATGAAAAACTGGTGCGAGTGTTCGATACTGAACAAGAATCGGAAGCGCTCGTAGTGCATGGCCTGCTTCAGGCTTCTGGAATAGATTCCGATGTGACTTCTCTCGATGCTCAGCAAGACATTCTTCCCGGAGTCGGTGGGACGATCATTTTGGTGCGCGAGGAAGATGCCGATCGGGCCCGGCGCGTGATCGAGGAATATCGCCAGGCGCCAGGTAGCGACGAGACCGCGGAGATAGATATCAGCGGAATTCCGGAAGACTAGGGATGACGGTTTTGCCGTCCCGGCAAAACATGACCGCTCCGTCGAGATCGCTACGGTAGGTCATAACCTAGGCCTTCAGCCAACCAGTGAAAATTTCTCTCCCGTGGACCGCGCCTGGACGCGGATCTCTAGCTCCAGCAAACTCGAAGGCGTCGCCCGCCTGAGGGTTGCGGCTGAAGAGGGCGCGAGGGGGCTTGCGGATTCGCAGCATGTTCAGGTGATGGCCATGCCATGGCCGCACTAACGGACCAAATGGAACACGCTCTCCAGGTGGTAAGTTTGGGGGAACAAATCCACCAGGTGCGCCTCCTCTATCCGGTATCCCGCCTGGAGCAAGCCGCCCAGGTCACGGGAGAAAGTAGCCGGATCGCAGGCTACGTAGGTGATCCGAGGTGCCTCGAGCTTCACCAGACCTCGGATTGCTCTTTCCCCCAGGCCGCCGCGCGGTGGATCCACAACCACTAACTCGGGATGCAATTTGTCCGCTGCATTTTCCAGGTACTGCTCGGTTGTGGCGCGAACGGCCTTCACGCTAGCGGGCGCATTGTAGCGCAGATCGGGATAAGACGTGGGTGATGATTCAACCGCAATCACGCGTTCAAATTCTCGACTTAGAACTGAAGAAAAAAAACCCACCCCCGCATATAGATCAAGCGCGGCGCCCCCGCCACGGTTCGCCGTGACGATACTCACGAGTTCATTGGTCAGATGGCGATTGACCTGGAAAAACGATCCCGCGCTGACGCGGTAGGAAGCGAGTTTAGTCGTGTAGATAAGGTGGTCAGCACCGCTGACGCCGATCTGTCGCGGATCGCCGAAGGCTTCCGCTCGTGAGGCGCGGGCTTCAAAAAACACCGCCCCGCCAAGTTCTGGCAGAGAAGCCTTCAGTTCCGTGGCGAATTGTTCTGCCCCGGCGGCGATTTGCGGCGAGCCATAAACCTCGGCCAGGAGTTGCGTGTCATCGCCATTGGCGAAGAACTCGATCTCCCGAATTTCGGCTGAAATTTTGCCCCTGCGCCCCAGTTGCCAGACTCGAGTGAGCCCCCGGTTGATCAGCGGCGAAGCGATCGGACACTCTTCTATCGGCAGCAATTCGTGGGCGTTGAACTTGTAATAGCCAAGCGCGAATTCCGGCGCGCTCTGAAGTTTAAGGCGGGTGCGGTTGCGATAGTTCCACGGCGGAGAAGGATGGATCTCGAGTTCCTTGTCTAGTTCCAGCTTGGCAATACGGCGAAGGTTCTCTTTCAGAATGGCAGCTTTGATCTCGAGTTGATGTTCGTATTCCGCGTGCTGATAGTGACAACCGCCACAGCGTTGAAAGTACGGGCATCGCGGCTCGATGCGTCGCGGGGAAGCGACACAGATCTGGTCAGCTCGGGCCCGCGCAAAGCTCGGCTTCTGTTCGCGAAGCGTTGCCTCCACCTTTTCCCCGGGCAGCACAAACGGGACGAACGCCGCTTTGCCCGGACCGTAATCGTCGGCAGGTAATCGGGCCAGGCCTTCGCCGCCATAGACCAGTTTTTCGATGGTAAGGTGCACGAGTCTGATTCTATCAACGCTTCGGTCCGATGTAGACGGGGACGGCTCGCTCTTCGAGGCCGCGAGCAAAATACGGGCGCGGGCCCCGCCCGGAGCGAAGTAGGCACACGCGTCTCTACATGAGCGCTTACAGATAGAACAAACTCAGTCTCGGCAACCCGTATATCTCCAGCAAGCGCTTGTAGAGATACTGTTTTTGGAGCTGATCGATCTGTGGGGCTGGCATTTTGTGCCGATAGGGCGCCAATTCGCGATCAGCCTCAGCGCGGACCCCGACCATCTCCTCCTCGGCTGTGGCCGCCAGCAGCACGGCGAACAACTTCTCTTCCAGCACCGTGAGTCTACGCTCCAAATCCTCCAGCCGGGGCGAAGTATTACTGCTTTCCATTTCCGAAGCCAGTCCCCGCAATCTGCCAGCCGTCTCTTGCGCTAAAGCCAGTCCCGAAATCCCGGACCGCTCCGGCAGCTTTGCGGTGAGAAGCTGGTCAGCGTTGCGACGTAGAAAGGTGACGATTTCCGCAGTCTGAAATCCGGATGGCCGTCCGCTCTGTTTTTCGCTGCCCGGCGCACCTACGGCCGCCTCCTTCATTTCTTCGGCTGCAGCTAACACCTCCTGCGCACAGTAGGCCAAACTGTTTACCTTACCTTTCGAGCGACGTTTCTGGTAGCGTTCGAAGGCGCCATCGATGCCGCGCAACACGGCTTCGAGCGGTATGCCAGCATCCTTCCAGGTTTCAATCAGCGCCCAATCCAGGGTCGAGAGCAGCAAAGTGCCGCCCCGGCGCCGCTGAAATTGCTCTTCGATTTCGGTGAAATAATTGAAATAATTTTCCACGAACCACTCAGCGGGATCGGAGCTTGCGGCCGGGCAAAGGCTTCGCGGCTGGTGCCGTTGAAGCCGGGGACAGCTTCGCCGATGCGGCTTCGCGACCAGGCTTCGCTGCCGTATTGCGCTGCCAAATGATGCGCAGGCCGTCCAGGGTAAGGAAATCGTCCACGTGCTTGATGTATTTCGATCCGGTTCCGATGAGCGCGGCCAGCCCGCCCGTGGCCACAATTGTCGCTTCCCTTCCCATTTCGCCCAACAGCCGCTCCAGGATTCCGTCCACCAGTCCGAGGTAGCCGTAGTAAAGGCCGGACTGCAAGCTGCCGACCGTAGTGCTGCCGATCACCCGAGCCGGCTTGCGGATGTCCACTCGAGGCAGGCGCGCCGTGTTCTCGAACAGCGCGTCGGCGGAAATTCCGAGGCCAGGCGCGATCACACCGCCCTGGTATTCTCCTTTGGCCGACACGCAATCGAAGGTGGTCGCCGTACCAAAATCCACCACCACGCATGGGCCCCTGTATTTTTCGAAGGCTGCAACGGAGTTGACGATGCGATCCGCGCCCACTTCTGCGGGATTTTCGTAAAGCACCGGCATTCCAGTCTTGACGCCGGGTTCGATGAACAGCGGCTTGGTGTTGAAGTAACGTTCGCAAACCTGGCGCAGTGTGGAATCGAGCGGCGGTACTACCGAGGAAATTACGATCCCGTGGATGCCCTTGACTTCAATTTTTTCCATGGCAAACAGGTTGCGGAACAGGACGCCGTATTCGTCCACCGTCTGCGTGGCGATGGTCGCGACCCGCCAGTTTGCCACCAGCACTTCATAGGGCCGCGACTCAGCAGCATGGTCCCCCGCAGCTTGGGCAAAGACCCCTAGCACCGTGTTGGTGTTGCCGACATCCAGGACAAGAAGCATAAACAATGTGGGGGCGGAATGCTCGTGGGGCAATGTCTGTGTGGGACGGGGCCGTCGCGGTTTATGCGTCGGCAGTTCCGTGGGGCTTCTCCCGCCGGGCGGGCGGCGGCTTCGACTTCGCTCAGGGCAAGCTCCGACCCGCCCCCACACAGTCCTTGCATCCTACAGACTCTTGGCTACTTCAATCTAACCGTTCCGCTCAGCACCGTCCGCATACCCTGTTCCGTTCGCACCTGCAGAAATCCGCGAGCATCCAGACCTTCAGTCACCCCTTCAAAGCCACCACTCTCTTCCACCTGCACCCCCCACCCTCGCGCCGACGACGACCGTTCCTGGAAGCGCCTCAAGATCGACTCGTGCGTCCCCGGCTTCTCGAGCAGGTCGCGATATTCGCGGTCGAGCGATTTTAACAAAGCCGCACATAGTTCCACGCGCGACCATTCCCTACCGCTCGCCAAGCGCAAAGAGGTTGCGGTCTCCTGTAAATAGGCGGGGAAGCCCACCTGATTTACATTGATACCGATTCCCACCACAATGTAGCGGACCCGAGTCGCTTCAGCGTTCATCTCCGTCAGAATGCCACAGAATTTTTTTCCTCCCAGCAACAGATCATTGGGCCACTTCAGATCGGGCAATACCCCCGAGTCGATCTGCTGGACTGCAGCGTAGACCGCCAGGCCGGCAGCGAGCGAAACAATCAGCGCCTCCGACGGCGGCAGCAGCGGCCGCAGCACCACCGAGCAGTAGATGCCGGCCGACGGCGCCGAGTCCCACGGATGCGCGCCGCGTCCGCGGCCCGCGGTTTGTTCCTCGGCCACGAAGATGCTGCCTTCCGGCGCACCTGCGCTCGCCGCCTCCATGGCTTCCATATTGGTTGAGCCGATCTTGTAGTAGTGCTGAATTTCCTGGCGGAAGATGGTGCCCTTCAGAAAAGAAGCAAGCATGTCAGGCAGCAGCAAGTCGGGCACGGCCTGGAGGCGATAACCGGTCGCTGGATGCCCCGCAATCTCGACTCCCAGCATGCGCAGCTGCTCGACCAGGCGCCATACCTCGGAGCGGCTGGTGCCGATCTCGTCGGCAATCTTGGTACCGCTTACCACCACGGTGGCGTTGTCCATCAGCAGCCGGACGACGCGCCCTAAGCGGAGATCGGTCTTGAGGGGCGCCGCAGGGTGTGGCGCGGGCGGCGCCTCCACCCGGGAACGTGGCCTGGAACTCCGGCTTGGGGATGCTTTCGTGATGCAGGAATTATGCGGGAGCGCGAGAGAAAGAACAAACTCCTAGGATCTTTTCCCAGCGCTGAAAAGCGACGGCTGCAAGCTACTTATACCGGTGTGACCCGCAAACTCATGTCCACGGCTATGGCCGAGTGGGTTAGTGCGCCGACGGAAATAAAATCTACCCCGGCCTCAGCGTAGGCGCGCACATTCTCCAGGTTTATACCTCCGGAGCATTCCACCGGCACGTGCCGTTCTGCCCGTGCACAACGGGCGACCGCCTCCTTCACCGCTTCGACAGACATGTTGTCCAAAAGGACAGCTTCTGCACCGTGGGCCAGAGCGTCTTCCAGTTCCGCCAAGGTCTGGACTTCCAGCTCGATCGGCTGCGAACCACGCCGGTTACGATGCGCTCGTTCCAGCACCGGCACGATGCCTCCCGCCAGCGCAATGTGATTGTTTTTGATGAGAACCCCGTCGGAGAGGTCCAGGCGGTGGTTCTGTCCGCCCCCGCAACGCACCGCGTATTTATCGAGCATGCGCAGGCCGGGCACGGTCTTTCGGGTATCGAGGATTCGCGCCTTGGTTCCGGAAACCGCGTCCACGAACTTGCGCGTGAGTGTGGCAATTCCGCTGAGTCGCTGTAAGAAATTCAGAATCACGCGTTCACAGGAAAGAATTACGCGTGCATTGTGGCGGACCACCGCTATCGTCTGCCGGTTGTGCAAGCGCACTCCGTCAAACACCTCGGGATGGCTGGTGACTTCGTAATGCGAGGTCACCGCTCCATCGAAGGCGGCGTAAACATCCAGGATGCGCGGCACGCAGCCCACTCCCGCCAGAATGCAGTTCTGCTTCGCAACGATGGTGCCGGCGGCGCGCTGGTTGGCATCGATGCAGGCATAACTGGTCGCGTCGCTGGTGGCCCGATCTTCCAGCAGCGCGTTCTCGACGATGGCGGTAATGCGGCGGCCGTTCCAGTCCATAATCAGTTGTCAGTTCTCAGTTGGCAGGGGGCGATCTGGAGAGGTGGTCCGACTGTGAACCGACCACTCACAGCTGGCAACTGATTACAATTCGTTGAGCTTGCTCTCGACCTTCTCCCGCAGCACGGCCAATTCTTGCGCTCGCTTACGAATCCCATCCACCACCGGCGTGGGGGCCTTGGCCAGGAACTGCTCATGGTTGAGTTGACGTTGGGCATTGGCGATCTCTTTTTCGATCTGGTTCAGTTCTTTTTTCAAGCGCTCGCGCTCGGCCATGACGTCGATCTTCTGGGCGTAGATAATGCGGACGTCAAATCGAACCGTACTCCGGGAGGGGGACTGTCTCGCCCGCCATTCTTCGACATCAGCGCTGCTTTCAACGTTGGCCAAGCGCCGGATCACATCCAGGTTTTGTGCAATCAAAATACGAGTTTCAGCGTCGTGGGCAAAAACCTCGATCGGCACCTTAGTCTTCGGTTCCACTTTCAGTTCTGCCCTGAGATTACGTATGCTCACAATAAAGTCCTGTAGAACATTCATCTTGGTTTCGACGCTGGAGTCGATCTGGGCCTCATCTGCCTGGGGGAAGCTGGCCAGCGCGATCGATTTCAGTGGCGGCTTACCGTCATAGATCGCCTGCCAGATTTCTTCCGTAATGAATGGCATCACAGGATGCAACAGCCGTAACGACGCTTCAAAGATGTTCATCAGATTGCGACAGGCAAGGCGCGCCGATTCTTTGCCTATGGGGCCCTCGTCCTCCAGTCGCCACTTAATCAGCTCAATGTACCAGTCACAAAAGTCACCCCAAAAGAAGTCGTAAATGCGATTTGCCGCTTCATGGAAGCGGTACGTCCGGAGTGCCTCATTCACGTCCTTCGTGGCGCGATTGAAGCGTGAGCGAATCCAAATGTCCTCGAGCAGATCGGACGGACGAAAGCCCGCCCCGGGCCGAAGGCTCGGTTCCACTCGATCCACATTCATGAACATGAAGCGGGCCGCATTCCAGACTTTGTTGGCAAAGGCACGATAACCATCGGTGCGGCTCTCGCTGAACGCGATGTCCGTGCCCGGGGCTGCCATCGCGGCCAGAGTGAAGCGGGTCGCATCGGTGCCGAAGCGGCCAATGATTTCGAGCGGGTCAATCACGTTCCCTCTCGTCTTCGACATTTTCTGGCGCTCGGCGTCGCGCACCAGCGCATGAATATAAACCTGGCGGAAGGGGACACTGTCGTCTTGCTTGTTACACCAGCCGCTGGCCTGTTTCAACATCGGATCTTGCTTGTGACCCCGCAGGAAGTGGCAGCCAAACATGATCATGCGCGCCACCCAAAAAAACAGGATCTCGTAGGCAGTGATCAGCAGCGTGGTGGGATAGAAAACCTCCTGCTCGCGCGTTTTGTCCGGCCAGCCGAGAGTGGTGAAGGGCAGCAGCCCGGAAGAAAACCAGGTATCCAGCACATCCGTGTCCTGCTTCAGTTCCCTGCTGTCACATTGGGGACACTTCTCAGGCGTCTCACGCGCGACAACGATTTCCCCGCACGGGCAATGCCAGGCCGGAATGCGATGCCCCCACCACAACTGGCGCGAAATGCACCAGTCGTGGATATTGTGCATCCAGTTCAGATAAATCTGCTTGTAGTTCTCGGGCACGATGGTAATCTCGCCGTTTTCCACGACCTCGGTGGCCCGCTCAGCCAGGGGTTTGATCTTGATGAACCACTGGGTGGAAAGCCGCGGTTCCACCACCGTTCCGCAGCGGTCACACTTGCCGAGCACGATGGTGTAGTCTTTCTTGCCAACCAGAAATCCCTGCCTCTCCAAATCCACCAGCACGCGCTTGCGGGCTTCGTAGCGGTCGAGTCCGCGATAAGCGCCGGCATTCTGGTTCATGTGCGCGTGCTCGTCCATTACGTCAATCTGGGGCAGCTTGTGCCGCAGGCCGGCCTGGAAGTCATTGGGATCGTGGGCCGGGGTAACTTTCACCGCACCAGTGCCAAACTCAGGATTGGCCAGTTCATCCGTAATAATCGGTATCTCCCGATTCACCAGCGGCAGCAGCACTTTCTTTCCGTGCAGATGCTGGTAGCGTTGGTCTGTCTCGTTCACCGCGACCGCGCTATCGCCCAGCATCGTCTCCGGCCGAGTCGTGGCTACGGTGATGAATTCGTTTGTGCCGATGACCGGATAGCGAATCTCGTACAATTTTCCCGGAACTTCTTCATGTTTTACCTCCAGATCGGAGATTGCCGTCTCGCAGCGCGGACACCAGTTAACGATGTAGTTGCCGCGATAGATCAGCCCTTCTGCATACAAACGGACAAAAACCTCGCGCACAGCGCGGGAAAGGCCCTCGTCCATGGTGAAGTACTCGCGATCCCAATCCACCGAGTCGCCGAGACGCTTCATCTGATCGAGAATGGCGCCACCGTAATGCCGCTTCCACTCCCACGCCCGCTCGATGAAGGCCTCGCGGCCTAGGTCCCGGCGCTGCTTGCCTTCACTCGCGAGTTGGCGCTCAACCATCATCTGAGTGGCAATGCCGGCATGGTCGGTGCCGGGAAGCCACAGCGTCAGAAAGCCACGCATGCGATGCCAGCGCACGATGATGTCCATCTGCGTATGGTTGAGCATGTGGCCCATGTGCAGGCGCCCGGTAACGTTTGGAGGCGGAAGCAGCAGCGTGAACACGGGCCGGGTCTCGCCCGGCGGCGGCGTGGACACCGCAAAGAGTTTCTCTTTGACCCAGTACTCGGCCCAGCGCGCTTCAATCGCGCCCGGCTCGTACGATTTGGCTAGATCATGGGGCATGGTTAGAACAACGCTTAGCATGTGGCCCGCGAGCGTTCCCGCCCGCCCCAATCTCAGAGAAGGCTTGAAGGGCTAAATGCCACAGGCCAAGTGCTAATGCTGGAGACTTTGATATTACAGGCCGGAGAAAACAGGGGTCAAACAACAAGGGGGGTAGTACTCTCCGGGAAAAATTCGGCTACACCCAACCCTGACAATTGCTGGGATTGGTTCTACGCACGCGCGCCGCGTTGCGAGGGTTCGTGTAGATGCCAGATTTCTGCGCTCGCGAGGACGAAGACGGATTCTGGGAAGAGTACCAAGCTGCAGCTACTGCTGCGCCACTCAGAAAGTCAGCTTCAGCGCGAGTTGAACGTTTCGGCTCCCAAATTTGCTGGCGGCCACGAAGTCGAGGCCCGAGGCGTCCGTCTGGTCTACATTGACTTGAAGATTCGGGTGATTGAAAGCGTTGAAGAGTTCGCCGCGGAACTGCAGGTCCCCGCCCTCTCGTAAACGAAACCCCTTGTAAATCCCCAGGTCAAGGTTCCACTGTCCCGGACCGCGAAACGCATCGCGCCGAGTCATGTCTGACGGAAAGGGACAAGGCGGCGCGGATGCGAGCGAACAGTCAGGGAAATCGGAGACCCTGATCTCCGGGTTGGCGTAGGGCACGGGAGTAGGTAGGGAGAGATACCGGAAAAAGTTCGGATCGCCCGTCGGGACCGCATGGCCGGTAAGGCTCACGGGCGCGCTGGGGATATAGCGCGGGAATTCATCCTCCCAGAACCAGACGCTCCCACTTTCGACCTGAAGTCTGGAACCAGCGACTCTGCCAGATGGCGCTGGCGACGAATCGCTGCCGGAGGTCAAATGCCGCATCGCCACGATCCAGGGCCGGATTGAACGGATCCAGAAATCCAAGTCGAAATGGAACTTCATTGGGGTATTCGGTGAGGGTCGTGCTCGAGTTGTCAATGGCATGGGCCCAGGTATAGTTCGCGGTGAAGCTTAGACCACTGTGCCGGATGTTTTGACCCTGTACTCTCACCAGGAGCGCGTGGTAGATGGAGAATCCCCCATTGCCACGGGTCACTATATTTTGGTACTGGCGGCTCAGAGTGCTGAATCGATTTATAGCTGGATCGTCGCCGCCATAAACGACACCGGAACCGGGCAGGTCGGAAATATAGTCGGAGTAAAGTTGGACGCCGTGCGAACCCGAATAGCAGAGAGCGAGCACCGTGTTCGGCAAGAGCTGGCGCTCGGCTGATACGCTCCAGGTCTCCGCGTAGGCGGTCGTCATATCGGCGTCCACGCGGCGCGCGAGCGAAGGAGGAAAAATGATCGTGCCCGAGCTGCCCGCAAACGGCCCCAGGTTGGTGGTCGAGATACTCAGTGTGGGAAACTGGGGCGTTCCTGCGTCAGCCTCTGCCAGCGCATAGCTCGGGGGATTGAACGTCAGGTTCTGCATCACCTCCCCAAAATTCCGCTCGTACGAGATGCCGTAGCCGCCTCGCAGACTGGTGCTTTCGTCGCCGAAAAGGTCCCAGGCAAACCCTATGCGAGGACCGAAGTTGCGTACTTTGCCAATTTGCGACTCTTGAAGTGACTCGCGCCCTCAGCTCTCACCGCTCCGCTGCTGCCGACGCTTCATAACTGTTGAGAGCAGCGATTACACCACCTGCGGCTCTATGTGGTGCTTTCAAAATCCACAACGATTTCAAAACCTTTCAACCGAAACTGGAGATTCGAAGGCAAAATTCTCAAAACATTTGCCCGAAACGGCCAGATTGTAAGTTGTTGATTGCACATAGGTTGCTGGAATGACAAACTCAATCCTGGAATTTGCGGATCACGCTGGTCGTCGGGTGGATTAGCATTTTGACCATTGGGTCGGACATTTGGGGCGGTGCTTTTCAAACCAATTCCGATTCCGACGTAGGAACTCTAAAAATGCAACCTCCAAATTCTTTATTTCTTATTTTTCGCACGGTTTGGGTGGGTTTTCCCCCCAACTGCTAATTTCGAATTGTTTACGGGATTTGAGGGGTTCCGCGCTGAACCCCGCCCCCGTCCGCGCATCGCACGCCCGCGCTCGCGCCCCGGAGCTCCCCTGGTCGACAATTTTTCCCTCACGGTACTACCCCGTCAAACAAGAAGGGGCGGCTGGTCTTAGAAAACCAACAGCGGCGACAGCGAATCGCACAATTGACAATTGTCGTTGTGGCTGACAATCCTCAGAAGCGATAGGTAAACCCCGGGAAGGGTAACGTTGGGAGAACTTACTTCTTCTTCTTTTTCTCTCTTTCTTTCTTTTCCGAGTTCATCTTTTTGGCGATTTCTTCAACCAGCTTAGGCCGCAATTCCGCCAACATGCTATCGACGATGCTAGCGATGGTGGTGGACTCGGCCGGAGCATCGCCGGCGACGGCCTCAACTTCCTCGCTCGGAGGAACCATTTCCGCGGACGCGGCCTGGGCAGGCTGAGCCGCCTCTTGCTCCTGGGAATTTGCTTCGACGGCTGGAGCCTCTGTAACCGGTGAGGAGGGCGGCGAACCGACGAACGATTCGCGAATCTGTTTCCAGTGCTGCCAGGCCTCGGCTAGTTCAGCTTCGCGCGGGGGCACACCATCCACTTGGGCGGTGGACTTGCTCCCGGAGAACTCTGGCGATGCGCTCCCAGGAGATACGGCTTCCGCGGGTGGCCCCTGCTCTCCAAGGGAACCTGCGGAGGCAGCGGCGGCGTATGCGGCTTCTTGGCTAGGCATCGCCGGTTCAGAGCTTTGGGCCATCGAAGAGTCGACGCTGCCCACTGCGGCTACCGGCGTCGCGACCGACTCCATAGCCGCCGCTACCGATTCTGCGACGCCGGGAGGCATGGCGATTGCCGGTTCCACTGGCTCGGCTATGGAAACTGAAGCTGGACATTCGAGTGCTAGCGCAGTGGCGAGACTGGTTCTGGCAGCTTCGGCCGCCGCGGTGGCCGCATACGCCTGATCCATTTCGTGTTCCAACGCGAGCGTCGATTCCTCGAGCGCGAGTGCGACGGGCTCGGCGATCCATCGCGGACCAGTAGCTCCGGCCTC